>Ga0136597_1001277_pt1 | contig 9677 bp, 8 predicted proteins | sample AntRauTorcE11898_FD_101385 | JGI IMG/M metagenome (GOLD analysis project Ga0136597, IMG submission 101385) | Saline lake microbial communities from Rauer Islands, Antarctica - Metagenome Torckler E11 #898 | ecosystem: Environmental > Aquatic > Non-marine Saline and Alkaline > Saline | place... | reverse complement strand
GATCTCGCCGCTGCCCGGCGTCACGCCGTTGAAGCCCGGCTCCTGCACCCGGCCGCTGCCCGGCATCGCCGCCGACGTCGTCGACGAGGACGGCAACTCCATCACCGAACCCGACCAGGGCGGTTACCTGGTGGTCAAGAAGCCGTGGCCGTCCATGCTGCGCACCATCTGGGGCGACCCGCAGCGCTACAAGGACACCTACTGGCCGAAGTTCGACGGCAAGTATTATCTTGCCGGCGACAGTGCCAGGAAGGACGCCGACGGCTACTTCTGGATCATGGGCCGCATCGATGATGTCGTGAACGTCTCCGGCCACCGCCTTGGCACCATGGAGGTCGAATCCGCGCTTGTCGCCCACGAAAAGGTCGCCGAGGCCGCGGTCGTCGGCATCCCGCACGAAGTGAAGGGCGAGGGCATTTTCGCGTTTGTCGTCCTCAAGGGCGAACGCCCCGAGGGCGGCCACGACGAAAACCTGGCCAAAGAACTGATCCAGTGGGTCGGCAAACAGATTGGCCCGATCGCCAAGCCGGAGGATATCCGCTTCGCAGACAACCTGCCCAAGACCCGCTCCGGCAAGATCATGCGCCGGCTGCTGCGCAACGTGGCCCAGGGCAAGGAAGTCGAAGGCGACACCTCGACGCTGGAAAACCCGGCGATCATCGAGCAACTGCAGGGGCGTAGCTGAGGCAGTGGCGGCCGGAGGGCCTTTCGCCCTCCGGCCGGCCTCACCTTGCTCTTCCAATATCGGCGATAACCGGCCACCAACCGGATTGTGCAGCCACAAGCGGGCCTGCGCTGCTTTGTGAACGGGCTGGTCGAGGGTACCTCGTATCTACGGACGGTTGACGCGGGCGCGTTCGGGATTCGGGTCTGGATCGGCCTGTTGTTCGGCGATCGCGGCAACCCAGGAGTCGGGCAGCCGGTGGTTGCGGGCACCGACAAGCACGAGATCGCGGTACCAGTCGTGCGGGCGACCTTCGCCCAGCCAGCCATCGCGGGCACGATAGGTGAAGACCTCGTAGTCCGCCTCGCCATCGGCACAGGTGACGATCTGGGTGACGCGCGCGTAACCCTCTCCCTCGGCGGCATCAAGATTGGGCAGGTGCTCGGCATCCAGCCGGTAGACCACGCCCCAGACAATGTCCTCCTGCGCGGGCTCGACATCGCATTTCATGGAGCCGTCCGCGGCGCGCTTGCGGAACGCGAGGCGGAACCCCGGAAGGCGGGCGACGGCAACGGTCCGTGCGGACGGCACGCGGTCGGTCATGCGCGGCACGTGCAGGTTGGAGCCGTACGCGAAATACAGCAGTTCACCCTGCCCGCTCATGTCCCACCACTCTCCGCTTCAAAGCCGAGTGCCGCTGAGTTCAGGCAATAACGCAGGCCGGTCGGCTGCGGGCCGTCGGGGAATACGTGGCCCAGATGGGCCTGGCAGGCGCTGCAGTGGACTTCCGTGCGCGTCATGCCAAGCGATTTATCGGTGTGCTCGCCCACGGCATCCGCCGACAGCGGCTGCCAGAAGCTCGGCCATCCCGTGCCCGACTCGTACTTCGTGTTGGCGTCGAACAGCGGCTGGCCGCAGCAGATGCAGCGATACGTACCGGCCCGCTTTTCGTCCACGAGGGCGCCGGTGAACGGGCGCTCCGTGGCACCACGCCGAGTCACGTCGTACTGCTCGCGGGTCAGCCGTTCGCGCAGCTCCGCATCGTTTACCGGTTGGTCACCGGCCTCTTTCGGTTCGCTCATGCCCTGTCCTCCGTTAGACTGCCGTCTCTGCGGGTTACTGCCCGATCCATGCTACCGCTACACCCGCACGGCGCCAATCCACGCCGCTGCACTGGAGCCGAATGTGAATCGTCAGGCGCAGGCCTATCTGTTCGCGGGCGCCGCGATCTTCCTCTGGTCCACGGTCGCGTCGGCATTCAAGTTATCCCTGCGTTGGCTGGATCCGCTGCAGCTCCTGCTGTTCGCGAATATCGTCTCGATCGTGGTGCTGTTCACCGTGCTGGCCTGCCAGCGCCGCCTGCACCAGTTGCGCCGCTATGCGCCGCACGACCTCCGCCGGCTCGCCCTGCTCGGGCTGCTGAACCCATTCCTCTATTACATTACGGTGTTCGAGGCGTACGACCTGCTACCGGCCCAACAGGCGCAACCCCTGAATTACACCTGGGCGATCACGCTCGCGCTGCTTTCGGTGCCGCTGCTGGGCCAGCGAATCGGTGCCAAGGCGTTCCTCGCGCTGTTCGTGAGTTATGCAGGCGTGGTCGTCATCGCGACCGAGGGGCGCGTACTGGCGCTGGAGTTCACCAGTCTGACGGGTGCGCTGCTCGCGCTCCTCAGTACCGTTTTCTGGGCGTTGTACTGGATCTTCAACACGCGTGATTCGGGCGACCCCGTGGCCGGCCTGTTTACGGGGTTCTGCTTCAGTCTGCCCCTGATCATCGTCGCGACCGCCGTGTTCTCGGAAATCGAACTCCCGACATGGCAGGGCGCGCTGGGCGCGGCCTATATCGGAACGTTCGAGATGGGGCTCGCGTTCGTCTGCTGGCTGCAGGCGCTGAAGCGTTCCAGTACGACCGCGAAGGTGGGCAACCTGATCTTCCTGTCGCCCTTCCTGTCGCTGGTGTTCATACACTTCCTGGTCGGCGAATCGATCCACCCGGCGACCTTCATCGGGCTGCTCTTCATCGTGGCCGGCAACGTGATCCAGCAGTGGCCGGCACGTCGCAGCCGGGCCATCGCGGCGCACGAATGAGTACCCCGGTTTTCACTCCCGCCACCGGACTGCGCGGGCCACACCGCCAGACGCTGGGGGCATGGCTGATCGGGGCCGGCCCCCGTCCGGCATGGCGTGCGGAACGATTCGAACTCGCCGACGGGGATTTCGTCGATCTGGCCCATCTCCGCGGCACCGGAACAACACGGGTCTGCCTGTTCCACGGCCTGGAGGGCTGTATCGACTCGCACTACGTGGGCGCGCTGGCCCGCGCCCTGAACCGGCGCGGGCACGCCGTCACGTTCATGCATTTCCGCGGCTGCAGCGGCGAACCGAACCGTCTGCCGCGGGCCTACCACTCCGGCGACACCGGGGACATCGAGGCCCTGCTGACTATGCTGCGCGAGCGCGAGCCGCTAGTGTCCATCGCGGCGATCGGCTTCTCGCTTGGGGGCAATGCCCTGCTGAAATATCTCGGCGAGCGTGGCAACGCGCAGCCCCTTGATGCAGCCGTCGCGGTTTCCGTACCGTTCGATCTGGCAGCCTGTGCCGACCGGATCAACCAGGGATTTTCCCGCCTTTATCAACGCTGGCTGATCGACCGGATGAAGCGGTCCACGCACGCCCGGGCACGGCGCCTCGGCGGCCTCCCGGTCGATTTAAAGCTATTGGAGCGGGTGCAGACATTCCGCGAGTTCGATGACTGCGTCACCGCCCCGCTGCATGGATTCGACGGTGTCGACGATTATTACGCCCGCGCCAGTTCCGGCTTCTGGCTGCGACGAATCGTGACACCCACCCTGCTGATCCAGGCGCTGGACGACCCCTTTGTCGGCCCCGAGCCAGTACCCGGAGCGGCGGACGTGGGCCCGCGCACAGAGCGGGCGGTGAGCCCGCATGGGGGGCACGTCGGCTTTCTCTCGGGCAATTCAGGGCGCCCGCACCGCTGGCTGCCCCAGTCGATTCCCGACTGGCTGGACACCCGTTTACATCACCGGGAGACGCTGGAGTGATCCATCAGTCGATCACGCTGACCGACGGACGCGCTCTTGCCTGGGTGACATTCGGACCGGTCGACGGCCGCCCGGTACTCTACTGTCACGGGTTCCCGTCCACCGGCCCCGAGGCCGCGTTCGTGGAAGAAGCCGCCCATGCGACCGGTGCGCGCGTGCTGGCTCCCGATCGCCCCGGTTACGGCCGCTCGGATCACGCCCCCGGACGGACACTGACGGGCTGGGTCGATGACGCGCTGGCATTGCTCGATCAGCTCGACATCGACACGGCGCCGGTGATCGGGTTTTCCGGGGGAGGCCCATACGCCCTCGCCTGCGCCTGGCGACAACCGGCACGCTTCCCGCGTGTGGCGACCTTCGGGGCCCTGGATTGGCTGGCAGTCCCCGGTACCGAGGCCGACATGGCGGCGTTGAGCCGCCTGTCGATCCGGTTGGCCCGGCGGTTCCCGCCGGGCCACGCCGCAATCTTCCACCTGCTGGCCATTCTGATCCGGATCGCGCCGCAGACGCTTTTCTCGCTGCTCTCCGCCGGCCACTGCCCCGCGGACCGGGCGGTCTTCAATGATCCGAACGTGCGCTCGAAATGGACACGAGCCCTGCACGACAGCGTCATGCAGGGCGCCAGCGGGGCGATCGATGAACTGCGCCTCTACGTGGCGGAGCGGCCGTTCTCGCTGAATGATATCCGGGTACCGATCGACCTCTGGCACGGACTGGATGACACCGTCGTGCCGCCTGTCCACGGTGAGCGCCTCGCTGCCGCACTTCCACTCTGCGAGGCACGGTTCCTCTCCGGCGAAGGCCATTTCTCGACACCGGTCAAGACGATCGGGGAGGCGCTGGAGCGGATGGTCGACGCACGGCATGTATCGCGGCCCATCGCCTGACCGGTCACTTCCGAGCTGGCGGCAGGCGGCGGCATCGTAGGTTGGGTTGAGCGCCAGCGATACCCAACGCGTCGAGATGTAATGCACTGACGAGATCCGATGGGTTCCGGCCCATCGCTCGACACGTTGGGTTTCCTTCGTCAACCCAACCTACGGACGATTCGCTTCCACCAATGGAGAAGGCCTCCATCCCGGGCCCGTCGATATGATCAGGGCGTACAAACACCGACCGCGTCAGGCGCGCAGGCGTGTCCATCGACCCAGAGGGCATTGCCGAGCAGCGCGCCGTCAAACACGGCACCGTCGATCCGGGCATCACGCAGGTCCGCGTTGCGTAGATCCGCCTCGCTCAGGTCGGCGCCGCGGAGGTCGGCCCGGCTCAGCGTTGCCCCCCGGAGCACGGCCCCGCTGAGATCGGTATCGGCCAGGCTGGCGCGGGTCAGATCGGCGTAGTCGAGGCGCGCCCCTGAGAGATTCACATCCCCCAACCGCGCATCGCGCAGCGACGCGTTGAGTGCCCGCGACCCCTCCAGCGTCGTGCCGCCGGCAACAATGACACCGTCCTTGACACAACCACTCCATACAACACCCGCGCTCGCCGCTGCCGTGCAATCGGCCTGTTCCATCAGACCATTGTCGAAATCGCGGTACCAGCCGATGCCGACCAGCACGATGACGACCACGGCCAGTCCCGCCAGGGCCACGACCGAGCCGCGCCGGCTGCGGGAGCGACCTCCCCCAGGCAGTGACGGCGCCGACTCTTCGCGATCAATGCTGCGCTCGTCGGCCGCACGCCGCGCCGCCTCGAACCGCGCCCGCCCCTCATCGGTGCCGAGGTCGCGCATTTCGTCCGGGATCAGTTCCGGGCGTTGCGTCAAAGGCATCCAGCAGCGCCCGTCCGCGCTGACCCGATCGCTGAGACGCAGCCGCCCCAGCAGCAGGTAGCGCTGGATCACGCTGGCCGAGTAAGGTCCCTGGACGGTCGTGCTGCGACGCAGATACCAGATGGATTTTTCTTCTTCCGCACTCACGGCTGCCTAGATAGCAAACCGCTGTCCGGCATGCAACGCCGCGAGCCAGTCTGCGCAATTTACGTCGCGATCGGCAACCAATCGGGGAATCCAACTTTCCCGGAACCGGAAAAGCACCTATAACAACCCGAACGCCAAGCGTGATTGCTCGCGCTGCACGACCACACTGAATAACGGAAACGCCAGGAATGAATGCCGCCAATATGAGGGACGCCACCATCGAGCGGGACTTCCGTGAGCAGGCGTCAGTGACACTGCATCTCGACTCCCCCTTTGCGGATACCGAGTGGAACGGCCGCGGTTTTGTCGGGATCTGGTGCCCCCGACGACGCCTGAGTGTCAATTCCAGCGGCCCGGGAACCGCACGCGCGAACCAGCACGGATTCCTGCTCGCGGCATCCGAGCCCGGCACGGGCGACCGTGTCCATCGCGATACCGCGAGCGACACGCTCGTGGCTTTCGACGGCTACGTCGTCGACCCGTCGATGCATCACGCCGCATCCTCCCGTGAGATCACGACCTACTGGCGGGCCAGACGCAACGCCCGGATCAACGGTAATTTCGCCGCGGCGATCATCGACCCCTCCAGCGAGACGCTCACGCTGCGCACCGATGCCTTCGGTCTGACCCCGCTTTACTACCGCATCACCGACGGCATGGTCCTGTTCGGTACCAGTCCGGATTACCTGCTTTTCGGCGACGAAACGGTCGACCCGGTCTCGTTGCTGAGCCTGCTGAACAATGGGTTCATCGTCGGTGACGAGACATTGTATGAGGGCATCCGGCGCAGCCCGCTGGGTGGCGCATTGACCTTCTCGGGTCCAGACCTCCGGTCCAGTCATGAACGCTTCGACCTGGCGGTAGCCGGCAGCGGCGACGGCCCGTTGACCAACCGGGACATGGATCGGATCGAGGCGCTCTTCCGCCAGGCCGTGGATCGCTGCCTGGCGTTGCGCTACAGCGAACCGCTGGTGACGCTCACCGCAGGTCTCGACAGCCGCCGCATTCTCGGCGCGCTCCTCGCCAGCGGCGAGCGTCCCGCGTCGCTCACCGTGCGCATGAACACTGACGGCGACGACCTCGACGCAACAATCGCAGGGCGCATCGCGGCGGCACTCGACCTGCCGCACACGATAGCCGACCTGCCCGGTCCCCGGGTCTACGCGCGCGACAGTGCGTTGCGGCGGCGGCTCGTGGGCGGGGAAACATCGATGCATGACTGGTCGCCTACGCTGCAGCGCCTGTATCCCGATACGCCGGCAATGATCTTCGAGGGATTCCTCGGTGACACACTGCAGGAGCCGCTGCCGCACTGGGAAGATGTCTTCGAATCGCCGCGCGCCGACCTGGACCGCTATGCGGCGAAACTGGCGAGTCCCGGCGGCCCCATGTTGTCCGCGGCCATGCAGCGCAGTGGGGACGTGGCCGAACGCGCCCGCGCGCAGTTCGCGGCGTATGCGGATCGTCCCCATGTCACGGACCTGGCCGAACTGGTCTCTGACATGCGCCGCGGCATCGCGCTGGGAAGCCAGTTCGTGCGGCCGCGCCATCTGCAACTGCGCCCGTTCTTCGACCTCGATTTCATGCAGGCCATTTTCGACGTCGATCCGCGGATCAAGATGAAGGCATCCACCCGCAAGGGCTTCATGGAGCGATTCCATCCACGGTTCGCCGCCTTCGCCGGCCCCCCTGACTACGCCGACCGCAAGCCGGCGCCCCCGACACGCCTCCAGCATGATCGTCAGCAGGCTTACATGACGCTGATTGCCCGCGACCTGCCCGCTTCGCGACAGCGCGAGCGCCTTGCCGAGGTGCTCTCCCCACGCGGTCTCGCGTTGTGCGCCCTGACACGGCTCGTCCCCGGCGCCACCCGACGCTGGTACTGGGCCCTGAGACCGATCTTCGACGCAGTGCTCCATGCCGAGCGCACGCCACCGGTATGGTCGCGGCGACTCACCTGATCGGATTCAGGCCCGCCGCGGGAGCAACGGTCCGATCCGGCGCGAAAGTGGCGCCGGGAGCAATTCAACCAGGTCGTGGGCGGCCCGCAGGCGGAGGCCGATCACGAGTGCCGTGTAGACAAGGACACCGACAGGAACGGCCGCGGCTACGATCAGCGTATCCCCCCAGCCCTGCGCGGCGAGGAAACGCTCGAACGCGAACACCATACCGGCCATGATCAATGTTGCCGCCAACGGGCCAAGCCCCCCCGCCAGCAGCGTGAATATCCGGATCCGTACCAGTCGTGCACAGATCGCGAGTTCGACCGCGCCGATAAGCACCTCGGCGACGAGCAGCGCGATCACCACGGCCACAAGTCCGGTCTGCACCCCGACCAGATAGGCTGTAACCAGCGCGCACCCCCCACCCAGGCGCAGCGCGAACAGCAGGCCAGTTCGGTCCCGGGCGAGGAACACCGAAATCACCGTAGCCAGGAGCGTCCGCACCATACCGATCGGCACCATGAGAAGAATCAATACGATCACGGGCGACCATTCCGGTCCGAGCACACCGTCGACAAACGGGCGCGCAATCGCCGCCATGCCGCCGAGTATCGGGAACATAACGACGGCGGCGCCGGCCAGCGCCCGCTGCATCGTCTTCGCCGTCAGCGCATCATCCTGCTGCATCCGCGAGTAGGCCGGAAACAGGACCGGCTCGAGCACGGAACTGACGAACATCTCCACCGGCTGGCGCGTGAAGCGAGTCGCCATACCGAAGAGCCCGAGGGAGCCGGCGCCGAGCCAGCGACCGATGATGAGGCTGTCGGCATTGCGCAGTAAGAGATGGACCAGCTTGACGCCGGTCATGTTCGCCGAATATCGCGCGATGCCCCGAAGCTCTTGCCAGGAGAAGCGCAGGCGGGGCCGAAAGCGCGCCGCCCACATCAGGAAAATCGCTTCAGCGGTGGCGGCGGCAAGCATCGCAATGACCAGCGACCACACGCCATAGCCGGCCCAGGCAAGGGCGACGGCAACGATAGCGTACAGGATTGCACCGAGGGTGTCGGTGGCCGCAACAGCACCGAACTGCATGCGCCGATACAGCAGTGCCCCGGGGACGCCGCTGAACGCGTACAGCACCAGTGACAGGGCGATCACCTGGATCAACGGTTCGACCTCGGGGGTGCGATACAGGGTCGCAAGCAACGGCGCCGCCAGGATCAGACCGGTCATCAGCAACACGCCAAGGACGAGATTGAGCAGGAATACCGTGTTGATCAGTACCGGGGAAACCGTCTCGCGCTGGATCAACGGGCCGTGCGTACCCAGCGTCTGCAGCGCGGTCACGATAGAAATGATCGCCGCCGCCATCGCCAACAGTCCGAAATCCGCCGGCACGAGGACCCATGCGAGGACAATGACGACACCAAAGTTGAGTATGGCAGTGAGCGCCTGGGCGGCGGCCGTCCAGCGAACGCCACTCGTCAACGCATGACGCTGGCTTTCGGCATCGTTAGCCACGACCGCGTCGGGCCCGAGTGGCGCGCCCGCGGGTGTACTGCCGGCTTCATGCATAGTCGCGACTCGACGACCGACGGAAACCCGGTCGGTCACAGGAAACACCGCCGTCGTCGCGGCCCATGGGACGGCCGAAGGGAGTTGCCCGAAACGCCGTCGTGCAGGCGTCTCTGACCGGAATCAGCCGGTATGACCGGTGGCCCGCACACATCCTTTGAAATCGCACCGCCCAGTCCCCCGAAAACGTTCCATCTGCCCGATTGCCCCCTCTTCCGCCGAGACCACAAGGAGCACGGACTGCGTGCGCGACCGGAGCGGATGGTCTATATGATTTCGGCGACGTGCGGAGGCCGCGGTCAAACCCGGCATCTGCACAAGAACAATGCAGTGCGTCGAATGGCCCGTAGCGAAGATAGTCGCAACCCGCGCGGGCCACAAGCACGACCGTTGCGGATTTCGCACATTCCACGGTCACGGCGTGGCGCGGTGATGCGCGGGATCATCGGGGGAGCGGGAACGATGGAATACCGCAGTATCAGCACATTGAATGATCGCGTTGCCGCGTGGTC
>Ga0136597_1001264_pt1 | contig 9733 bp, 12 predicted proteins | sample AntRauTorcE11898_FD_101385 | JGI IMG/M metagenome (GOLD analysis project Ga0136597, IMG submission 101385) | Saline lake microbial communities from Rauer Islands, Antarctica - Metagenome Torckler E11 #898 | ecosystem: Environmental > Aquatic > Non-marine Saline and Alkaline > Saline | place... | reverse complement strand
GCAGTTCATCGGAAGCGGGGTGTCGCCACCGATCGTGTTCGAGAACGCGGATGTCGACGAATTCGGGAGGCGGAACGACACCGAGCGGATCGTGTTGTTCCTCGACGAGAACGACGACCGTGCATGGAAGGCGGCAGTGATTGCTGAGCAACTTGAAATAGATACAGACGCCGTCAGTTCAATCCTTTCACGACTGAAGGAACGAGGTCTTGTGCGACACAAGCGCCCATACTGGTCGATAACTGACGACGAAGAGCGGCTCCGAGCGGCCTACCGACTTCATCAGCACCACGAGATGGCAGATGAACAGTACAGCGAGGATAGTTTTGATGTGTGTCTTAATTCTGTCTCGGTTGATGTTGAATCAATAAATAATAGAAATGTATTTCAACCAACTGGCTCACTCAACAGTGATCGGCCGAAGTCACACATCCATCTGTGAGTGATTCATTTCGACATTCAGTCAACGTCTCTAAATAGCTCTCTGTCAGACCATTTTCGACTGGTTGTTGGTAGAGTTCGACGAGTGACTCTAGTTTCCGGAAGTGCGTGGCGATCTGTACACCCTGATCAATGAGTGCATAGGTGTGGTTAGTGGCGACGTCGCTACACAGTCTATTCGACAAGACCGTGACACTGGATTTATTTGAGCCGTTTTGACAGGCTCGACGCGGTCAAGCCACAAAGTTCGTCTAGGAATGCATTGAACCACTGTGACCTTTCAGGAAGCACCCGAAGTATATGAGATGTCTATTTTGGCCAGAGAATATCAATAGATTGTCTCAGGATTAATATCCCTTAATCGGAAATTAATTTTATTGGGTCCCACTGCATCTCAATAGTATGGTATTCGAAGTTCTCGTCCCAATGGATAACTCGAAGATGGCAGAGAAAGCACTCAGGTATGCACTTGAAAACCATCCTGATGCCGAAATTACGGTCTATCATGTTGTCGGAGGTCCAACAATAATGATGGGTGACGCAGTTGGGCTTGCACTAGAAAATAACATACAAGAATCCGCCAAAGAGCATTCAAAATCAGTCTTTGAGACAGCTCACAAGATTGCCTCTGAGTACGATCGGGAGGTGACAACGGAAACTGGTTTGGGGCACCCTGCCCGAGCTATTTTGAAGCGTGCCGAAAATTTTGAGACAATCGTAATGGGGAGTCATGGACGACATAGCGAAGATATCACACGGGGGTTTCTGATTGGTAATGTTGCAAAAACGGTCTTTACCTGAAGGTAGGCGAGAAAGCCCCGTCCTCAACAAGCGAACGGAAGTGAGCGCAGTAGGGCGGGGATGAATCGCCGCACCAAGTGCAAACAATTAATTTTCTGTCACCCTGTAGTCAGGGTACGGCGATGGAGTACACACACCGCTACCGCGCCCACCCAAACAGCGAGGTAGCGGCGGAACTCCATCGGCACATCAATATCCATCGTCAAGCCTACAACTACACCCGCCACGAATACACGAACCTCCCAGACAACACGGACGCTATCGGCAGTGCGTACAAACACCACAACCGATTGACCGACTGGAAAGACGACTATCCAGTGTTTGGTGATGTTCACTCGAAAGCCCTCCAACGAACCGTCACTCGGTTCTACGACAACCTCAGCAATCTCAAAAATAAAAAAGACGCCGGATATGATGTTGGGTGGTTAAAGTGGAAGTCGCCACGAGAATACCGCAGCATGACCTATTCGCAGTCTGGCTTCGAACTCAAAAACACGAGTGGCCAGACCGCCACGTTGTGGCTCTCCAAGATTGGCGACATACCGCTCCGCTACCACCGCGATATTCCTGCTGAAGCAACTATCAAGGAAGTTACGGTCAAACACGAAACGATCGGGGAATGGTTCGTCTCATTCGCACTAGACGTAAACGACGACCACCTGCCTGAGAAAACACCTGTAGACGAACTAGAAGCGTCCGGGTGTGTGGGTGTGGACCTTGGTATCCAGAACTACATTCATACGACCGACGGCCTCTCCGTCGGGAAACTGGACGTAGAAGCTGAGTACGAACGTCTACGAAAAGCCCAGCGAACCCTGTCACGGCGCGAACAAGGCAGTACCAACTGGGAGAAACAACGCCAACGGGTTGCGGCTATTAAACGCCGTATCCGCCGAAAGGTCCTCGACTTCCAGCATAAACTGACGACGTGGCTGGTTACGGAATATGACGCTGTGTTCGTGGAAGATTTAGACGTGAAGCGGATGCTGGAAGGCAGTCAGAATGCCCGGAACAAGCAGGATGCGGCATGGCGACAGTTCATCCAACTCTTGGAATACAAAGCTGACCTGTACGGCTGTCACGTTCGGCAGGTCCAACCAGCAGACACGACAAAAATGTGTAGCAAATGTGGTGTAAAAACCGATAAACCGCTCTGGGTTCGTGAACATAGTTGTCCGTCGTGCGGCTTTGAGTTGGACTGTGACTGGAATGCCGCACTGAATGTGCTGGAACGTGGCTTGCTGAAGTTAGGGCTGGGACAGCCCGAAGTACAACGCCTGTTGGAGACTGGGGCCACTGTGGGTGACAGCTCAGACTGTTCTGAGTCGGTGTCTGCAAGTTCTATCGTTGAAACAGGAACCCCGACCGAGAGGAACGGAAGCCCCAGCCTCAACGAAGCGGCAGTAGCCGCTGAGTAGGCCGGGGTAGTTCACACGCTCTCCAGTTCCAGTTACAACTGTTCGATAATCATCCATATGTATCCGGACAGGAGCGTACTTTTGACCCTGCCTATCGTGGTATAGTATATGAGCGATCCCGATTCAATAGCAATGGACGAAACGGAGCAGGATGCATTTCTTGAAGAAGGCGGAACCGGTGTCATTTCGCTTAGTACGACGGGCGACGAACGCCCACATTCGGTGCCGGTCTCATATGGGTACGACCCAATGGAGTCGACGTTCTACTTTCGGCTTGCTGTCGACTCAGATAGTCATAAAGGAGACCTCGCCGACCGTGCTGTGACGTTCGTGACCTACGGACAACAAAACGACGGATGGCAGAGCGTTGTTGCTGGTGGGCGGCTAGAAGAAACCACTACTGAATCAATTGCCACTGAGACCCTTCAGGGGCTCAAACGGGTTCACATTCCGCTTGTCGACATCTTCGGACGTCCGCCACGAGACGTTCAGTTCGAATTTTATCGGCTTGTTCCGAGCGAACTAACTGGCCGAAAGGAATCCAGTACTGCTGTGTAATCAGGCTGCAGCCATCACGTGACTCTCCACGGCGAACGGGGAGTAGCTCTCAAACGCATCTACAAATACGAACTATTCCTCGCTCTAAATATAGTTGTTGTAACAGTGGAACAGCCCGTTTCTATGTTGTCCGCCCGGAAATCGAATAAAACACATCTACCGTGAGGTGAAACATGGACAGCGTCTTTGATCGCATCACCGACTTGGAAAAAAAGAGGGGATCGTGGTTGTGTGTGAGATATTGAGAGTTGATTATTTTCGGACCATCTTAGGGTCTCTTTTTGGGAGAACGCTACGTTAGTTTTCTGCTGGAGATGTCGGACTAGATTCGGTAGCGTACTTGTCGCTGAATTCGCTGATGAGTTGTCCCATCTGTGCATACCAGTCGTTTAGCATTCGCTGCATCTCGTGGGCAATTTCGTCGCCATCTCGTGGGCGATACACATGGTAGTAGCCACCTTGATCGTAGTTGACCTGTTTTTTTTGTATGAACCCAGCTTGCATTAGCCGTTGAACCGAGCGATAGGCAGTTGATCGCTCACGGTCGATTTTGTCGGCGATTTCGTCGACAGTGAGTGGTTCGTCCAGTTCGTTCAGCAGCTGGAATATCTCTTTGTCCATCTGCTTGAGGCTGTGGAAACACTCTAGCAACCCTTCACACTCCATATCCTGCCGAAGCATCTCCCCCATTGAGTCAGCCATTGGTTACCGAAATTACGACGGCGCTACTCAAAAACATTTGTATGATCAGCACAATACTGTACTAATCTGTGTTCTCCGGACCCGTATGGTGACGTATTTTAAACAGTCTCGCTGCAGAGAGACGGTCCATACTTTCGAGAGTTAGTATCAATCGCTGGAGTCGCTGGCCACCTGCTTTGTCGTTGTGCTCGCTGAGCGTGTCGACCGCCAGTACCCCTGAACGTATGCACCGAGAAACATCCCGGCGATTGCCCAGAGGATTGGATAGTTGCCAATCCCAGCACTCGCGTACGCAGCGCCGGGACAGATACCCGAGACACCCCAGCCAACGCCGAAGATCGTGCCTCCAATGACGACGTTTCGATCCATGGCTTTGACTCGGCGTGTGTACTGGCTGGCGGTCAGCGGTGCACGGTCGCCGTAGCGCGTTGCGAGGGTGAAAGTGATACCCGAGACGACGGCGGCTCCTCCCATCACGAACAGGAGCCCGAAATCCTCGAACTGGAGAAAGTCCAAGACGACCTCCGGACGAGCCATCCCGCTGATCGCAAGGCCAAAGCCGAAAATCAGCCCGCCGACGTAGACAACCGGCATGAACCACGGGCTGCGGTCGACCTCACTCATGGCGCCACCCCTATCGCTTGGACGAGTTGGGCAGTTCCGATTGCAATAGTAAGAAACGTTACCACGTTCACGATGGACGTCTGTGACAGCGAGCCGATGCCACAGACGCCGTGACCCGACGTACAGCCTTTGCCGAGACGTGTCCCGATGCCGACGAGGAAGCCACCACCAAGGAGTCGCCACCACTGGACGTCGGTCGTCCAGATACCGTCTTGAAACAAGATTGCATACACAGCCGCACCGCTAATAATCCCCACAGTGAACACAATCCGCCAGTCTCGTGACTGAACATATTTGAACTGGTTGAACCGCGGGACGTCGGACACATACGACAGCGTCGACTCGAGAAACGTACTCGCACCGGCGATAATTCCCGTTGCGAGATAGATGACTGCGGTACCAGCTCCAATGAGTAACCCACCGATCAGATACGGCAGGATTCCTCGCGGGAAGAGCTCTCCGAGCGCAAGCAGAGCGATGAAGTCGCTCATTTCAGTTCGTTAGTGCCTCCTCGCTGGCTGCACAGTTGTTCGGTCCGAGTTCAAGCTCGAATGCTTCTTGCTCATCGGGTGCTTCCTGACCGAGGTTGGTTGCAATAATTGTGTCGTAGTTTGCGGGTTGCGGCGGCATATTTGAGACGATGAACTCGACGAACGAGTCTTCATCCATCGACAGTGCGTCCATTGTTGATCGCAGCTCCCCAAGTGTCGCAGTGTAGCTGCCATCGTCGTTCGGCGTTGCAGAATCGCTGAAGTGGGCCGGTGCGATGACTGTCTCATCTGGCTGCGACAACACGCTATCGGTGAGCGATTCGTACAGCGTCAACGCGGCGTCGCTGGCTGCGGCGGGATCTTCAAGGTCGGGTCGCGCAACGCTTTCGGTGAATAGTCCGTCACCAGTGAAAAGCACGTTTGCGACCTTGTATGCGGTCATCCCTGTCGTGTGGCCGGGTGTGTGAATCACGTCGAGTTCCACGTTGCCAACTGTGATCGTCTCGCCATCGTCGACAGTTTCGTAGGTAAGGTCGTAGTCGACGCCACGTTCTGCGGCAGCCTCGGGTATGACTGGGGTTGCTCCCGTCTGTTCGGAGAGGTCACGAACACCTGAGATGTGGTCTGCGTGAATGTGTGTATCGAGTGTGTAGGTGAGTTCAGCCCCGTGATCCTGAGCGGTCTGGATATACTCCTCTGTGAATGCACGAAGTGGATCGATAACTGCGGCCTCTCCGTCCGAGGCGATGAGATAAGCTAGACAGCCGCTGGAGGGACGCTGGTACTGGATGATCGTGGCATCGCTGTCGACGTCAAGCTCAACTCGTTCGTAGATGCGTGCCCATCCCTTCATCCCGTCTTCGAGATGATTCACGTCATGCCCCTCGTCTTCGAGCGACTCGGCGACGAACTCGCTGGAACCGCCTTTGGCACAGAGGACCGTGATCTGCTCGTCCTCGGGCAGTTCTGTGAGGAGCTCTTTCGAAACCCTATCCAACAATTCGAAGTAGGGATAGTTCACAATCTCGACGTTCTCGCCGTCGACGTGCCACTCCTCGAAATTATCCTCGGATCGAACGTCGAGGATGAATACATCTTTGCCACTGTCAATACGCTCAAAGAGTGTTTCTGGCGTGATCGAGTCGACCGCTTCGGCAGCGTCTGGCTGGTCTCGTTCAGACATTAGTACTCTGTCTACAAACGGCGCCCCAATAAGACTTTGCATAGTAATTCATATTCTATACAATACTATATTCGGTAAATTGGTTTTAAGAGACTCAAAAGCCATACTGGTGTAGAATGACTATTTGGTTGTGTATGGTCTTGACTCTACTACCGACACACATTTACCTACGACAATAGTATTGTGTAGTGAGGCCAATACCATGACAGAGTACGAAGTTACCGAAACGCTGGACGTGAAGGGACAGAACTGCCCAATGCCGGTCATCAAGACGAAGCAACGTATCGACCAATTGGCTGAGAGTGACATCTTGGAAGTCCTCGCAACCGATCCCGGAAGCATGAATGACATCGCTGGCTGGGCAGACACAACGGATGGCGTCGAACTCGTCGACCAAGATGAGGGTGACAACGTCTTCACGCACTACGTCCGCAAAACGGAGTAACAAGATGAGCACAGATACCAGATCGACACCAGACGCTGATGATGAGCCACTGACTCGGGCCGAACTCGAAACGCGGGTCACTGAACTCGAAAGCCGAGTTGCTGATATGGAAACTGTCGAGGAGGACAGCCAGCCAAAGATGTCCATTATTTCGACGAAGGGAACCCTCGATATGGCGTACCCGCCGCTTATTCTCGCGAGCACGGCTGCGGCGTTCGGCTACGAGGTGACGGTCTTCCACACCTTCTGGGGGCTGGATATTCTCCACGAGGAACGCTCGAAGAACCTGCAGTTGAGTTCGGTCGGCAATCCGACGATGCCGATCCCGAATGCAGTCGCAATGCTTCCCGGCATGGATCGGGTGACCACGCGAATGATGGAAAAACGGATCCAAGACAATGATACGGCGACAGTCGAGGAACTCATCGAGCTCTCTTTGGAGATGGGTGTCGAGTTCCAAGCCTGTCAGATGACGATTGATCTCATGGACTACACGGACGACGACTTCTACGATGGCGTCACAACCGGGGTTGGCGCAGCAACGGCTATTCAGGATATGGCCGACTCCGACATCCAGCTTCTCATCTAACTCACTTTCGTCGACATCGGACACAACACCTATTACTGTGCAAATAATATTGTATGGTGTGTACTATACTCTGAACAAGCACGTGCAAGGCGAGTTCGACGATGTGGTAGCACAGACAACCACTGAACTCTCTGCGGAAGGGTTCGGTATCCTCTGTGATATCGATGTTCAACGGACATTTAAAACAAAATTAGATGAAGAGTTCCGTCAGTACCGAATCTTGGGTGCCTGCAACCCACAACTAGCACAGCAAGCCCTCGACGTAGAGATCCAGTTGGGAGCACTGCTCCCATGTAATGTAGTCGTCTACGAAACAGAAGACGGCGCTGTTGGAGTGAGTGCGGTTGATCCGGAGGTTTTGCTGTCAGTCGTCGACAATCCCGCCCTAGATCAGGTCGCCGTCGACGTTAGAGAGAAGTTTGAACGCGTCCTAGACAGCCTTCCTGAGGCGTAAACAGTGGGACAACATTCCAACCCCAACCCTCGGTGAGCTAATTGCTAATGTCACAACCATCTGCCAAAGAGATCGATCCGACTGACGCCGAACACAGAGAGATGGGTGAGGGCCTCCTCGAAGAAGAGATGGGTCCGAGCTCGGCGACAGCACACCTCTATCGGGGTGAGATACATCGGATGAAGTTCTGGCGCGAACGACTCGACCGAACGACTAACTGGGCCGTTCTCGTGATTTCTGCAATCCTTACATGGGCATTTTCCAGACCCGGGATTCCCCATTACGTCATTCTACTTGGAGTGACCACACTTTCGGTGTTCCTCGTTATCGAAGCACGACGATATCGAGGATACGATATCTGGCGAAGCAGGGTCAGAACGCTCCAAGAAAACGTCTTCGCCTATGGGCTCGACCCCTCTGCGGGGTTAGTCGACCCCGACTGGCGTCAAAAACTCAGCGAGGATTATCGGGAGCCAACGATCAAAATCAGTGCTGAAGAAGCCATTGCTCACCGTCTCCGACGAGTCTATCTGCCACTATTCACGGTCCTGATCGCTGCGTGGCTCGTTCGAATCACAGCGTTCTCTTCGGAGTCTCTAACCGCAACTGCAGCAGTTGGGATGGTCCCCGGCGGAGTTGTCGTCGCTACTGTGGCCGTATTCTACCTTGGCGCGGTTGGTACTGCCATTCGCCCTCGGACCTGGTACGCCAAAGGTGAACTCCGCTCGGAAAACCTCCGTAAATAGGACACCCAGCTACTTGTCGACTCCGCCTCCAACAGCCAGTTTTACCTATTCAACTTCTTCTACATCCACAGTCTTCATCGCTCCATCGTGTTCCTCTCGCTGTATGTGGAGGCGAATCCCTTTCTTAGTATCACTCGCCTCAACAACGTCGACCACTTTGGGTGTTGCTTCCGAGTCCAGGACTACCAAGCGATTATCCTCTGTCACGATCCCATACCCACTTTCGACACAGTGACCCATCAGCGCACAGTCTCGTGTATGGGTTCGGGCTTTCGAGAGCAATTCTTCGCGAGCGTTTGTTCGGATACAGCCGACATCAATGACGTATCCGTCCTGTGTTTCAGTCGTCGACATCGTCCCCTCAGTTGCCTCCTATTTCCTTTAGCTATTTGGCGTACTATCTGAATCACATTTTGAAACAAGGCTGTTGCTACCGTCTAATTCATTATCTGGTGAATCAAGGACAGACGCCTTTCCGGCTGGAAAGCGAGTACAGTAGTATGAGATCTCTGTTACAACCAGTTCTTATGCGTCTCATTGCTCGACACAAAGAATTCTCTACATTACTCGCCTGTCGCTGGCTCCAGAGAGGTATCTAACATGGATCCACTGTATTTTGTTCTCGGTGTATTTTTTCTGATCCTTGTTGTCGTAGATCTGCTCTGGACGACACTGTGGGTCGAAGGCGGTGCTGGTCCACTCACAGCACGGCTGATGGCTTGGGAATGGAAGGGAGTACGAAAGATAGAGGATTCTCACGCAAAGTTACGCAGTCTTTCAGGACCCATCATCTTGATTTCGAGTCTCTTCGTATGGATTCTGCTTTTGTGGATCGGTTGGACACTCGTTTTGCAGGTTCACCATTTCCTATCATTGATACGATTGATGGCGGTCCGATCTCGTGGATTGACCGAGCGTATTTTACAGGATACACGATATTCACACTCGGAAACGGTGATTTTGCCCCACGAGATGGAATCTGGCAGCTCGCGACCACACTCACAACCGCAAGCGGGATGCTTTTTGTGACGCTGATCGTGACTTACATCCTCTCTGTTCTCGATGCGGTCACCCAGAAACGGGCATTCGCAACTGGTGTCTCTGGGCTTGGTATGCAGAGCGACGAAATCATACAGGAGAGTTGGAACGGCGAGACTTTTGAGGGGCTTGCCTTACCGTTGAACACCGCCACTGAACAGCTCAACAGGCTCGCTTCGAACCACAAGGCGTACCCACTTCTTCACTACTTCCATACTCCGGAGGCTGCGAAGGCACCGGTTC
>Ga0136597_1001260_pt1 | contig 9745 bp, 9 predicted proteins | sample AntRauTorcE11898_FD_101385 | JGI IMG/M metagenome (GOLD analysis project Ga0136597, IMG submission 101385) | Saline lake microbial communities from Rauer Islands, Antarctica - Metagenome Torckler E11 #898 | ecosystem: Environmental > Aquatic > Non-marine Saline and Alkaline > Saline | place... | reverse complement strand
CGACGGTGCTCGATGAATCCGACATGGAGGAACTCGGGATGGGCGCGATGCTCGCGGTCAGCCGCGGGAGCCGCGAGCCCGGGAAACTCATCACGATGTCGTATCAGGGCGCTGGCCCCGACAAGGCGCCGGTGGTCTTCGTGGGCAAGGGAGTCACCTTCGACACCGGCGGCGTATCGATCAAACCGGCGGCCGCCATGGACGAGATGAAGTACGACATGGGCGGCGCGGCCAGCGTATTCGGGCTGATCCGGGCCTGCGCCGAGATGGGCATCAAGGCGAACGTGGTCGGGCTGGTACCGGCGGCCGAGAACATGCCGGATGGCGCCGCCTATCGCCCTGGCGACATCCTCAAAACGATGTCGGGGCAGACCGTCGAGGTGATCAACACCGATGCCGAGGGCCGGCTGTTGCTGTGCGATGCGCTGACCTACGCCAAACGCTTTTCCCCGGACACGATCATCGATATCGCGACGCTGACAGGCGCCTGCATCGTCGCCCTGGGCCACCAGGCATCGGCCTTGCTGTCGACGAACGACCAGCTGGCACGCCAACTCATGCAGGCCGGCGAGCGCGCCGGCGATCGGGCCTGGCAGCTGCCGCTCTGGGACGAGTACCAGGATCAGCTCAAGAGCCCGTTCGCGGATTTCTCACACGTGGGCGGGCAACCGGCCGGCACGATCACGGCGGCCTGTTTCCTGTCGCGCTTCACGAAGGACTACAAACGCTGGGGCCATCTCGACATCGCCGGGACCGCCTGGACCCGCGGCGAGAACAAGGGCGCGACCGGCCGCCCCGTACCGCTGATGCTCCAGTACCTGCTGGACCATCACGATGGCCGCTGAGCAAGCCCCGGTGACGCGCGTCGATTTCTACATCCTGCCGGATGCCGATGAACAACGGCGCCAGATCTACCTGTGCCGGATCGCGGACAAGGCCTCGCGCCTCGGTCATCGTATCTGGATCCATGCGCCCGTGGACCAGCAGGCCGCGGCGCTCGATGAGCGTCTGTGGACTTTCAGTCAGGAGAGTTTCGTCGCCCACGACCGCAGTGGCGGCGAGACCGCCCTCGCCGCACCCGTGGTCATCGGCGACGGCGAGGAACCGGACAGCGACCGTGCCCTGCTGATCAACGAGGATGAAGAGATCCCCGCGTTCGCCGATCGCTTCGCGCGTATCGCCGAGATCATCAATCAGGACGACGCCACCCGCCGCCGCGGCCGCGCGCATTACGCGTACTATCGGGACCGGGGATTCGAGCTGCACTACCACCGGATCGAGTGACATGGCCAGCGAAGACGACGACGACGAGAATATCCCGATCCTGCATGACGTCCTGCGTCCCGGCGTCGGCTCGACCTCACGTCGCTCCGACGAACCGTCGCACAGCGGCGCGGAACGCGCCGACTCTCCGCTCACCGCGGCCGAGATCGAGACCATCGCCCACCGCGTCCTCGAACGACACACCGAACACCTGCAGGAAGCCATCACCCAGGCCATCCACGAGGCCATCGACGCAAAAACCCGCCAACGGCTATCCGCCGACCATGACGGCGACGACGATCAGGGCTGACGGGATCGAGCGTCGCGGCTCCCGACACTTCCCTCCGCCGCCGTACGGATACAGGCCGCCAACTGCGTGAGGCCGTCGGTCAGGGCGGCCGGGCCGGGCTGGAGGATGTCCGCGGATTTGATTTCGTAGAGGTGGCCGTCACGCACGGCGGGGATGGCATCCCACCCTGGACGGGCGGCGACTTTTTCGGGCCGGAAGTGTTTGCCACACCAGGAGCCGATGATCAGGTCGGGCGCGGCCGCGATGACCTCGTCCGGATCGGCGATGATGCGACTCGCGGCGTCCGCACGGGACGCCCGTTCGGGGAAGCAATCCTCGCCGCCGGCGACGCCGATCAGTTCATGCACCCAACCTATACCGGTGATCAGGGGATCATCCCATTCCTCGAAATACACGCGCGGTGTACGCGGCAATTCGACCGCCTCCCGCCGCACACGCTCCATCCCCTGTTCCAGTTCACGGACGAGGGCCTCAGCGTTGTCGGGCGCGCCGATCAGGCCGCCCAGGCGACGGATCATCGCGAGGATGCCGGCGATCGAGCGCTGATTGAATACATACACCTCGACGCCGGCGCGGATCAGCTCCGCGGCGATATCCGCCTGCATGTCGGAAAAGCCGAGAACGAGATCCGGTTCGAGTTCGAGAATGCGGCCGATTTTCGCGCTGGTGAACGCCGAGACTTTCGGCTTCTCTTTCCGTGCCTCGGCCGGGCGCACCGTGAAGCCCGAGATGCCGACGATCCGGTCGGCCTCACCGAGTCGATAGAGGGTTTCGGTGGTCTCCTCGGTCAGGCACACGATCCGTTGCGGCGTGTCATCCATCGGTCGCGGCTCCGGGACGGGGCGCGACAGGATACCCGAAGCGTTCCTTCCGGGTCATCGAACGGTCGGAGCGCGGCTCGCGGTATGCTATCTTTCACGGCTTTCACGACTCCCCCGGAACGATGCGGACCCGCCCTATGACCACGCTCGCAAAGACCTACGACCCGCAAGCGATCGAACGCCGCTGGTATGACTTCTGGGAGCAAAACGGGTATTTCCGGCCGCAGGGCGACGGTTCGCCCTTCTGCATCATGATCCCGCCGCCGAACGTGACCGGCACCCTGCACATGGGTCACGCGTTCCAGGACACGATCATGGACACGCTCATCCGCTACCACCGGATGCGCGGCGAGCAGACCCTGTGGCAGCCGGGGGCGGATCACGCCGGCATCGCCACGCAGATGGTCGTCGAGCGTCAGCTCGCCGCCGAGGGCGTGACACGCCACGAACTCGGCCGCGAGACCTTTATCGACCGTGTGTGGCAATGGAAGGAAGAGTCCGGCAACCAGATCTCCGGGCAGCTGCGCCGCCTCGGCGCGTCGCCGGACTGGAGCCGCGAGCGCTTCACCATGGACGACGGCCTGTCCGACGCCGTGGTCGAAACCTTCGTGCAGCTCTATGACGAGGGCCTGATCTATCGCGGCAAGCGGCTCGTCAACTGGGATCCGGTGCTGCACACGGCCGTGTCCGACCTCGAGGTCGAATCGGCGGAGGAACAGGGCCATATCTGGCACATGCGCTATCCGCTGGCCGATACCGATGGCACGGTGACGGTCGCGACCACACGCCCGGAGACCATGCTCGGCGACACCGCGGTCGCGGTGCACCCGGAAGACGAGCGCTACGCGCACCTGATCGGCCATTACGTCGACCTGCCGCTGTGCAATCGCAGGATCCCGATCGTCGGCGACGAGTACGTCGACCCCGAGTTCGGCAGCGGCTGCCTCAAGATCACCCCGGCACACGATTTCAACGACTACGCGGTCGGCGAGCGCCACGGCATGGAGCCGATCAACATCTTCACGCCGGACGCGAAGGTGAACGAGCACGCCCCGGCCGCGTACCGCGGACTCGACCGTTTCGAGGCGCGCGAGCGCATCGTCGCCGATCTGGAAGCGGCGGGCCTGCTCGACCATGTCGAGGACCATAAACTGATGATCCCGCGCGGCGACCGCACCGGCGCCGTCATCGAGCCCTACCTCACCGACCAGTGGTTCGTGCACATCAAGCCGCTGGCCGAACCGGCCATCGAGGCCGTGCGCGACGGCCGCATCGACTTCGTGCCGGGTAACTGGGCAAAGACCTACTTCAACTGGATGGAAGAGATCCAGGACTGGTGCATCTCGCGCCAGATCTGGTGGGGCCACCGGATACCGGCCTGGTATGACGAACACGGCCACGTCTACGTCGCCCGTAGCGAGGCGGAGGTGCGCGACAAGTACGGCCTGAGTGCGGACATCGCCCTCACCCGCGACGATGACGTACTCGATACCTGGTACTCCTCGGCCCTGTGGCCGTTCTCGACCCTGGGCTGGCCCGAGCAGACGGACGCCCTGAAGACCTTCTATCCGACCTCGGTGCTCGTTACCGGGTTCGACATCATCTTCTTCTGGGTCGCCCGGATGATCATGTTCGGGCTCAAGTTCATGGGCGACGTGCCCTTCCATCAGGTCTACATCCACGGCCTCGTGCGCGATTCCGAAGGCCAGAAGATGTCGAAGTCGAAGGGCAACGTGCTCGACCCGATCGACCTGATCGACGGCATCGATCTCGAGAGCCTGGTGGCCAAACGCACCTCGGGCATGATGCAGCCGCAGAAGCGTGAGGGGATCGAGAAGATGACGCGCAGCGCCTTCCCCGAAGGCATTCCGTCATTCGGCACCGACGCCGTGCGCTTCACCTTCGGCGCGCTCGCCTCCACGGGTCGCGATATCCGCTTCGATCTCGGCCGCGTCGAGGGCTATCGCAACTTCTGCAACAAGCTGTGGAACGCCTCGCGCTACGTCCTGATGAACACCGAGGGCGAGGACACCGGGGCCGACGGCGGCGAGGTCGAACTCACCGTGGCCGACCGCTGGATCATCTCCCGCCTGCAGCGTACGGAGCGCGCCGCGCGTGAGCACATCGAAGCCTACCGCTTCGACCTGATGTCCCAGGCGATCTACGAGTTCACCTGGGACGAGTACTGTGACTGGTACGTCGAACTCGCCAAGACGGTCCTCACCGACGACGGCGCCCCGGCCGAACGCAAACGCGGCACGCGGCGCACGCTGGTCCGGGTGCTCGAGACGCTGCTGCGCCTGATGCATCCACTGATGCCCTACATCACCGAAGAGCTGTGGCAGAAGGTCGCGCCACTGGCGGGCAAGTCCGGCGAGACGATCTCGCTCGCGCCCTGGCCCGAGGCGGACGAAGCCCGCATCGATGCCACCGCCGAGGCCGACATCGACTGGCTGCAGAAGGTCGTGCTCGAGATTCGTCGCGTGCGCTCGGAGATGAACCTCAATCCCGGTCAACGCGTGCCGTTGGCGATGACCGAAGGCGGCCCCGAGGATCGGCGCCGCATGCAGTCACTCGACGGCGCGATCCGCACGCTCGCACGCGTCGACTCGCTGCAATGGGTCGACGACGAATCGGCGGTGGACGGCAACGTCACCGCGCTCGTGGGCGAACTCAAACTCCTGATCCAGCTCGGCGGCCTGATCGACCGCGACGCCGAACTCGCGCGTCTCGACAAACAGACCGGCAAACTGGAACAGGAAATCGACCGCGTCGACAAGAAACTCGAAAACGCGAACTTCGTCGACCGCGCCCCGGCGGATGTCGTCCAGAAAGAACGCGACAAACGCGCCGAAATGGCCCACTCCCTCACCGAACTCCGCGCCCAGCGGGAGCGGATAGCCGAGTTATAGGGGAAAGCGCAACTGGTTCCTGTTTCTCACTTCACCCCTGCAAGCATCAGAACCAGTTGGACGATCCCGTAGATCGCGAGCACGAACAGGATTGTCGCCACGAGCCCGGCGAGGACGTAGTGGTGGAGTTTGCCGTGGGTGAAGTCGCGTTGGCGGTTGGCCTCGGACTGGACGCCGAAGAAGGCGGCGCCGACGCTCTTGAAGATCTGGAGCACACCGGGGCGTTGATCGCGTGAATCGTTCATCGGGGTGGATTCCCGTATCCTGAAGTCTGTAATGGTACCGATGGTACCGCGGAGCGGGTCCTTGGTGGCACGCTTCGCCAAAACCGAACGCGTGGGCTCGGCGCTCAGGCAGGTATCGGGCGCTTCGGGCGAGCCGCGCGCGTTCGACCGGTGCGGTGGCCCGGTCGAAGACGCGCCTACGGCCGGGATGAACAAGGCGCCTGGCAATACAGGCTACATTGATTCCCCATGAACTACCTCGCGCATCTTGCCCTCGCCGATGGCTCACCCGAGTCGATCCTCGGCAATCTGCTCGGCGATTTCGCCAAGGGACGCCCCGAGGGGCGGTTTGCGCCGGCGATCGTGCGGGGCATTCGGTTGCACCGTGCGGTCGATGGATTCACGGACGCCCATCCCGTGGTATGCCGCGCCATCCGCCGTCTTCCGACGCGGCATCGGCGCTTCGCCGGGATCGCGATCGACATGGCTTTCGATCATTTCCTGGCGGCGCGGTGGGAAAACGATGCGCCCGAGGACTTCCTCAGGCGACGCACGCATGCCTACGCCGTTCTAACCGCCCGTTACCGTGATCTGCCACCGAGGCTGCAGCGGATCCTGCCGTCGCTGCGCGACGATGATTGGCTCGGTTCCTATGCCCGCTTCGACGGGATGGCATTCGCGCTCGAACGTATGAGCCGACGGCTCTCGCGGGCGAACCCGCTGGCGAGTCTCGCGGACGACATCGGGACGAATTACGACGCGCTGAACTCGGACTTCGATGCCTTCTGGCCCGAGGTGAAGGCTTTCGCTCTCGGTGAGGGGCGACGTCTTGCGCGGCACTTGCCCGACACTGGGAGCTCGACCGTGATACAGATGTAGGTCGGACTTCCAGTCCGACAGATCGAAGGCTTCGACGTGTCGGACTGGAAGTCCGACCTACACCCACACGGGCGTGAGCACCGAGTAGGTGTCGGCATGGTCGGGGATCGGGTACGGTAGCGTGCTGTTGACGGAGTGATGGCCGGATGGAGGTCGAATGATTGGCGATTTCGCGCGCGGTGCCCGTTATGCGCTGCAGGGTTTCCGTCTCGTCCGACGACCCGGCGTTACCCGTTATGCGCTGCTGCCACTGCTGATCAACGTGCTGGTTTTCGGTACCGGCATCTGGTTCGGGGCGGCGGCGTTCCAGGATTTCCTGCAGTGGGTACTGCCGCAATGGCTCGACATCTGGGTCGTGCGTGCACTGCTGTGGCTGATCTTCGCGGTCGGCGCGGCGCTGGTCTCCTTCTATGCGTTCACGCTGCTGGCCAATCTCGTGGCGGCGCCGTTCAACGGTCTGTTGGCGGATCGGGTCGAGCGCGATCTCCGCGGCGGCCGTGGCCAGGAAGGGATACAGCGGGGCCTGATCGGCGAAGCGAGTGCGAGCGCCGGTGCCGAGATCCGCAAACTCTTTTATCTCGCGGCGTGGTCCTTGCCATTGCTGTTGCTCTTCCTGATCCCGGGCATCAACCTTGCGGCCCCGTTCCTTTGGCTCGCGTTCGGTGCCTGGATGCTGGCACTCGAATACGCCGACTGCCCGCTCGGCAATCACGGCGTCACCTTTCGCGAATCCCGCGGTCTGATTGGCCAGCGTCGCGGTGTAGCGCTCGGTTTCGGTACCGTGATCATGGGGATGACCGCGGTCCCCGGTCTGAACCTGATCGCGATGCCGGTCGCCGTGTGCGGTGCGACCGCGCTGTACGTGGGTGAGCTTGCGGCGCTGGTTCCGCCGGGGCGCGAGACGGCGGCAGCGAAGAATGATCGGGGCACTTCTGTTTAGCGGAAATACACGATCAAAACGGGGGAGACTGTCATGGAAGCCGATACACAGGCAGGCAAGGATATCCAGCGGCTCATCGAACCGCTTTATCGAGGCAAGTTCTGGATGCAGCTGGTGGGGGTCATGCTGATCCTCGGCGGGCTTTTCACGGCGCTGAGCATCGTCGGTATCGTGATCGCGTGGATCCCGATCTGGGCCGGCATTTCGCTGATGCAGGCGGCCGGAAGCATCGATCAGGCGTATGTGACCGGCGACGATGCGGCGGCCGAACTGGCCATGCGCCGATTGAAGACCTACTTCACGATCTTTGGCGTACTGACGCTAGTCTACATCGTAATCGGGGTGCTGGGCGTCATGCTGGGCGTCGGTGCGGGCATGATGAGCGGCGGTCACGGGATGGGCATGTACTGACGCAGGACGGCTCGCCGCGTCGCCCCTGACTGGAGCAAAGACTCAGGAGCGGCCGCTGCGCTTCTTTTTCGGGCGCTGCACGCGATCCTTCTTCGAATACGGATTCTCGCCACTGCGGAATTCGAATCGGACCGGGGTACCCCGCAGTCCGAACTGCTCCCGGAAGCGCTTCTCGAGATAACGCTTGTATGCGGCCGGCAGCCGATCGACGCGGTTGCCGTGAATGACAATCGTCGGCGGATTGCTGCCGCCCTGGTGGGCGTAACGGAGCTTGACCCGTGCGCCGCCGACCAGCGGCGGCTGATGCTCGGCGACGGCATCCTCCAGCGTCCGCGTGAGCTGGTGCGTCTGCAGATTTGCCATCGCGGCGCCATGCGCCCGGTCCACCGCCTTCAGCAGGTCGCCCACGCCAGTGCCATGCAGCGCCGAGATGTAGCGCGTCTCGGCGAAATCGACGAAACCGAAGCGGCGTTCACGATCCGCGCGTACACGATCCTTCGTGTAGCGATCGAGACCGTCCCATTTGTTGATGGCCACGACCAGCGCCCGCCCGGCATCGAGCACGTGGCCGACGACATGCTGGTCCTGCTCGGCGAGGCCCTGACGCGCGTCCAGCACCAGGATGACGACATTGGCCGCCTTGATGGCCTCGAGCGTTTTCAGCGCGCTGAATTTCTCCACGGCGCCGGCCACGCGTGAACGCCGCCGCAGGCCGGCGGTATCGATGAGGGTATAGGTCTGACCATCGCGCTCGAACGGGATCTCGACCGCGTCGCGCGTGGTCCCGGGCTGATCGATCGCGAGCATGCGCTCTTCGCCCAGCAACCGGTTCACCAGGGTCGATTTGCCGACGTTGGGGCGGCCGACGATAGCGACGCGCACACCGCCCACGGCGATCGCCTCATTCGTCCCGATCGATTCCCCCGCATCGGGCAGCATCGCCGCCACCGAATCGGCCAGGCGCGCCACGCCGCGCCCCTGGGTCGCCGCGATACCGACCGGGGGATCACCGGCGAGGCCGTGAAAATCCGCCAGCGCGGCATCCGGATCGAGGCCATCGGTCTTGTTGACCACGATCCGGAAGGGCTTGCCGTTGCGGCGCAGGCGCTCGATGACAGCGGAATCGGCCGGCAGCACGCCGTCACGCGCGTCCATCAGCACGAGGACCACGTCGGCCTCTTCGATCGCGGCCTCGGTCTGGACGGCCATCTGTTGATCGAGCGCCTCGCGCTCGTCGGTCAGACCGCCGGTATCGACCACGATGATGTCGCGCTCGCCGACCCGCGCCATACCGTACTGGCGATCGCGCGTGAGGCCGGGCACATCCGCGACCAGCGCGCGCCGGGAGTGCGTGAGCACATTGAAGAGCGTGGACTTGCCTACGTTGGGGCGCCCTACGAGGGCGACTACGGGTGTCATGGTCTTTGCAGCCGTCGGGGAGCGGCCTCAGTCCTCTTCGGGTTCGCTGATCTCGAGGATGGCGAGGTCGTCGCCCTGGGTCTGGACGGCGATACGGCCTTCGGCCACGGGGAGCGGATCGGCCATGATGCCGTCCCAGGCGATCCGTTTGCGGGCGACGATGCGGCCGTCGGCCCGGGTCAGGATATGGACGTAGCCGTCGTAATCCCCCAGCGCGAGGAAAGGCGTGCCGGGCACGGGGACCGGCGCGGTCAGACGACGATGCGCGAGTTTTTCCTGTCGCCAGGACGTGGTGCCGTTCTGCTGGCCCAGGGCGACAACGTGACTCTCGGACGTGCTCACGTACACGCGGTTCCGGTCAACGCCGAGCCCCGCATAAGAGGACAACTCACGTGACCATTGGACGTTGCCCCGCTGCGGTTCCACCTGGGCGATTTCCCCCTGATAGGTAGCGGCGTAGGCGACGTTGCGGCCGAGCCCGATCGCACCGTCGATATCGACCATGCGCTCGACCGGGGAGCGACCGGTCGGCTCGGCGATTGCGGTCTGCCACAGGGCCTGTCCAT
>Ga0136597_1001255_pt1 | contig 9768 bp, 17 predicted proteins | sample AntRauTorcE11898_FD_101385 | JGI IMG/M metagenome (GOLD analysis project Ga0136597, IMG submission 101385) | Saline lake microbial communities from Rauer Islands, Antarctica - Metagenome Torckler E11 #898 | ecosystem: Environmental > Aquatic > Non-marine Saline and Alkaline > Saline | place... | reverse complement strand
CGCCGGAGCCGCTCGCAGGTCGATCCTGCGTATGAGATCGGCCGCCGGGTGGAGCGGCTCGAACGTCGTTCAGCGCACCCGGCAGAAGTCTTGGGGATCTCCACAGGCATCTTCGGAGTATTCGCAGGCGCTTCGGAAGCGTCGGAGCGGCAAGGCTGGCGGTCAGAAACGCGCATAGATGTTACTGAAGCAAACTTCGGAGGCTCGCAAGGCTGGTCCGATAGCACAACGACAGATCCGGCCTTGCTCCCGAATATCGCGGACGGCTTCGGCTGGGCGCAGAGCGTTACGATTGAGAGCACAATTGTTCCGGGCTCCGGTCTTTACCCAACAGATGACATCACATTCGATCCCCGCGCGCCTCTCGACCCGGTAGCGGTTAGTGATGCGACGGGTTGGGGATCGACGACCACAGCTGCCTCGACGGCGGAGCCGATTCTGTCGTTTGACGGCGTAAATGATTCTGTCAGCATCCCGAATGACGGTTCACTGGACGCCCTGAGCTTTACCGTTAAGGCGAGATTCAAGGCGACCGGCGGGCAAAACTCTGGCGACCTGCTAACAGTCTACAGCAACCAAGAGGGGGACTTCACTACAAGGTCTGTCATCATCTGGATCAACGGCGGGCATAGCTCATTCCCCAACAACGCGATTGTAGCGCGGACGGTAGACAGCGGCGGGAATCCCGTCACAGTTGTCGCGGATAATCAAGACTACTTTGATGGCGAGTTCCACGATGTAGAGCTTACCTCTGTTCAAGGCGATCGGCTGGAGCTGCGAGTGGACGGCGTTCTGCGAGCTACAACGAACGCGGACATTCAGCCGCTTACTGGAATGTACACGAATACGATCGGCGCAGAAAATTCATCGCCGCTCCAGCGTTTCTTCGAGGGCGAAATCAGCCTTGTAGAAATTATCAACAACGCCTCGATCGGCGGCCCAACAACCGTTGCGAAGTACGACATGAGCGGGATCTCAGGCAGCACGTTGCCGGATGTAAGCGGGAACAATAATGACGGGACGATTAACGGCGCGACTCCCGGAACAGCTTGATAAAACCGGGCCGCGAACGTAAAATGAAACAATTGACGGGAGTTACTTATGAAAAATAAAGGCTGGAGCGGGCACATCAACCTGCGCTACCTCGACACAGGCAAGCGGGAGCGCATCAAAAACGCGATCCTTGACGCTGGGCTTGAGCTTACCGCGAACCTGTGGCTGGGCAATAGCACCGAGACGTTCGCGCAGCTTCAGATTGAAGGCGCGGGAGTCGGAGATGAGCTTGCGAAAACGATCAGCGCCAGCTACACCGTCGCGGCCGGAGTCGCCACCGTTACTTCAACAGCGATCTTTACCAGCGGTGAGATCACATTCGACGTTACGACTATTGCGCTGATTGGGTCGGAGGGAACCCGTATTGCCGAAGCAACGGTGAATATAACGTCCGGTAGCGCGGTCGAAGTAACGCGTGAAGACGAGCTTACAGAGGCTGTATAATGTCCTGTTCCTTTCGCCTCACAACAACCCGTCCAGATGGACGCCGCGAGGACATTCCGCTGGACGATTTGCTGGGGCAGTCGGATCTTTTGGCGGATCAAGTTTGGACAGAGATTGAACGCGAGGTTGAGCAGGTGGAGATAAGCGGCAACGGCGCGACCGTCACCATAGATCGAATGACCTCTGTTACTTTTACAGACTTCACTGAAACCCGGACGCTTCAACTGATTTTTAATAATCCGCCAGAGGGCACGCCATGACTCTTAACGCCTCGCCGCTAAACAGCACACCGCTCAACGGCGTCCAAGCGCAAGAAACGTCCGGTGTGTTCCTCGACAAGTGGCTCAAATATATTCGCTCTGATACCGGCATCGCTCAAGACGCTGTGACGGTTACAGTGTACAACGCGGTCGACCGGACGAACCCACAGTCAGGCGACAATACGCTGGCGGATCTTTTTTCTGACGTCTTGGGCGGCGCTTCGATTACCAACCCGCTTGTAACGGTAGCGGACGGCAGAGTGCTCTTTTACGCTGCGCCCGGATTCTACCACATTAAGCTGACGAAGAATGCAGAGACGACTTGGTTGGCAAACGAGCCGATCGGAACGCTCAAAGGTGTGAGCCCGGAGACGCTGCTGGGGCAACTCGATTTTAGCGTGCTCCCAGAGGCCGCAGACGACACAGCAGCGGAAGCGGAAGGCGTCGAGATCGGGCGGCTATACCGCACCGGCTCAACCATCAAAACTCGGATCGCGTAGGGGATACCATGAACGGCAGACTTTTTCTTGACAACTTTGTAGACGCGCTTGCTGCGGATATAACGAACTCATCGACAAGCATCACCATCTCTGACACTTCGCTGATCTCCGCGCTTCCGCTGAGGCAGCCCGACGGAGTCCGCTTCGGGACCTTCGATTACGACGACATTGGCTTGTTCGTTGTGCTTACTCTCGAAGCCGAAAGCAGCGGAGGAACGCTTGCTGAGGTCGAGATTATCTATGTTTTTGCCGCGCCGGACGGGACCACGCTGACGGTAACGCGAGGAGAAGAAGGCACAACGGCAAAGGCGTGGCCTGCTGGTACTCCGGTCCAAGCGCGATTTACAGCGGGCGCTGCGGGATCTCCGATTGATTACAGCGGTGAAAACGAGCCAATCCGCGTAACGCTCGCGCCATCCAAGGGCAACGTCCCGGCGACGATTCCGGGAAGCGCAAGCGCGTCCGATATTAACAACACGAATCAGGTCAATGTTACGCCGGGGCTCGGTGGCGTTTACGGGGATGATTCTGTCAACATCGGCAACGGCGGAGCAGGCGACGGCGCGCCGTCCGAAACCTCCAATTCAAGATCCCGTAACGCGGTCAACATCGGCGGTGGCGGTATTTACTCCCTTGGCGGCAGCGGTGTTGACCGCATAACGCCGGAGAACAGTATATCAGTTGGCGGCGGCGGCGCTGGAGGTCAAGATTCTATCAACTTTGGCTCCGGAGGCGCGGAGTGGGGAAGCATAAACATTGGCAACTTCGGCGCGTTCCCGAACTCGCAAGAACAGGCGGCTGCTTCGATCAGTATTGGCAATGAAGGCGGCGCGTTTGCAGACAAGGCAATTAACATCGGCAGCATTGGTACAGACGCCTTTGGAACTGTGGTTATTGGTAACCCAAGATTTCCGTCTGACAGCCTTAACGCCAGCGCAGAGGAAACAATTACAATCGGACGAAACGGGGATAGTGACATAGGAAGGGCTAATGTCAACGTTGGCATCGGCGGTATGTACGGCACAGGCCTTTCCTATTCCGTCAACGTTGGTGCTGGCGGCGTTTACACAGTCAACGATGACGACGAAAGAGCTGTTAACATCGGCGGCGGCGGCGCTTTCGGGAGTTTTACAATCAACATCGGCGGCGCTGGTGCACAAGGGCCGTATGCTATTAACATCGGTGACGAGGGAGGCGGCGCATACGCGCAAGATACCATCGCGATCGGGAGCCACAGCAACGGCGCCAACTATGTCGGGGCGATAAGCGTTGGCCACGACTCTGACAAAAACGGCGATGAAGGCGCGGGAAGTCCCGGAGCGGTTGCGCTTGGTTACGATGCTAAAGCTGGCGACAGCACCACAGGACAAGACTCGGAAATTGCGATTGGTAACAACGCCAGCGCCGTAGGGGCAACAGGTATCGCAATCGGTAAATCGGCGCAAGCAGGCTTTTCGCAGTCTGTAGCTTTGGGCGCGGCAACCCAAGCCACCCAAGCAGACCAAGTCCACGGCGGCGATCGGAACTTTGAGCTGGGAAGTGCCACGAGCGTACGCGGCGTTCACCTTTACAGCCCGGATGGAACAAGGTATCTTTTGACCGTAGCAAACGGCGGAACGCTGGATATTGTAGCAGACCCAATCTGAGGAACGTCTTATGTCTGAAAAGAAAACTGAGAAAACCCAAGATGCGCGTTTTTTGAACAGGAGACAGCCGGAGAACGTCCCGCTGCGCCACATTCTCGCTGACATGGAACGGGTGAACATGCCCAGCTTCAGCGTCGAGTTCCGAGGGATTAAGTACACCGTGTCTAAGGCGGGTTAATGGCCGAAGGAACCGCCGGAGCATTAGAGATGGACTCTGGAAATTATAAGCGCGGAACTCTCGAACCAATCTGGGGCCGCTTGCAGGAGCATGAGCACGACATCCGGGAGCTTTACCGGGCGTCTGCTCAGGCCCACGAGCGGGTCAGCGCGACCAACGAAACGATCGCTCATCTTCGCGAGGACATACGCGATTGGAAAGAGCAGACGCACCGCGATAGCACCAGCATCCTGACAGAGCTTAAAGCTGCGAACGTCCGGGCCGCTGATGTCGACGCGAAGATGGCAGCGGAGCAAGGGAAGTCGAGCGGCCGGTGGGAAATGCTGAAGGTTTTTGTCCCGGTTGGGCTGGGCATGGCTTCGCTCACCCTCGGCGGCCTGACGCTTCTATACAAATTCGGAGTCCTTGGCTGATGCCAATCTTTGAAGGCGCGTTCCAGAACATCGTTGACTTTCAGTCCGGTGACTTCGTTCTGGTTCCGCTTCCGGGGCAAGGGCAGGCGGTTTTTGTCGGGGTGAATTGCGACTTTGATGTGAACTTTGGCGTCACCGCGCTTCGCCTTCACACTCGCGTCAAAGATCCAAGCACCTGTCTCGGAGCGGATTACACTTGCGACGGTTTTGCCAGGAAGCGCAACTTGAACATTTACTCGCCAAACCTCAGCGCGGGCGACGACCTTTTGGTGCCGGGCTCGGAGCTTGATCTTGGGGTAACGGTCCCGGAAGGCGAGACGCTCGTGGACTGGAGCACTTACGCGATAACCAACCCGCATGGGCTGTACGACTTTTGGAAGTGGGCCGGGGACTTTGTCTGCCAATGGGCTAACCAGACCTCAGCTGTAGAGGCGCGGACGAACGGGCGCCCATATTATTATCTGGACAATGATGACCGGACCTCTTCCGATCCCGGCACAGAGCTAATCCCATCAACGCCGATCCCAACAGGCCAGAAGCTAGTCATGGACAGCGACGTCTTCTTCCTCAACTCCTATGCGATCGGCACTGTCGTGGCATACGGGCCGAACGTCCGGGTGAACGCAAACCAGATTACAAAGAGCTACGTCAAGACACTCCTGGAAGAGTTCTTGAGTTCTTCCGATCGGCCGCCGGGCTTTCCCGGCTTATACGATCGGCCGCCATTCCTCGCTGTGGTGAGGAAGAAACAAGCGCCTGCAGTTGTTGCGGCGGAGGGCGGTTCCGGGATATTTGGACTGCACAACGTTGTAGAAACTGTAGGGCCGATGGAAAGTTACGACTCTTCCAAAAGCCAGACGCTTGGCGGTGCTGTCACCACAGAGTCTTTTGCTGTAGCTTGTTCACCTGAAGATGACTCCTTTCCTCCGGGCCTCAAAACGCGCGAATACATCGACAGCGTAGTTGTTGGTGGCGGCTGGAACATAGACGGGGTTAAGTTCGTGAACTGGGATTCGGTTTACAACGGGTTCCAAGAAACCATCTCCCTGCCCGCGTTTGCTTATGGTGGCCGGTTCGAGGTGACTGGAAGCAGTACACAAGAAGTTTTGAAATTCCGGTTCGAGGCAAGCGGCTTTGTGTCCAGAGATCCGCTTGAGAATCTGCAGAGCGTTGTAGGCACGCCAGTTATCCGGTTCACCACCGTGACGCAGTACATCGCGGCGCGGCCGATAACCAGCGAGCCGTTCTGCTATGCAAAATACCTTGGATCGCCTTTTACAACGAGAGCGATGGCGGATGAACACGAGGAAGTCGGGGCGCTGACTCGCAGCTTTACAATAAACGACTATCCAACTCGCATAGCAACTGAAGGGAAATTTACATACAGGATGACTCCAGCTTATTTCTTGCGAACCTTTCGGTCCTTCAGCAGCGTTGACACGATTTATATTATGTACAAGGCGGAGGTTATCGCCTATCAGGGAGAGTCGGTGCCGCCACTGACCTCTGAAGAACTTTCTTTGATAACGGCAGCGATACAATGAAGCATTTTGAACCTTGGGAATTTCACGGCTGGTTCGAGCAAATGAACAAGAGCCTCTTGACCGGACTCGACGCGCTCCGGGAGCGTTGGGGCAAGCCAATTCACATCAGCAGAGATCCGGGCGCGGCCGGGCGATCCAAAGGCGAGGTTGACACGAGCCAGCACAACTTCGATCGCTACGGCCAAGTCAACGCAATCGACGTCAAGCCAGAAGGGATCGAGACGCCGGAAGACGCCCAGCAGTTTTATGACCTCGCTGTAGAGTGCGGCTTCACCGGGATTGGCTTCTATCCATTCTGGAATGAGCCCGGCTTTCACCTCGACGTTCGCTGCAACGAAAATGAGCGATATGTCGCGAGCTGGGGCCGCATCCCGGACGATAGCGAGAAAGGATATACTGACGTGGCCATAGGCGCGTCGTTCGCAGCGCTGAGGCGCCAAACCTAACACACACCGCGCACTGTAGCTGTAGAGTCGGTGCGCTCGTAGCGGGTCGATCGCTAACCCCAGCGACGGCCATCAGAGAAGGCAAGAGGGCACTATGATGAAACTGAGAATCTTACTGGCAACAGTCTTCGCGGCAATCCTTGTGGGTTGTTCCGCGCTCCCGGAATCCGGCACCAGCGAAGCGTTCGCTGTGAACTACCTCCTCGCGAAGTCGACCCAGCAGGTCATCGACGGCGACGCAGACCGCCGGGCAGAGGTGCTCGACGCAGTAGGCGACGCTCGCAGCTTTGTCGAGGCGTCCGACACGGTGACGATCGGGCTGCTGTACGAGGGAGCCATGGACCGGATCGACAGCTACAACCTCGACCCGATCAGCAAACAGGCGCTCCGGGAGATCCTTGGGCTGGCAAAGGCGCGGTTGGAGACTGCGATCAGCGCAGAGGAGTTGGACCCGGACGAAAAGCTGGCGATCCTCGATGCGCTGAATTGGATCGAAGCGGCTGCGCGGGGTGAGTCATGAAACGCTTTCTGTTCGTGATCGTCGCGCTCGTTTTCTCCGGCGTCGCGGCCGCTGAGACGCTCTCGTGGGAGCCGCCCACCTCGCGAAATGACGGAACGACTGATTGCTACATGGTCGCGGTAGACCTCGACGGGCTCCGCTCAGAACCCAGCAACAGCGTCCCGATCTCATGGGAGAAGGCGAGCCCGGCAAGGCCAACCAATCTGCTGATCATAATCGAGTGATACACTTGGTCCACGGATTCAACGTGGCAGACGGCGGCAAGCAAACTGTCGCCCGTCTGCGGCCTTCGCTCCCGGAGCCAGTCGTTGTTCATGACTACGGCTGGACATTCGTCTTTCGGCTCCGGTGCCGCAACGCAGCGATGGTCAGAAAGATTGGCGAGGCGATCGAGCCGGGCACCGTTCTCGTCGGGCATAGCAACGGCGCGCTGATCTGTTATAAGGTCGCCAAGCGTTACCCGGAGAAGGTCCGGGCCGTCGTAACGATCAACGCTGCGATGCGCCGGGATACGATCTGGCCGGAGGGCGTCCACGTCCTCAATTTGTACAACCCGCACGACATCGCTGTACAAGCCGGGCGCTGGTGGTCACGGCTCGTCTCTCTCGGAGGTCTACACCCTCACGGATGGGGCGCTGCTGGGCGCTACGGGTTTACAGAGAAGCAGATTCTGGTAAGCAACCTGAACACGGCGGAGGAACGCTGGAGCGTTCCCGCGCGCCGGCACTCAGGCGTGTTCGAGGGGGACGCAGCCGCGTTCTGGGGCCGCGTGATCGCAATGTGGCTCGGCGCGCTCAATCTCGCTTTTCGCGACCGTTAATCACCATCATAGCAGCCTCGAACGGGCTGCTGGCTTTACGGGCTCCTGTCGTGGGCATAGCGAGCTTTTCGCCAAAGGGCATACGTCGGGCCCAGACCTTCAGCCCGTCCTCTGCAAACTCCACGAGGCATGGGTTACAGCGCATATCCCGGAGCCCAAGAAGGTCTTTGGCCTCTTTCTCCCATTCCTGAAGCTGAACGACGAGATCCGCCATGCCGGGATCGTCGAGAGTGGTGGCCCAACGCTCGAACTCCCATGCGCCCATCCCGTAAAGCTCTGCCACCTGCGGCTCGTCGAGGTGCGGCGCGTTCCGGGCGATAATCGCGGTAACAAATTTGTTGGCCATGCTGTTCTCCTTACGACTGGGCCGCGACGACGCGAAGGCTGCGACGCTTCCGGGTGAGCGCCCGGAGATCCCGGATTGTCACCTTGACGTCGAAGTGAGCGGCGAGGTTTACGAAAGTGTACAGGCCGGGGCGTTTCACGCCTTGGTCCCGCCAGCGGCGAATCGTGGGCTGGGTGACGCCTGTTGCGTCCGCGACCTCTTTGACGTCCGCGCCTTGTAGCAGCATGCACACAGGTTCAATCGCGATCTTGATGCTGAGTTCGTGTTTATCCATTACAATTCTCCTCGTAGTTCTGTTTGTAGTCCGGCCAGCCGTACTCGCCGCCGGAAGTCTGGTACAACTTTACCATCTCGCAATACTGATCGGCTTCCAGCTGCGGATCTTCGCAACCGGCGAGCGCGAACGCCGCGAGGACGAGAGTCAAGGAGCGGATCATTCCGCCACCTCGACCACTGAGCGGGCTGATACGGCTTTGATCTTGCCGGTATCGTCGAGCCGGACCCGGACGAGCCCGGTGGGAGTGGTTCCGACTTTCTCGCCAGAGAGGCGGCCAATCTCGCGGCTTCCGTCGCGGCTCAGGATTACGATTTTAACTTTCATGGCGCTCTCCTTATCGGCAAATGTCGGACTGGGCAACGTTGATTTCTTCGCTATCGTCCGCAGCGCGCATAACGACCGCTCCACTCAGCAGATCGACGCCAACAACAAAGAAGTCGTCGCTGTCGAGGGAGGTAACATACAGGCACTCGCCAACGCACAGGCCAGTTTCTTCGCGAACAGCTTTTGCGTCGTAGGTAACGGTGGCGAGGTTTTGGGGCTTGGCGTGCAGGATCTTGGTAATCATCAGCTTTCTCCAGTTCTGTTTTCGTTCGATGCATTCAAAGTATCGGCTTTTTGGCAGCAAAAGTAAAGCATTCTGCTGAAAATAATTTGCCCGGCTTTCACCGGGCTCCTCGATTACGCCGGGACGACTTCGACGATCAGGAAGGCGCGCTTGGCCTTGCCCTTGGTCCAGTCGATCGTCTCGCCGTCTTTGATACAGACGATATGCCCGCCGCCATTGGTCAGCATCAGGAAGGTACGACCAGCCCACACCGTCGCTTTCGGGAAACGCTCCGGGTGGTGAGTCGTTACGCTCTGGAGCTTCTTGTGCGCGCCGGGATAGTGCTGGGTGAAATATTCGACATCGAAGCCACGGCTGTTGCAGGCGAAAAGGGTGGTGGCGCCGCCGTTCTGGTCGACGAGGCGGAAACCAAACTGCTCGATCGCGGCGCGGATGTAGGCAAGGTGGGTGCCTTTCTTTCCCTCGCGGCCCAGCTTCGCGAGAGCTTGGTGCGCGCGCATGTAGCTAATGCCAGTGGCAGCGGCAACGGCTTTCACGCCGCAGTCGTTATTCTCGCCCATCACGCCGGAAGTCTCGGACAGGACGTTGAAAGCATCGTTGCGGTTGCTTGACTTAGGTGCGGGCATCTCGTTTCTCCAGTTCTGTTTAGTTCTGTGTGTTCTCAACTTACATCTATTATCTCCTTTTGCTGCACAAAGATCAACAGTTTTGACGAAAATAATTACAGATTATTCATCACAAAATCCGCGACCT
>Ga0136597_1001248_pt1 | contig 9783 bp, 4 predicted proteins | sample AntRauTorcE11898_FD_101385 | JGI IMG/M metagenome (GOLD analysis project Ga0136597, IMG submission 101385) | Saline lake microbial communities from Rauer Islands, Antarctica - Metagenome Torckler E11 #898 | ecosystem: Environmental > Aquatic > Non-marine Saline and Alkaline > Saline | place... | reverse complement strand
TCGCCCAATTCGAGCGCGAAGTGACCGCCGAGCGCATCCGCGACAAGGTCCGGGCCAGCCGGATGAAGGGCATGTGGATGGGCGGCGTGCCTCCACTGGGCTACGTAGTGAAAGACCGGAAACTGATCATCAAGGAGGCCGATGCCGCCAATGTCCGCTGGATCTTCGCCCGGTTCATCGAGATCGGATCGGGCACGGAGCTGGCGCGGGAACTGGCGGCGCGCGGCATCCGGACCAGCCGTGGCAACCGGATCGACAAGAAGTACCTGTATCGCCTGCTGAACAACCGTGCCTACATCGGTGAGGCTGTCCACAAGGGCGACAGCTATCCCGGCGAGCATGACGCCATCATCGACCGCGCGATCTGGCGCAAGGTCCACGCCATCCTGACCGAAAGCCCTCGCAAGCGCGCGGCGCGCACCCGCGCCGACACACCTGCACTGCTGAAAGGGCTGCTCTACGGCCCCGACGGGGCGGCCTTTTCGCCGACCCATACGCGCAAGGGCGGCAAGCTCTACCGATACTATGTCAGCCAGTCGGTGCTGAAGCATGGTGCCGGGTCATGCCCGGTTGGCCGCGTTCCAGCGGGCGAAATCGAAACCGCCGTCATCGACCAGCTCCGCGCCGTGTTCCGCCAGCCCGAAATCGTAGCAGGCACATGGAAAGCGGCACGCTCGCAGGATGACGAGATCACAGAGGCCGACGCCCGCGAGGCACTGACCCGTCTTGACCCGCTTTGGGACGAGCTCTTTCCCGCTGAACAGGCGCGCATCGCGACCCTGCTGGTCGAGCGGATTGATATTGGCACGGACGGGCTGAATGTTCGCCTTCGGATGGACGGACTGACCGGGCTGGCGCGCGAAATGATGGCTGATCTCGGAACGGCGGCATGACCCGCGCGAAGCCAGCGCCGGAAACGGTGACAGTGCACATTCCGTTCCGCCTCGTGAAGCGCGGCGGGCGGAAGGAGATGCAGTTGCCGGACGGGGCATCCAGCCAACGCAAGATAGACAACACGTTGATCAAGGCGCTGGCGCGGGCGTTTCGCTGGAAGCGGATGCTAGAATCCGGCGAGTTCACGACCATCGCCGAACTGGCTGAACACGAGGGGATCGCACCATCATATATGACGCGTGTTCTTCGGCTGACCCTGCTCTCACCCGACCTTGTCGGGGCGATATTGGAGGGGCGGCAAGACCCCGAGATAACGCTGTCCCAGCTGCTTGAGCCGTTTTCTGGCGACTGGCAGAACCAACGCTTCTAACCACCTCAATCTCAAGGGATTCGGCTTGTGCCGCAGAGGGCCCATCACTTACACTTGAGGAAAGAGAAGTGGCGGACCCCGATCAAGTCGATGCGCTCAACTTCAAAAATAGCATTTCTTTGAGGGACACCCGAGCAAATGGAAGCTGCGGAAAGAACAATAAGCAAGATACTCACAGAGCAAATTCGCTATGAGATCCCCCCGTATCAGCGACCTTACTCTTGGGAAAAAGGAAATGTCGAACAACTTCTAGATGACATATGGGATGCTTTTGAAGCCGATGACGAAGAGTATTTCATCGGCTCGCTCATCACCATCGAGCGAAGTAAAGACGAACTCTATGATGTCGTCGACGGCCAGCAGCGACTGACGACACTAAACCTCATTTTTGCACGCTTGAGAGACGCGGTTAGTGAACCGGCCAAGTCAACGCTTGGAAAACGAGTTCTGCCTAAAAACGAACTAACTGGGGAAGAAGAAACACCGCGCCTCACACTACGACAAAAAGACCAAAGCTTTTTCCGGCGCCATGTTTTGGCGAGCCAGGAAATCACCGAAGCCATTTCACGGGAAATCGAGAACAAACAGGATGCGCCGAAAATAAGGCTCGCGGAGAACCTTGGCGTCATCGATCATTTTATCGCTCAAAGAGACGAGAAAACGATTAAGCTGTTTGCAAATTACCTTCTGACGAAGGTGTATGTGGTATTTGTCACAACGGCATCATGGCAGTCGGCATACCGCTTGTTCAACGTATTGAACGCCCGCGGCATGCCTCTGTCGAATGCGGATTTAATCAAGAACATGCTCTTCGCACAGTTGGGTGGCGCATCAGTCAAGAGTGAAGAGCTTGACGAACAGTGGCTACAACTCGAGGAAGCAATTGGCATCGAGCGGCTGGATCAGTTCCTCGCGCACCATCGATCGTCGGTTACTGCGATCAAGGCACGGAAAACTCTGCACGAGGAGTACAAACCGCTTATTGAGGCAAGTGAAAACCCCTTCGGCTTCCTAGACGGGATAACCACATCTGCTCGGAATTATCTCCGCATCCAACAAAACGGGTTTGAGGATGTGGCCGCACGACGATCATTGCGTTCCCTTCATCGCGTCGCGTTCGAGGAATGGATTCCACCGCTGCTCGCCTACCTTAACAATCCAGTCGAAGGAATATCGGAGGCCGAATTCATCGATTTACTTGAGAAAGTTACCTATCAGAACTGGATTAGGCGGCTTGCATTTACCGCTCGCCTTACGGCGTATTTTCAGCTGATTACAGCAATACGTTCGGGTAAATCTGTCGACGACATTAGGGCGATCTTTCGTCAGAACGCGCAGAATGACGAGTTTCGCTCGTTGCTCGACGGTGAGGTTTATGGAAAGCCTTTTGCGCAGGCTGTTCTCCTTAGGCTCGAAGAAGCGGATCAAGATGAATCTGTCACTAAAGACTATGGCGGAAAAATAACGATCGAGCACGTGCTCCCGCAAGCGCTGAAGGAAGAGTACTGGCGCGAGCGGTTCACGGATGAAACACATCGTCAATGGTTGCATCGCCTTGGCAATCTTGCACTGCTCGCTGGCATTAAGAATTATAAGGCGCAGTATTTCAGTTTCGACAGGAAGAAGAAAATTTATTCAGAACGAAACAATAAAGTGTCCTTTGACACGACGAAGCTTATTCTGGAGCAAGATGACTGGCGTCCCGAATTTATTAAATCCCGCCAACACAGCATGGTCGAAGCTGCAGCCGAAATTTGGACGATTGCATGAATTGGCAGGCAATGGATCGTGTCAGGTCACGTTGCTCTCACTATCGACTTGACGCAGACTGTAATTACTTACCAAGCGAGCAATAAGAATGCCTTTGACTCTGGCCCAACTCGAGCGCCATCTATTCAGCGCTGCCGACATTCTTCGTGGCAAAATGGATGCCTCAGAATTTAAGGAGTACATCTTTGGGATGCTGTTCCTGAAACGGTGTTCGGATGTCTTCGAGCAGGCCCGTCTGGCAGTTATTGAGAAACGTGTAGAGTCCGGCGCCTCGCAACAGCAAGCTGCCGAGGAGGCTGAGAACAAGATCTGGTACGGTCGCAGCGGCACTTTCTGGGTTCCACCTCAGTCCCGGTTCACCTTTCTCGTTGATGAAGCCCATGAGAATATTGGTGACAAGCTCAACAAAGCGCTCGGGGGCTTGGAATCGGAAAATATCGCCCTTGAAGGTGTCCTGGACCACATCGATTTCACGCGGAAAGTCGGTCAGAGCAAGATCAGCGACCAGAAGTTGCGCCAACTAATCAATCATTTTGGTGAAATCCGCCTTCGAAATGCGGACTTCGAATTTCCAGACCTTCTAGGTGCCGCTTATGAATACCTGATCGGGGAATTCGCGGATTCGGCAGGCAAGAAGGGCGGGGAATTCTACACCCCCCGTTCTGTCGTCCGAATGATGGTCCGTCTGCTGAAACCGACACTCGAACACGACATCTATGACCCGTGCTGTGGTTCTGGCGGCATGCTGATCGCAGCCAAAGAATACATCGATGAGCATGGTAAGGATGGACGCAAGGCCAACCTGTTCTGGCAGGAGAACTCAGGCACCGTCTGGTCCATCGCCAAGATGAACATGCTGCTCCACGGCATCAGTAGCGCCGATCTTCGTAACGACGACACACTGGGGGAGCCTCAGCACGTCGAAAACGGCGAGCTTCGCCGCTTCGACCGGATCCTCACCAACCCGCCTTTTTCGATCAACTGGGGTTCGAAGGACAAGGACCGGTCTGGCGAATATGCATGGCAGCCGAAGTTCCGCGAGCGCTTCTTCCATGAGGTACCGCTCGGCTCGAAAAAGGCCGACCTCATGTTCCTTCAGCACATGCTGCATGTCACCCGTGACGGCGGCATGATCGCGACCGTCATGCCTCATGGCGTCCTCTTCCGCGGCGGGGACGAAGGCAAGATCCGCCAGAAGATTATCGAAAGCGACCAGATCGAGGCGGTGATCGGCCTCGGCCCGCAGCTCTTCTACGGTACCGGCATTCCAGCTTGCATTATCGTCCTGCGCCAGCGCGTCCACCACGGCGCGAACCTTGTTTCTGGCAAGCCGAAGGAGCGCCAGGGAAAGGTGCTCTTCATCAACGCCGACCGCGAATATTTCGAAGGTCGTGCGCAGAACCACCTGCTGCCTGAGCATATCGAGAAGATCGTCACCACCTTCGAAGAATACCGCGAGATCCCCGGCTTCTCAGCCATTGTCGATATAGACACGCTGAGGGAGAACGACTGGAACCTTAACATCCGCCGCTATGCCGACAACGCTCCGCCGCCCGAGCCGCATGACGTGCGCGCACACCTTGTTGGCGGTATCCCCAAGGCCGAGGTCGCGGCGAAATCCGAGCTATTCCAGTCCCACGGATTGGACCCGATGGACCTGCTGACCCCGCGCGATGGCGGCTATCTGGATTTCATCACCCATGTGACCACCAAAGCCGACATCAAGCCTGCCATCGAGAGCAACGCGGGGCTCGTCGCGCGCGAGGCCGAGATCTGGAACAATTTCAACGCTTGGTGGGACGACCATACCGAGAACATCATCGCGCTTGCCGGGCATGAGGATACCGCTGCCCTCATCGCCTTGCGCGATGAAATCTTCTCCAGCTTTTCGGAGACACTTGAAAGCCTCGCCATGCTGGATCCGTTCACCGTGCGCGGGATCATTGCGCAGTTCTGGAACCAGTCGCGGTTCGACTTCCTCACCCTCATGGCGCGCGACACGAGGGGCGTGGTCGATGCTTGGCGCACCTCCATCGTCACGGCGCTGGAGGACAAGGGGAACAAGGAAAACCCGCTGGACCACAAGCTCGTCGCCTTCCTGATGGGCGACTTTGTGCGCGAGATTGCAGAGCTGGAGGCGCGCAAGGCAGAGCTTGATGCGCAGATCAAGGCCGCGACCGCCACGCCCGAGGACGGCGAGGAGGAAGAGGATGACGCCGAGCCGGTGGACGAGGCGCAGATCAAACGCTGGAAGAAGGAGTTGACCGAGGTCAAGAAGACCCTGAAGGCCAAGCAGGCGCAGTTCACCGACGAGATCAACAAGGGCGTCGACGGACTGTCGTCCCAAGAAGCCGCCGATCTGCTGCTGAAGATTCTGCATGGCGATATGGAAAAGATACTGACCCGCTACATCGCGGCGCAGCGCGGGCAGATCGTGGCGGCTTTTGAGAACTGGTGGGACAAGTATCACGTGACCCTGACGGAGATCGAGGGCGCGCGGGCCGAAGCGACCGGGAAGCTGGCCGGGTTCCTGAAGGGATTGGGGTATGTCTGAACCGCGTAACGAATACGTTGAATATCTGCGTGCGACTCCCGACCGATGGGCAAAGGTCAAGATGCGGGATGTCGGGAGAATTGTAAGCGGCGGCACCCCGTCACGGGATGCGCCATCACTTTGGGGTGGCGGCATTCCGTGGGTCACACCTGGTGAATTGACATCGTTGCCCACCAAGGAAATCAGCGATACGAATGAAACAATTTCAAAATCTGGCCTTGCAGGAAGTGGAGCGAACCTCCTCCCCGAGAAGTCCCTGCTTATAACGTCACGCGCTACGTTGGGTTCGCGGGCCGTGAATACGGTACCGATGGCCACCAATCAGGGCTTCAAGTCGTTGGTGCCATTTAATCGGCAGGTTACGGACTACCTCTACCATCTTTTTGAGAAGATCAAACCTGAGCTGGTAAGAAGAGCTTCAGGAACAACCTTTCTTGAAATTTCGGGATCCGAATTTGGGGAGATCGATCTTCCTCTGCCCGAGATGAAAGAAGCTGTCAAAATCGCCGAAATCCTCGACACGTTGGACGCGGCGATACGGGGGACCGAGGCGGTGGTGGCGAAATTGCGGGCGGTGAAGCAGGGGCTGCTGCATGACCTGCTGACCCGCGGCATCGACGCGAACGGAGACCTCCGCCCCCCACACCCCGAGGCCCCCCACCTCTACAAACAAACGCCGCTCGGCTGGCTGCCAAAGGAGTGGGATGTTCTCGAAATCCAGGACATGCTTGCGGCCGTCGACCCTGCCATGCGGTCCGGCCCTTTCGGTAGTGCGCTGCTAAAGGAAGAACTGGTCAGTGCCGGCATTCCCTTCCTCGGCATCGACAACGTTTTTGTTGAAAGCTTCGATCGGAACTACAAACGTTTTGTGACACCAAGGAAATTCCTACAGCTAAGCCGATACGCAGTCCGGTCTGATGACCTCATGATCACCATCATGGGCACAGTTGGCCGCTGTTGCCTTGTTCCCGCTGACGTCGGTAAAGCGATTTCGTCGAAGCACACTTGGACGATCTCGTTGGATCAGTTGAAATACTCTCCTTACTTGGCGATGCTTCAGGTGAACTATTCCGATTGGGTGTTGCGACATTTCTCGAAAGACCAGCAGGGCGGCACCATGTCGGCGATCCGCAGCGAGACCATTCGATCGACAAGGCTGCCGGTTCCCCCGCGTGAAGAGCAGGACAGCATCGAAGCCATCCTTGTGGAACTGTCCAATCGACTGCGCGAAGAGGAGACAATGCTCAAAAAGTTCCGTCTCCAAAAATCCGGCCTGATGGACGACCTGCTCACCGGTCGGGTTCCCGTCACGCCGCTGTTGTAGCCGAAGGGTCCAGTCATGGGTCACGAGTATACCGATGTCGAAAAGCCCTTTATCGACCAATGCGCCGCCATGGGCTGGCAGGCGCAGACGGGCAATATGGATGACCCCGTCCTGACAGGGCGCGACAGCTTCAAACAGGTCATCAGTGAAGCCACGCTGCGCGAGCGCCTGCGCGCCATCAACCCCGGCCCCGATGGCCAGCCCTGGCTCGACGATGCGCGCCTGTCCGAGGCCGTCAGCGCACTAACCCGCCACGGCCAGCGCGGGCTGATGGAAGCGAACCAGGCGGTCACAGAACTACTGCTCAAGGGCCTGACGGTCGAGGGCTTGGCAGGTTGGGACGGCGGGCGCGGCCAGACCATCCGCTACATCGCCTGGGACGAAGTGGGTGCCAACAGCTTCACCATCGCGAACCAGTTCCGCATCGACTGCCCGCCGGGCCATGACGTGGGCAAGGGCTTCGTCATCCCCGACATCGTGATGCTGGTGAACGGTATCCCCATGGTGGTGGTCGAGGCGAAAAGCCCCGGCATACCGGAACCACTGGCCGAGGCGGTCAAGCAGCTCCGCCGCTATCACAACGCCCGCAAGCCAGCACTTGAGGTCGAAGAGAACGAGGGTGCACCCGCGCTCTTTGCTTCGGTGCAACTGCTGATCGCCACAAGTTTCGATCAGGCCCGCGTGGGTTGCATCGGTGCGGGGCTGGAGCATTATGGTCAGTGGAAGACGGTGGTCGGACCCGATGGAACCGGCTCCGAGGATGATGTGGCGAAGGCTCTGGGCAAGAAGGGGCTGTCCGAACAGGAACGCCTTGTCGCCGGAATGCTGCGCCCTGCGCATCTGCTGGACATCCTGCGACACTTCCTGCTGTTCATGAATTCGGGCGGCCAGACCATCAAGATCGTCTGCCGATATCAGCAATACCGAGCGGTGAACCGCGCCTTGGAACGGCTGCGGACCGGAAAGACGCAGGTGCAGGATGGCGAGTACGACCGGCGGGGCGGCATCGTCTGGCACACGCAGGGCTCGGGCAAGAGCCTCACCATGGTGTTCATGATCCGCAAGATGCGGACGGATATGGGCTTGCGTAAGTTCAAAGTCATCATGGTGACCGACCGGCGCGACCTGCAGCGGCAGCTTTCCGAGACAGCGACCATGTCGGGCGACGTTGTGGAATTGGCGACGAGCAACGGATCGCTAAAAAAGCTGGCCAAGCGCAAGGGGCCAGGCCTGGTCTTCGCTACGATCCAGAAATACCGCACCGACGAGGATGTGGCAGAGGTCACGAAGGGGCCGGCCTTCGAGGTGCTGAACGAGGACGAGACGATCGTCGTGGTGGTTGACGAGGCGCACCGAACTAAGGCTGGCGATCTGCACGCGAACCTGCTGGCCGCACTGCCGAACTGCGCGCGTATAGGCTTTACCGGCACGCCGATCATCATGGGCGATAGGAAGCGGACAACGCAGATCTTCGGCGAGTTCATCGACAAGTACACGATCAAGGAAGCCGAGGCGGATGGCGCCACGGTGCCGGTGCTCTATGAAGGCCGCACGGCTGAGGGCGCGGTGAAGGACGGCGCAACCTTGGACGGGCTGTTCGAGGACATGTTCCGCGGGCGCACCGACGAGGAGCTGGAGGCGATCCGCAAGAAATACGCGACCAAGGGCAACATTCTGGAAGCGCCTGCGCTGATCGCAGAAAAAGCCCGCGACATGCTGAGGCACTACGTAACCTACCTCCTGCCCAACGGCTACAAAGCCCAAGTGGTTTGCTACAGCCGCACCGCGGTGGTCCGGTACCATGCAGCCTTTCTCGCGGCACGCGACGAGCTTATGGCCCAGGCCGCCGGACTCTCGGATCATGACAAGGCGATGGATGACGAATTGCTCTGCACGAAACCCGCAAGATTGCAGGCATTGGTGCAAGCTTGGCGCTATCGCGAAACTCTGGAAAGTATCGAATTTGCCGCCGTCATGTCCAGCAGCAACAACGACGATGCTAGCTGGAAGCAATGGACCGAAGGCTCCGCACAGGAAACGCGGATCAAGCGGTTCAAGAAACCACTATTTCATAAAGACCCTACCAAGGCCGATCCGCTGGCCTTCTTGATTGTCAAATCGATGCTCCTGACTGGCTTCGACGCCCCAATTGAGGGCGTTATGTATCTGGATCGATCCATCCGCGAAGCCGAGCTTCTGCAGGCGATTGCACGTGTGAACCGTACCGGATTCGGCAAGACCTGCGGGATCGTGGTCGACTACTTCGGTGTAGCGCATCACCTGAAAGCCGCTCTTGCTGCCTATTCGAACGAAGACATTGATGGGGCGCTGGCCAGCCTGAATGATCAAATCCCCGTCCTGCGGGACCGGCACATTCGTGTCGTCGACGTCTTCCGACGCGCGGGCATGGATGATTTATCCAATGACGAGGATTGTCTGAACGTATTGGCTACAGAGAAAGCACGCGCCGAGTTCACGGTAAAGCTCAAGGATTTTCTGAAATCCCTGGAAATTGTTCTTCCTCGTCCAGAAGGCCTTCCCTTCGTCAAGGATGCAAAGCGCCTTGCGTACATCCATGCTCGGGCCCGCAACCGGTATCGTGATGTCATGGTTATTGGGTCCGACGTTGGTGCAAAGGTGCGCAAGCTGATCGATGATCATGTGATTTCTCTCGGCATTGACCCAAAGATCCCGCCAGTTCAATTGACCGATGCGGAATTCGAGAGACAGGTTGGTCAAGCCTCTGGTAGTCGAGCAAAGGCATCGGAAATGGAGCATGCGATCCGCTCTCATATCCGCAAGAGCTTGGAGGCCGATCCGGTGCGGTTCAAGAAGATGTCCGAGCGCCTGAACCAGATTCTCGACGGCTTC
>Ga0136597_1001243_pt1 | contig 9793 bp, 9 predicted proteins | sample AntRauTorcE11898_FD_101385 | JGI IMG/M metagenome (GOLD analysis project Ga0136597, IMG submission 101385) | Saline lake microbial communities from Rauer Islands, Antarctica - Metagenome Torckler E11 #898 | ecosystem: Environmental > Aquatic > Non-marine Saline and Alkaline > Saline | place... | reverse complement strand
TCTGGATCAACCATCAAGGTTTACCGCCATTGTTCGTGCCTATTTGGAGGGGTGATACAGATGATGAAGTTTTGAAAACTGCTTGTGCAGCTAAAGGTATGGATCCATATATCGGATCTCTCTTTTAGAACTACCTGAGTCGTCGGGATTAGATATAAAAAAAGCCCATATTCGTTTAAGAACACGGGCTTTTAAATCACATTAAGAATGTGGTGCCTATTCGTAAATCAGGCTTACTATATCTGTAGCACTGAGACCTTTTGGAGTCTCTTCTACATTAAATTCAACGGCTTCGCCGTCTTCAAGACCTTCTTGGAATCCAAGATTATCTACGTTATTTCTGTGACAAAAAATGTCTTTTCCGCCTTCATCTGGCTGGATAAAACCAAAGCCTTTTTCTGCGTCAAACCATTTCACTTTACCTTTTTGCTTACTCATAATAGTATATTGTATTGTTTATACACCTAAGTGTTCATCTAATGAAAAGAAGGGCAATACCGTGTCGTTTCCAAAAAAATTACCGTACCATAGGTGGGTTTATAATTAACACTTTCAATATAAGAGATCTTCAAACCAATCCCTAAAAAAAGCTCAAATCCGAATTGATGCAGTACATGTGTTTTATAAAAAATGGAGAGTGACGAATGCCAGTCTCCATTGATCTAAATCTACCGAAAATTATACGGACTTAGTGAAAAGCTCCTTTACGGAAACTTGTGCAGTTACCTTCTTCTTTTCCGTTCTTTTTGCACTCTTCTTCATCTTCGTAGCCCTGCTTAGAGAATGCTTCAATATCACCTTTTTTGTTTTGCCGTCTCCACCGCCACTCGCCTTTCACATCTTTATAAAGTTGACACTTTGGCATTATTTAACTCCTATTCAATTGTATGTTTATGTTAAATCAACCTGTTTAAGGCCAAATCACGTTTCAACTATACAGCCGCGCGTTTACTAAAAAAGCGCACGCCGCTGTTCCTTTATCCTTATAAATACAAAATCATTTGGGTATTTATCAACTTTCCTCTAAAATTGTTCATACATTCAAGTTTGAGTGACTGTACTACAGCTCGCCTTATCAGGCACTTTTGCCGACCTGGTGAAAATTCAATCTCAAAAGAGCACAATGGATCAAAAAAACACCGATAAACTTGCCATTCTAATTGATGCCGATAATGCTCAGCCTTCCATTACTGAGAATCTTCTTGCTGAAATTGCCAAATATGGCATTGCCAATGTGAAACGGATTTATGGTGACTGGACTCAGCCACAGCTTAGAAGCTGGAAAGATCTCCTGCTGCAGCACTCTATACAGCCCATTCAGCAGTTTGGCTATACGAAGGGAAAAAATGCAACCGATAGTGCATTGATCATCGATGCAATGGACCTGCTGTACACCGGAAGCTTTGATGGATTCTGCCTGGTGAGCAGTGACAGTGATTTTACCAAGCTTGCCGCCCGTATCAGGGAATCGGGGCTGACTGTTTATGGATTCGGAGAGAAGAAAACGCCGGATGCTTTCGTGGCCGCCTGCGATAAATTTATCTATACAGAAGTTCTGAAAATAGATGAAGATGACACGTCAAGAAAAAGGCGCCAGCCTATCAACGAGCTGAAGCAAGATACCAAGCTGGTAAACCTGGTTCGCAATGCTGTAGAGGCTTCATCAGATGAGAGCGGCTGGGCACATCTTGCGCCTGTTGGCAGCAATATTGCAAAGCAGTCGCCGGGTTTCGACCCTCGGAATTACGGATTTCAAAAGCTGGGTGAACTTGTGAAAGCCATGAAGCTGTTCGAAATAGAGGAGCGCTCAGTTGGCGAAGGCCAGTCGAAGGCTATTTATGTGCAGGACAAACGTAAGTAACCCGTGCCATTTAAAATGCCAAAACTTGCAAGGGCAGTACATTTATCTGTTTTCGTCCATAACTTTTGAGTACGCAGCTTTTACTTTGCGGCCCGCAATCGCTTCACTCACGTTAAACAGATGGTCTCCGATCTTCTCCATTCGATTCATATAGTCAAGGTATATAAACCCGGCCTTATTTGTATACGAGTTATCTTCGAGACGCTTATAGTGCTTCTCAAGAAGATCATCTCTCATGGTATTAATTTTATTCTCGATATCAATAGCTTTTTGCAGATCGAGACCACCATTTTCCTGATCGAGGTTTCTCCTTACAAGTCGTATTGATTTATGCAGTAAATCGAGCATAGCGCCAATCTCATCGCTGGCATCTTTCGGAAGCTTAATCTCGGTGTTTTGCATCTCCTCAAACGTCTTTGACATCTGAAAGTAGATATCCCCCACTCGCTCGAGATCATTAATCATACTATGCATAGCGCGGATTTTCCGGGTTGCTGAATCTGAGAGATTAAACTTGGAAAGTTTGGTGAGATACTCTGCGATTTCCAACTCGATATTATCCGTGATCTGCTCACGCTTCTTAATCTTCTTCAGGAACTTTTCATGCTTATTCTGCTTCTTGAAAAAGAGCCCTTGAAAACTATAGTGCATTTTTTCAATCAGCTTGGCAAATAGCTGAATCTCTTTATGAGCCTGCTGAATCGACATTTCCGGAGATGACATCATCCCGGACGAGATATACTGAAGACGAAATTTATTGTCCGACGACGATTTCTCTTTCTGTACACTCTCCACTAATTTGACTATTTGAGGCACAAATCCAATCATCAACAACACGTTAAGAACATTAAATGTGGTGTGAAACAGGGACAGGGCGAGTGTAGCATTGGCCCGCTGCATTTCATTACCGGCTTCCAGTACAGATCCCATACCCGGCGTGAAAAAACCCATGATTCCATCAATTCCCATCAGAAATGGCTTAAGCAGTATCAACATCCATATCACGCCAAAGACATTGAACACAAAGTGGAACCGTGCTGCCCTTTTTGCGTGAACATTCCCCACGATTGCAGCAATGTTTGCGGTGACAGTTGTACCGATGTTTTCTCCCAGAACCATTGCAGCTGCTATAGGAAAATCAATCCATCCCTGGAATAGCATCACAAGTGTAATAGCGGTTGATGCGGACGAAGACTGTGTAATCAACGTCAGGAGCGTTCCGGCCAGTACAAATATTAGTATTGAGAGAAACCCGAACTCTGTAAAAGAGTCCACGAACATAAACATTTCAGGATTATCACTAATGTTCGGAACACCGTTCTTGATAAAATCCAGTCCGATAAAGAGAATACCGAACCCAATCATGGCCTCGGCAAGATTTTGCAGCTTCTCTTTTCCAAAAAACATAAAGGGGAAGAAAACACCAATTAACATAATCGCAATTGGCGTTATCTGTGTCTTAAAACCAAAAATAGAGACCATCCATGCAGTCACGGTCGTCCCGATATTTGCCCCCATAATAACGCCGGTTGATTCTAAAAAGGTAATGAGTCCTGCATTTACAAAACTCACAACCATAACCGTTGTGGTACTTGAGGACTGCGTAATGGTTGTTGCGCCAAAACCGGTTAGTATCCCCCGGAATCGGGTGGTCGTCATTCCTTTGAGTATAGCCCTGAGCTTCCCTCCTGCAACTTTCTGTAACCCATCACTGAAAACCTTCATTCCGTAAATGAAGACCCCGAGAGAGCCAATTAGCTGTAGAAAATCAAAAAACGTATAGTTCATACAAGTCTTGGGTTTTTCAACGCAGTTTTAACCAATTGCCGTCTATATTACCTGATTTTTTCAGAATAGTAATATAAAGGTTGTTAAGGTTTAAATAAGGAGAATCCTCTATATCAGTGTTAAGAAATTGTTAAGACTCTAATAATTGGCTGTTGCCGCTTAAAAACCCCAGATCCGACCCGGATCAAAACCAAAAAAATCGGCCAGCATCCTGTAAGCTGTACTATATGCCGTTTGGAGTTTTCGGGGTGATTCGATAAATGCCTCAAGGGTCACAGCAAAACACTCTGCCGGATTCGTGGCACCGTATAGATCCAGCGGGTGATCTGTTCGCCCAAATCGTTCTGCGTCCATCAGTGCGCGGTAAATTTTGGCGAGTTCGTTTGTCCATTCATCAGACTGGAGTGGTTTTCCGTTTAACGCAATACCAGCCGACATCCCGTACTGATCATCCAGTTGGTGGGCAAATTCATGGATAATCAAATTGTGACTAGACTCTCTGCTGAGAGTCGATTCAAGGATGTCATTCCATGAAAGCACTATACTGCCTGAATCCCATGATTCGCCCTGCCGCCGTTCAGAACCTTCCGTAATCACGCCACCGTCCTGCATCTGGTAGACAGGCGCCACGTAATCATCCGGATAGATCAGAATGGCACTCAATTCACTGTAATAATTTGATGGTTTTTCCATGATGAGCAAGCCCGAATATGCCGAAATCACCCCTTTCATCTCATCGGTTACTGTTAAGCCTCCGCATCCTTCAAAGAGCTTTTCGGCAAGTAGCACAGCCATCCGTGTTTCAAGCTTGCTTTTCTGTGATGCGTTCAGATACCTGTAAAAGGGAATAGACGTCTTCAGTTGGTCTTTATAGTAACCCTGGAGAGGCCGTCGGGCTGAGAAATAGCGTTTCAAAGATCTTAAAAATGGCATAGCCCGATATAATTACAGAGGTTTAAATGTGAGTTACATATGCAATGCCTGCTCAACTTTATTATCAAAGGTAAGTGTAAATGTTGAGCCTTCATCATTTGAATGAAATTTGTAGGATCCGAAAAGCTGTTCTGTCAGTGTTTTAATAAGCTGCATCCCCAGGGTGTCTGTCGATTCGGGATCAAAATTCTCCGGTAAACCAACACCATTATCCTCTATGCTAAGAATCACCGTATCTTTGGATTGATGCAGTCGTGTCATCACATGTCCTTCCCCTCTCCCCTTAAACCCGTGCTTGATGATATTAGTAACCACCTCATTGACAACCAGGGAGCACGGAATGGCCTGATTGACGCTGAGCCTCACCTCGTCACATTCAAATTCGATTGATAATTGAGCAGAAGACTGCATCGTATCAATAATTTCGCCGACCAGCATTTCCAGATTACGAGCAAAATCGAGATTTGAAAAGTCCTCTGTCTTATAGAGATGTTCATGAATTCGCGCCATCGACTTGATTCGCAACGCGCTCTCCAGAAGCTCGTCCCGAACCTCACTGCTGTCTGATTCCATCGCCTGCAGCTGCATAAGGCTGGCTACCACAGCGAGGTTATTTTTTACACGATGATGGATCTCTGCAAGGAGCGTTTCTTTTTCCCTCAGGCTTTCACGGATTTTATTCTGGGCCAATTTTCGTTTGGTAATATCGGTAAGTGATCCCGCAAGTGATATGGTTTTACCGTTTTTGACTACAGGTGCTTCATTTACTTCAACCCATATCTTTTCACCATCCCCACGAATAAGTTCCAACTCAAAGGGCGGCTGCGCTTCTCCTGTATCAATGGCCTGCTGTGTACGTGCAAACCCTTTTTCATTATCAGGATGGTCCGTCACAAATTCTGTCCACCGGCGTTTAGCTTCCTCAGGTTGATATCCCAAAAAATCAATCGATTGCGGACTGAGATAGGTCAGGTTATGGTTTACATCATGCGTGAAAAACAGGTTCGTGCTGTGCTCAATAATTTCCCGGAGCTTTTGCTCTATCTTTTGAAGTCGCTCTTCTGTTTTTTTAATTTCAGTAATGTCTGTGCCAATTCCACCCACGGCATTTTCAAGACCGGATATTCCCATAAGCGGGAATTTATTCACCATGTAGTGTCGAGGGCCAATTGCCGTATTAATGTGCTCTTCATAAATGACCAGCTCGTTTTGTTGAATAACTGCACGATCTGACGCAATCATTTCACGTGCATCTTCCTTATCAAACAGATCGTGCAACGATGATCCAATAACTTGTTTTTGCCCAAATCCGAAAATCGATTTCCACTGTTTATTTACAAACAGGATTTTACCCTCATCATCACGAACCCATACTGCCATATCCGTTTGCTGAGTAATTGCCTCAAGCAGCCGCTTGTTTTTCTCAGATTCCTGTTCGGCGATTTTTCTCTTATGAATGTCCTGAACAATACCGTAAAGGCGTACGCATTTTCCATTTTTGAACTGCGCCTGACCGGTATCACGAACCCATTTAAGGTTGCCTTTCGCTGTTTTCACCTTAACTTCCACGTCGTATGGTTCACCCGTGATCTGGGCACGCTCAACTGCCTCCATCAGTCTGCCTTTCGACTCCTCATCATGAAAAATTTCCATAGCCAGGTCATTATCGGGCACCCTGTCTTTATCTACCTCAAAAATCTCTTTTGTCACATCTGACCAGCTATATCCACCCGACTCCAGATCCATTTCCCAGGTTCCTATCTGAGCTTGTCTATAGGTATGCTGAAGTTGTTTTTCCAAGTCTCTCTTCTCAAAAAGATTACGAAACTGAAAGACCAAAGGGTGCAAAAGTGAAAGTTCTGATGAAGTCCATATACGCTCTTCATGGAAGTTATCCAGCCTAATCAATCCATATAATGCATTGCTGCTGCGAATAGGCAGAATCAATACAGACCGGCTTTTATCAGACTGCATCAATAATTTTAATATACCGGCATCCTGATCTGAAACACACGCCTGAAACGAACTACTATTCTGTAGCTTTCTAAATAGCTCGCTGAATTTACGTTTTGAAAGGAATGGGGAAGATTTTTCAGGATCGAATTTATCACTAATAGAATCTGAATGCCATTCAACTTCAGGATTTAAGCCGGGCTCACCGGTATCGCGCTGAAATGTATAGTCATAGTACCGGATGCAGTCAGCATGAACACCCGCTCCAATTTTTTCAAAACATAACCGAAGAGCATCTTTCCACTTATCACCCGACATATCCTGTTGCCCGATATTGGAGAGTTCATGCACCAGGTCGTTGTGAAGAAGAGATTCTTTATGAGCTTCGAGTACATAACTTAGCTCCTTTCGTTCATCATTTGTTAATGCCCCTGTTTTCTGAATTTTTTCAATCAAATGGTCAATCGTATGTCTGTTCATGAAGGTAAAGCTGCTGAAATTTTTTTCAGATTGTTTGGGTTGATGTGCCCCGAGTATAGTGAATCATTTACCGCAATTCATCTGTCCGGAAAGATAAACTTTGTTACGCCGGAAAATATAAATTTAAGAATATTGAACAAGGATCTTAGAATAACGAAATATCGATGTCAAGAAATCTTTATTCCCTTGTTCGATATTCTATAGCCTATCATCTTTCATCTAAATCCACTCCGAAGCAGTTGAAAAGGTGATTTAAGGGTAGGGAAAAATAAGGATTTAAGAATATTGATCATGGATTTGAGAATCACGAATGTTTCCCTTAAACAGTCTTGATCCCTTGTTCATTATTCAATATTGAACTTGTACAGGCAGGGAAAAGTACGATAAGTCAACCCGTTTCAGACGCCAAAGCCTATAGTTTGAACTCGGTGGTTACCATCCAGAGATGTTGGGCGGTTGTTTTACGGCCTTGCATGAACCGTGACTCCTGAATCGCCTCTATAACAGCTTCTTCACATCCATACCCGATGCCTGCCACAATTGTAAAGCTCGATGTATTTCCGTTCTCATCAATTAAAAACTGAATCGATACGGTACCCTCAATATTATTCTGAATCGCTTTTTCCGGGTATTCAATCCGCTTTCTGAGTGCCCGGTTCCCACCTTCAAGAGTTGGAATGGATAAAACCGTAACAAAAGATTCTAGGTGACTGGAATCGGGCACACTGTGACTTTCAGTAGTGACTTGCTCTGAACTGACACGTTTGATAGGCGATGACCCCTGGTATTGTATAGTAACGCGCTGTTGTCCCCCACAAGAGATAAAAAAAAGTGACATAAGAACGGTTACAAGGAGTGGTCGATGCATCATCAAATGGATCTGATAGCTATTTTGACTTTGCCAATCTAAATGAAAGATGTGAATTGAGCAATGTCTTATTCGGTAAGGTCTCTAATCGTCTGATCTGCGGTCAGTATCAGATAGTCTATCCTGAAAAATAAACTCTGTCTAAATTGGATAACATAGAAATTAATGCTCATATGTCTTCTGAAAAGAGTGATAGCGGTAACAATCGCAATTACAGCAAGATGGTAAAGAGTTCGGCCGTAAGCTTTCAGATTGACACCCCTAAGGACCGGCAAAGCAGCTATGAACCGGAGCTGATAAAAAACGCCAGAGTGAACTGGCCGACACACTGGTCGATAAGATTATTGGCTCAAATAGGCTGGGCATGCGACTCTTGAAGGCGCCTACACCGGCAGCGGATCGGACGCCTATCATCCCCGAATGATGCTCACGCTGTTGTTTTACTGCTATGCCACCGGGATCTTCTCCTCTCGTAAGATGGAAGCGGCTACCTACGAGTCGGTTCCTGCGCGGTATGTAGCGGCCAACCAACACCCGGATCATGATACGATCTGTAATTTTCGACGCCGGTTCCTGGAACCATTAAGCGAACTGTTTGTTCAGATTGGAAATTGCCCACGAAATGGAATTGGTCGAGGTTGGCGATGTAGCCATTGACGGCAGCAAAGCAAAGGCCAATGCCAGCAAACATAAAGCGATGAGTTGGAAGCGGGCCTGCCAGCTGGAGGAGCAGCTAAGCCGGGAGGTCGCCGAGATGATGGCCCAGGCCGAACAGGCCGACAACGAGTCGATTGACACCGATTCGCTGCCCGAAGAGATTGCCCGCCGCACCGACCGCCTGGACAAAATTCGCGCTGCCAAAGCAATGATTGAAGAGCGGGCCGAGGAGCGCTACCAACAAGAAAAAGCCGACTATGAGCAAACCATGGCTGATCGGGCCGCTAAAGAAGAGCGCACCGTATCCACCCGACCAACTACATCTTGAATGTCCTGGGCCGTTTGACTATGGCTGGCTGAAGTTCTGAGGATATAAGGTTTGCACGTCGTTATATTTAGTCTGCAGGATGTTGGCCAGTACATGGGTGAGCCACTGTGTGGGATTGACTCCATGCATCTTGCAGGTTCCCAGCAGAGAATAGACCATCGCAGCTCGTTGGGCGGCTTTATGGGAGCCGGTCCCAAAGGGATACCGTTGGGGCGAACAGGTAGTTTTTGCGGCCCAGGGCCAGCGGACGGATCGTATTCTCCACCAGATTGTTGTCAATCTCAAGGACCCCATCCTGCAGGTAACCACTGAGGGCGTCCCACCGCTTGGCCGAATAGGCCAACGCCTTGCCAATTTGGCTTTTGGGCAGCACCCGGGCAAGCTGACGTTTGATCCAGTCGCCCAGCTCGTTGATAATGGGTAGCGACCGCTCCAGCCGCAGTTCTTTGCGCCGGTCTGGCGAAAGCTCTTCCTCACGGGCCTGCCGCTCCACATTGTACAGGGTCTGAATATATCCCAGCGCCACCTCCGCCCGCTCGCGGTCGTTGTCGAGGGCTTTCTCGAACTCCCGGCGGGCATGCGCCCAGCACGCCAGATGAGTGATATCCTCGCGGGCACCGATCTTGGTGTAGACGCTGTACCCGTCGGTCTGCAAATATCCTTTAAATCCATCCAATAGCCGCTTTGGGGCGGGCGCCCCGCGGGTGGGCTGGTAGTCAAACAGCACCGTTTTCTCGATCGGGCTGTGGTAGACCCAGTACCAGCCCTGATGGCAGGATCCCTTTTTGCGGGACTCCAGCACCTTGATTCGCGATTCATCGACCTGAAGGTATCCGCGGGCGCTGGTCTCGGCGGCCAGCCGGTTGTAGAGAATCTCCAGGCGATCCATCGCCTGGGAAGCCCACCCGTCCAGTGTCGTTTGGGC
>Ga0136597_1001240_pt1 | contig 9808 bp, 11 predicted proteins | sample AntRauTorcE11898_FD_101385 | JGI IMG/M metagenome (GOLD analysis project Ga0136597, IMG submission 101385) | Saline lake microbial communities from Rauer Islands, Antarctica - Metagenome Torckler E11 #898 | ecosystem: Environmental > Aquatic > Non-marine Saline and Alkaline > Saline | place... | reverse complement strand
GTTGCTGTAGCCGTTCTTCGATGCCTTCTGTCTCAGTTCCGTCGGTATCTGCGACCATCGTTGGGGTTCGCAGGTACGTCGCTCGCGGAGTTATCACCACTGACACAATCGATTTCCGGGTCACTGAGTGGGTAGCTGTTCGCCACAACCTGCCGTCGTCGCCGGCTGAAGAGGTCAACACCCACCAGCCCTGCTCGGCGTCGCCGCGGTCTCCGGCCACCGCCCCTGGTCGGTGTCGACGCCGGCTCCGGCAACGCTTTGGGGCGCCCGGGCGCACTCCCGGCCATGAGCGACTCCCTCCGTCTCACCGTCCGGGCCGCTGAGAAGCGCGACGCCGGGCGTGGCATCGCCCGCCTCCCCGAGGGCGCTCGTCAGCAGTTGGGGCTGCTCTCGGGCGATACGGTCCTGATCGAGGGCGAACGCGAGACGGTCGCGAAGCTATGGCCCGCCCGCGGCGACGTGCCCGACGGCGTGGTCCGCATCGACGCCGACAGCCGTGCCAACGCCGGGGTGAAAGTCGGTGACACCGTCCGCGTCGCCGCCGCGGACCTCCCGGAAGCCAACTCGATCACCCTCCGCGCGCCGGCGCGATTGGCCGACGTGGACGTCGACCGCGAGGCGATCGAGCGTCTCGTCGCCGAGGACGTACGAAATCGGCCAGTCGCGCCCGGCGACCAACTCCACCTCGAGCGGCTCTCCGGTATCGGGTTCACCGTCGACGCCGCCGACCCCGACGGCCGGGTCCGTGTCACCGACGATACCCACGTTCGCTTGCTGATCGAAAACGATTCGACCGATTCGGACCGCCTGGAAACGGTCGGATCCCCCGGCGAAGAGACCGATTCGGGCGGCGTGAGCGTCGATACCGGCGGATCGACCGACTCAGGGGAGAGCTCGACGCAGGGCGTTTCGGGCGGCGCGGTCGACATGGAAGGCGCCGGCAGAACCTCCACCGGGATCAGTTACGAGGACATCGGCGGCCTCGACGAGGAACTCGATCTCGTGCGTGAGACGGTCGAACTGCCGCTCTCGAACCCCGAACTGTTCGCACGACTGGGGATCGACCCCCCGAAGGGGGTGCTGCTCCACGGGCCACCCGGCACCGGGAAGACGCTGATCGCGAAAGCCGTCGCGAACGAGGTCGACGCGACGTTCATCAGTATCTCCGGCCCGGAGATCATGAGCAAGTACAAAGGCGAGAGCGAGGAGCGCGTTCGCGAGGTGTTCGAGGCCGCCCAAGAAGACTCCCCAGCGATCGTCTTCTTCGACGAGATCGACTCCGTCGCCCCGAAACGCGAGGAGGGCGGCGACGTGGAGAGCCGGGTCGTCGGCCAACTGCTCTCCCTCATGGACGGTCTCGCCGCCCGGGGTGAGGTGGTCGTCATCGGCGCCACCAACCGCGTCGACGAGATCGATCCCGCGCTCCGCCGCGGGGGGCGCTTCGACCGCGAAATCGAGATCGGGGTCCCCGGCGAAACAGGTCGTCGAGAGATCCTGCAGGTCCACACCCGGAACATGCCGCTGGCCGACGACGTGCGCGTCGACCGACTCGCGGAGCGAACCCACGGCTTCACCGGCGCGGACCTCGCATCCGTCGCGAAGGAGGCGGCGATGTCGGCGCTCCGGCGCGTGCGCCGGCAGGAGACCGAATCGACCGACACGGATCCGGCGACGGCCATCGCCGCCGCCGACATCGAGATCACTCGATCGGACTTCGAGTCGGCGCTTGCTGCTGTCGAACCCAGCGCGATGCGGGAGTACGTCGCCGAGTCGCCGGAGGTGGGGTTCGACGACGTGGGCGGCCTCGAGGACGCGAAGGAGACCCTCCACCGCGCGGTTGCGTGGCCGCTGACCTACGGCCCGCTGTTCGACGCTGTCGAGGCGTCGCCGCCCTCCGGGGTCCTGCTCCACGGCCCGCCCGGAACCGGGAAGACGCTGCTCGCGAGAGCGATCGCCGGTGAGAGCGGCGTGAACTTCCTCCAGGTCGCCGGCCCGGAACTGCTCGATCGCTACGTCGGCGAGAGCGAGAAGGCGGTCCGGGAACTGTTCGAGCGCGCCAGACAGGCCGCGCCGGCGGTGGTGTTCTTCGACGAAATCGACGCCGTCGCCGTCGCCAGAGGGTCGGGTAGCGACTCGGGCGTCGGCGAGCGCGTGGTCTCACAGCTACTCACCGAACTCGACCGCGCCGCCGACAACCCCAACCTCGTCGTGATCGCGGCGACGAACCGGAAGGACGCGCTCGACCCGGCCCTCCTCCGGCCCGGGCGCTTCGAATCCCACGTCCTCGTCCCCGCGCCGGACGAGACGGCGCGCCGAGCGATCCTCGACGTGCACGTCGTGCGGAAGCCGTTGGCAGACGACGTGGATCTGGACGCCATCGCCGCCGAGATGGCGGGCTACACGGGCGCCGACGTTGCCGCGGTCGTGCGTGAGGCGACGCTGCAGGCCGTCGAGGACGTGACTGACCGCTACGAGGGGGAAGAAGCGAACGACCACGCCGACGAGATCCTGATCGGCGCCGCGCAGTTCGAGCGGGCGCTCGAGAGCGTCGAACCCTCCATCTGATCGGCGTCGATACCGGTGTCGGGTCGTTTATCCCCATCCGGGCGTAGGATCGGATAATGGCGTACGGGCTCAGTCGACAGGCCACGATCGCGGCCGTCGCGGTGGCGCTGACCGTCCTCGGCATGACTGTGGGGACCGTCCTGCTGCTGGCGACCGGTCGGCAGAACATCGGCTGGTTCATGTTCCTGCTCTCCTTCGGCGCCTGGATGTTCGCAGCCGTCGGCGCCATGCTGTTGGTGTGGGATTCGGGCTATCTGGATCGCTAGCCAGCCACGGCATGAGTTCCTGCCGGCGACATACCGTGGCCGGCTGGTCGATTGCCGTGGTTGTGTGATAGCGGGCCACCGGGCCCGCGACTGCGCAGTTCCGATAGGCCAAAGTACGGTCCGACCACAGACGACAACATGGACGAACACGACCACGGCGACGACGACGGCCGTACCACCGCACCGATGCAGGAGTTCACCACCGGGCAGGTCGGTATCGGCTTCGGGGTGCTGCTCGTCGGCCTCGTACTGACGTTCGGGCTGGCGGTCGGCTTCGTCGGCTTCTAACCTCAGTCGAGTTCGCGGGCCAGTACGTCCCGCAGTTCCGCGATTTCGTCGGCCGCGTACGTTACTGACTCCGCACCAGCCGAGAGTGACAGCGACCCATCCTGCGTCGTCCTCCCGAGTGCCGTAACCGCGGCGTCGTCGCCGACTGCGGATCGGAGCGAGTCGGCGTCGCTCGTCTCCACAATCACGCGACCCGGCGCTTCGCTGAACGGTACTGCAGCGTCGTCGAGAGTCGCGTCGACGCCCGCCGCGTCGGTGATCATCTCGGCGAGCGTCACTGCGAGGCCGCCGTCGCTGACGTCGTGGGTCGCGAGTGTCGAGTCGAGGTCCGCGACGCGGACGAGTGCGTCCACGAGTGCGCCCGGGTCCGCAGGAAGCGCCGGGAACCGATCCGTGCCCCCGAACTGGGAGAGCAGGAGTGAGCCTCCCAGGGAGTCCGGATCGTCGCTGCCGATTCCGGAGCCAGCGACCCACGCAGCAGGTTCGACGAGCACCAGATCACCCTCGCCCGAAACTGTCGCCGGCGGCGCGTCGTAGCCGGATTTCGTTCCCAATACCGCCAGCGTGGGCGTCGGCGCGACCGGTCCAGATTCGGAGTCGTTGTACAGCGAGACGTTGCCGCCGACGACCGGGATCGAGAGGCCGGCGCAGGCGTCGGCGAGTCCATCGACGGCGGCCACGAACCCGTCGTACGTCTCGGGGTCCTCGGGGTTGCCACCGTTGAGGCAGTCGACCGCCGCGAGGGGGGTCGCTCCCTTTGCCGCGAGGTTCGTCGCGTTCTCGACCGCGACGGCGCGGGCGCCGGCTTCGGGGTCGCAGTCAGTCCAGTGGGGGTTCGCGCCCGAGGAGAGCGCGATAGCGTGTTCCTCCTCAGCCTCGCCGGTATCGTGGAGCGCGAGCACCGCGGCGTCGTCGCCCGGCGGCGTCGCCGTCCGCAGACCGACCTCGTGGTCGTACTGGCGGTAGACCCACTCCTTGCTCGCGGCGGTAGGGTCGGCGATGACGGCCTCGAAGGCGGTTTCGAGGTCGAACTCGGGGAGATCGGTCACGGGTGCTTCTGGGGGTTCACGAGCGAGGTCGTTCAGCGGCGCGCCGTCGGCCAGGTACTCGGCGGGCGCGTCGACGACTGTCTCGCCCTCGAACTCGCAGACGTAGTTCCCCTCGGTGATCTCGCCGATGTTCGAACAGCCCAGATCGAAGCGCTCGGCGATCGCTTTCACACGCTCGACGTTCTCCGGAGCCACCTCGTAGCACATGCGCTCCTGGGATTCGGCGAGCAGGATTTCGGTCGCGTTCATCCCCGGCTCCCGGGTGTGGACCGCTTCGAGGTCGATATCGGCGCCGAAGCCGCCCTTCGCGACCAACTCGGAGGAGGCCCCGCCCAGTCCGGCGGCGCCGAGATCCCGGGCGGACTCGATCAGGTTCTCGTCGACGAGCGCCTCGCTGCACTCTATCAGGAGCTTCTCCGAGTACGGGTCGCCGACCTGCACGGCCGGGCGGTCCTCCGTCTCGGCGTCCTCGTCGAGGTCCTCGCTGGCGAAGGAGGCGCCACCGAGACCGTCACGTCCAGTCGCGTTCCCGAGGAGGACGAGTCGGTTCCCGGCTTTCTGCGCCTCAGCTGTCAGGAGTCGCTCTGGCGTCGTCTTCCCGACACAGGCGACGTTCACAAGAGGATTGCCGACGTGGCCCCTCTCGAAGGCGACACTGCCGGCGACAGTCGGGACGCCGATGGCGTTGCCGTAGTCCGCGATACCCTCGACGACGCCGTCGAGGAGGTAGCGGGAGTGTTCGCGGTCGACAGCGTCAGGGGAACCCTGACTGGCGACCGAACGTGGTTCGGTCAACGGGCCGAAGTACAGCGAGTCCGCGAGCGCGATGGGGTAGGCGCCCATCGAGAGCGTATCGCGGACGATCCCGCCGACGCCGGTGGCGGCACCGTCGTACGGATCGACGTAGCTCGGGTGGTTGTGGCTCTCGATCCCGAACGTCAGCAGCGTGTCGGTGCCGGGGACGCGGACGACCGCAGCGTCGTCGCCAGGGCCGATTTCCACGTGCTCGCCCTCGCTCTCGAACGCCGAGAGCAGCATTTGCGAGGAGCGGTACGCGCAGTGTTCGCTCCAGAGGTTCTCGAACAGGTGCTGTTCGGCCCGGGTGGGCTCGCGGCCCAACTCCCCGACGACGAGATCGTGGTCCGCATCCGCGAGTGGCATTCACCTGTGTGGTCAGCGTCGGGGTGCAAAGGGGTTTCGTTGTCCACGTTCGTGCGTACACTTTCCGCTGTATCGGGCACCTTTTTACTACCGACCGCCAATCCTGATCCGTGCTTTCGGTCGAGCTCCACTGTCACTCCGAGCTCTCCCACGACGGCCGTGACCCGGTCGACCTACTCGTCGAACAGGCCGCGGCCGTCGGCCTCGACGCCATCGCCGTCACCGACCACGACGCTATCGACGCCAGCCACGAAGCCGCGGCGCTCGCCGACGAGTACGGCCTCGTCGGCATCGTCGGGATGGAAGTGACCTCCGCGGCCGGTCACGTGCTCGCGCTGGGTATCGAAGAGGCGGTGCCGCCGGGGCTCTCCTACGACGAGACGCTCGAACGGATCCACGAGCAGGGCGGCATCGCTATCGTCCCGCACCCGTTCCAGAGCTCCCGCCACGGCGTCGCCGCCCACATCAGCGACAGCCAACTCGCCAGCGCCGACGCCATCGAGGTGTACAACTCCCGACTGCTCACTGGCCGATCCAACCGACAGGCCGAGCGGTTCGCCACCGCCCACGACGTGCCCAAAACCGCCGGCAGCGACGCTCACATCTCCGAGATGGTCGGGCAGGCCGTCACCGAAGTCGGCGCCAACGAGCGCAACGTCGAAGCCATCCTCGACGCGATTCGCGAGGGGCGGACCAGCGTCGTCGGCCAGAAGACTCCCTGGCGCATCTCGTTCCGGCAGGCCGCCGGCGGCGTGAAACGCCGGATCCAGCGTGGCGCACGCGAACTGTTCTGATGCCGGAGCGACTCAACGGCGCCGACGCACAGACGATTTGTGCGGCTATCAACTCGGGCGATCCACTCCCCGGAACTGCCGGGTTCGGCGGCGCCGTCGACGATAGACTCCTTCGCGACGTACTTGGCCGCCAACCGGTATACGTCGACGCCGCGAGCGATGACTGGAGCTTCGACCCCACAGACCTCGACAACCCAGAACTGCTCGACGCCGGCACAGTCGTCGAGGGGGACGGCGAGCGACGCGAGGTATGGAGGCTTCCGGATCCAGCAGCCGAGACGGACCACGAAGCAGCCGTCGACGCCGTCCGCGAGGCCGTTCTCACGAGCGTCCACGAACCGGATTCAAACGGCCTCGCCGTCGCGTTCTCCGGCGGCGTCGACTCGGCCATCGTCGCCGCGGGCGTCCCGGAGGCACCCTGCTACGTCGCCGGCTTCGCGGGTGCGGAGTCCCACGACGTAGCGGCGGCCCGCGAGGCCGCGGCGGCGATGGATCGCGACCTCCGAGTCGTCGAGTTCGATCACGACGACATCGTGCGTGCAGTACCCGAGATAGCCCGCGCAACCGGGCGAACGAACGCGATGGACGTCCAGATCGCGCTCCCGCTCTACTTCGTCGCCGAGCAGGCCGCCGCCGACGGCTTCGACCGACTCGCGGTCGGGCAGGGTGCAGACGAACTGTTCGGTGGCTACAGAAAGGTGATCGATCCGGCGTCAGACCACCGTGTCGCCGCCAACACAGTACGGGGCGCTACCCGGGAAGTGATTCAGACGCTCCCCGACCAACTCCCGCGCGACGTGCTGACGCTGCGGGCTGCGGGGGTCGAGCCAGTCGCCCCCCTGCTCCACGACCGCGTCGTCGACGCCGCGCTCCGACTGCCGGCAGATCTTCTCGCGACCGACGCGGTGCGCAAGATTGCCCTGCGGCGCGCGGCAGAAGGGGTAGTTCCGGAGTCGGTCCGAGTGGCGGAGAAGAAAGCCGTCCAGTACGGGACCTACGCCGCTCGCGAACTGGATCGACTGGCTCGACAGGCCGGCTACAAGCGCCGGAAGGAGGACCACGTCGGCCAGTACGTCGAGTCGTTGCTGGAAGCGTAAACTACTCGTCCGCGTTCTCGGCAGCCTCGATGGCTCGGAGCGCCAGCGCCCGCGTATCGGCGTCGATATCCGACTCACGCAGGTTCTGCCGATCGTACCACGCCCAAGCGTCGACGCCCGCCTCACCCGGTTCGGGGTCGATCTCTCGGGAAGGGACCGTTGCGAAGTAGACGTGGTCGATGTGCTGGTGGTAGACGGTTTCCCCGTCGCCGTCGATGTCGTAGAGCAACTGCTCGCGGGGGCGAGGGAGCGTCTTGCCCGCCGGCGCGCCCACGGGGTCGGTGTCGTCGATCAGGCTGGGTTCGAGACCGGTCTCCTCACGTGTTTCACGGAGGCCGGCCTCGTGGGGAACTTCGTCGCGGTCGACGTGGCCGCCCGGCGGCACGTGGAGTTCGAGTTTCGGGTGGTAGTGCAGCGCGGCGGCGCCGTCGTTGACGATGTAGACGGTGGCGGTGAAGTGGCGCGTGGTCTCCATAGCTCGGGGTTGCCGGCCCGGGCTTTCGGGGTTGCGGTTCGGTGGCGGTGAGGCTGCGGTGCTGGGACGATGGATTCCCCACCGCGAACGAGCGGAGCGAGTGAGCGGGCCGAGGAGCGACCAACGTTCCCGCGAACGAAGTGAGCGGGAGCACGGGAGTGCAGAGCTCTCCCGGAGGGAGCGACGACGGCTTTTGGTCGAGCTTTTGCCAGGGAGGCGCCCCCGGCGCCGACCGCAGCAAAAGGTCGGTCGCAAGAATTAGGTTCAGGGCCGTGCCAGATCCCGGTATGGCACACGAATCATCCTCCGATCTCAGCCTCGGCGTCGGCCTCACGCTCTCGCTGGTCGCGCTGTTTGCCGCGGCGTGGCTGGCGCTGACCGACCCGGGCGCGACGTACGCCGGTGGCACGCACGAGGCGGCAGTCCCCTTCGCGGCGGCGATGGTCGCCGGCATCGGCGCCGTCGCGGCCATCCACCTGCTCGGCGGCGAGTGAGGCGGGAAACCGTTAAGACTCGGAATCCCCTATGGCAGCACGAATGACTGACTACACAGAGGAGGAGGCACGCATCGTCGCCTACCTACGCCACAGCGTCTCCTCCGGGGACCGGTATTTCCGGGCCAAGAACATCGCCGAGTCGATCGGCCTCTCCGCGAAACAGGTCGGCAGTCGTCTGCCGACGCTGGCCGAGAAGTCCGACGACGTGGAGATCGAGAAGTGGGGACGCTCGAAATCCACGACCTGGCGCGTCGAACCGCAAGGATAGCCGCCCACTTTTGCGCCGCATGTTCGGCCGCAGTCCCCATCCGTTATCACCCCCCGTCCCCAAGCCCGGGGTATGACCGTCCGTGTGGAGCGGACCTTCACGTTCGACGCCCCGGCCGAGGAGGTGTGGGCGTTCATCTCCGACCCGCAGAAACGCGCCGAGGCGATCAGCGTCGTCGAGTCCTACGAAGTCACCGACGAGGAGCGCGGAGCAGCCACCTGGCACGTCAGCCTCCCCATCCCCGGTATCGGGGCGACCGTCGCCATCGAGACCGAGGACGTGAAACGCGATCCGCCCCACGCCGTCGAGTTCGTCGGCAAGTCGAGGGCGCTTCGGGTCACCGGAACCCACACCATCGAGACCGACGGCGAATCGACGACGCTCCACAACGAGTTCGTCGTCGACGGCCGCATTCCGGGCGTCGAGCGCTTCTTCAAGAGGAACTTCGAGACCGAACTGGACAACTTAGAGGCCGCCCTCCGGAAGGATCTGGGGCAGACCGTATGACCGACGGCATCGGTGTCGCCGACGACGCGATCACCATCACGTTAGCCCAGCACCGCGTCGAAGCGGGCCACGTCGAGGCCAACGTCGACCGCGCGGTAACGGCTATCGAACGCGCGGCCGCCGACGGCGCCGACCTGGTCTGCCTGCCGGAGATGTTCAACGTCGGCTACTTCGCGTTCGATAGCTACGCCCGCGAGGCCGAACCGCTGGACGGGCAGACGCTCGGCCGGATCAGTGACGTCGCCGCCGAGCACGGCGTGGCGGTCCAGGCCGGCAGCATCGTCGAGGACCTCGAAGCCAGCGCCGACGCGGGGCTCTCGACGCCCGCGGAGTCGGGGTTGGCCAACGCCTCGGTGTTCCTCGACAGCACGGGCGACGTGCAAGCTGTCTACCGCAAACAGCACCTCTTCGGGTACGATTCGGCGGAGACGCAGTTGCTCACGCCCGGCGAGTCGCTGCCGACGGTGGAGTTCGCCGGCTTCACCGTCGGGATGACGACCTGCTACGACCTGCGATTCCCCGAACTCTACCGTGAACTGGCCGATAGGGGGGTTTCGCTGGTGCTCGTCCCCAGCGCGTGGCCGTACCCGCGCGTCGAGCACTGGCAGACGCTCCCGCGCTCGCGGGCCATCGAGAACCTCGCGTACGTCGCCGCGGTCAACGGCGCCGGCGAGATGGGCGACAATCGATTGGTCGGGCGCTCGACGGTGTACGATCCGTGGGGGACGCCCGTCGCAACCAGCGACGACGACCCCGCGCTGGTGACCACCGAAATCGCGCCCTCCCACGTCGACGCCGTTCGCGAGGATTTCCCGGCGCTCAGGGACCGTCGGTAACCGGC
>Ga0136597_1001231_pt1 | contig 9842 bp, 10 predicted proteins | sample AntRauTorcE11898_FD_101385 | JGI IMG/M metagenome (GOLD analysis project Ga0136597, IMG submission 101385) | Saline lake microbial communities from Rauer Islands, Antarctica - Metagenome Torckler E11 #898 | ecosystem: Environmental > Aquatic > Non-marine Saline and Alkaline > Saline | place... | reverse complement strand
CGCGGAATCTCTCCATCCGTTTTCTCACGGAGTTCTTGAAGATCCTCTAGAGTGATGTCGTCCAATCGACCCATTACTTCAAGTTTATTCTACAGTGGCAAATAATTTCGCACGACCGTATCAAAGAGTGAGAACGAAATGAATGATGGACGCCAGGGGTTGCCCGGCGTTCCGACGCGGGTAGTCCCGGTTGCCTCCTCCACCCCGCGCCCCTACGAGCGACGGGCGTCCGACGGTGGGCTGTTCGCTTCCGCGCCTGACCCGGTTCCGTCGACCAACCACGGCGAGTCGCCCCTGCGGGCGAGCGTCGTGGACCGCTGTCCCCGTAGGACGAGGCTTCGACGTCGGCTCCCGGGGCCCGTGCCGGTCTGACCGGACGCGCCCGGGGTTTGGTCCCCCCTGAAGACTATCTCGGGGGTGACGAGCGGGGCCTAACCGCCCGACCTAGTCCATCCACGAGTAGCGGTGACGCCCTTAAGGGCCTTTCGGGACAGTTCCGGAGAGGGCGCTGTAGTCAGCTACTCGCTGTTCAGAGTTCGACTTCTTCCAGCGTTCGCTCCTGGGACGCTACTTCCTCGTTGTACGCCTCGACGAACGCGCCGAACGTCGGCCCGTAGCGCCGCAGGTCCGACGCCGACGGGGGTGCGTACTGGGAGAGAAGATAGACGCCGTCACTCCCACCGACCCGGAGGTAGGAGACGCCGTCGCGGTCCCAGTTGAGTTCCCACCGTTCACCCTCGATTCGTGCGGCGAACGTGCCGTACTCCCCGCCTTCGTAGCGGTGGAGTTCGCCGGCGATACGGTTGGCAACCTCTTCGATGCGGGAGAGCACCTGATGACGCTCTGTGACGGCTTCAGCCGTACTCTCGGCTTCGGGGAACGCAGTCTCGATATCGGCGAGCACCGACTCGGTCTCGGCCACGTAGTCGTTGAACGCACGGACGAACGCACCGTACGCCTCCAGCGCAGTCGACAGCTCCGTCGCGTCTGGTTCGCTCTTCTGTGAGACGACGTAGATTTCGGAGCCGCTCTTGGGCTTGTAGTGCAGGAACTCCAGGTCGCCTGCCTCGTGTTTCACGGTCCACGTGCCGCTACTCGTCTTGAACCCCTCTCGGCCGTAATCGCCGCCCTGGAGCTTGGCAATTTGATAGGCGATGCCGCCGGCGTGGTCCCTGACGGCCGCTGCGAGTTCGTCGCGATTGTCGGCCACCGCCGCTGCATCTGTCGGATCTATCGGCGGCCACTCAGTCATAGGTTCTGTAGCCTCGTCATCCGGTTAACCATCTCGGTCGGGAAGACAACATGCAGACGCCACAGTTTACAGTACGGCCCGTGCTTGCGCTCCCGCGACCGCCGCGAGGCCGCCCCCAACTGCCAGCACGACCCAGCGGTGGTTTTCAATCCAGGCGTACTCGGTGGGGAAGCTGAACAGGACGGTCTCGTCCAGCGTGAGGACCCACGCCACGGCGAACAGCAGCGTGACGACGGCGACGACCAAGCCAGCCCCAGACAGCAACAGTGTGTCCGTGTGCGGCTGGTCGACGGAGAGGAAGACAACGACAGTCAGCAGTGCGAGCAGCCCCACTGCCGTTAGCCCGAACGGGCCGGCGGCGTAGTAGGCGCCCAGTGTTGGGCCCGCGCCGCTCACGAGCGCGAGCGGGGCGAAGACCACCACAGCCAGCAACGCGGCGACCACCGCAGCGACCGTCGCCAGCCGCGAAGGGTTCTCGGACTCCATACTGCCTCTCCCGCCCCGTCCCGGATAAATCGCACGCGTCGGGTCACGGCTCGGGTCTCCGGAAGGGAAACGCGTAAGCCACGCGGGTTCCCCGAACCGATATGGAACGAGTCGCAATCGTCGGTGCCTCCATGACCCCGTTCGGCAATCGTGAGGGGGAGTGGCTCCGCGACCTACTCGCGGAGGCGGGGGCCGACTGCCTCGACGACGCTGGTGTCAACGCCGACAGTATCGACCATCTCTACGTCTCGAACATGGCCAGCGGCGAACTGGAGGGCCAGACGGGCGCACCCAATATGCTCGCCCACGACCTCGCCGCCCAGCCAGCCTACACAGCCCGAATTGACCAGACCTCCTCCTCTGGCGGCGCCGGCATCTACGCCGCTTGGCAGTCAATCGCCTCCGGGGCCAGTGAGATGACACTCCTCGCCGGCGGCGAGAAGATGACCCACAAGACGACGGGCGAAGCGACCGACGTTATCGCGTCGCTCACCCACCCCGTTGAGTACAAACACGGCGTCACGCTCCCGTCATTCGCCGGCCTCACGGCGCGGCTCTACCTCGACGAGTACGACGCGCCTCGTGCGAGTCTCGGCAAGGTCGCGGTGAAGAACCACAAGAACGGCGTTGATAACCCCAAGGCCCAGTTCCGAAAGGAGGTCGACCTGGAGACGGTACTTGACTCACCAATCGTCGCCGACCCCCTCCGGCTCTATGACTTCTGTCCGATCACCGACGGCTCGGCAGCGCTGCTGTTCTGCCCCGAATCCGTCGCCAGGGAGATGACCGACGAGTACGTCGTCGTCTCCGGCGTCGCGGGGGCGACGGACACCCACGTCGTCCACGAGCGCCCGGATCCCACGACGATGCGCGGTGTGGTTGAGTCCAGCCAGCAGGCCTACGAGATGGCCGACCGCTCGCCCGACGATGTGGACCTCGCGGAACTCCACGACATGTTCACAATTCTCGAGTTCCTCCAGTTTGAGGACCTCGGCTTCGCCGAAAAGGGCGAAGGCTGGAAGGCCATCGAAGAGGGCCGGACGGAACGCGACGGTGACCTCCCCATCAACACGTCGGGTGGGCTGAAGTCCAAAGGCCACCCACTCGGCGCATCGGGTGTCGCGCAGGCGGTCGAACTGGTCGAGCAGCTCACCGGCGAGGCGGGCAAGCGCCAGCTCGAAGAGCCCGAGGTGGCGTTGGCGTGCAACGTCGGCGGCTTCGGTAACTGTGTCACGACAACGATTCTGGAGACCCCGGAGGCAGGACAATGAGCGATGATTCCCACGAGCTGACGGCGTTCCGCTACCCAGACGGCAGCCTGACCTACCCCGGTCACCCGCGTGGCCCGGGCGGGCAGGCCCATGTCGACACTGTTGACCTGAGTGAGTACACCGCAGAGGTCATCACGTGGACAACGTCGACGGCGACACCCCCGGGGGTTCGCCAGCCCAACCATCTCGCTATCGTCGAGTTCGACGTGGACGGCGAGCCTGTCCGCGCGCTCGGCCAACTGGAGGAGGGGAACGTCGACCTGGGCGACGAAGTGGAGGCGGTCTACGTCGAGGAACTGCGCGACCCCGACACCGGAATCCGCGAACCCGAGAGTCAAGAGTGGGACGGCTTCCGCTTCCGCCCCGTTCAGGAGTAGTTAAGCGCTCTCGTCGTCTTCAGCGTCCGCAGAACGTTCCTCGGCTTCGTCGGCGCTACCCTCCACATTTTCGGCTCCCTCGTCTTCGCGTCCTTCTTCGCCTTCGCGTCCTTCTTCGCCTTCGCGTCCTTCCTCGTCTTCGCGTCCTTCCTCGTCGCCGCGAACTTCGTCGCGGATTGAGTCGAGTTCGGCGTCGATATCCGGCTCTGCAGGAGCTTCTTCCCCGTCGCCCACCGCTTCTTCTCCCGCTTCGACTACGTCGATAGAGACAGCGCCTTCAGAGCCGATATCCGTCTCTGCAGAACGGTTGCGGCCGGAATCAACAGTTTCCAGTCGCTCTCGTAGGTCCGCAGAGAGCCGGTCGGCCTCGGCGAGCAGTTCTCTGGCTTCGGGGTTCGTGGCCTCCGCGCCAGCGAGGGCGCTGCGGAGGTCAGAGAGCCCCGAGGTGAGCCGTTCGGTCGAAATCCCGCTGGCGGCCGAGAGCGCGCGGTCCGCGTTGCTTCCCTTGCTCACACTACGGTCGGGGTCCATCGCGCGTAGCGCCGCGCCGGCGAGTTCGAGCAGGCGGACGTTCGCCTCAAGAATGGCGACGAGTGTGGGGATGGTCTGTTGCTCAGTGAACCGCATCACTTCGCGAAGGCTCGGCGGCCGCATCGGCGGTGTTTGCGGCGGTCGGGAGGGTTCCACCTCGTTCTGCAGCGCTGACAGCGTCTCCGCCAACTCCGAGAGCATCGATTCGAGATCCGGGTCGTCGTCGCGGCGGTCGGTCATAGATTCTCGTTGGGTCTCTCCGCATAAGGGTACACCGGCGACCGATGGGACTTACTCCCGGGCACTGCAACGATGGATATGAGCGAACGCACCGCAGGGGATGTGACCGCCCGCTACACCGAAGCGGAGGGTGAACGCCGACTCAGCTTCGACCGTGAGGGGCGTCACGCAACGGTCGCACAGAACATCGAGGGCTACGCGATGTTGATGGTCCGAGCAGATGGCGACGAACTCGAGCGCTACTACGGCTTCGACATGGCGCTCGACCACGTCGCCGAGCTGCTTGGGGTGGGCGTCGACGACCTCCCGGTCCCCGAGCCGGCCGAAGACATGGGGATGTAGCGACCGAGCATTCTTCAGTGATGACGGGGCCACACCCACCGTGGCTCGACGGACCGAGGAATCGGCGGCCGGCGCACAGTCCAACTGGTTGGCCAGCCGAGTCCTCCGCCTACTACTCATCTGCTGTCTATTGAGCGGTGCCGCCGGTGGCTGTCTCACGCCGGCAGTGGCCACCTCATCAGCAACTGAGTCAAGCACAGAGTCTGGCAGAATCATCGCCGTCTACCCCGACCCGGTTCAGGACGGCGACACTGGCGAGTACGTCGCTGTCAAACTCCCGACCGTGGGCAACTGGACCCTCTCGGACGGGGAAACGACAGTCTCACTCCGGAACCAGACTGGCCGGGTCGTCGTCGGTTCGGAACCTGGACTCCTGCACGAGCAGTTCCCAAACAGCTCCGTCGTCGGCGCGCCACTCGCCCTTTCGAACGCGGGCGAGACGATTACACTCACGCGAAACGGGCAACGTATCGATCGAGTCCAGTACGGCGAGGCAACTGAGGGCAGTCGCTATCTCCCGGGCACTGCAGAGTGGCGCCCGCGTGGCTACACCCCGCGTTCAGCCGTCTCGATGGGTCCCGCCAACGCAACCACATTTGTCCTCCCGGATTCACCAGCCGTTGCGCTCGAAACGCTTCGAGATGCTGAGAATCGCCTGTTCCTTGCTGGCTACACCTTCTCGGCTGAGCGGGTCACTACTGAGCTCCTCGCAGCTGCCGAGCGGGGCGTCGACGTCCGGGTGCTCGTCGAGGCGAGTCCGGTCGGCGGTATCATCAGCCGCCAAGCGCGGCTGCTCGACCGCCTCGCTGCTGCCGGAGTCGTTGTCCGTGTCGTCGGTGGCGAAACCGGTCGCTACGCGTTTCACCACCCGAAATACGCGGTCGTGGACGACCGCGCGCTGGTGCTAACCGAGAACTGGAAACCGTCCGGAACGGGCGGCCGGTCGAACCGTGGCTGGGGCGTCCGCATCGAGGGTGGTGGAACGGCGGACGAACTTGCAGCCATCTTTGCCCATGACGCAGGCGGGCCAGATACTCGACCGTGGTCCACGTTTCGCCGGGGGCGGACGTTCGAACGCATCCCCGCTGCGAGCGGGAGCTACCCCACAAATCACGCACCCGCGACCGTTCGAGCGCGCAACGTGACAGTCCTCACTGCGCCCGGGAACGCAGAAGCGGCGGTTGTGAGCTCTCTGGAAGCCGCGGACAAACGGGTTGACGTAATCCAGCCCACCCTCGGCCGACAGGAGAACAGGCTTGTCGCGGCGACACTCAGTGCGGCGCGCCGCGGTGTCGAGGTTCGGATTCTGCTCTCCGGCGCGTGGTACGTCGCCGAGGAGAACGCTGCGCTCGTTTCCTGGCTCGAGGGGTGGGCCGACCGCAACGATGCGCCGCTCATGGTGAAGCTGGCTGAACCGGGTGGCAGATACGAGACGGTGCACGCCAAGGGGTTGCTGGTGGACAACGAGGTGGCCGTCGTGGGGTCACTCAACTGGAACCGCCACAGCGCCCGGGAGAACCGCGAAGTTGCACTCGCGCTCTACGGCGAAGAACCAGTTGCGTACTACCGTGAATCATTCGAGGCAGACTGGTCGGGCGGGAACCGAACCGTCCCTTGGCTCTACGGTGCTGGCGCCGTCGCAGCCGTCGTCGTCGCCGGAATCGTCGCGACGCGAACGCTGTCGTTCGCTGAGGTTGCGGAGTAACTGTGGAAAACGGAAACGGCTTACTCGTCGAACGCGGTCGCCGTCGAGGAGAGCGCTTCGTCGATATCCGCGTCGGCCATCTTCTCGACCAGCGCGTCGATGACCTGCTCGCGGCGGCCCTTCACGAACTTGATGGAGCCGACCACCAGGTGGCCGCCGCCGGAGACGCCGGCGCCGGGGAGTTCCTCGTTCAGCTCTTCAACCATCCGCGGAATGTCCAGCCTGACACCGTCGGAACGCAGGACCGCAAAGTCAGGGCCGTAGCCGATGGTGATAACGGGGTCACCCGTCTCTTGCACTTTCGTGTCGTGGAGTTCGCCTGTGGTCTTCCCGGGTGCGGGATAGGTGAAGCGGTGGGCCCACTTGTCGAGGTCAATGCGATAGAGGCGAGCGTCGCTTTCCAGCACCTCGTGCTTGACGTGGGTGTCGACGGCGTCGAGCTGTTCTTCCACGTCTCGCTCGGCGCTGGAGGAAAGAAACTCGACCAGTTCCTCGTGGCGGTCCTGGTCGTCACAGCCGACGTTGAGCGCGTCCGAGACGACCGAGTGGCCGCTGGAGTAACGCAGCCAATGGGCGGCGTAGTCGAGCGCCTCACCGATGTCGTGGAGCGCCTCGTGGTCGTACCCCTCCTCCTCGGCCAGTACGATGTAGTCGGCCATCGCGTCGGCGTTCGAGCGGTCCGAAATCCCGGCGACTGCTGGGACGTGTCGGAGGTCGTCAGTGGTTTCTGGGTCGATCATGCGTGCGAGTTCGACACACATCATCCCGGTGGTGATACTGTAGTCCTCGTCGTACATGTAGGGGTTGACGTGGGCATCAAGCAGCGGGCCGACTGCCTCGGGGTCTGGGTGGTGGTGGTCGACCACCGCGATAGGCATGTCGTAGTGGGCCAGGTTCTTGTAGGCCGGCACGTCCTCCTCGGTGCTCCCGTTGTCCAGCATCAGCAGGAACGGAAGCTGTTGGCCGTGTCGGGCTCGGCCCTCCAGCGCGAAGTTGAGGTCGCGAGTCACGTCCTCCATCTCGTAGAACGGCGCCTTCGCTGGGAGGCGCTTGAACAGGTGGCGGCTCGCGTCGGGGTCGTCGTGAACTGACTCAATAAAGTTCGAGAGTGCGCGCTCGACAGGGACCGCAGCACACATCCCGTCGCCGTCGGCGTGGTGGCGCACACGGATAGGCCGCCCTTCGAGGACGGTCCGGCGCAGCAAACGTGCGAGTTCCGCAAGATCTGGGCGGAGTTTCTCGAACGCGTCCCACTCGACGAGAGGCTCGACGGCCTCGGGGGCGGCCCGTTCGCTCCGGGCTTCCTCGAGCCGTTCTCGGGCTGCGTCGGCGGTCTCGTCCTCGAGAGGGCTGATGTCGTCGGCCTCGATCTGCTTGACGTCGTCGTGGAGCCCGACTTCGCCGTTCACTCGGACGATATCGCCCAGTCCCACTTCGGGGTAGGCACGAACGCCTGCCTCCTCGAACGCCGCGGTGGCGACGATGCCCGTCTCGTCACCGACGTGGAAGATGGTCGGGCCGCCTGTCTGCTTGATCTGGCTCAGTTCACCCTCGACCGTGACGGTCTTCCCGCGCTGGAGTTCGTCGATGGGGGTAATCTCTGGCTCGTGCTCGACGTGGACGACTTTGTGGTCAGCAGGGTCGATCTCCTCGAACGCGAGGTCACCGTTCTCTCGAATCTCCGCCAACCGGACGACGAGTTCCTCACCGACCGCGTATTCGCCGTCGAGTCCGGACTCGTGAACCAGTCCGGAGACAGAATCGGTTACGTCGACGAAGACGCCGTAGTCGACGACGCCGTTGACCGTGACGAGATAGTTTGCGCCTTCTGCGATTTCGTCGATGGTGCAGTCCGGGTCGAGACGGTAGACGACGGGGGGCTCGTCAGGAACATCCTGACGCGCCGAGGGCGAACCGCCCTCGGCCGTGGAGTTGTCGCTCATACGAACTGGTCGGCCGTCGCCGGTGTTAAGTCTTCTATGTTGAACTCGCGGGCACGCACGACCGGCGCCTGCATCCCGGAATCCTTAGTTGGTGCCGTCGCCCATATACGGGCAATGGGACTGTTCCGGCAGGGCGAGGTCGTTGGCATCGCCGAGGACGCCATCTCGTTCGCCCTCGAAGCCTCCCGCGAGACGCATCCGAACGAGTATATGGGGTTCCTGCGCGGAGCGCGCGCTGAAGATGTTGGTGTCGACCCGGCTGGGCTCCGCTCGGCCGATTCCGGCGACGACACCGAGGCGCTGGTGGTCACAGAAGTCCTCGTCATCCCCGGCACGGAATCGAACCCTGTGAGTGCGACAGTTCGAACGAGCATGGTTCCCAACGATTTCTCGGCGGTGGGATCAGTCCACTCACACCCGAACGGAGTGCTCGAACCCTCACAGGCCGACCTCGCGACGTTCGGGAAGGGCCAGGTCCACATCATCATCGGCTACCCTTACGAGCGCGGCGACTGGGTCGCACTCGACCGGGAGGGCAAACGACGCACACTCCCGGTCGTTGACGCCGACACCGACGACCCCGAGGATTTCTTCGACTTCGACCAGAGCGACATCGACGCCGAACTCGGTCTCAACGGTGGCGAGCTATGACTGGGAACGAAGAGGCCACGACGCGCGCTGTTGCACAGGGGACGTTCGACCTGCTCCACCCAGGCCACGTCCACTATCTCCGTGAGGCGGCGACGTTCGCGGACGAACTCCACGTCATCGTCGCCCGACGGGCCAACGTCACGCACAAGGAGCCGCCTATCCTGCCCGATCACCAGCGCCGCGAGGTCGTCGGGGCCATCGACACCGTCGACGAGGCCCACTTGGGTCACGAGTCGGATATCTTCGTCCCCATCGAACGCATCGAACCTCAGGTAATCGTGCTCGGGTACGACCAGCACCACGAGGAAGAATCGGTCGCGGCGGCGCTCGAGGAACGAGGTATCGACTGCCGCGTGGAGCGTGCCGGGCCACGTGAGACAGCAGGCGAGGGTGAACTGCTCTCGACGGGCGACATTATCCAGCGCGTGCTGGAGCAGCGCGGATAGCGGGAGCCGCGCCCGGGTGTTCCAACGCAGCGAAACGAAGCGGGCGGCATAAGTAGGGCCCCGACCAATTTCTGACAATGACCACCGACCGGCAGTTCACCGGTCTGCTCGCTGCCACCGCGATGGGTGTCTACCTCCTGGTCGCGGTCGGCGCCACGACGGCCATCACCGATGCTGCTGCTGCCTGTCAGGCCTGGCCAGCCTGTGGGAACGGTTTCGGACTGCCGACCTCCGCCGACGGCTGGTTCGCGCTCGGCCACCGCCTCGCTGCGGCCGTCGTCGGCCTGCTGCTCGTCGCCGCAACGGTCGAGGCATTCCGTCGCGACGAGTCCACTCGCGTGAAGGGATCGCTCGCTGCAGCCCTCGTACTCTACCCGCTCCAGGTCGCCGTCGGCGCCGTCGTGGCGACGACAGCGGCCACCACCTCCGTCTCCGGGCTTCATCTCGGCGTCGGCGTCGCCATCTTCAGCGGCGTGCTCGCTGCACTGGCGTGGACACTCGAAGCCGCCACCGGCGAGGACGACGAACCCGCTGATCCACTGGCCGACGAACTCCCACCCATCGAGGATGCTCCCTCGACGGAACTCCCCGAACCGGG
>Ga0136597_1001229_pt1 | contig 9846 bp, 10 predicted proteins | sample AntRauTorcE11898_FD_101385 | JGI IMG/M metagenome (GOLD analysis project Ga0136597, IMG submission 101385) | Saline lake microbial communities from Rauer Islands, Antarctica - Metagenome Torckler E11 #898 | ecosystem: Environmental > Aquatic > Non-marine Saline and Alkaline > Saline | place... | reverse complement strand
TGCCGAACGTCGCGCACAACGGCGCCCTGTCAAGGGCGTCCGGCGGCCAACGGCCGCGTATTGATGCGCTTGGTTAAGTTGCAGTCCCCGGTTGGCCACAACCATTTGATCAATTCTTGCGGCGCAAACGCCACAACCCCCAGCCACCAATGATGATAAGCAAGAAGTTTCCGAGCAGCGAGTACCCCCAAAATTGAACGCTATTTGATTGCTGATCCAACATCTCCGGCGTTGGGTCCGGATATGGAAGCGCAGATCCAGACAATGCAACGAAGCTGAAATAAGCTCCCAGAAGTCCGATAAGAATTACAATATAGCTCCCTACTCGCATGATATTCCTGCAATTTAACGCCCGGTACACGTGCCGATTTGTAGCCACGAAGCGGCGGAGAAGCGGTCACCGTGGTGCCGCTTGTAAGGCATCTGCGTTGTCCAAAGCACTAAATAAGATTGCGACAGTGCTTCAGCCGTATGCTTGCTGCCAGAACCCGCCTCCAATTATTGCAGTGCCCACAGAATAACCGGGCGCACGCTACGTCGGGTGTTGGCATCGATGCGCTCATCAAACTTGTAGTCGACGCCGTTTAAACTCATATCGAGCTGTACGTGAAGGTACCAATGCTCATTGAAGGGGATCGGCTCGGAGCCACCAGGGTTGTATTTCGGTTGGCCCTGCATCCAGAAATTTCCGTCGTAATCTGCAATCAGTTCGGTCGGCTCCTGGCCGGGGAAGTGGTAGCTGAACGAGCGAATCTTTATGGATTCAATGTTCGGGTTAGGGCCGGCCTCTTTGCCTTTCTCGCGGACGAACACCTGAAAATACACCTGGTCCGGCATTCTCGACTTCCGATAAAGGAAGGGAATATGTGCCTCCTGATTGGGAAAGCCGGCCGCATACGTGGAAATGTGAAGCTCGTTCCCATCGTCGATAGGCAGTGTGATAGGGCCATAATACTGAACGGTGGTGTCCGTACACCCCTGCAGCAGCAGACACACAAGAACGGTGCGAGCGTAATGCGTCAATATCTGATAGTGCATCACATACTCCCACTTACAGTCTTCCTGTGTGATTGATAGATATCTAGTTATAACACAGCCCGCCGATCACCCCGGAACCAGTAGTGCAATTAATGGAGATAGTGCAGATTGCTTGGCTCGCAATTAAAAGGGTGAGCACAGCATATCCTTCTTGACGTCCCGTATGATTCACTGCGGCGCGCGAATGGCCGCAATGGGTCATTCCCAGTCAAACCGTAACGCTTAGCTGAGGCGCGCCGCCCAAGGCGGCGGATCACAAGGCACCGCGTGTTCCGGCGTCGCCTCGAGCGCTGTGTCAGAGCGCTCCGAAAATCCTAACGCGGCCGCTCTTTCCAGTACTCCGGGCCGCCCCTCCGTATCGCCCATACGCGCCGGACGAATCCTGCGCCAGTACCGTTTGTGTAGACTGCTCCCTTTCGACGCCACGTCAAGAGTGTCGGCCAAATTTCGGGAGTAGCGTGAATTGCTTGAGCATGAATCAACGCCTCTTCTTCCTCACGCCCTTCCGAGCTGTCAACCGTCACATAGCGAACCTGCTCACCATCTGAATAATCCCGGACCGCGTAGTGAATTACATGCGTTGTCATAGGACGCAAATGAACCACTTTCTTGAACCATTCATCGACAAGCTCGGCATGTGCCGGGTCTTTTAGGAATATATTGGAGCGACATGTCAAGAGTTGGTGCTGGTTTATCGCCTCGACGTCACGCCGTCGCCGAACATCCGACCACCCCGTTTTACCTTTCTTCGAAACACTGTAGACATCGCCGTCGTAGGCGAGACATGCGATTTCCGGCGTCATCGGCAAAATGAGAACGGCACCTGCGGAATTGATACCAAACGAATGCCCCCTCCCTTTCCGGCTTTCGAGGTGCCATCGGTTCGTAAGGATCGCCGGATCGTCTGAGGTCACGAAAGGAACATCGGTTTTGTTCCGTAGCAGGCATGCCTTTAGATCCGACACTGCATCCATAGTGTCCGCGAAATTCCTCATTGCATTCTGGACGGCCTCGCGAATGCCCATAGAAAAACCTGCAGCGTCAGCCCCTGCTAGCGCCGTCACACCTTCGTTCATCTCAACTGCACGCCTGGACGCTGCCTCGGTTCGAAGGTATTGAAACCACCAAAAGCGTAGAAGTACTTCTTTATCGTGATCCGGCAATTCATACCCTATCGATCGGACTCGCCGGAGAACCGCAGCATACTCCGATTCAAGAGATTGAATCGCCGCTTCGAGTACCTCGTCGTCGCCATAGAAATAATCTCCGGAACACTGGCTCTTAACTGGCGCCATTTGGACCAACCGCATTCGGTCGACGTTGTAAAGATTTATCGCCGCCCCATTTTCTTCGAGAGTAAATGGCCGCAGATAACATCGGGGGACAAAATGTTGGTTCTTATTTGATGCCACCGTCAACCAGTACCGTTCGTGCTCTTAGGGATCCGTGAAAAAGGGATCGAATGCGCTCTAACGCACAGCTAACCGGCGCGAGGTACGAGCGTCCGGTTGAGAGCTGTGTTAGAAGACATGGATGTGATTTCCCGAGAGACTATAACTTCCGAAATCAGTAATCCGTCCGCTCCGGCCTGGCTCCGGATCCAGTATGTACCGGTCGCCTTTTGATCCCTCGGCCACAACTATCCAGTGCCAGTAGTTGCCATTCTGGTTGACCTTTACGATAGCCGGCGTCGCAATGGCGCTCCAAGTTGGGGAACGACGCTGCTCGTAATTACGGACTCCCAAGCTTGCAAGCAGATCTTGGACTTGGCGGAACCGTGTGTAGTAACCGCCTCTCGGTTTCCGGAGCCCCAACTCAAGCGCCTTTTCATGCGCCTTCCCATACGAAGTGCCGGCCAGCATGGCCGCACAGGCGATTCCGCAATCCCCGGATTCATACTCTCTTTGCGCGACTCGTTGCATGGCGTGTCCTATGTCTTCTAACGATTCGCTAACCGGCGCGAGGTACAAGCGTCCGGTTAAGCGATTGGCTAGGCATCTTTCTCTTTTGTGACTTCCTCTACCGCTTTTGTAGGCGACTCGACATACTCAGCGACCCACAGGAATAGCGACCAAAGACAGAACTCGAACTGACAAGCTGGATCGTCACTATACGTCGGCGCGGGATAATCGTTAACAAAGGAATCTATACTCTCGTTTAGCCCCGTCGGCTTAACGTTATGGGCGATCTTGTTCCGTATATTGTTAAGCCTCCGTAGGAATTTCCATAGGTCTTCTTCAGAGTCGTTCGCGACCAATGATTCCGCGAATGCGATCTCGGCATGACAACCGAGACGCAGCTCCTTCAGCGGCGTCGATGACTTCACGTTCTCTTCGATTACTTGCCAAACCTGCTCTTCGATCAGGAGGTGGCCTTTAAGGATTACAAACGTCTGGTCCGCCCCATGCGGGAACAGATTCAAGAAGCGTTTGAATGAAGCAATCGTGCTCTCTCGTATTCCGGAGCGTTCCATATCGGCTCCTATGCCTAACGCCGCGCTTGAGCCGCCGGCCAAAAGCGGCCGCGCGGCTTTTGTCCGGTCGGACTCCAAGCGCTTGTTATGTGCTACTACGCCGCTGCACGACCGTCTGGTTGAGGATGCGGCGGTTTATTTTTTGCTTCCACGCAACCTGTTTCGGCGACAGCTTTCTCTTGTGGCGGGTGTCCAAGAGGAACTTGTACTCGGACTCATAAATGTAGCCGAACCTGTAGGAATGAATTATTATGACCTCGTTGGCATTCGCCTTGTCGTCTTGTGCCACACGCTTGAAACCGGCGAAAAGATTCCCCGTATCTATACCGATTAACCTGTTGATGCAGACATTGCGGACGTAGGTGGTGTTTCCGTTGAAGTCATTGCAAATGTAGCAATGTTCCTTGATGTCTTGCCCACAAGGGCAGTTGTCGAACTTCTCGCTCACCTCGATGCCGACGAGAGTCCACTCTCGCCTGGCGGCGTCGAAGTCGTCGGCGTGCGACAAAGGACGGATATGGGCCTTTAGACGTTCGAAGTTGTGCTCAATCCTTCCTCCATGGGTCTTGGCACATAACGATGAAGATCAGCCGCGCCGGAACCGCCCCGCGGTTCCGGCGTCGGCTGCAGCGTATTGTTGGAAGGCCCGCGCAGTCTTATTTGCGGAGCGCTCCACGAATACCGTAGGCCGTGAAAAGGAAACCCAACGCAAGCATGCTCACGTGCATAAATATCGCCGGTATACCGCGGGCTACCACGCCGTGCTTCGGTGAATCGTATACCGCAGTGCCTTCGTTCAAAAGCGATGCATACAGCTCATACCCTATAAGCAGCATGGACAGAAACCCAAAAGCGGCTATCGCCAAGTATCCCAGTCGCCTGCTACTCACTTCGCCTTCCAACGTCTTGGTTAACCTGCGCGTGCGAAGCACGCGTCTGAGTTAAACCAATTGTTAAGTCGGCTTTATCAACATGTATATCCATACGCCCTCGAATACAATGAGAATTGCATATGGGGAGAATTGAAGCCAATAAACGACTTCGTAGTAAACGGATTGATACCATCTAACATTATAGTAATTCGTCATGTGACGTTTCGTAAAAAGGTAGTCAATCCTCGAGTGGTTCTCATAAGCCTGTAGGATATCGCTGTACTCATTAACAAGCGCCTCGTATTCTCCTTCGTTACAGCCTGTCTCAATTTTTCCGTGGATTTTCCGAGCTAATGCATTGAGAACCATTCCACACTTATGTATTCGATCAGCACGAACAGCAAAATTGCTCATATTGAGCATGATGGAGATAGTGAGAATGACAATCGCCAAAAGAACCTGGATAAAGCTTATATAGTTTTCGGAAAAACGCGCGTGCAGATCGAAAGTTGCGATTAGCGGGATGACAATCAAACCAACGGAGAAAATGGCTATTGTCCACAGCGACGCGGCGTGATGCTTTTTCAATCGATCGTGTGCAAAAAACCGACTACAGGCCGTTTTCTGAACTCGGTCGTACAGTTCTTCTACATGATTCTCCTTTTGCATGCGTACTCCTTCAGAACTTAACGCAGAGCTGAGGCGCGCGAGCTTTGCGAGCGTCGCTTCAAGCGCCATGTTGGGCGATAACCGCTGCGACTCATCGCCTGTACCCGCTCCAATATGGCGCAAGAAAACCAATTCCAGCGCCCACGGCCGCTCCTATCGCTCCACTCAGAAGCCCTCCGTAACTCATGACTGCGACCCCTATACCAACCAATGCACCAGCGAATATCTGAAGCCGCCGCGGGTTATCAAAATAGGTCGGAGTTGCCGACGGCACAAAAAACAGTCCTAACGCACTTCCGATAAACGCCCACTCCAAAAGATGCTGCGAAGCAATTGCATCGGAGTGCTCAAATAGATACGTCCGCATTAGCGATCGGCCGCCACCGATAAATAGAGCGATCAACGCACCTACAATGCACCCACAGACCGTTGCCTTAATCCGCTGCTTGGTCATTGTTAGCAAACAGTCCAACTGCTAGCTGAGGCGCGCCGCCCGGAGCGGCCGATCAATGGGAGCCAGTTGTTTCGGCGTCGCCTCGAGCTACTTGTTAGACCACTCACAACGAGCGCTCTACGAGCACAATTTCTTCCTTACAAGCCTCTAGATCTAGCCTATTCCCAAGAAACTGGATTGTTCTTGATACCGGATCGAAACGCTTCAGCACAATAGGGTCGCCACACGCTTCCTCGTTGGTATCCATAAGCCATATCTGGCTGTCGGCGTCCGGAACACGCAAGGCATCGATTTTCTCATCAATATGCTCGTATGCGTTTCTTACGGAACGCGACGCAATCTCTGGGATATCTCCAAGGGCAAGCCGCTTGCGCAGCCGTTCCCCACGACACGCGGCGTTTTTGTCTGCAGGAAACAGAATTTTAGATACTACGGCCACCGCTGAGAGGAAGCCGACACATTGTGCGATTACGTTCGAGGGAGACGCGCCGACACAGATTCGACCGTTACTCCTCCTATCGACGGTTCGGCAATACGCGGATAGTTGGTCGTACGCTTGGTTCGCTAGCACGCACTGCACGCGAAGTTCCGCGAAGTACAATGCGTCCGGATCCCCATTGTTAGGCACACGGTATGTAAACATTCATTTTTCCGGCTAACAGCTAAGCATTTGTGCGCCGTGCGCAGCATGGCGGACAAATGTCTGTTGGACTGAGCCGCCGTTCATCGCACTCAGGCGTTATAAAGGGGTTTTGTTTTTGCGGCGCGCGGGTGTGGCACCGGATATCGCCGTGGGGAGCGGCGTCGTGCGGGTGCGTGGTGGCGCTGTTCGAGCATCATTCCCGTCCCTGAGGTGCACCTGTTGGGGGCAATGTAGCGCGTGAACGGGCCCGTGGCCAGCGTGCGGGCACAGGCCACCGTGCACCCCGGGCGGGGCGCTTTTCCGGGGCGTCGGCGTCACGTTCGTCAGCGCGGTCTTCGGCCAGCCTCCCGCAACAGTGGTGCCGGTCCGCGCCGCGCTGCGATGGCGCCGGTCACGCGCAGTGTCGGGCGCCGGCAGCGCGGGCAGACGTTGGGGATGACGGCGGCGCCCTGCAGGTCCGGGTCGCCCGGTTCGGGGGCCGGGGCGGCCAGCGCCGCACGGATGCGCGCGAGCTTCTCCCGGCGGCAGCGGTTGGCGAGAAAGCCGTAGTGGCGCACGCGCATCAGCCCCTTCGGCAGCACATGCAGCAGGAAGCGGCGGACGAACTCCGCTCCGTCGAGCACGAGCGCCTTGTGGCGGCCGCGATCACGGTAGTCGCGGCAGCGCAGCGTGACGCGCCTGTCATCGACGGCGAGGATGCGCGCGTTGGTGATGGCGATGCGCCGCGTGTAGCGCGCGAGGTAGTCGACGACGATCGGGGTGTGATCGAGGCAGTCGCGGGTGTAGACCACCCACTCGGTGGCCATCAGCGTGTCGAGCACGGCGTCGATCTCACCGGGGTGGGTCACGCGGTGCAGTTCCCCGCGATCGGCCGCGGCGCGCAGCGCGCTCACCATGCGCCCGCGGTAGCGCCGCGACAGCGCGCGCACCGGGAACAGGTAGCTGCCGCGGGTGCCACGCCAGGTGCCGTCCGCGGCCAGGGCGCCGCCGGGCACCAGGCAGTGCAGGTGTACGTGCTGCGACAGGTTCTGCCCCCAGGTATGCAGCACCGCGCTCATGCCCGTCTCGCCGCCAAGGTACTTCGGATCGCGACCGAAGGCCTTGAGCGTCGCCCACACCGAGGCGAACAGCAGGCGGTGGATCACCTCCGGGTGGAGCTGCACCCAGGCGTTCAGGGTGTGGGGCAGCGTGAACACGACGTGGTAGTAGCGCACCGCCAGGATGTCGGCGCGGCGCCGCTCGGCCCACTGGCGGATGGCGCGGCCCTGGCACTGCGGGCAGTGGCGATCACGGCACCCGAACCAGTGCGGCGCATCCAGCGCGCAGTGGTCGCAGCGGCGCGCCACGCCGCCCATCGCCTCGGTGCGGCAGCCGAGCAGGTGGCTGCACACGCGCCGGCGCTGGCCATCGAGGCCGCCCGGATCGAGAAAGCGCGCGAGCGCGTGCTGGACGGTGGCGGGCTCACCCATGGCGCACCTCCAGCGACCCCACCAGGTCGGCGTGCCCCGCGCCCGCACGCGAGCAGCCCGGCACCCAGTGCACGTAGCGCTGGGTTGTGCGCAGACTGCGGTGGCCGAGCAGATGCTGCAGTTCATGGACCGGCAGGCCGTGCTCGAGCTGGTGCGTGGCGTAGGCATGGCGCAGGCCGTGGATGCCGCCGACCTTCTCCACCCCGGCGCGCGCCTTCGCCGCGGTGTAGATCTTCTGGATCGAACTGACGTTGAGATGCGACGCCGGGTCATGCGTGGATGGGAACAGCCACAATCCCGAGCGGCAGATCCTCCAGTAGGCGCGCAGGCGATCGAGCAGAACCGGCGAGAGCGTCACCAGCCGGTCGCGGGCGCCCTTGCCCTGCTCGATGCGCAGCAGGCCGCGTTCGCCGTCGATGTCGCGCACGCGCAGCGCGACCACCTCGCTCACCCGCAGGCCGCAGCCGTAGGTCGTCTCCAGCACCATCCGGTGCTTCGCGTTGGTACAGGCCTCGAAGATCCGCCGTACATCCTCACGCCCGAGCAGCTCCGGGATCCGCTGCGGACGCCGCGGTACGATCAGGCGCACGTCGAAGGAAGGCCACTGCAGCACCTGCAGATAGAGAAAACGCACGGCGTTGAGGTACAGCCGGCAGCTCGCCGGCGACAGCGAGCGTTCCTGGGCGAGGTGGTCGAAAAAGCACTGCAGTTCACCGATCTCAAGCGCATCCGGCGAACGACCGTAAAACCCCGCCAGTTCCGTGACGGCATGGAGGTAACTCTGGTGCGTGCGCACCGAATAGCCACGCTGGCGCATGGCCGCGATCATCCGCTCACGTAAACGGGTCATCGTCCCGACTCCTCTCGTACGAACCCACACGGGTCCGCAAGGAGTATCGGCAACGAATCAGGGCACTATCTGGAGCGGCGAAAAGCTGCCGCGAAGCGGCTTAGTTCAACAGGTAATCGGCGGAAAAATTCCGTGATCAAACACGGAAATTTTCGGCCTATCATGCGCGACCGGCGCACTCGTTGAAGGGGATATGCGGGGCAGCAGGACAAAAAGATGCCCCGTATGACGGGGATTTGGGTCGCGCCGTGTCTGCTCCATGCCGGGTCCCTCCGCGGCGTCTTTTGGATGATAGGCGGCGTCGCGCCGCCTATCCCGCATCGAAACCGAAGCTATCAGCGGTGACGGGGCGTGTACAGCATTCGGTCGCGGGCGCCGGCTGCGCCAGCCGCGGGGCATTCAACCCGCTCGCGCGCCTTTCGGCGAATTCCCTTCCCGCTCCAGCACATAATCCAGCCACATCGAAGTCAGCCGATCCGGCAGGCGGTTCTGCTGCTGTCTTGCCTGGAGGTTGTCGAGGTCGATCCAGGCCAGCGGCTGGTCCTGCTCGCTGCAGGAGAACACGGGCCGTGTGCGCTCGCCGGTCTCGGGGTCTTTCTGCCATTGCAGGCACTGGGCGCAGACGCCCTTGAGCATGCATTGCATCGGGCTGCCGGCGGTGCCCATGGCTTGGACGTCTTCGCGGAAGTACGACGCGAGTGGACCATCCGCGAGCGCAGCCTGGAAGCCTCTGAGCAGGCCAGTGCCGCCCATGATGAGAATGCGGTCGACCTGTTGCAGGTCGATGCTGTCATTACCGGCGATCGCGCCATCGCCGTACTGGCGGACGAGGTCGACCATGTCGGTGGCGACGACGCTGCGGTCCTGTGGGCGGTTGGGCGGGATCGTCGGTTCGTTGGCCGTGGCCCAGACGACCTGGTCGGCGCCGGCCTCGAGTTCGGGCTGGAGGTCCACGTCGCCGGCGCTGCCGAAGGCGGCGATGTAGAGCACGCGGTTGCCGGCTTCGCGCAGCGCGGGGCCGATGTCGAGCATGGCCGCGGCGCCCCAGCGGCCGGCGACGACCATGACGGTCTCGTTCTGCGGGATCTCCGTGGGCTTGCCGGTGGGGCCCATGAGCACGATCGGGTCGCCGGGCTGGAGGCGGCCGACGAGGCGCGGGCCGGCGCCGAACTGCAGGACCATAAGGCGGATCATGTCGTCTTTCACGCCCGTGCCGGAGACGGTCAGCAGTGGCACCTGCAGGCGCGTGTTCTCGACCACCGGCGACAGCGACTCGAAGGTCTGCAGGCGGTAGAACTGGCCGGGGCGGAAGTTGCGCGCGGCCATGGGGGCGCGCACCCAGACCTCGGCCATGGCGGTGTCGCTGGTGTTGACCGAG
>Ga0136597_1001223_pt1 | contig 9872 bp, 6 predicted proteins | sample AntRauTorcE11898_FD_101385 | JGI IMG/M metagenome (GOLD analysis project Ga0136597, IMG submission 101385) | Saline lake microbial communities from Rauer Islands, Antarctica - Metagenome Torckler E11 #898 | ecosystem: Environmental > Aquatic > Non-marine Saline and Alkaline > Saline | place... | reverse complement strand
TAGGGGCCAAAGTGCCCACGCTCGTCGGGCAGGGCTCCGTACTCAGGTTTCGTTGCGGTCGCCACGGCGAACCTCCTCGATGAAACGCTGGATTCGGGCCGCGTCCTTGCAGCCGGGGGATTGCTCCACGCCGCTGCTGACATCGACCGCATCGGGGCGGACGGTGCGCACGGCGCTGCATACATTGTCGGGGTCGAGGCCGCCGGCCAGGATCAGGCGGTAGTCGCGCTCGCCCGCCAGACGATCCCACGGGAACCGTTTGCCGGTGCCGCCCGCCTCACCGGGGCTGTGGCTGTCGGCCAGAAGCCCAGCCGCATCGGGCCACGCACGCGCGACCTCCGCCGGATCGCCTCCATCCGCCATGCCCACCGCCTTGATATAAGGCCGGTCGAACGATCGGCAGAACGCCGCATCTTCCCGCCCGTGGAACTGCAGAAGTCCAAGCGGGACTGCCGAAAGTACCGCATCGATACGCTCGCGATCGGCGTCGAGAAACAGCCCCGTTGCCGTCACGAATGGCGGCAGCGCCCACACGATAGCTCGGGCCGCCTCGGGCTCAACCGCGCGCGGGCTGGGCGGATAAAACACCAGACCGATCGCGTCGACTCCCGCATCGGCCGCCGCAATGGCGTCCTCGGGTCGCGTTATGCCACAGATCTTGATGCGCGTGTGCGCCATGGTTTCGTTCACGACCCGGATGCGGATTTGCGCCCTGCCAGCAGAGGCCGCAGTTTAACACGGTGAAGCGGTCAGCCGACCGGCGGAAAGGCCCCGGTGAGCCGCGGTACGGGCAGATCGACGCCTTCCGGGTAACGCGGACCGAGGAAGTACAGCCCTTCGGCTTTCGCGGTCATGCCCGCCTTGCGGCGATCGCCGCCGGCCAGAACATCGCCGACCCACTCAGGCGGGCGCTCGCCACGTCCGACCGCCAGCAGCGTACCGACGATAATCCGTACCATGTTGTGCAGGAATGCATTACCGATTACATCGACCCGGATCCAGCCGGGCGATGCCGTGACCGTAATATCGTCGATGCGCCGCATGGGCGTATTCGACTGGCAGTCGGCCGAGCGGAATGCGCTGAAATCACGTTCACCGAGCAGGAAGCGCGCGCCCCGCTGCATCGCCGCGGCATCGAGTGGCGCGTGATTCCAGCCGACACGGTCACGCCATAGCGCAGGCCGATCGGGGCCGGCAGAGATAAGGTATCGATAATGCCGACCGACCGCCGCGTGACGGGCATGAAAATGCGGTGCAACCGGCGACACGAAGCGCACCGCGATATCGCCCGGGAGATTGCTGTTGGTCCCCATGAGCCATGCCCGGTCGGGGCGATCGGCGGCGGTATCGAAGTGCACGACCTGACCGGTCGCGTGGACTCCCGCATCCGTACGGCCGGCACAGATAACCGTAACAGGCTCATCGGCTACCGAGGACAGGCCCCGTTCCAGCGCCCCCTGGACCGTCCGCCCGGTCCGCTGGGATTGCCAGCCGCGAAACCCGGATCCGTCGTACTCGACGACGCAGGCGATACGCATCAGTGTGGGTTATGCCCGTTGGGGTCGGTCAGACACGCGCCTTCGCACCCCGAATCTCCCGCGGCAGGTGCGAACCGCCCCGGGCGGGGCGGCTCCCGACCTCAGCGGACACTGTCGAGGAGGCTCTGCGCCTCGTTGCGCTGTTTATCACTGCCCGAGGCAGCCACTTCCTCGAGCGCATTGGTGGCGCTCTCCGGATCGCCCATATCGATATAGGCGCGCGCGAGATCGAGCATCGTGTCGAACTCGTCATCCTCATCGGGTGCACTGTCGGCATCCCCCGACGCGACCGGGGCGCCCTCGCTTGCGGACGCCTCCATTTCCGGCTCCGTCTCGGGTGCGGGGGCACTTGACGCGGCCTCGGGTCCGTCCGGTTCGACGGCGAGATCGTCGAGGTTGAAGGCACCGTCGTCATCGCTCTCGCCACCGCCGACGGCATCGAGGTCGCTCAGATCGAAGGCGTCGTCCAGCTCATCACCAGCAAACTGCTCACCGGCGGACCGGGCGGGTTCCGCCGCTCCCTCATCGCCAGCCTCCTCGAGGCTGGTATCCAGATTCGACAGATCGAAAGCATCGGACTCCGGCTCGTCCGCGTCACCGCCAGGGGCCGGATCCGCATCCCGCGACTGCGCGCTATCGAGGCTCGCATCCGCACCGGAATCCGCCTCCACTGAATCCAGCTCGCCAATCTCGAGGTCGCCGATCTCGAGCCCGTCATTCTCGTCCCCGCCGCTCGGCTCGGCCGCGGCCGCAGCATCCAGGGCCGCAGAGCCCGAAGAAAGGGCAGACGAATCGGCCGGCGTCTCCTCGAGGTCAAAATCGAAATCGAGGCCACCGTCGTAGGCTTCGGCCTCGGTGTTTTCGGCCGCTGTTTCCGTATCCAGACCCGACGATCCGGTCGATTCTGCTTCGCCGGATTCCACTGCGGCGCTCTCGGGCTCATCGAAATCAAGGTCGAAATCGAGCGAACCGTCATCGCTCGCGGCACCCTCGCGGGCGCTGTGTCCCGAACCCTGTTCCGCGGGTTGGAGCCCGTCATCATCGTCCAGATCGAAGTCGATATCGTCCGAATCGGCGTCACCGGTTTCCGGTGCGGTCGCCGCTGGCGAGGGCGCGCCGCCCTCTTCGCTCAGGCCATCGAGATCGCCGAGATCGAATTCGAGATCATCGTCATCTTCCTGCGCGTCACCGGCATCGACGGACTGTCCGGCCTCCGCACCAACGCCGGGCGCCGAATCATCCTCCGGCCCCACAAGACCACCGTCGCCTTCGACCGCCTCGAAATCGGCACTGTCCAGCATCATGGTGCTGCTGAATTCGTCGTCGTCCGGCTCACCGCGCGCATCGGTGTCGCCACCGCCTGCCGATTCCGGTTCATCGTCGAGTCCGAAATCGATATCGCTGCTGGCGTCATCGAGTTCCAGGTCGGTACCCGCCGGTCGCGCCGGCTGAACATCGGCGGCCGTATACTCGGTGTCGCCCTCCGCGAACAGCTCATGGCGTGGCGCGATATCACGACCCATAGCGAGCACGCGTTGCCACAGGCGACTCTCCGGGCCTGCCACGAGGCCACGGAACGTTTCCGCCTCTTCGATGAATTCCTCGCTCTTGCCGCTCGCATAGAGCGTTTCGAGCAGCTTTTCGTGATACATCGCGTTACCGGACTGCTCCCGCAGCGCGAGCCGCAGCAGATCCTCGGCCTGCTGATGCAGTCCGTAAGCCAGGTACACGTCGGCTTCCGCGACCGTGTCGTCTTTCTCCGCTTCCTCGTCATCGATGCCGCCAGCCGGCGCATCAACGGCACCGCCCACCGGAGTTTCCGCTGACGCTTCTTCGTCCAGCGAGGAAAAGTCGAACTCCTCTTCCATCAGCGCTGACTGGGCATCTTCGGCGTTGGCCGAGACCGGATCCCCGCCGGTGTCATCGTCGTCGCCCGATGCGGGCGCCTCGAACTGCCCGGAGGAATCGGCATCGAACGATGCAAGGTCGGAGTCGGAATGGATTGGCTCGAAGTCCTCCAGATCGTCCGCTGCCGACGCCTCGCGACGCCGACGCATGAGGATCAGGCCACCGCCGAGCAGTACGACCGCCGCCGCGAGACCGAGACCGACCGGCCCCCCAAGCAGTCCACCGCCGACGCCGGCCACGGCCACCGCGACGCTGGCAATCACACCGTTGACCTGGTCGAGCCACGTCTCTTCGGGTTCCTGCGTACGCGTGGTCTCCAGGCCGCGATCCGCATCGGTCGCCCGCTTGTCGTCCGGGATATAGGATTCGCTGGCTTGTTCGCCGTCACTCGCGGTCGCTTCGGCGGATTGCGTCTGATCGTCGCCGGCGCCATCCGCGGATGCCGTCGTCCCAGACGCGTTTTCGCCGTCCTCGGCGGTCGTGCTCGCACCATCGTCCGAACCGCCGTCGGTTCCGGTCGTGGCCAAGTCGCCGTCCGTACCCGTGTCGCCATCGGCGGCGGCCAACGTCTGGTCGTCGTCCTCGCCCGTGGCCGCCGATTCATCATCGGTGCCGGCCTCTGGATCTTCGACCGCTGTCCCCTCCGCGTCGTCAGCGCTGGCGAGTTCCGACGCGGCGGCCTCGTCAGCGGCCGTACCGGACTCCTGTTCCCCGGCCTGACGCCCCTCGAGTTCGCGCAGTTCATTCTGCAGCGCGCTCAGACGTTCATCACGCACCTCGAGGAGTTTTTCCATCTTCGACACGGTCTGTTCGAGTTCCGCAACGCGGGATTCGAGTTCTTCCTTTTCAAGCCGGGTCGATTCGAGCTGTTCGCGCGCCAGCTGGAGTTTTTCGCTCTCATCCTCCGAGCTGCTGCCGGTCGCCGAGGCCGCCTCGTCACTGCTCGCGCCGCCCTCATCGGCACCGACGATGGAGAGTTCGGCGTCATCCGAACCGGCACCCGCTGCACTCGGGGACCCGGTGTCACCGGTGCCCTGCTCCGATGCCGCCACACTCGTACCGGAGCGCACTCCCAGCTGCATTTCCTGCCACACACCGTTCTGTGCGCGGACTTCGGCGAGCGCACGCTGCGCCGACACCGCGGTCACCCGGTCGGCATCCGGAACCCGCAGCACATAGCCCTTTTTCAGACGATTGACGTTGTTTCCGCGGAAGGCGTCCGGGTTGTAGCGCAGCAGGGCGATCATCATCTGCTGAACCGTCATGTCGCCCGAATTCAGGCGGCTCGCGATGCTCCATAGCGTCTCGCCGTCGCCGACCGGACCGTACTGTCCAGGCGCGCCGGCCGATCGGCTCGTCGATCCGCCGCCAGACCCCGCGGCACTCCCGGCATCCGCTTCTGCACGGGCACGCTCTTCGCGCTCTTCGACTTCCAGGAACACCGGCTTGTCACTGCCATCGTCGGAACCGGTCTGGCCAGACCCGGACGCGCTCCGGGTATCGTCGGCCGCGGCGTCGGCGTCCGTTTGCGAGGATGCCGTACCCCGCTCGACTTCGCCGGTGACGCCCGCGTCGTCATTGGCATCGGAGGTGCGGGCCGTATCGGTCGTCCCGCCCCCGGAACGTTCCGGATCGTCTTCACTCGTGAAGACCGGCGGATCGAGCAAAACGGTATATTCGCGCAGGAGGTTACCGCCGGCCCAATCAACCTCGACCAGGAAGCTGAGAAAGGGTTCGACGATCGATTTCGGGCTGGTTACGTGGACGTAGTAATCACCGCCGTCACGCTGTTTGACCGCAAACCGGAGGCGGGTCAGCGCGAACGGTCGATCAAGGCCGACATTCTCGAACGCCTCTTCCGATGCAAGCGAGACGTCGATCTCGCCACCCTGCCCGGCCGGCACGCCGCGCAGCGGGATCTCCGCGTCGAGCCGCTGATTGAGCGCGGACTGGATCTCGATCTCGCCGAGGCCCAGGGCGTGGGCGCCCGAAGGGAGGAGCAAGGCGGCAATGAGGGTCGGTACCAGGGCCAGTCGTCGCACGGTGGTCGCCCCTTGGTCTGGGTGCGGGGAGCGACCCCCGTCGGCCGCTCCCGCTGAATTTGCCCGAGTATCTCGATACTTGGGAAGTTTTTCTGGAATATACTTTAAAGAAGTCACTTCAACAAAGTGATCTTAACTGGCCGCTATATATACTCTTTTATCAAAAGTTCCGCAATCTGGACACTGTTGAGCGCCGCCCCCTTGCGCACGTTGTCCGACACCACCCAGAGATCGAGCCCCCGGGGGTGCGATATGTCATCGCGGATACGTCCGACGTATACGGGATCGTGGCCGGCACCCTCCGTGACCGCCGTCGGGTAACCGCCATCCACCTGCTCATCGAGGACCTTAACCCCGGGCGCGACGGACAGCAACTCGCGCGCGGCCGCGGCGCCAAGCGGTTCACGCGTTTCGATATGAACCGCCTCGGAATGGCCGTAAAAAACGGGTACCCGGACGGTGGTCGGGTTCACACCGATATCCTCGCGCCCGAGGATCCGGTGGGTTTCCCACACCATCTTCATCTCCTCGCGCGTGTAGCCGTTGTCCTGGAACGTATCGATATGCGGCAGGCAGTTGAATGCGATCTGTTTCGGATAGACCGAGGCCTCCGCGGGGCGGCCGTTGAGCAGGCTTGCAGTCTGCTGTGCCAGTTCATCGATCGCCTCCTTGCCGGTGCCCGATACGGCCTGGTATGTCGCGACGTTGATCCGCTCGATGGTCGCTGCATCGTCCAGCGGCTTCAGTGCGACCACCATCTGGATGGTCGAGCAGTTCGGATTGGCGATGATCCCGCGCTCGCGATAACCGGCCATATCCTGCGGATTCACCTCCGGCACAACCAGCGGGATATCCGGCTCGCGGCGGAAATGCGAGGTATTGTCGATCACCACACAGCCGGCCGCGGCCGCGCGCGGCGCGTGCTCGGCCGATATGGAGCCGCCGGCCGAGAACAGTGCAATGTCCGTGTTCGAGAAATCGAACTCGTCCAGATCCTGGACCGTCAGCTTGCGGCGACCAAAGTCGACTTCCTTGCCGGCCGATCGACTGCTCGCCAGCGCGGCGATCTCGCCGACCGGGAAATCGCGTTCCGCCAGGATCGACAGCATGACCTCACCGACGGCGCCGGTGGCGCCTACGACCGCTACGTTGTACTTCTTCGCCATGATCCCTGTCCTCGTACCTTGTCGTCGGGGTCAACGCCCGACATGAATTTCGGTCCGCGCAACGGCCCTGAAAGCCGCTCGCGGGATCTGATCCGCCGTCAGTCGTCGAGCGCCGCCACTACCGCATCGCCCATCGCCGAGGCCGATACAGCCGCCCCGCCCCCGGCGATGTCAGCGGTGCGCGTGCCGGCGGCGATCACGCGCGACACCGCGCGCTCCACGCGGTCGGCCATGGCCGCTTCCTCGAGCGTGTAGCGCAGCATCATCGCCACGGACAACAGGGTCGCCAGCGGATTGACGATACCCTGCCCGGCGATATCCGGCGCACTGCCATGTACCGGTTCATACATCCCCTTGCCGTTCTCATCGAGCGAGGCCGAGGGCAGCATGCCGATCGATCCGGTCAACATCGCGGCGCAATCCGACAGGATATCGCCAAACATGTTGCCGGTGACAACCACATCGAACTGCCGTGGATCCCTGACGAGCTGCATCGCGGCATTGTCCACATACATGTGCGAGAGCTCGACATCCGGGTATTCCGGGTGCACCCGCTCGACGGTTTCCCGCCAGAGCTGCGAGACCTCGAGCACGTTGGCCTTGTCCACGGAGCAGACCCGACCCTGACGGCGGGTCGCGATCTCGAAGGCGCGGCGCGCGATCCGCTCCACCTCGCTCTCGCGGTAGACCAGTGTGTTGTACCCCCGGCGCTCGCCCGAATCCAGTGTCTCGATCCCGCGCGGCTCACCGAAGTAGATGCCTCCGGTCAGTTCGCGCACGATCATGATGTCGAGCCCGGCCACCAGTTCCGGACGCAGGCTCGACGCGTCGGCGAGCTCCGGGTACAGAATGGCCGGCCGCAGGTTGGCGAACAGCTCCAGCTCGCGCCGGATCGCAAGCAGCCCGGTCTCCGGGCGGCGATCGCGGGGTTCATTGTCCCATTTCGGGCCGCCGACGGCACCCAGCAGCACGGCGTCCGCGTCCCGCGAAAGCGCAAGCGTGGCCTCGGGCAACGGCGATCCGGTCGCATCCACGGCTGCGCCGCCGATCTCGCCGCGCTCGAGTTCGAGCGCGAGACCATACCGATCCTGCAGCGCGGCCAGCAGCTTCTCGGCTTCGGCGACGATCTCCGTGCCGACGCCGTCGCCCGGCAGTATCGCGATCTTGTGTGTCATCGTGTTTCCAATGCGCTGAAAAAGCAGTATCTCGCCAAGCGAATTATTCCGCGAACAGCCAGGGCGCCTCGGCCTTGCGGCGCTCCTCGTATGCGCGGATGTCATCCGCCTGCTGCAGCGTCAGGGCGATGTCGTCCATGCCCTCGAGCAGGCATTCGCGGCGGAACGGGTCGACCTCGAAGCCAAATTTGGTCCCGTCGGGGGTGATTACCTGCTGCGTGCGCAGATCCACGGTCAGGCGATAGCCCTCGTTCGCCTCCGTCTCGCGGAACAGCCGGTCGACCGTGTCGGCATCCAGCTGCACCGGCAGCAGGCCGTTCTTGAAGCTGTTGTTGTAGAAGATATCGGCGAAGCTCGGCGCGATCACCGCGCGGAAACCGTAGTCGGTCAGCGCCCAGACCGCGTGCTCGCGCGAGGACCCGCAGGCGAAGTTCTCGCGCGCCAGCAGGATGCCGGCACCACGATAGCGGGGCTGATTGAGCACGAAATCCGGATTTTCCTCGCGCCCCGACGAATCCATGCCGGGCTCGCCGGAGTCGAGGTAACGCCAAGCGTCGAACAGGTTCGGCCCGAAGCCCGTACGCTGCACGGACTTCAGGAACTGCTTGGGGATGATCGCGTCGGTGTCGACGTTCGAGCGGTCCAGCGGCGCGACCAGGCCTTCAAAGCGGGTAAACGGTTCCATTTCAGTGCCTCCGGTCCATCATCGAACGGACATCGACCAGATGACCGGTCACGGCCGCGCCCGCGGCCATGGCCGGACTCATCAGGTGCGTGCGGCCGCCCTGCCCCTGGCGGCCCTCGAAATTGCGGTTCGACGTCGACGCGCAGCGCTCGCCCGGCGACAGGCGGTCGGTGTTCATACCCAGACACATCGAACAGCCGGGCTCGCGCCATTCAAAGCCGGCGGCCGTGAATATTTCGTCGAGCCCCTCGCTCTCCGCCTGGCGCTTCACCAGACCGGAACCGGGTACGACCATCGCCAGCTTGATCGAATCGGCGATCCGCTGCCCCTGGACCACGCGCGCCGCCGCACGCAGATCCTCGATGCGCGCATTGGTGCAGGAACCGATGAAAATCTTGTCCGGGCGGATGTCGGTCATCGGAATCCCGGCCTCCAGGCCCTGATACTCCAGCGCGCGCTGCATCGCCTGCGCCTTGACGGTATCGGGCTCGTCGGCCGGATCCGGGATCCGCGCACCGATCGGGGCCACCATCTCGGGCGACGTGCCCCAGGTGACCTGCGGCTCGATGTCCGCCGCGTTCAGCACGACCTCGCGGTCGAATACCGCGTCCTCGTCACTCACCAGCCCGCGCCAGTCGGCGACCGCCTGTTCCCAGACCTCACCGGTCGGTGCGAACGGGCGTCCGGCGATGTAGTCGATGGTGTGATCGTCGACGCCCATCAGTCCGGCCCGCGCGCCGGCCTCGATGGCCATGTTGCAGATGGTCATACGGCCCTCCATGGACAACTGCCGGATGGTCGAGCCGGCGAATTCGATCGTGTGGCCGGTCCCGCCCGCGGTGCCGATGTGGCCGATGATCGCCAGCATCACGTCCTTCGCGGTCACGCCGGGGCCGAGATCGCCCTCTACCCGCACCCGCATGTTCTTCGCCTTGTACTGAACCAGGCACTGCGTGGCGAGCACATGCTCGACCTCCGAGGTGCCGATGCCGAAGGCCAGCGCACCGAAGGCCCCGTGCGTCGCCGTGTGCGAGTCGCCGCAGACGATGGTCATGCCTGGCAGGGTCGCGCCCTGCTCGGGACCGATCACGTGCACGATGCCCTGACGGGCGTCGCCCATGCCGAACAGCTGGATGCCGTATTCCTTCGAGTTTCTCGACAGCGTATCCACCTGCGTGCGCGCCAGCGGATCCTCGATCGGCCCGTTGTGCGCCGTCGTGGGCACGTTGTGGTCCGCCGTCGCCAGCACCGATGACGTCCGCCACGGCTGACGCCCGGCGAGACGCAGCCCCTCGAAGGCCTGCGGCGAGGTGACCTCGTGCACCATATGGCGGTCGATATACAGCAGTGCCGCGCCC
>Ga0136597_1001213_pt1 | contig 9922 bp, 9 predicted proteins | sample AntRauTorcE11898_FD_101385 | JGI IMG/M metagenome (GOLD analysis project Ga0136597, IMG submission 101385) | Saline lake microbial communities from Rauer Islands, Antarctica - Metagenome Torckler E11 #898 | ecosystem: Environmental > Aquatic > Non-marine Saline and Alkaline > Saline | place... | reverse complement strand
TCGGCGGGCAGCCGACGCCCGCGGTCGGCGTCGCCCCCGGCGTCATGAACTCGACGCTCCCGCTCCTCCTCCAGCGTGCCGGCGTCTGGCCCGACGAAACGCTGTCGACGGACTACTACGTGCTCCAGGTCGGGGATACGCGCCCGGTCGCCGCACGCGTCGCTCGCGACCTCCGCGAGAACGGGCATGTCGTCGAGACGGACGTCTCTGGCCGAAGCTTCGGTGCACAGATGGGGTACGCGGACTCGATCAACGCCGACACGGTCGTCATCGTCGGCGAGCAGGACCTCGAGAACGACGAGGTCACCGTCAAGGACATGGACACGGGCGACCAGACGACCGCACCCGTCACCGAGTTCCCCGGCGACCACGACCGGCCGACGTACGACGACTACGCCTGAACGAATCGCTTCGCGCCGCTGTCACCCTATTCTGTGTCGTCGTTGCCCTCGTCATCGCCCTCGCTGCCGTCGTCGTTGTCGCCCTCGTCGTCGTCGGCTTGGATGGCGTGCTTGCAGCGGTGGACGACCGCGACCTGCACCATCTCACCTGGCGTGCGGAACGACGTCGTGCGGGAGAGGAACGAGCTCGTCGTCGCCGCCGCAGGCTCGGATTCGCCGTTGGCGCGGCCGGCGAACGCGTCCGCGACGGCGTCGCGCCCCCACGGGCTCGCGCCGAGGAAGTCCGCGAACGATTCGAACTCCGAGTGCGACCGCAGGAACGCAGGTGAAAGCAGCGTGGCGAGCGCGGCGACGTCGCCGTCGGCGACGCGGTCCGCGAGCGCGGCCGCGTCCTCCAGCGCTTCCGTGAGTGCGTCGAGGTCGGCGTCGCTGTACGGGCCGTCGTCGAGGTCGAGGCGGGCCGCGAGGTCGTCGCCGAGGAGGTCCGCGACGTCCTCGCTCGAGTACTCGGTCATGCACGACGGTTAGCCGCCGCGACAGTAAGCGTACCGCCGTCATCGCGGCGGCCATGGAACGTCGTCGACGCGAACGCCAGGAGCGTCGCCGGCAAGCCGCCGGGATCGCCCTCGGTGCAGATTCCGGCGAGGGTTCAAGCGGGATGGGGCGGCGACACTCGGCGTGACGTGACCGCCACCGCGGGGTGGACCCGACGACTCGTGCGACGCCACCACCTCGCGCCCTCGACCAGTCCTGGCTCGAAGTGGCGTCGCCAGTTCGCTAACTACCGCCAGCCTCGACAGGTGACCGCCAGTTCGCTAACTGTCGGCACCGCCCGTCCGTAGCGCACTTGCCGCGTCCCGGCGAAGGGGTCGGTATGCGTGCGTTCCGCGTCGCGTACGACGGCCGGCCGTACCACGGGTTCCAGCGTCAGCCGAGCGTGCCGACCGTCGAGGACGCCGTCTTCGACGCGCTACGGGATCTCGGCGTGCTCGCGGTCGACGCGACCAAGCCCGCGGGGTACGCGGCCGCGGGCCGCACCGACGCCGGCGTCTCCGCGGTCGCACAGACCGTCGCGTTCGAGTGCCCCGACTGGCTGACGCCGCGCGCGTTCAACGGCGAACTCCCCGAGCACGTCCGCGCCTGGGGAAGTGCGGACGTCCGAGGGGACTTCCACGCCACCCACGACGCGACGAGCCGCGCGTACGACTACCACCTGTACGCGCCCGAGGCCGACGTCGACCGTGCGAGCGCCGCCCTCGAGCGGATCGCGGGGCGCCACGACTTCGCGGACCTCACCGCCGCCAGCGACGCGGACACGACGCGGACGGTCACCGAGGCGTCCGTCGCGCGCGAAGGCGACGTCCTCCGCGTGCACGTTCGCGCCGACGGGTTCCTCTGGGAGCTCGTGCGCCGGTTCGTCTCGCTCGTGCACGCGGTCGCGACCGGCGACCGACCGCTCGCGGACGTCGACCGCACGCTCGCACCGGGTCGGCTCCCCGACCACGAGCGCGTCGGGCCCGCGCCCCCCAGTCCGCTGGTGCTCGTGGACGTCACCTACCCGAACGTGTCGTTCGAGCGCGACCCGGAGGCCGCATCGAGCGCCGCAACCGTGTTCGAGGCCGCGCACGGCGATGCACTCACCAGGTCTCGCGTGACCGACACGCTCCTCGACGGCGTCGTCAACGCCAGCGACCCTCGCGAGCACGGGACGCGATAGCGGGCGCTTCCGGGCGTCGGCAACGTTCCGACGCGGCCACCGTCGCGTGTTCGGCGCGGGATTCGTTCGGCGTCGACCCGACTCAGCACCCCCAGTCCGTCGGCCAGATACCGGCGGCTCGCATCCCGGCGTCGAAGTCCTGGTCGACCATCGCCTCCCTGAGCGACGCCTCGTCGACGCGAGCGATCTCGCTGTTCGCGACCGCGCGGACGAGGAGCGTGGCGAGTATCGCGTGCTCGCGGACGTTCCGCGAGTCCGTCTTGTCGAACGTGTCCGCGGCAGTGTGCCCCCAGCCACGGCCAGGCGTTCCGGAGTCGCTGTGGAGCTGGACTGCGGGGACGCGTTCGCGGAGGAACGGCCAGTGGTCACTCCAGGGGTGCGGGTTCGCGTCGACCTCCACGGGGTGATCGACGTCGGCGGCGACGTCGTCTACGACCGCTTCGAGGTCGTCGCTCCCGTGGGTCATCGCGACGAGGTCGCGGTGACGGCCGGCACCGTCGACGTTCACGACGGCGTGCACGTCGTCGAGGTCGAGCGCGTTCGCGAGCGCATCCCCGCCACGCAGTCCGACCTCTTCGGCGCCGACGCCGGCGACGCGGACGCGTGCGTCGAGCGCGCCGGCGGCGTCGAGTCGACCGAGCGTGCGTGCGAGCGCGACGACGACCGCGATCCCGCAGCCGTTGTCGAGCGCGCCTTCCGCGACGTCGTGCGCATCGAAGTGCGCGAGCACCACCACCTCGCGGTCCGCGTCCGCCGATCCGAGGATCCCGTGGACGTACTCGCTGTCGCCGTCTGTCGTCGACGCGTCGACGTCGAGCGAGACGCGTCCGTCGCGGTCGGCGTACTCCGCGAGCCACGCACCGGACTCCTTCGAGACGCCGACACCTGGTGCGCTTGCGGGTTCGTCGAATCGTAACGAGCCGGTGGGCGGGAGCTGGCCGTCGACGTGGTTCCGGAACAGGAACGCTTCAGCGCCCGCGTCGATGGCGTGCCCGAACGACTCCATGCGGTGCACGAACCGGCCGTCGTCGGGCGAGTCCGTGCGAGCGAGAGCGATCGCGCCATCGAGGTCGGCGCGCTCGATCTCCTCGTGCGTGCCGTGACCGACGTCGACGAGCGGTCCCGCGACGCTCCCGGCCGGCGAGTACGGAAGAGCAACCCCCTCGAACGCGCGGTCGACGGGGTCGGTGACGCGTAGCGTCGTCCCGCCGCGCGTCCACACCGATAGCGGGAACGACTCGCGGGCGACGTCCCGTACGCCGGCGTCCCGGAACGCGCTCGCGACGAGTGCGGCGGCGCGCGCCTCGCCGTCGTGTCCCGCCATGCGGTCGTCGAGTTCGCAGAGTTCCCGGAGGAATCGGTACGGTTCGTCGTCCCGCCACGTCGCGCCGAGCGCAGCGTCAACGTCCATGCGTCCGCGTACGACCGCGAGCACAAACCAGTTCGGCCCGCGGCCAGCGCCGGCCGCGGAGTCGTCGCCGTCGCGCCTGACGTATCACCCCTGGCGAGTCGTCCCCGAGGGGACGAGGTCGTGGCGAGTGGCAACGCTTACCTGAAGCTGTTGCCAATAGCGTGCCATGAGTTCGGTCCCCGAACGGTCCGATATCGACGAGGAGTACAAGTGGGACCTCGAGAGCATCTACGCTTCCGACGACGAGTGGGAGGCCGCCTTCGAGGACGTCAGCGAACGACTCGACGACCTGCACCAGTACGAGGGACGGGTCGCCGCGGACGGCGAGACCCTGCTCGCGACGCTGGAGATGCGCGACGAACTGATGCGGGAGGTCCAGAAGGTGACGACGTACGCGCAACTGCGGTCGTCCGAGGATACGACGGACCAGCAGTACCAGGCGCTGTCGGCGCGCGCGCAGTCGCTCATGTCGGACGCGCAGTCCGCGGCGTCGTTCGTCGAGCCGGAGATCCTCGAGTTGACGGAGGACGAGGTCGAGCGGATGCTCGCGTCCACCGGAGGATTGGCGCGGTACGAGCACTACCTCGACGACGTCCTGCGGACGAAGGCGCACACGCGGTCGGCGGAGGTCGAGGAGGTGCTCGCGGAACTGGGCGAGGTCACGCACGGGAGCGGTGACGTGTACAGCATGCTCGCGAACGCTGACATGGAGTTTCCGACCGTCGAGAAGCCCAACGGGGAAGCGGTGGAGATCACGCAGTCGAACTTCACGACGCTCCTGAAGGAACCCGATCGCGAGTTCCGGCAGACCGTTCACGAGTCGTTCTACGAGGAGTGGGCTGACGTCCGGAACGCGGTCGGGACGGCGTACAAGAACTCCGTGAAGGCGGACGTGAAGCACGCACGCGTCCGGAACTACGAGACGGCGCGCGAGGCGGCGATGGACGGCCCGAACGTCCCCGTGGAGGTGTACGACAACCTCGTGGAGACGGTGCGGGACAACCTGGACAAGCTCCATCGGCACGCGGAACTGAAGGCCGACGTCCTCGGCGTCGACGAGCTCGAGATGTGGGACGTGTACATGCCGATGACGGAGACGGAGAGTCCGGACGTCTCCTACGAGGAGGCGACGGAGTACGTCGTCGACGCGCTCGGTGTGCTCGGTGAGGAGTACCAGTCGCGCGTCGCTGAGGGATTGGAGTCGCGGTGGGTGGACGTATACGAGAACGAGGGGAAGCGAGCGGGTGCGTTCTCCAGTGGGACGTACGATACGCAGCCGTTCATCATGATGAACTACCAGGACGACATCGCGTCGATGTACACGCTCGCGCACGAGCTCGGGCACTCGATGCACAGTCAGTACACGAAGGACGTGCAGCCGTACGTGTACTCGAACTACGAGATCTTCGTGGCGGAGGTGGCGTCCACCGTGAACGAGACGCTGCTCACGCACCACCTGCTGGAGACGGTCGACGATCCCGAGTTCCGCCGGCACGTCCTGAACGAGTACCTGGAGCGGGTGCGGTCGACGCTGTACCGGCAGACGATGTTCGCGGACTTCGAGCATCAGGCGCATCGGCTGGAGGAGTCCGGCGAGGCGATCACGCCGGACGCGCTCGATGGGATATACGGCGACCTGAAGCGCGAGTTCTACGCGGTCGCGAACGTCGACGAGCACATCGAGCGCGAGTGGATGCGCATCCCGCACTTCTACCGCGCGTACTACGTGTACCAGTACGCGACCGGTATCTCCGCGGCGGTCGCGCTCAGTCAGCGCATCCTCGAGGGCGATGGTGACGCGACCGAACGGTACCGCGAGTTCCTCTCGAAGGGCTCCCGCGAGTACCCCCTGGCGCTCCTCGGTGGCGCGGGCGTGGACATGTCGACGAGCGACCCGATCCAGTCCGCGCTCAACGTCTACGACGACTACCTCGACGAAATGGAGTCGCTCATCTGAGGACGACTGCGGTCGTTATGCTATCGGACGCGGGCAGGTGGAATCGCGGACGACCGTAGGGGGAGAAATCGCGGAGCCGATCGGTGAGAAATCCCGGACGATCGAACGAAGAACGAAAGAGCGGCGAGGTCAGTCGTCGCCGGGGTCGTCGGCGTCTTCGAGGTCGATCTGGACGGGGTCGTCGTCGGCGTCCGTGGTCGTGTCGTCGTCGTCGAGCGTTACGGTTTCGTCGTCGGCGTCGTCCGCGTCCACGCCCACGTCCGTGGTGGTCGTTTCGGCGCGTGTGGCGAGGAGGAACCCGGTGAGGCCGGCGGCGATCATGCCGGCGCCGCTGGCGCGCGTCGCGTCGACGTACCAGTCGCGGGGCGTGAACTCGCCGTCGCCGAGGTCCTCGTAGCGCGTGGCGAGCGAGAGCTTGTCGCCGAGGACGGCGGCTTTCGTCGGTGCGACGAGCGTGACGACGCCGACCGCGGCGGTTCCGAGTGACGCGACCTTCCGGAGCTTCGGGTTACCGAGCATACGCGGGAGTTTGGGGTCAGCGACCAAAAGCCCGTGCCTTCCACCGCGTTCTCGCGTGCCACGTTCACGCGTGTCGTGACTGGGTCGTGCGGCGACGCGGTTTGCGAACGGTCACCGGGAGGCCTGAGCGCTCACTCGTCGTACACGGTGCGGTCGCCGTCGCCTGCGGGCGTGTCGACGTCGTCCGCGAGGTGCTGGCTGGCGCTCCACGCGGAGCCGTCCGCGTCGCCCGCGGTCTTGAACGTGCCGCGGGCGGTGGCGACGAGCGTGCTCTCGTGCGTGATCTCGACGTCGGCGACCGCGACGGTGTCGCCGTCCTTCCGGACGTCGGCGGCGGCGTGGAGGTCGCCGCGGGCGGGTGCGAGGTGGTCGAACCGGATGTCTATGGTCGGCGTCGGCTTGTGATGCAGCGAGATGACGGCGGCGCCGGCGACGGTGTCGGCGAGCCCGTGCACGACCGCGCCGTGTGCGACGTCGCCGCCGGGGACCGACGAGTGGTGGTCGTCGAACTCGAGATGTCCTTCGGCGTGCCCGTTCGCGGCCGCAGTGAGCTCGATACCGAGGTGGCGACAGAACGGCATCTGCGACATGATCTCCGCCAGGTCCATGCCACACCGTGCGTACTCCAATCCCAAACCCGTTGTGTGTTGGCACCCGGCCGCCGTCGTGAGTCATCGACTCGTGACCGTGCTTGCCGCGAATCCGCGTGGTCGACGCCGACCGGAATCACTACCTGTCCGCTCCGCTCACGCCGACGTATGCAACTTGGAGTCATCGGCCTCGGTCGGATGGGGCGCATCGTCGTCGATCGGACACTGGACGCGGGCCACGACGTGGTCGCGTTCGACCTGGACGAGCACGCGGTCGCGGACGCGGCCGACGCCGGCGCGGAACCCGCCGAGTCCGTGACGGATCTCGCGGACCGTCTCGGCGCGAACAAGCGCGTGTGGTTGATGGTGCCCGCGGGCGACGCGGTCGACGCGGTACTCGACGACCTCGAACCGTCGCTCGACGGCGACGACGTCGTCGTCGACGGTGGGAACTCGTACTTCGAGGACTCCCTGCGTCGAGCGGACGCGACGGACGCGGCGTACCTCGACTGCGGCACCAGCGGCGGCCCCGCGGGCGCCGAACTCGGGTTCTCGCTGATGGTCGGCGGCCCCCAATGGGCGTACGACGAGCTCGCGCCGGTGTTCGACGCGGTCGCGACCGGCCCGAACGGTCACGACCGTATGGGGCCGTCCGGGTCCGGGCACTACGTGAAGATGGTGCACAACGGCGTCGAGTACGCGCTCATGCAGACGTACGGCGAAGGGTTCGAGTTGCTCGCGAACGGCCGGTACGACCTCGACCTGGAAGCGGTCGCGCGAACGTGGAACAACGGCGCCGTCATCCGCTCGTGGCTGCTGGAGCTCTGCGAGGAGGCGTTCCGCGAGGAAGGCAACGACCTCGGGACGGTCGCGGACCGCATCGAAGGCGGGTCCACCGGCACGTGGACGGTCCAGGAAGCGCTCGAACAGGAGGTCGCGGTTCCACTCATCTACGAGGCGCTGGGCGAGCGCTTCGACTCCCGCACCGAGGAACCCGGCAAGCTTTCCCGTCGCCTCGCGAACCGCCTCCGGTACGGGTTCGGCCGGCACGAGGTCCCGCGCACCGACGAGTAGCCCGTTCAATCGATTCGCATCTCGTTCTCGACGGTGGTGTCGCCGTAGACGAGTTCCAGGGTCGCCTCGATCGACGTCGTTCCTCCGAAGAGGCTGCCGTCGGTGAGTGTCGACGCGCCGCGCACCGTCGCGAGTGCGTCGCCCTCGGTCGGCTCGTTCGCTGGCTCGAACGTCGTCCGGAACCGGTACGCGACCGCGTCCGTGGACGGCTCCGGCAAGGTGACGCGCCAGGACCGCGACCGGTCGTCGCTCGCGCTCGCGACGCGGAACGCGGCGTCCGGGCTGTCGGCGTCGACCGTCGTCGTGTTCGTCTGCGCACCCACCATCATCCCCTCGACGGTCGACCAGTCGTGCGCGCTCTCGACGGTCGCGTACCGGTACCCGGACCCGAACGCGGCCTCGCCCGCGCGAATCCGGTGGAAGCCCACGACGACGATGCGGCCGTCCGCGCGCTCGAACGCCGCCGTCGACGAAGCCATCCGACCCACCGGTCGCTCCCCGGTCTCCGCGTCCGCGAGCGCGACCACCTCCGGGTCCGTGGGCGCCGTCGCCCCACGCCCGAACCGCGCCGGCTCCCCCTCCTCACCACCCAGCACGCTACACCCGGCGAGCGCGCTCGCCGCCGCGACCGCCCCCGCACCCAACACGATGCGTCGACTCGGCATAACCGGCGTTCGTGTCGACGACGTATCGACCTTCGGAATCCACCGACGACACCGGGTTCACGTCGCTCACGGACCGTCGCAGAAAACGAACAAAGGCCGCCCGCAGAAGCGCGCGTACGCGTCGTTGACTTCGATCTCGATCGCCGCACCCTGAGGGCGACCACCTTTTCTCGGTGCGCTCGCTGTACTCCCGCACCGGAAGACGTGGGCGAAAAACCGAGTCCGGAGGCGCGCTCAGGCGCCGTTCACTTCGAACTCGATCGCTGCGCCTTGACCGAACCCGACGCAGAGCGTGGCGAGGCCGCGGCCGCCGCCGCGCTTGCGGAGTTCGTGGATGAGCGTCACCGGGAGGCGCGCGCCGGACGCGCCGAGCGGGTGTCCGATGGCGATGGCGCCACCGTTCACGTTGAAGATGTCCTCGTCGATCCCGAGTTCCTCGCGGGCGTACACCGTCTGGGACGCGAACGCCTCGTTCAGCTCCACGAGGTCGTAGTCGTCGATGTCGCGCCCGTTCCGTTCGAGGAGGCCACGCGTCGCCGGCACCGGTCCGATACCCATCACGGTCGGGTCGACGCCCGCGACGTTGTTCGCGCCGACCTCAGCGAGGATCTCCAGGTCGTGCTCCTCCGCGAACGCCTTGCTCGTGACGAGCGTCGCCGACGCGCCGTCACTGATCTGACTGGAGTTCCCCGCCGTGACGTCCTCCATGAACACCGTCGGGAGCCCCTGCAGGGTCTCGAAGTCCGTGCCCGGCCGGATGCCCTCGTCCTTCGTGACCGTGCCGTCCGGCGTCTCGATCGGGACGATCTCGTCGTCGAACCGGCCCTCCTCGGTGGCGGCGGCGGCACGCTGCTGGCTCTGGGCCGCGTACCGGTCCTGGGCTTCCCGCGAGATGTCGTACTCGTCGGCGACCTTCTCCGCGGTCATCCCCATTTGGAGTTCGATCATGTTGTACATCTCCTGGAACGCGGGGTGGAAGCTCCGGCCATCCATTCCGCCCTCCATGGGGACGTTCGTCATGTGCTCGAACCCGCCCGCGATGACGCAGTCGCGGTTCCCGGCGGCGATGGCGTCGCTCGCGGAGATCACGGACTGCATCGAGGACGCACACCAGCGATTGATCGTCGTCGCGGGCACCTCCTCGCCGAGCTCGGACATGAGCGCGATGACGCGCGCGACGTTGTTGTCCTGATGCCCGCGCTGCTGCGCACAACCCCACATGAGGTCGTCGACGTCCTCGCCGCTGAGGTCGTTCTCCGCGAGGATCTCGTCGATGAGCGGCACGGAGAGGTCCTCGCCACGGGTCTCCGAGTAGACGCCGTCCTTCTTCCCCTGGGGTGTTCGGTACGCGGCCGCGATGACGGGTGTCTGCGATTCCATGCACGTACAGTGGGAGTGCTTCATGATAAAAGGCCGCAGAACTGCAGACGCCGGAGTCCGGAGTTTACGGGCGAAGCGAGGGGGAGTGGATAGCAAAAAGCGTTTAGCCCCGCACGGGGTCGGAAGTAACAATGACCGACGAGTCCTCGGAGTCCCCCGATTCCGACGAGGACCCGACGCGAGCCCCCCCGGAGCCGTCCGACGACCC
>Ga0136597_1001210_pt1 | contig 9927 bp, 10 predicted proteins | sample AntRauTorcE11898_FD_101385 | JGI IMG/M metagenome (GOLD analysis project Ga0136597, IMG submission 101385) | Saline lake microbial communities from Rauer Islands, Antarctica - Metagenome Torckler E11 #898 | ecosystem: Environmental > Aquatic > Non-marine Saline and Alkaline > Saline | place... | reverse complement strand
GCGGATTGCCCTGGATCGGGAAATCGAGGATCGCGTGGCTGCCGATGAAGATTGCGCTGGTGATCACGACGATGATCATCAGGCGGGAAGCGAGCTGGGCGATCAGGTATTCGGCCGGGCGCAGCGGGGTCGCCTTGAAGCGTTTCAGCACGCCGTTCTTGCGATAGCGCACGATGACGAAACCGACGCCGAACAGGGCGGTGAACATCATGTTCATCGCCAGCAGCCCGGGCACCAGCCAATCGACGTAGCGGATCATGCGCCCCGGGACGGATTCGCGGCTATAGGCACGCTCGTCGACGTTCACGCCGCGCAGGACGCGTTCCAGCATATAGCCCTTCGGCGATGCGTCGCTGACCCAGTAGCGTCGCGCCGCCGGATCGACCAGCAGATCGAGTTCGTGATGACGTACCTGTTCGACGCCGCGCGACCGGTCACGCACACGCACATATTCAACGTAGTCGATATCGAGCGTGCGCTCGGCCGCCGCCGGGTCGCCCAGCACGCCGATGGTGTAGCGCTCCGGGGCACTGCCGGAGAACGCGAAGGCGAAACCGAACACGATCGCGACCGGCAGCATGACGCTCCATGCGAGGGTGGAGCGATCGCGGAAGAACTCGCGGTTGCGGGCCGTGAAGACCGCGGCAATGCGCCGGAAATCGAGCCGCGTGCGAATCATGCGCGAATCGTCCGGCCGGTCAGTTCGAGGAACAGGTCTTCCAGCGTCCGCTCGCGGATACGCAGCCGCTCAAGCGGGACGCCGCGCTCGATGAGCGCCGCGATGGTGTCCGCGACATCGCGGGTCAGGAGTTCGATCCGGTCGCCGGCGTCGACGGCGGTGACGGGCAGGCCGGTGGTGTCCGCGAGGTCCTCGCGCGGCAGTTCAAGCACGGTCTCGCCGAAATGCTCGGACAGCAGTTGCCCGGGCGCGCCCCTGGCAATGATCCGGCCGTGATCGACGATCGCGATCTCGCTGCACAGACGCGCCGCCTCTTCCATGTAATGCGTAGTCAGCAGGACGGTCTTGCCGCGCGCGCGGATCCGCTCGATCAATGACCAGAAATTCCGCCGCGCCTGCGGGTCGAGCCCGGTGGTGGGCTCGTCGAGGAAGACGATATCGGGATCGTTCACCAGCGCGATCGCCAGTAACAGGCGCTGGCGCTGACCGCCGGAGATACGGTTGCAGTATTGGCCGAGAAAACCCTCCAGCGCACACAGACCGATCAGTTCATCGATCGCGGCCGCGTGCGGATACAGACTGGCGAACAGTTCGAGCGCTTCGCGCACCGTGATGTAGTCGGGCAACGCCGTCTTCTGGAACTGGATGCCGGCCCGGGCGCGGAAGGTTTCGCCGCGCGGTGCGCCACGGAAACGGATCGTACCGGAAGTCGGTTCGGTGAGGCCCTCGAGCATCTCCACGGTCGTGGTCTTGCCGGCACCGTTCGGCCCGAGCAGTCCGAAGCACGCCCCCGGCTGCAGCCCGAAGCTCACGCCATCGACGGCGCGCAGATCCCCGTAGTGCTTGACGAGGCCGTCGGCCTCGAGGAGGTAGTCCATGATCGATCCCGTCCGGCGGCGGTAACCGGGGACATGCATGCATGGTAGCCTGGAGCGGTGGGGAGGCGCGGCGATAGCCGCCGGAGAACGGCCACGGGCAATCAGCGGACGCAGACTCCGCTCAGTCGCCCGCGAGCGCGCCGTGCAGAGTCCGTGCGCGCTCCAGCGCCGCGGTCGCGTCCGTCGCCAGCACGTTGATGTGACCCATCTTGCGTCCGGGCCGCGGTTCGCGTTTGCCGTAGAGATGCAGGTTGGCGCCCGGCATGGCGAACACCCGCGACCAGTCGGGATCGCCGTCGCGCCACAGATCGCCGAGAAGATTGACCATCGCCACCGGCGACAACAGATCGGTGGCGCCCGGCCCGAACCCGCAGAGCAGGCGCACCTGCTGCTCAAACTGTGTGGTCGCGGACGCGTCCAGCGTGTAGTGCCCCGAGTTGTGCGGCCGGGGTGCCAGTTCGTTCACGAGGATTTCGTCGTCATCGGTCACGAACAGTTCGACGCCGAGCACGCCGACATAGCCAAGCGCCTCGGCGGTCGCGGCGGCGACCGCCCGGGCACGCTCCGCCATGGCCGGATCGACCGCCGCCGGCAGCATCGTCGTCGAGAGGATGCCGTCGACGTGCACGTTCTCACCCGGCGGGTAACACGCGACGGCACCGTCCGCCGCACGGCAGACGATGACCGAGAGCTCGCGCGCCAGTGTCACCCGGCGCTCCAGAATGCTTTCGGCCTCGCCAAGCGCGTCGAAGGCCTCCGCGGCCGCATCGGGCGTGTCGACCGGCGCCTGACCCTTGCCGTCATAACCGCCGGTCGAATGCTTCAGCAGCGCTGGCGTACCAACTGCGGCCAGCGCGGACTTGAGATCCGCGGGCGATGAAACGCTTGCCCAGGGCCCGGTCGGCAGACCGTGACGATCGAAGAAGGCCTTCTCGCGCAGGCGGTTCTGGGTCGGGGCCACGGCATCGCCTGCCGGGCGGACGATGCAGTGCCGGGCGAGTCGCGCCAGCGCGTCGGCGGGAACGTTCTCGAATTCGGTCGAGACCGCTGCGCATTCCGTCGCCAGCCGATCCAGCGCGGCGCTGTCGAGGTAACCGGCGTGCACGTGCTCATCGGCCATCGCGCCCGCCGGGCTGTTCGGATCCGGATCCAGCACGAGCACCCGGTAGCCCATCGTGCGTGCGGCGACGGTAAACATGCGGCCGAGCTGGCCACCGCCGAGCATCCCCAGCGTGGCGCCCGGCATGATCGGGCGGTCTGCGGCCATCGCGCTTACTCCTCCGGCGGCACCCGCATCGCGAGTGCCCGGTCGCGTTGCTGTTCACGTAAGTCGGCGAGCCGTTGCGCCAGCTCCGGGTCGCCGTTGGCGATCAGCGCGGCCGCGAACAGGCCGGCATTGGCGGCCCCGGATTCGCCGATCGCGAAGGTCGCCACCGGCACGCCCTTCGGCATCTGCACGATCGAGTAGAGCGAATCCTGACCGGAGAGATAGCGCGAGGGACGGGCACGCCGAGCACGGGCAGCGTCGTCTTGGCCGCCAGCATCCCGGGCAGGTGCGCGGCCCCGCCCGCACCCGCGATGATGCAGTGCAGGCCGCGCGCGGGCGCCTGCTCCGCGTATTCGAACATGAGATCCGGCGTTCGATGCGCGGAGACGACACGCGCCTCCACCGACACACCGAGGCCTTCGAGCTGTTCGACCGCATGACGCATGATGGGCCAGTCGCTGTCGCTGCCCATGACCACACCGACTTTCGGCTGGGACATGGCGTGCCCTCCTTTGGGCCGCGGAAAACCGGGCATTATGTCGAACGCGGCACCGCCATGCTACCCGCCACGGCAGACTGGGCCGGGATGTCAGAGCCATGAATCGGAATTTTCGGTTGCGAATCATTCGCAACCGCAAGTACACTGCAGTTGCGGTCCGTCGAATCCCCTGACCGCGCGGAGGCATAATCCATGTACGTCTGCATCTGCAATTCGGTAACCGATCACGCGATCCGCCGCGCGGTGCGGCAGGGAACGGTCAGCTTCGAGCAGCTGCGCTTCGAGCTCGGCGTTGCCCGCAGTTGTGGCCGCTGCGAGCAGCATGCGCGCTCGGTCATGGCCGAGGCCATGGCGACGGAACTGCCGGCACTCCCCGCTGGCGTGGTCCTGCCGGACGCCATCCCCGCCTGAAGCGCGGTTCGCCGACTGGCCTGCAGTTGATCCATGCGCTACCATTAGACTCAGTCTAAATCCGGTAGCCCGTCAGGCTGCCACCCGCCGGAACACAGGGATTCTTGATCATGCAGGGTGATGCCAAAGTCATCGAATATCTCAACCGCGCGCTCAAGCACGAGCTGACGGCCATCAACCAGTTCTTTCTGCACGCCCGCATGCTCGAGGACTGGGGACTCGAGAAGTACAACGAGAAGGAATACAACGAGTCCATCGAGGAGATGCAGCACGCGGACAAGCTCATCAAGCGTGTCCTGTTCCTCGAAGGGCTGCCCAACCTGCAGGACCTCGGCAAGCTCCTGATCGGCGAGAACGTCGAAGAGATCATCCGCAACGATCGCCAGATCGAGATCGACGCGCTCGAGCTTTACCGCGAAGCGGTCGGCTACTGCGAGCAGGTGCAGGATTACGCGACCCGCGACCTGTTCTCGACCCTGCTTGCCGAGGAAGAGGAACACCTCGACTGGCTCGATACCCAGCTCGAGCGCTTCCAGTCGATGGGCCGCGAGAACTTCATCCAGTACTGGACGTAAGCGCCCGGCGCCCACGGAACGCGGATGGCCGATCCGGGTTCCGTGGGGCACTTCCCTGGAGTCCAGCCCGGGCCGAGACGCTACCCGGTCTGCTCAACATCCCATCTTCCGGTGCTCTCCGCGTTCTCCGCGCACTTGGCGGCTCTGCGTGAACCAGAGGCATTGCCTGCCCATGGACGCCGACGTCGCGAACGTCGACAATCGCGGCTCCATCAACCCTGCGCACACGCCATGCCTACCGAAGACACGCTTTTCCGGCCACGGATCGATTCGCTGGAGCATCTGCACAGCGGCAAGGTCCGGGAGCTCTATGCCATCGACGATGAGCGCATGCTGATCGTCGCCACGGACCGGCTTTCGGCGTTCGACGTAATCCTGCCGACACCGATCCCGGGCAAGGGACGCCTGCTGACCACGCTCTCCAATTTCTGGTTCGCGCGCCTCGGCCACGTGATCGGCAATCACCTGCTCGACGTCGATCTGGCGGACGTGCTGCCGGACCCCGAAGAGCGCGCCCAGGTCGAGGGACGGGCCGTGGTGGCGCGCCGGCTGCAGCCACTGCCGGTCGAGGCAATCGTGCGAGGTTATCTGATCGGCTCCGGGCTGCGCGATTACGAGGCCAGCGGCGGCATCGGCGGCATCCCGCTGCCCGACGGCCTGCAACGCGCGGATCGCCTGCCCGAACCCATGTTCACCCCTTCTACGAAGGCGTCGGTCGGCGATCACGACGAGAACATCGATTTCGAGCGGATGGCGGAACTGGCCGGTCCGGAATACGCCGAGCAGATCCGCGCCGCGAGCCTGCAGCTCTACTCCGAGGCGGCGGACTACGCGGCCGAGCGCGGTCTGATTATCGCGGATACGAAGTTCGAGTTCGGCGTCGCGCCCGCCGGCGAACTGGTGCTGATCGACGAACTCCTGACGCCGGACTCCTCACGCTTCTGGCCCGCCGACGGCTGGCGCCCCGGCGAGAACCCGCCGTCGTTCGACAAGCAGTTCATCCGTGACTGGCTGGAGACCCTGGACTGGGACAAGACCGCGCCTGGCCCTGAAGTTCCGCCCGCAATCGCGCACGAGACCGCCGCCAAGTACCGGGAAGCGGTCGAGCGATTGACCGACCTTACCTAGTGTCCCTTAACGCAAGTTCGTCGTGTTTTCGCCGGGCCTCGAGACGCCTGGCGGCGTTGCGCCTCCTCGCCGTAGGAGGCGCTATGACTCGTCGGCGCGCCTTGCCAGTCGCCACGATGCCTCGACGAGAAACATCGACGAACTTGCGTTAAGGGACACTAGCGCAGTCCACAAACGGCGTTTATAACTATGATCAAGACGCTCATGCGAGCGTGACGGCGCGGTTCGTCGAGATTCATACGGCAATAGCGCAAGACATGACGGAAACGGTGAGCGGGAAACCGACATGAACGGAGTATTCATCACGGGAACCGACACGGGCGTCGGCAAGACGGTGGTCGCCTGCGCTTTGACGCGGGCGCTCGCCCGGGCGGGTCATACGGTGGCCGTGCGCAAACCGGTGGAGTCGGGCTGCGCGCGGCATGCGGGGCAGCTGGAGCCTGCCGATGGCGCGGCGCTCGCGCGGGCAGCCGGTCATCGCGAGACGCTGGACACGGTCACGCCCATGCGGCTGGCGCACGCGCTCTCACCCGAGCGCGCGGCGCATCTCGAGGGCGTGCAATTGACGCTGCACGACCTGATCGCGGCCGCCCGTATCGGCGACGAGTCCGACTTCTTCGTCGTTGAGGGGGCGGGCGGGTTTCTTTCGCCGCTGGCGAGCGATGCCCTCAACGCGGACCTCGCCCTGGCGCTTGGCCTGCCGGTGCTGGTCGTGGCCGAAGACCGACTCGGATCGATCAATCACACCCTGCTGACGGTCGAGGCGATCGAGCGGCGCGGCCTGCGTCTGGCCGGCATCGTCCTCAACGCGCGCGAACCGGAAGCGGGTGACGACATGACCAACCGGGACGACCTGCTCAGCCGTCTCGGCGGGCACGTGATCCCGTTTCCGCACGGCCGTGAAGACCGCGAGACGGCGGACACGATCGCCAGCATCGTCACGCGGGACACCGAGTCAGCGTAGATCGGGTCTTTTCAGGTCTTTTCGCGCCAAATCGAAGAAGATCTGGCGATAACTAAGATACTGGCACCCGTTATTCGGTGATGTCCGGCGGCAGGTCGATCCTGCCCTCTGGCCCCACCTCGATAATCTTCATCGAGTTGGTCCCGCCGTGCACGCCCATCAGATCGCCCTTGGTCACGATCACGCGATCGCCAGGCGCCACCGCGTCGCGCGCGAACAGGACGGCGATCGCCTCCTGGTTGGCCTCGGCCGGATTGACCTGCACGACCGGATAAGGAACCGGATACACGCCACGATAGAGCGCGACCTTGCGCCGTGTCCGCTGGTGGCGCGTCAGCGCATAGACGGGGATACCGGAGCTGATCCGGGACATCCACAACGTAGTATCCCCGGATTCGGTGAGCGCCGCGATCGCCCGCAGGCCGAGATGGTTCGCCGTGTACATCGTGGCCATGGCGATGGCCTCGTCGGTACGCTGGAACTGACCATCCATGCGCCGATCCCCCGCCTGCGAACCCGGGTGGCGTTCCGCGCCCAGGCAGATGCGCGACATCGAGGCGACCACCTCGACCGGATACTCGCCGGCGGCGGTCTCCGCCGACAGCATGACGGCATCGGTGCCGTCGAGCACCGCGTTGGCGACGTCGAAGACCTCGGCCCGCGTCGGCAGCGGGCTCGTAATCATCGATTCCATCATCTGGGTGGCGGTGATCACGGGCAGATTCGCCATGCGCGCGGAGCGGATCAGCGACTTCTGCACCGCGGGCAGTTCCGCGTCGCCGATCTCCACGCCCAGATCGCCGCGCGCGACCATCACCGCATCCGACGCGGCGAAGATCTCGTCGATCGCGTCCAGCGCCTCGGCGCGCTCGATCTTGGCGACGATGCCGCCCTGCCCGCCGGCCTCCTTGAACAACCCACGCGCGAAGTTCAGCTCCTCGGCGCTGCGCGGGAACGAGACGGCGAGATAATCAACATCGATCTCCGCCGCCAGAGCGATGTCTTCACGGTCTTTTTCCGTGATCGCCGGCGCCGACAGCCCCCCGCCCTGGCGGTTGATGCCCTTGTTGTTCGACAGGATGCCACCGACGCTCACGCGCGTATGGATACGCGTACCCTCGATGGACTCGACCTGGAGTACCAGACGGCCATCGTCGAGCAACAGCGTATCGCCGGCGTGGACGTCATACGGCAGATCGGTATACGACACCCCGACCGCCGCGGCATCGCCAGCGTCAGGGTCGAGCGCCGTATCGAGCGTGAACGCGGCACCCTCGTCGAGCTCCACCTCGTCGGCGGCGAACCGCTCAATCCGGATCTTCGGCCCCTGGAGATCGCCGAGGATCGCCACGTCACGACCGACGTCGGTTGCGATTTCCCGCACACGCCGCGACTTTTCCCGGTGCTCGTCGTGCGTGCCGTGTGAGAAATTCAGGCGGACGACGTCGACGCCGCCGGCGATCATGCGCTCGAGGACATCCGGGCCATCGCAGGCCGGGCCCAGGGTGGCGACAATCTTGGTGCGGCGCATGGCCGGCCCGCGACCAGACTCGTCCACCTCGATCGGCAGACTGGTATTACTTTTCGTTGGCGCGTTGTTCAAGGATATCCACTGCGGGCAGATGCCCGTGCTCGACGAACTCGAGGAATGCGCCCCCGCCGGTACAGATATAGTCCATCCGGTCGGTCATCATGAACTGGCGCAGGGCCGCAAGCGTATCGCCGCCACCGGCGATGGAATAGGCACCGGAGGCCGCAACCGCTTCGGCGAGCGCGCGCGTACCACCGGCAAACTGGTCGATCTCGAACATCCCCACGGGACCGTTCCAGAAGATCGTCCCGGCGTCCTCGAGCAGGCCCGCATAGCGCGAGCGCGTTTCGGGGCCGACGTCCAGGATCATGTCATCCCCGGTGACCTCGCCCACGGACTTGATGGTGATCAACGCGTCCGAATGGGCGTAGGGGGCAACCACCACGTCGGTCGGGATGGGGATGGCCGCACCACGCTCCTCGGCCTTCGTGATGAGCCCCTTCGCGGACTCCACCAGTTCCGGCTCGTAGAGCGAATTCCCGACCGGATAGCCCTCGGCCGCGATAAAGGTGTTGGCGATGCCGCCACCGACGATCAGGCGGTCCACCTTGTCCAGCAGGGCATCCAGCACGCCCAGCTTGGTCGAGACCTTGGAACCGCCAACGATCGCGGTGAGCGGTCGGCGCGGATTCTCGAGCACATGGTTGAGCGTATCGACCTCGCGCGCGAGCAGCGGGCCGGCGCAGGCGACCGGCGCGTACTGGGCCACGCCGTGCGTCGACGCCTGGGCGCGGTGGGCCACGCCGAAGGCGTCCATGACGTAGACGTCGCAGAGCGCCGCCATCTTCTTCGCGAGTGCCGGATCGTTGGCCTTCTCCCCCTCAAGCCAGCGCACGTTCTCGCAAAGCACCATGTGGCCTGGCTCGATGTCCGGCAGGCCGTCGATCCAGTCGCGGACCAGTTCCACGGGCTTGCCCAGCAGCGCGCCGAGGTGATCGGCCACCGGCTTCAGCGACGAGGCGTCGTCGGGCTGACCTTCCTTCGGCCGGCCAAGGTGGGCCATCACGGCCACGCGTGCACCGGCCCCAAGGGCCGCCTGGATCGTCGGCAGCGACGCCTGGATGCGTTCATCGCTGGTGACACGCCCATCGGCGACCGGCGAGTTCAGGTCCTCGCGGATAAGCACACGCTTGCCCGCGAGGTCGATGTCCTCCATGCGCAGCATCGACCGCTCCTCAGCTTTTCGCCCAGGCGACCGCGACGTCGAGCATGCGGTTCGAGAAACCCCACTCGTTGTCATACCAGGCGACCGCCTTCACCAGCGTACCGTCGGTCACCAGCGTCTGGGTCGAATCGAAGGTCGAGGACGCCGGATCGTGGTTGAAGTCGACCGAGACCAGCGGCTGATCGTTGTAGGCGAGCACACCCTTGAGCGGACCGGCGGCCGCCTTGCGGCAGGCCTCGTTGATCTCCTCGATCGTGGTCTCGCGATTCGCGATGAAGCTGAAGTCCACCAGCGAGACATTGATCGTCGGCACCCGGACCGAATAGCCCTGCAGCTTGCCCGCGAGCTCGGGCAGTACGAGGCCGACGGCCTTGGCGGCCCCGGTCGAGGTCGGGATCATCGAGTGCGTCGCCGAGCGCGCGCGGCGCAGATCGCTGTGATAGACGTCCGTCAGCACCTGATCGTTGGTGTAGCTGTGGATTGTCGTCATCTGGCCGCAACGCACGCCCACGGTCTCGTTGAGCGCCTTGACCAGCGGGGCGAGGCAGTTGGTCGTGCAGGAGGCGTTGGAGACCACGGTCATATCCTGTGTCAGGATCTCGTGGTTCACGCCGTAGCAGACGGTCGCGTCGACATTGCCCTTGGCGGGCGCGGAAATCAGCACCTTGCCGGCGCCGGCGGTGATGTGGGCCCGGGCCTTATCGGCATCCGTGAACAACCCCGTGCATTCGAGCACGACATCGACGTTCAGCTCGCCCCAGGGCAGCTTC
>Ga0136597_1001203_pt1 | contig 9959 bp, 5 predicted proteins | sample AntRauTorcE11898_FD_101385 | JGI IMG/M metagenome (GOLD analysis project Ga0136597, IMG submission 101385) | Saline lake microbial communities from Rauer Islands, Antarctica - Metagenome Torckler E11 #898 | ecosystem: Environmental > Aquatic > Non-marine Saline and Alkaline > Saline | place... | reverse complement strand
CCGCGATTCCGAGCCGTTGCGCGGCAGTGAGATCGACATTGTTGAACCCGGCGCACCGAAGGGCCACCACGCGGGTGCCGCCTTCGGCCAGTTGTTCCAGCACCGGCGCGCTTACTTCGTCATTAACGAACACGCACACGGCTTCGAAGCCTGCGGCCAGGGATACCGTCGCTGCGTTCAGGCGGGTTTCCAGAAAGGTCAACTGGTGCTGATGGGCTTCCTGGTTGGCCTGGCTGAGAAACTGTTCGTCGTAAGGTTTGGTGCTGAAAACAGCGACTTTCATGGCATCGGCCTCTGATATAGCAGGACTGTGAGTCATCAATAATCTCACCGCCAGCATATACCAAACCCCTCCACTACGAACATCACTCTGAATAACAGCGACGAGAACGCGATTCAGGTTGAAATATCAGTGATAACCATTAACATTCGCATAAATTCAAAAACCCCTGTAAAACTATGTTCTCCAAGACTCCTCGATTTTTACCTTTTTGCTTCGCCCTGGTCGCCACGTCTGCGTCTGCGGCCGAAACCGCTCACACGTTGAACGAACTGGTGGTGACGGCCTCGGGATCAGAACAGGCGCTTACTCAGGCTCCGGCATCCATCAGTGTGATCAACCGTTCTGACATCAAAAACCGCGCCTACCGGGATATCACGGATGTCATTGAAGACGTGCCGGGTGTGATCGCTACCGGTGGCGGATCACGAACCGATATCAGTATTCGGGGGTTGCCCGCGGAGTACACGCTTCTGATGGTCGATGGCAGAAAGGTTTCAGGCCGGGAATCTCAACCCAACGGGAGCAGTGGCCTGGAACAGGGATGGCTACCCCCTCTTGAAGCGATCGAGCGCATTGAGATCATCCGCGGCCCGATGTCCACCTTGTACGGCTCTGATGCGGTGGGGGGTGTGATCAACATTATCACCAAAAAAACGGGCCAAAGCTGGCAAGGTAACCTCAGGGCCGACCGTACTTTTCAGGACAACCCGGACTCCGGCGATTATTACCAGACCCAGTTCAACGTTTCCGGCCCACTCATTGATGAGTTACTCAGCGTCCGACTCTCGGGCTCTTATTTTGACCGTGAAGAAGACGACATTCTGAGGGGCTACAGTGGTAACGAGCTGGCCAATTACCAGGCCGCGCTGAGTCTCACGCCCACCCGCAGCGATACCGTGACACTGACCCACTCCGGCTACAATCAGGACCGAACCTTCACCTCAGGACGGTCACTGCCATTACGCAATAACAGTGGTGAGACCCGAAACACCCGGCGGGCTGTTTCTCTGGCCCATTCGGGCGACTACAACACGCTGGGTACCGACTCCTTTGTTCAGAATGAATGGATTGAGAACCAGGGCCGGGACATTACCATCGAAAACCGTACCGCCCGCAACCAGTGGTCATTGCCGCTCGGGCTGCATTCACTGACGTTAGGCGCAGGCTACGAGGACAACCAGCTGGATGACGAGACTACAAACGCGGGCTCTGTTTCAGAGATCAGCAATAGCCAGTGGTCGGTTTTCGCCGAAGATGAATGGTTTATCGGGGACCGTTTCACACTCACGCTGGGTGCAAGGCTTGATGATAACGAGCGCTATAACACACACGTCAGCCCCCGCATTTACGGTGTTTGGGCCATCGACGATACCTGGACACTGAAATCCGGGGTCTCCACCGGCTACCGGGCCCCGGATCTTCGTGAGCTATCACCGGAATGGGTTCAGGAAAGCCGGGGCGGAGACATTTATGGCAACCCGGATCTTGAACCGGAGACTTCTGTGAATACCGAGTTGGGCATTTATTTCCAGCCCGGCAAGCGTTTTCAGGCAAACGTAACGGGCTTCCACAATAAGTTCGAAGACAAATTGATGGTTGTCGATTGCCCCGCGAGCCGGTGCAACGCCTCCAACGCCCGCTATAACATCAACATCGATACTGCGGAGACCCGGGGGGTAGAGCTCGCTGCAAGCCTGGCACTCCTGGACGATCTGGATCTGCAGACCAGTTATACCTATACCCGCTCCGAGCAAACCTCCGGCGATAACGAAGGCCAGCCGCTCACGCAGATTCCAGAGCATCTTTTGAACCTCAACGCCCGCTGGCAAATCCATTCAGCGCTCCAGAGCTGGGTAAAGCTGAGCTACCGTGGCGAAGAAAGTGAGCCGGCCTCACTTCAGTCGAGAAATACGGTCAGGGCACCGTCGAACATGGTGACCGATTTCGGTGGCTCCTGGCAGGCCACACCCAATGTTCGCGTTATGGCTGGCATCTACAACGTATTCGATGAATCGTTTACCTATGACGAATACGGCTACGTGGACGACGGCAGACGATACTGGCTTGCGGCGGATATCAGTTTCGGCACTTTTTAAGGAATTAACGATGACACGTTTTAACCTCGGCCTGTTCATGCTGGCCACGCTCTTTGTAGGACCTGTTCATGCCTCTTCGGACACTCTCGACGCCCGGGAGGTGGCCGCCCGAGGCCTTAGCCACGCAGAGGATTTTCCGGGCCTGACGGGGCTGTGCAACCTTGAAGATCCCATCCGCGATGCCGGCAAACGGCGCTCAGGCGACACCAATAGAAAGAGAGAACGGTCGGATGAAGACCGCCGCTCAAGGGCTCTTGCACCCACCCGGGTCTTCGACAACCTCTATTACGTTGGCACCGGCGGTGTGGCCAGCTGGGTGATTGAAACCCCGGACGGCTTGATCGTTATTGATGCCTTGAACAACAACGCGGAAGCGGAAAAATATCTGGTCGGGGGCCTGAAAACGCTGGGCCTGAACCCACACGACATGCAATACCTGATCATTACCCATGGCCACGGCGACCATTACGGTGGCCAGGATCTGCTGGTATCCAGGTATCAGCCAAGCGTTGTGATGAGTGATATCGAGTGGACCATCCTGGAACAGCCGGAGCTGGATTTCAGTAGCCCACGCTGGGGTGAACGGCCAGAGAGGGACGTTTCTATTGAGGATGGCGATGTCATTACCCTTGGAGAAACTTCCGTGCAGCTGTACGTGACGCCCGGGCATACCCCGGGCACGGTGTCGCTGATTTTCCCCGTTTATCATGAGGGCGAACGGCATATGGCTGCGCTGTGGGGCGGCACGGGTTTGAACTACGGCCCGGTTGTAAGCCGTATCCAGTCGTATTCCGAGGCGGCCGAGCGGTTTCGCCGGCACGCCCAGGACGCCGGGGTAGACGTCTTTCTCTCCAACCACCCTACCCGTGATGGCTCCGCCCAACGCCTGAAAGCTCTGGAAAACCACCAACAGGGGCAGCCCCATCCGTTTGTCATTGGCGAGGAAACCGCGCAAGGGGCCTTCGAAATGCTCAGAGACTGCACTCGCGCCCAGGTTCTGCGTATTCAGGCGGGCGGCGCTTAGCCACCGGGCTTTTCCAGACGCCCGGTGGCTGAGTGGATCAGCACGCCAGGCTTACCACTCCAGTTGAGTCCCGGTCTGGTACTCGATCACCCGGGTTTCAAAGAAGTTCTTTTCTTTGCGTAGGGTCGCCTGTTCATCCAGCCAGGGCGAGACGTTCCTTGCGCCCGGGAAGGGTTCGTCCAGCCCCACCGTGCGGGCCCGCCGGTTGGCCACGAAGCGGAACTGTTCGGTGTGGTATTCAGCGGAATAACCCAGGATGGGGTCGCGCAGGATGTAGTTGGCGTAGTCGGTTTCTTTGGCTTCGGATTCGTCCCACATGTCGCGCACGGCTTTGGGATCGAGGCTGATGTTTTCTTCTTCCATGATCTGGTTGACCACTTTCAGGCCGAAGGAGAAGTGCATGGCTTCGTCGCGCAGGATGTACTGCAACTGCTCGCCGGTGCCACGCATCAGGCCACGGCGCTGCAGAGCGAAGATGGGGCTGAAGCCGTTGTAGAACCAGGTGCCTTCGAACACGGCGGCGAAGAACAGATAGGACATCACGAATTCGTGCAAGTCGTCGCGGTTGCGCAGGTTCAGATCTGAGCGCAGGGCGGCGTCCAGGCGGCGGTTGGCCATCTGGATTTTGCCGTTGATGGCCGGCACCACGCGATAGCGGTTGTAGATTTCGCTCTGGTCGAGGTTCAGGGTTTCGATGCAGTGCTGGTAGGCCCAGGTGTGCATAGCTTCTTCGTATACCTGGCGAGCCTGGTAGATCTGCAGTTCCGGCGCGCTCATTTTTTCCATCACCGCCAGGCCGATGTTGCGCATGGCGAGGATGTCGGAGGTGGTGAGGTAGGCCAGGACGTTTTCGTACACGTGTTTTTCGGCCGGGTTCAGGCGGTGGTGATAGTCGTGGACGTCCTGGGCCATGTTGACGTCGAGCGGGGTCCAGTGGTTTTTGTTGGCGTTCATGAAGTATTCCCAGGCCCAGGGGTACTTGAACGGTGCCAGCTGGTTGATGTCGGTGTCGCCGTTGATGACTCGTTTGTCGTCGACGTTTACCGGGGCTGGGCCTTCGGTGTTTGTGGCTTTGGATTCGGTTTTTGGTTCGTCGTCCCAGTTCAGCATGTTTCGTATCCTCTTGATCAGTAGCCTGCTCGGTTGGAGCAGGAGCCGGTCTGGTCTGGCCTCCCAAAAACCGCTCGTGAACCCGTCCTTGGGGAGCTTGGCTGTAGCCATCCTTGGCTACAGACATTTTTGGGAGGCCAGACCAGCCCGACTCTTCGCAGCTTCGAGTAATCGCCTTTTCGGTTTGTCAGTGGTTACTGACAGGCTTCGCAGTCCGGCTCGTCTATGGAACACACCTGCGGCTGTGGCGCGGCGACCGGGGCGGTTTTTTCGGCGCCGGTGGCGCCCAGGGAGCGCAGGTAATAGGTGGTTTTCAGCCCTCGTTCCCAGGCCAGCTGGTACAGGGCATCGAGCTTTCTGCCGTTAGGTTCGGCCATGTAGAGGTTGAGGCTCTGGGCCTGGTCGAGCCATTTCTGGCGTCTCGCGGCGGCTTCGACCAGCCATTGGGGGTCGATTTCGAAGGCGGTGGCGTATCTTGCTTTGAGTTCGTCCGGGATGCGGTCGATTTGCTGCACGCTGCCGTCGAAGTATTTGAGATCGTTGACCATCACGTTGTCCCACAGGCCTTTGTTTTTGAGGTCGCGCACCAGGGAGGGGTTCACCACGGTGAATTCGCCGGAGAGGTTCGATTTCACGAACAGGTTCTGGTACGCCGGTTCAATGGATTGCGACACGCCGATGATGTTGGAGATGGTGGCGGTGGGGGCGATGGCCATCAGGTTGCTGTTACGCATGCCGTTTTTGGCGATGAGCTCACGCACCGGTGCCCAATCCAGGCTGGTATTGGTGTTGATGGACAGATCCCCTTCCCGGCGGTTTTCTTTCAGCAGGCCGATGGAATCGATGGGCAATATGCCCTGCTGCCAGAGGGAGCCTTCGTAGGTTTCGTAGGCGCCGCGTTCGCCGGCCAGGGTGGCGGAGGCGCGGATGGCGAAGTAGCTGAGTTGTTCCATGGCCACGTCGGCGAATTCCACCGCTTCGGGGCTGGTGTATGGCATGCCGAGTTGGTAGAGGGCGTCCTGGAAACCCATGATGCCGAGGCCCACCGGGCGGTGTCTCAGGTTGGAGTTTTGTGCCTGGGGCACGGCGTAGTAGTTGATGTCGATAACGTTATCGAGCATGCGCACAGCGGTGTTTACGGTGCGTTCCAGGCGCTGTACGTCCAGTTCGCCGTTGTGGATGTGGGCGGCCAGGTTCACCGAGCCCAGGTTGCACACGGCGATTTCGTCGCTGCTGGTATTGAGGGTGATTTCGGTGCACAGATTGGAGCTGTGGACCACGCCCTGATGCTGCTGGGGCGAGCGCAGGTTGCAGGGGTCTTTGAAGGTGATCCACGGGTGGCCGGTTTCAAACAGCACGGTGAGCATTTTGCGCCAGAGCTGTTTGGCGGAGATTTTCTTGAACAGGGTGATTTCGCCCTGCTCCGCCAGCGCTTCGTAATGCTCGTAGCGTTCACAGAAGGCGTTGCCGTAAAGGTCGTGCAGATCTGGCGCGTCGCTGGGGGAGAACAGGGTCCATTCGCCGTCTTCGCGCATGCGTTCCATCAGCAAATCCGGCACCCAGTTGGCGGTGTTCATGTCGTGGGTGCGGCGGCGTTCGTCGCCGGTGTTTTTGCGCAGTTCCAGGAATTCTTCGATGTCCAGGTGCCAGCTTTCAAGGTAGGCGCACACCGCGCCTTTGCGCTTGCCGCCCTGGTTCACGGCCACGGCGGTGTCGTTCACTACTTTCAAAAACGGAACCACGCCCTGGCTTTCGCCATTGGTGCCTTTGATGTGGGAGCCGAGAGCGCGCACCGGGGTCCAGTCGTTGCCCAGGCCGCCGGCCCATTTGGAGAGCATGGCGTTGTCGCGGATGGCGCCGTAGATGCTTTCCAGGTCGTCCTGCACGGTGGTCAGGTAGCAGGACGAGAGCTGGGAATGGCGGGTGCCGCTGTTGAACAACGTGGGTGTGCTTGCCATGTAGTCAAAGCTGGAGAGCAGTTCATAGAATTCGATGGCGCGGGCGTTGGGGTCGTCTTCACGCAGGGCGAGGCCCATGGCGACGCGCATGAAAAAGACCTGAGGCAGCTCCAGTCGGGCTTTGTTCCAGTTCAGGAAATAGCGGTCGTACAAGGTCTGCAGCCCAAGGAAGCCGAACTGAAAGTCACGCTCGGGCTTCAGGGCGCTGGCCAGTTGTTCCAGGTCGAAGGCGGCCATGGCTTCGTCCAGCAGTTCGTAACGAATGCCGGCAGCAATAAACGCTTTCAGTGCCTGTGGATAAACCTCCGCCAGCGGCAGATCCCGGGGCAGATCCAGCACCTGGGCATTTTCCAGACGCAGCTGTTCCAGCAGCAGGCGTGCGGTGACGGCGCTGTAGTCCGGCTCCATTTCTATGCGGCCCCGGGCGGTCATTACCAGGGCGGAAAGCACATCTTCCTCGGCGATGCCGTCGTAGAGGTTGGTGATGGCGTCTTCAACCAGGGAATCACCGTCAATGCCTTCAAGGCCGGTGGCGGCCTGTTCTACCTGGAGTTTCATCAGGCCGAGATCCAGCGGGGCTGTCTCGCCGGTGGCTTTTTTCACGGTCAGGTGCGGGTGGGCTTCCACCGGATCTTCGATGGCGCGCCGGCGGGCGTGGTCTTCGCGGTAGAGCACATAGGCACGGGCCACTTTCTGTTCTTCCGCTCGCATCAGCGCCAGTTCTACCTGGTCCTGAATGTCTTCAATATGCACCTTGCCGCCGGCTTGCAAACGACGGCTTATGGCCTGAATGACCTGTCCGGTGACTTGTTGAACAGCATTGTTGATGCGGGCAGAACCGGCGGCGTTATCGCCTTCTACCGCCAGAAAGGCTTTGGTAACGGCTACGGCGATTTTTGACGGGTCAAAGCCGACGAGCGTGCCGTTGCGTTTGATGACCTGGAGGGCTTCGGTTTGGGTATGGGGGGTAGACATGCACTTCTCCTGAATACGCGTGGATTCCTTTCACCATCGCGTACGCAGGGGCACACCTGGCCCGAAAACAGGCAGGGTATAACCGGTCTGCTCACCCTGAGTCGCGAAGGTGCAGTTTTATTCCCTGGCAGGTCTTCGGACTCAGGGGCGTGAACCTGTTGGTTCGGCCTTGCGTGGCGACTTCCCGGCGATTGCCAGTGTCTTGCGTGCCACGCTCGTTCCCCAATACCGCTGCGCGTCAGTTCCGGAGTCTCACCGGATTCCCGACTACCATTTAAACAAGGTGATCAGTGGTTGATCACAATATATGGTAGTTGACCAAGGATGAATTCACTATATAGAGACAAACTGCCAGAGACAAGCCTCTGGCAGAAGATTGCTTCAGAAGGCGTAGTTCACCATAAACAACCCTACACCCCCCATCACCACAGTGTACGGCAAGGCCATAATCACCATTTTTCCGTAGGACAGGCGCACCAGCGGTGCGATGGCGGAGGTCAGCAGGAACAGGAAGGCGGCCTGGCCGTTGGGGGTGGCCACGCTTGGCAGGTTGGTGCCGGTGTTGATGGCTACTGCGAGGGTCTGGAAGTGTTCATAGCTGATGGCGCCGGCGTCCAGCGCCTGCTTCACTTCGCTGATGTACACGGTGGCCACGAAGACGTTGTCGCTGATCATCGACAACAGGCCGTTGGCGATAAAGAACATACCCGGCTGCTGGCCTTCTGGCAGGCTGAGCACGTACTCAATAATTGGCTTGAACAGGTGCTGTTCGTGGATCACCGCTACCACAGCGAAGAACACCACCAACAGGGATGTGAAAGGCAGGGATTCCTGGAAGGCTTTGCCGATCTGGCCTTCATCTGTAATGCCCGTGAATGAGGTAACCAGAATAATCACCAGCAGGCCAATCAAGCCGACTTCGGCAATATGAAACGCCAGTCCACACACCAGAATGACGGCAGCGACCGCCTGCACCCAGAGTGCGGCCTGGTCTGATTTGGTGCGCCGGGCGCGTTCGTTTTCCGCAAATTCTTCCAGCACCCGCCGGACGGGCTTGGGCAAGCGGCCGCCGTAACCGAACCAGCGCAGCTTTTCCAGGGCCCAGCAGGTACACAGGCCAGCCACCAGCACCGGCAGGCTGATTGGTGCCATGTGCATGAAGAAGCCCACAAAATCCCAGCCAACCACTTTCGCGATCAGCAGGTTTTGCGGCTCGCCAACCATGGTGGCCACGCCCCCGAGCGCCGTGCCGATAGCACCGTGCATCAGCAGGCTGCGCAGGAAAGCACGAAAGTCTTCCAGGTCTTCCCGGTGCAGTTCAATGACATCGTCATCGCTGTTGGCGTTGTGGTCTTTCTGCTGATAGCCCTTGCCGGAGGCCACTTTGTGGTAAACCGAGAAGAACCCCACCGCCACACTGATGATCACAGCGGTGACCGTCAATGCATCCAGAAATGCCGATAAAACGGCAGCAGCACCACAGAACAGCAGTGACAGCGCAGATTTCGAACGCACGCCCACCAGTATCTGGGTGAAGGTCACCAGCAGCAGCTCTTTCATGAAATAGATGCCTGCCACCATAAACATCAGCAGCAGGATCACCGGGAAATTGGTCAGCACTTCGGCGTACACGGCATCTGCGGAGGTGAGGCCTATCAGCAGTGCTTCCACCGCCAGCAAACCACCCGGCAGCAGCGGGTAGCATTTAAGCGCCATCGCCAGGGTAAAAATGAATTCGGCAATCAACAGCCAGCCTGCAACACCGGGGCCGAATACATACATAACGATGGGGTTGGCTAACAAAAAGAGCAGGATTACCTTTTTGTACCAGGCCGGAGCCCTGCCGAGAAAATTACTGGTAAAGCCGGAGATGAGAGTATTGGCCATTGCACCATTCTTTCTGAAGACGATTGCCGAAGCAGTATGCGGCGAAGGGCCGCAGCTTTCCTTGATATATATGCATCGGGCAATGGCTGAAGGTCGCGGGCGCGACGCTGGAGCGGTAAAAGATACTGGGCGTTATCGCACGGTGCGCGCGCATGGTACCGAAAAAAAAGATAGTTTGCTAGCCAGACTTTTGGGTGGTAAGCGGTCATGGCCCATGACAACAGCAGAACTTAATCTTCGCTGGAATCGGTGTCTGAAACAGAATTCTTCGGGTAATCGGTTGCCAGATCAAATAATAACCGGGTGTAATTCTGGATCGGCATGGGCTTGTGGAGATAAAACCCCTGGATAAGGGTGCCGCCTAATTCCCGGACCAGGTTCCACTGAGCCTCAGTTTCAACACCTTCTACGACACTTTTCATGTCGGCCTGTTCAGCCATCGCGATAATCGAACCCAGAAAACGGGCTTTGTCTTTTGAGTGCTCAATACCTTCTACAAAGCAGCGATCAATCTTCAGGCGATCAACTTTCAGTTCGCGCACATACTGCAGCGAGGAGTGTCCGGTTCCGAAGTCATCCAGGGCGAAACTCACACCCAGCTTGTGCAGTTGTGCAACCAGGTCGTT
>Ga0136597_1001182_pt1 | contig 10067 bp, 13 predicted proteins | sample AntRauTorcE11898_FD_101385 | JGI IMG/M metagenome (GOLD analysis project Ga0136597, IMG submission 101385) | Saline lake microbial communities from Rauer Islands, Antarctica - Metagenome Torckler E11 #898 | ecosystem: Environmental > Aquatic > Non-marine Saline and Alkaline > Saline | place... | reverse complement strand
TGCCAAGTAAATATCAACATCACCGGGATTATAGGTAGCTACTGACATTTAAATCTCCTTAAGTAAGGGGCTTTAAACAGCCCCTTGATTAGTCCTTAAGAAGACTGCCAGCGCGGATCAACTTGACCGCCAAGCGCCTCAACATTAGACTGAACTTCTGCTGTAAAGCGTCCGTTACCACCCAACGTGTAGGAGGGGTTAGGAAGGTGGATAGTCCACTCACGGGATTCAATACCACCACCCCCTGCAAAACTCTGGGAAGGCTCCGATCCGATATAAGCACTGTTCTCAGTGAAGATAGTTGTACCGGAAGAATCCTTGAAAGTCAGTGTGAAAGTTCCTTCCAGGGTTTCACGGTCAAGGTTCAGAAGGGTTGACAGCACATCATTAGAGTGTGAAGTTTGGGAAAGAGTGACCGAAAGGTCAAAAGCTTTTACCGGGTTATGTGCGCGGTAGGCTTCCCCTTTGGCACCGTAAACAGGAGCAAAGCGCTCTGAATGAGGCTCGATACCAATGAATGTACCTTCGGCATAATTTGTTACAATATGATTGATCTGCTCATTACTGATAATAAGATCAGAAAATTCTGGGGAGTAGGTCTGAAGAGACATTAATATTCCTCAAGGTATAGTGTAGAAAAGGGGGTATTAAACCCCCTAATAATCGGATCAAATTTCCAGGGTTCCGGCAATCTCGATGGCATGTACAGCGCCCTGCAATACACCTCGGAATTCGAAGCCGGTTGCAACACGGTTAGCACGGTCGTTAGGATCACGATTGCGAGGATTCGGCACAGTGACTTTGTAAGACTCAAGCAAACCAACTTCGATACCTTCATTAAGAACTTCACGCATACGGCCTTCAATAATGGCAAAGCCAGTGGACGTATAAGGAATCTTTTCAGAGTTCACAAGAGTAATAAAGATACGTTCGCGCATACGGGCTTCTAACCAGTCTGCACCACGAATAATATCAATGTACTCAGAGTTCACCACCCGGCCTTCAGCAAAGATAGTGCGCCCACCAGTCGGCTCATAAGTATTGTAACCCTTGCCAAAGTCGTACTTAGTACCTTTCAGAACAATGCTGTTAGTGGTAGACAAGTTACTTGGAGTCACACCAGAGACAGTCTTAAACTTCCAAGTTGTAGAGCCGGGGTCTTTAGGAGCTTGCAAACCAACAATGGCACACTCGGGATATTCACTTTCATCTTCTGCATACATAATGACAGTACGTGAATAATCCAGCGCTTGCAGACGCGAGCCTGGGTCATTAGTCGCTGTAGAGTCAAGCGCATCAGGACCATTATATGAAGTGAAGTAAATCGCAGTTCTTGCCTGGACGTAACCAGCAATCTCCAGCATGTCTTCAGGATCATGCGTATAAGCTGTCACGAAGTACCAATCATTATCCTGATTAGCAATGTTGGTCAACGCTTGTGTCAGTGACTCAGAGTTAAGAGTCTCTTCCAAATTAACAGAAGTAATAAGAGTGAAGTTATCAGAATCGGCAGAGAAGATAGTAAAAGTACCATCGCCATTATCTTCAAAGGAACCTGGAGCTGCTGCCGTAGCAAAAGCTGCCTCAAGACCTGTCACAATCTCTTGTGCAGTAGCATCCGCATCAGATGTGTAAGAGGCTTCTACACCATCAACAGTTACCGAATACAGAGTAGAACTAACAGGAGTCACCACAACATCAGCGGAAACAGTGCCATTACGATGACGACCAATCTTGATATAAGTAGGACTTACCTGCTGTCCGAAGATACGCTGTGCAGCAGTATACTCGGGAGTAGTGTCGCTAAAGTCTTCAAGAACAGAATCGAGACTTGTATAGGTACGGACCACTTCACCAGATGCCCAACCGACAGAGGTATTGCCAAGGAAGAGGGGAGTACCAAAGCCCTGACGAGAGACACCGCGAGTCTCCCTTACAATATTAATTTCAATGATTTCTTTCATGCTCGCCATTATTAAAGGCTCCTATAGGGGTAGTTTAAGTATCGCTAGCTGATACTGTCTCTGAAGTAGTGAGTAGGACACCTCCATCTGGAGTTATATACTCGCCTTCGTAAGACACTTTATCGAACCAATCCGTAAGTCTGGTGTATTCGAATCCTGTTAAGACTTTGAAGTCGTATAAAGCTCTTTGAATATACCTAGTCTCACGTAACTCTGGAATATTCTGTATGGACGTGCCTTCAATAAAGGAGAGGCTAGAGAAGGTATAAAGTTCTTCTTGAATGCTTCTTGTGCCAAGGATCGCTTGAGATTCAAATGCATTGTTATAACAAGAATCCCCGTAGAATCTAAGGTTGAATCTAACCAAGAAGTCTTGCTTAAGTCTCTCTACAAAACCTTCAGTGGTTTCATATGAGTTAATTGTATTTCTATGAATCTTATCAGCAGCGGTAAAACTAAGTGCTGCGTAATCCCCAACAGGTTCAGGAGAGCCATCATGAGCAATCTTGACAGGGATGTTTAATTCGCTATTGAGTAGGGTAAGCAGGGCGTCTTCAATATCTCTGATAAAGGCCATTAAGCAGTTGCCCCCGCAGTCTGTTCAACTCTCACGAGCAGGTACTCAAAGTGGTCCCTGACACCCATCGAAAAGTGATCAGCTTCTTGTACTTCGTAAAGGCTGCCTAAGATAAGTATCCTATCGGCACTCTGGGCACCCCCCTCTCGAACTGAGTAAAGTTCAGTAGTAGAGTGAAGTTTATATGTCGATTTACTTCGGAAGGCATCTGGCAGCATCAGCTTTTCATTAGCTGTCAAAGGATAGTAGTGACCTTTAAAATCAAAAGGATATTCAATTCCCTCTACCCATCGTCCATTAACTCTTTGCCCAGCATTTGTGCGATAAGCTGTGAGGGTCTTTTTTCTAATTAGTTTATATCTTGCGATAGACATTAAAACCTCACTTAACGCGATAAGAGATACTTTCGATAAGCTCACCAGACTCTACGAAGGGCATGTTAAAGCCTTTAAGACCAACGGTCGTCTCTGCGTTATCATTGTTCATGGTTCCGCTGGACAGCCAGTTATACATGGTATCACCATGCCTATCTACCAAGTGTTCACCAGAGACTTCGAATATCTTGTAGGGGTCATTCATATCCCGTTCGAGATAGTCTTTAAATGGCTTAGTGACATCCATTTCATAAGCAATATGAGAGGCTTCGAGAGAGTTGACTAAGGAACCAAAAGCGGGCCTTGGGGGAATGCTATCAGTACCATACTCCAGGATTGCTGCAAGTTCTGCGTAAGGCATTTGAGCTTTAGAGTGAAAGCCTTCGAAGAAGCCCCAATCAAGTTCTCTTTTATGTAGCTTTTGCAGCTTCTTTCTAAGGTCTTTGATACCAGACTTGTCGAGGCTTACTTTCAGGGACGTTCCCATACGTCATCCCCAAAGATACGAGTGTCATAAAACTTAGAATCAGTGTACGCATCGTTTTCACGATTACGCTTAACCTCTGCTTTGTACACACCTCCGAAAGAGGGTGTTGCAAGGCTACTGCTACGGATTTCCTTTTCAAGCTGGTTAACAGCGAGTTTTAAGGATTCTGCTGATGCAGCATATACTTCATAACCCCCGCTTCTTTCACGAGAAGGTCCACGAAGAATCTCATTCAACATCAGTTTAAGAAACTTTAACGCTACCTTTTTAAGATCGTTCTCAGTAGGCTCAGCGTATTGATTAATAAAGTATCCAAGTTCTTCATCGGTAAACAAAGCGACTTCTTCGTCCTTGTCACCAATCAAAAACCTAACAAACTCTAGGGAATTACTCAGGTTCCCATTGTATGTAAACGCCATAAGAACTCCCTAGATATAATTATTCAGTGTCTTGCTGCTTCTTCCTACCACGCTTCTTTGGAGCGGGCTTAGAAGTTTCGATAACGGTTTCTTCAGCAGGTACTTCTTCAGGAGTTTCCTGTAGTTCTACATCTTTCATACTGACCTTGTTGGTCTTGAAATCAGTAGAGTAACCGATAAAACCATTTTGGAAGAACTGTAGAAGTTTTCTGTTTGACAAGTCTCGCGAAGGGAACTCATCACCACGCTTTAGGTCACGCCCAGCAAGTTTGAAAGTCTTAAGAGCGTAGAACTTTTGTTTAGGGTCGTACATCTTTTCATTACGCATTCTATCCTCCTTGTCAGAAAAACCCCCAGACAAATAGATTGAAAGGGGGTATTATTACTCAGCTATTAAGCAATAGCATCTGCAAGGAACACACCAAGATCGGGTGCAACAATACGGTAATCAAAAGCTTGCTTAATTTCGAGACGAGTACCACCGTCAACCAGGGGCAGTGCATAACGAAGGATGCTCTGGCCGATGGTCATCTGCTGGTTCAAACCAACCCACTCAAAACGAGCCATAGAGGTCACGCCTTCGATACCAGCGTTACCGTCGATGTGAGCAAGCAGGATACCCTTACCACCCAGCATTGCATTAGCGCCAGACTCTTCAACAACAGCGTCCAGAACAACGATACGATCCAATCCGAAGATAGCTGCGAGGGTTTGCTCGTTGGCAATAGCCGGTCCAGTAGTTTGGCCACGGTTAATGCGGTCAACCATGTCGGGATGTTCAACAAGGGTATCGAACACAACGCGGGACATGACACCAGTATTAACTCGGAAACCACCTGACAAGATTTGATTCTGAGTAATAGCTGATTTGACAACGCCAATCGGATCAGAAGAAGCATCGCTAAACTGAAGGAACTCATTGCCACCTGTGACCGAGGCAACACCCTGCTTATCAGTAGACCACTTTCCAGTACCGAAAAAAGCCTTGTGCCATTCTACTTCTTGATGCAGAAGACCTTGGCGAAGAAGGGCAGAGGTAGTACGACGATCAAGATTAAGATCAGAATCCGCATTGGCATAAGCCATCGGACCGGTATCTTTATGAACGCCCCAGACCTTGGCAGCATAAGTACCTTCGGTGAAGTCGTATTCCATTGCTGAAGTCTGGGCACCGTCTGCCAGAGGCTTCATTTGCGGCTTAACAAAAGCACCCTGGTCGTAGATACGGTAGAAGTTGGACTGCTGCTGAACAGGAACGTTAGAAGCAATATTATGGGCTTTGAACACTGACTCACTCTGAAGAAGGTCCAGAGAGAAATTAGTCAGGTACTTATCAAAGCGTTTTACATCGAGTGCGCTATTAAGAGGCATTTATTATTTACTCCAAAGTATTATGTAGAATTAACCGTTAAACTTGATGCGTGCGAACTCACCGGGAGCGGCTTCTGAAACAACTACGCCGAGGACTGCCCCAGCAGTGGCAACTTTAGCGCCGCCATCGGCAGCAACAGAAACCTCGTCACCATAAGCAAGAGCTTCACTGGCGAGTACATACGGGAAACCACCCATGGTCACAGCAGGCGCAAAGCCTTCGGTAACACCGGCGCGAAGAACGCCATGAGCTTTTGCATCAGCAAGGGGTACAGTGAGCTGGCCATCAGCACCGATTAAAACAAACTTGCCACGGTTATCAGCATTCACGTCGCTAGTTGCGAACGGGAGATTGCCGTAATCGTTCATAGTGTCAATATTATAAGACATCAATTATTCCTCTATAAAAATTAAGTTTATTATTTGCTTTCCGCAGAAACAGTGTCGTAGGCTTTAACGTAAGCAGCAGCCTTGGACATGCCTTCGTCAACAAGTGACTTCTGGACAGCTTCAACTTTGGATTCAAAGTCAGAAGGCTGGTCATCGGTAGCCGACTTACCAACTTCTTCCAGGATGTCTTCCTTGGAAACCATCTCTTTCAGGGCCTTCAGAACTTCCAGTACCGGAGCAGCGTCTTCAACGCCTTCGACAGCACGGAGAGCTTTTGCGATAGCTTCTTTATCAGCGTCTTCGCCGAGATATTGAGCATATTCAGCAGCCTTAGTAAGATATTCTTGAGCAGTACGGGCTTCGTGAGCAGCCTTCAGAACTTGGAGTTCTTTACTGGTTTCTTCGGCCTTCTCTGCGTAGGCTTTTTCCAGGGCTTCTACTTGCTCTTGGGCAAGCTCTTTAGCAGCCTTCTGGATCATCTCTTCAAGAGACTTCTGAGTCATTTCAGTATTTTCAACAGACATGTGGTTACTGTCCTCTTTGTTAATAGTTTTGTCTTCGGTAGGTGCAACATCCTCGTCTTGGCTTGTAACCGAAGACTGAGAATTCTTTTGAAGATACTTTGACTGGAAATCAGCAAAGCTCTTAGTTAGTTTGTTCATAACTTCTTGGTCAGCAGACTTGTTGATTTGAACAGAGTCAATATTGTCTTGGATATAATCGACAAGATCATTTGCGGTATATTCAAAACCGCCGGTAAGTTCTTCTGCTGTATAACCAAGAAGTCCTGCTACAACCTCAGCATCGTCATACCAAATGTCCAGGTAACGAGTGAGGAATTGCATGATGGTCATCTTGACTGTGACATCTTTGGAAAGAGCTTTTTGAATCTCTTCTTCGGATGCCTTGGCACTCTTCATAACAAGTACACTTTGATTATTCGCAGACTTATCCACTAATGCCACATGGGCACCTTCGTCTTCAAAGTTAAAAGATTTAATCTTTCGAGTTGCTTTCTTAGTCATCAATAGTCTCCGTTGTCGCCATACAGCCTACAGAGAACCCTGTAAATGTACCGTCTTTGCACATATCCCAAAGCTCATCATCTCTAATCTTCATTGTCATCACCCAATCACCAGCTTTAACATCACCGTTACCGAGTTTGAAATCTGCCTTAGCAATATAAGATTCAATAGGTGTGGCTAGTTCGGTTTGGATAAGATGCTGTAGATTGGCTTTACGGCAAACTTCGTTGTAGTCATGGCAGGCTTTCTCTACGCAATCTTCATCATAAATATCGCCATGCAAATCTGTGTCATTAGGCCTGAGGACAACAGCAGTAAAGTGACGTTTCTCAACATCTACAGACTTAGCAATGCCTTCGTAATCACCTGGGTAATCTTCTCTTTGGGAAGGTCCGAAGTGTTTCTCTAGGACATTAACAATTTCGTCTTTCCAACTCATTAATTGGGCCTCTTAATTATTCTCATGGAGCTTCGGCAAGGATGGACTGGATTAGTAGCAGGCGGGTACATATCTCCACTTGGGAAGGTCTGTCCAATCTCTGCAATCGTCCTGTGATTAGATACGCAAGTATCAGTTGTTACATCGTCCAGTACCGATACCCACTGTTTAACGTACTCACCACGCTCTAACTGACCAGTCTCGACAAGTTGCGTGAAGGCAGCATCTTTAGCACCCTCTACGATACCCGTGCTGATCATTGTTGAAGCAAGTCTAAAACGAACCTCGACAAGTTGGTCAATACGCTTCTGAATACGCTGTTCAATAACCTTCTTAGAAAGACCCTCACCCTTCAAAGCATCTTCCATAGCCAGTACAGTACGTAGGTATCTTGGAGTAAGGCCATAGTAAAGCTTCAAACGCCTAGCAATTTCCTTATCATCCCAACCACGATCATCAGCAATAATCAACAACTCATTAAACATATTACTGTTTGTCTGAAGGATATGAGAAAGTTGATTATCGAAGATGTCTGAGAGTAGTGATTGAATACGCGGGTCCGAATAGTCTATAGAGAGGTCTTTCTTTTTAATCTCTCGAGAGGTTCTTTCCAGGCCAATACCAATCGACTTTTGAGAGGTATCTGATAGCTTTGAAAGAACCTCTGACGCCTTAGTTCTAAAGCGGCCTTGTACACTTCCGAAGTCTGAAAAAGAAAACGTTGACATTACTATACCGGAAGTTCCAGCAAGCAATGCCAGTGCAAGGAGAGCCAGAAGTTCTTCGTAAGCATCTTCTTCGAGTTCTTCTTCCTCGGGAAAAGGTGGGGATTCAGTAGCCATTATTCCTCCCGGTTAGAAGCCTCTGTAGCCTCTTCGGTAATCTTTTGCGATTGTCTTGCACGCTCCATAACCGAGCCTTCGCCATCCTGCTTAATGTTCTCAAAACCTGACCAGTCGCGGAGGGTATTTTCAATCCCTTCATCTGGAGTAATGAAGCCAGCGCCAGCAGCGTCTTTGAGGAACTTACCAATAGCTTCTAGGTTGGTATCATCAATACCATCGTGGACAAGCTTCGGTGTCTTAGTGGCATCCCAACCATTCAGCCTGAACAGTTCTGGGATAGCTTTTTCATTAAACTGCGAAGCTATATTGTCTAGGTAAGACACAAGTGCAGTTGTAAACACATCCATCTTTGAAGATGCTAGTGAGTAGCTCCCGACTGACTGGCCCCCGAGCAACACGACGTCCGAAGCCATAGACTGCATAATTCGACGGTCGTAACGCTCAATAATAGGAGAAACATTTACATTGTTACTACCATTAGAGCTAAGCAGTTCAATGTTATAAATGTACTGTCCAGTTCCTGTGTCTTCGTTACCGTAAATATCAGAAGCCATCAGAACGTAAGACTGATCATTTTTCTTTAACTGGCTGCCTAAAAGTTCATACATTCTGCGAAGCTTTTTAGCATCGTCGTCAGCATCAGCAGCAAGGAGTTCTGAAGGAACCCTGATAACCGGAATACCCGACAGGTTTCTTTCTACGCCTACGGCTTCTTGAACTTCAAGGTTACGTCTAAAGTAATAAGCTCGGTATGCTGACCGTAGAACACTCAAACCCCTAGGATTGTCCTTGTAAGAAGTCGTCCTGAACAACAGGAAGCGATTTTCAGGAATCCAAGTATCAATCTTATTCCAGAAGTCTTCTTGGCGAATAGCTGACAAGTCACCATGATCGTCAAACTTAAACTCTGTGACAGTATCCTGAGATCGGATAGGCAGCCTTCGCCAGCCAATAAAGCCGTCATTATACTTTGACTTGTACTTCTTATTAGTTTGCTCTGGTCCGAGACGCCTTTTATATACAATCTCGTGAACACTGAACCCGTAAGTAAGATAACTAAGAATCTCGTCAAGTGTTTCTGACCATGGCTTCGCTAAGTCATCTAAACAAGACCTTAGAAACTCAGCTTTCTCAGCCGCATCAGCAGGTTTGTTTACGCCTTGATATTCTTCAACGCGCCATTCAGAAGACTTGATAAACTGTTTGATCGCATAAAGAGCGCCACTAATAAGAGCGTCATGCTCCATCTCCGAATAGACTTTTATGCAATTGGGCCATTTAAGATCATTGACAATCTCTTCGTCAATATGGCCATTTTGATGTCGGAGTCCTGTTCCGCCTAACTCAGATAGCGGGGTATTTTTAGTTTTAGCAGAATCCATTAAAACCCCTATGAAGGAAATTGATATTAAATGAGTAGAACTTGAACAGAACTAATTGATCCAAGGCAAGTGTACAAGGAAACTGTTTAGTTCTGCAAGTTATATTTTACAGTGTTAAATATTCCACACGGATTCGGAATACATATCCGAAACGTCTAGTGTGATATTGGTAGGGACTTTTTTAGCTTGTGCAAGGTTGTTGAAGGCATCACTTGTTGAATCAACTTGGTCATCATGTCCTTTACCATCTCCTACGAAGTTTTCAAGTTCCTTTGTATAGTCGTCGTTCCAACTGCCTTTCACAATCTTTACAAGACCGGCCTCGGCTGCTGCTGAGAATGGTTCAAAACGTTCTAGCTTAGACTTTGTAGTCTTACACTTTTTGAACTTGTAACCAGCAAGGTTTTTTGCAAGGTCTTCGAAGACAGCTTTACCAGCACCACCTGGATCGAGGGGTAAACCGACTACGCATTTGTCTCCATCGACCTCTGCATATTTCCTCATTAGCTTCTTAACACCATCAGGACGTTTCCTGTCACGAACTGAGTGCATGATGTAATAATATCCATCAGCGCCTAGCCGAATCTTAACGCCTGCTGTGTAGTCAGGGTCAGGATTGACCTCAGAAGGAACTGTAGAAGCTGTGTCCCAAGCACGTATTTCAGCTTTTGCAGGAGGAACTTCTCCAGGGTCTACATACTCACACCAACTTTTTTGAAAGTAAGAACCAGAGTTAGCCTTTACATTCCAGTTCCCCAAATATAAAGCTTCACGTTCAACACGAGTAAGTGCTT
>Ga0136597_1001181_pt1 | contig 10070 bp, 11 predicted proteins | sample AntRauTorcE11898_FD_101385 | JGI IMG/M metagenome (GOLD analysis project Ga0136597, IMG submission 101385) | Saline lake microbial communities from Rauer Islands, Antarctica - Metagenome Torckler E11 #898 | ecosystem: Environmental > Aquatic > Non-marine Saline and Alkaline > Saline | place... | reverse complement strand
TGAGAGCATTAAAGCTGCTGATAAAACAACAAGTGGTTTATTCATTTGTCAACCTTCTCTTTTAGAGCCTTGCGGACATCCTTCTGAAACTCGGTCTGAGATTCTATAAGGATGCCGAGCTGCTTTGACTGCTCACGCTGGAGAGTCTGAATACCATCAATCTTCGAATCCACAAGTTGCACAACCTCAGCTACACGCCTTGACAGGTTTTCTTCAGTCACACTAGTACGTTGCTGTTCCCAGATTTTTGACCGGTTATCCTCAATCATAGATAGGTGGGATTCGAACTTTCTTTCTACACCGTTGTAAACGGGTGTACCTACCCCCAAAAGAACAGTCAAAGCTGTACCAGCCACCCAAAAAAGGAGCCTTTGGTTATGGTTATTTGAAGAGGGCGGTTGATCGCTGGACATTTCTTTGAAGCCCCTTTAGGTTTTAATGCAGTACATCAATGCTACGTTTGTAGGACGCGTCTCATTACCACCTGTGTTATTAGTGGTGAAAGAGTGGCCGTGAGTACCATTACCATTGATATTCAAAGGGTGGTTGTGAGAACCGTTACCATTGATATTCAAAGAGTGGTTGTGGCCGCCGGCACTCCCCGTGTTGCGCCACGGATCATGGTACCCCTCACCTGACGCATAGCCCCCATTGCCGCCCCTAAATTCGGTGCGGTTATAGCCGTGCTGGTGCTCGCCTTCCCAGCTCGAGCTACCAGAGTGACTGTGATAACCGCCGTTGTTAGTGATACCAGAGTGACTGTGATAACCGCCGCTGTTAGTGATGCCAGAGTGACTGTGATAACCGCCGTTGTTAGTGCTACCAGAGTGACTGTGAGCCTGTACTTGACCACTTTGGGAAGACCCCATAGAGCGGTTATTGTCTAAGCCTCTGCCATGATCCCAGCCCCTTACAAACTGACCGCGCAAGTCTGGGATACGAAAGTTACTGGTTGTCGTTGATCCATAGCGAGTACCAATAGCACTGAAGAGATTAGGGTAGGTAGACCTGGAGAGCAGCATTCCATCACACTCAAGATAACCGCCTGGGGCATTGTCACCAGCAAACTGGATAACTGTACCAGCAGGGTTCATACCACCTAATGAAGAAGGTGTAACGGCTACATCGTTACGGACTCCTTCAATGACTTCCTGGCTGGTTGCTAGTTCAACTACGCCTGTTCTTTCAGTATTAGCCCCTTGCTTAATGTTATTAAAAGCCGTAGAAGCATTGGCAACATCACTTAAGTTATTAGTCCTGTGAAGATACTTAATATCGTCTTGAGTAGCGACACTTCCCAAACCCAAAGTCTGACGAGCTTGTTCAGCACTAATATCATCAATAAGGGATCGACCAAATGAACTTGCAGATGAATGTGCCAAGAAAGCAATATCCCAACGATCACCACCAGAACCAGCAGGGTTGTTGCCAATGTTCGTAACTTTAGCTTTATAGATCAAACCATCAGAACCCTGGACATAGCTCTTACCAGCTTGGTACTCTGTCTGGGAATCCCACTCAGGAATACCTAGCTGGTTATAATAAGCGTATACACGGTAGAGTCTGTTAATACTCCAGTTTTCTTGTTCAAAGGGAGGTTTCTGTTGAATCCATCCTCGTGAAACCTGTTCATCGGTAGGCTGTACAATATCAGCGGCCAGTGCTTCGTTTGCCCATATCAGGTTCGGATTAGAGGGTTTTGTATACTTCGGCATTTAAATAATCCTGTTTAGTCTGTAGTATCAAGGTTTGTTGGCAGGGCTGTATTAGCTGTGTGGTAAAGATTTAGCGAGGCTATGTTCCACCAGTAATCAACAGAATCGAGAGTTTCCTTGACATTGGTGTCGATGTAATCAATACGAACACCAGCAGGCTTTGGCAGAAGACTATCTGCAATAGCTGTTTCATCAAGACCGGGGAAGAAAGTAGCATCCTCGTCGTTCCATGCCCGACCAATGTTAAGAGTCAGTACAGCCAGTTCGTCAGAATCAGTACCCTCGAAAAGTTCTACTTCTTCTGTTTGAAAGATGAACTCAGCGGCTTTGATAATATCTTCAGGAGTAGACCCTGTATTGTTCTGAACAATCTTCGACTTAACAAACAGTCTGAAGTCGGTGTCCTTAAGTTCAACACTTCCCGACTCAGGATCACGCAGACTGTAGTAGACACCGCCTCGATCATTCTTAACGGAGCCGAAGGACTTAGCACCTGGATCACTCTCGAAGCCGAAATGACCCGTAGAAGAAATCTGAAGAAGACCCCTTGGTTGGCCAACAATGTCCCCGATAACTTCTAAGTTCTTTCCTCGGGCTGTTTCTACATCATTGATCTGAGGCATTGCCAGAAGAGTATCTTGAATCTCTTGAAAGCCCTCTGTCCAGACACGGGTAAGGCGCTCGATATTAAGCGCCCCCTTGAACTGATACGTAATACGTTCTTCGACAAGCGCTTGGTAATCAAATTTTTCAAATTCCATAAGAGTTACCTAGCTTAAGGGTTAATAATGACATTCACGTTTTGCTGCTTAATGTCTGCTATCTCATCGAAGGCCACGACTACGCTACCCACTCCTAAAGATGTGGCAGTAGGACCAATAGTAAGAGAATCCACTTGGAAACCACTCACTGAGTTAATTGGTGTGTAGAGCCTTGAGTAAACAACGTCGTCACCAACTGAATAAGTTTCTTTGAAGTAGTTGGTCAACGCATCTACAATCTTGATGTCAGTATCAGCGGCGATAGTTCCATTCTCTTCAGGAGAAATATGAATCTCCATATGTATATCTACGTACACGGGTCTTGAGAAGCTGATCGAGTGGGGGAGTCCTTGTGAGTCTTTGATACCCACTGAGGTATTTCCAAAAGTAGAGATACCAGCGGGCTTGGTATTCCAGATTGATTCTGCTATCTCTAACGAGTTTCCACCTTCGATAACTGCTGAGAATGACTTAGCAGGGATTCCGTTAATATCAGCAACCGCCGCCTCGTTTTGATATACCTGTACATCAGACACTCCACGAAGACCTATCAAGTTTGAGAAGATAGCGTCTACAGTGCCACGAGCATTAAGCTCTTTAGTATCTCGGAAACGTAGGCGAAGATCAGTGTCAGTCTCCCTCAAGTGACCAATTGCAGCTTCAACAGGGTTAGTTACAGTGTCCCAACCAAGTACAGGCGTTCCGATAATGTCCAGTGTATTGGAAGGCTGTCCAATAACTCCGACTTCTTCCGAAGATGCCCTGACAGTCTTTGAAACCTTACGAAAGGTAATATTCGTAGTAGAGGACACGTCCCTTGCAACAAAGACATCATTGAAACTAACTACGACTTCAGTGCCATCTTGAATAGTTGCAGTGTAGTTCTGAGAAAGGTTAATCTGCCTTTCAAACTCCCCAGCAATACTTACCAGTGTAGCCCCAGCAGGAGGCGTGTAAGTAAAGACATCCAAGCCAATTGAAATTCGATACTCTAGCGCTTCTACTGTGATAGGCTCGCAGATGAAACTGCTGACTGACATTAGGTCAAAGAACACCGAAGCGTCTGTTAGAAACCTATAAGACGTAGCAGACGAGCTTACTACAGCAGTGCTAGGAATACTGGTAAGGTAGTCGCCAGACACTAGCAAGGTAGCTACTGAGGGTTGTGCTTCATAACGAGTAAGACCCGCGTAAGCAACAATCCTGTCGAGCGATGCACCAGTGGCAAAAGCCGGATTAAAAGAGTTGTAGACAGCTTCGGCAAGCTCCCAAAGATCAGCCTCTTGAGTAGAAGTGGTTCTTAGGAGCCTTCCGATAACGTCATTGACAGATGTACCAACATCATTGCCAAAGTGGTTCCTTGCGCTACTAATACGGTCTTCGATAACATCGTTTAACCGCTTTACATTAAGACCTTCGCTAGTTAGACCAGCCATTTAATTCTCCTAAATAACGAGGTCTACCGGGATACCTTCGTCTCCATCTGAAGAGCGTACCGTAAACCGCATTTTGTAGATTCGTTGGGGTGTTATTTCAGATTCGAAGGAAGATAGAGATATGACTTCAGGCTCTTCGAGAATTGCATTCTGGAATATGATGTCGATGGTTTCTTTGGCTCGTCTTTTACCCAGGATAGACTCGTAGTAAGGGATACCCTCATTGACATCTAGGAACCACTCACCCGCAAATGTTTTCAACTTAACTCTAAGTCTTTGAGCAAGGCCCTCTGACTCTGTTTGAGTAAGTGTGAAATCACTCCCATCAAATTCTATATCGTGGTCTAAAGTGCTTAGCTTAATATCCATTTTTCACCTTAGTTAGGAGGTGTTGTAGTTCCACCACTGTCACCACCATGTGTGTGATTCTGCAAACTAATTAACCCAGCAGTAACATCACCATCAGCGTTCATGTTTCCAGTTGTTTCCAAAGAACCATTGATAGTTGCGACAGCACCACTTCCACCTGAACCCGTCATACCACTTACAAAGGTTAAGTGTCCTTGGATAAGCATGTTGCCCGTAACAGTTGTTTCAGGAGAGTTTATAGTGGTGTCAGATGACGCGTTGATAGTGGCACTTGCAGTGTTAACTTCAGAAGACGTATCAGCATTGACAGTAGAGGTATCACAGTTGACAGTCACGTTATTCCCAGGAGCATTGACTACGATATCACCAGATGCTTTTAAACGGACTTCACACTCTTCACCAGTCCCAATGTTGTGAGTCATTACCGCATCGTCTGTGGAATGATCTAGGGAACGCTTAGAAGGGTTGTTCACTGCATCAGCAAAGGTGAACAGTCCAGGCAAGGCCATTGCATCATTACGTGAATACTTGCGGAAATCGGTAGGAACATGGGCGGTTTTCGCACCCAATTTGAAGCGATCTATTGACCTTTGGCTAAACACTAGTAGAACAGTATCGCCAGTATTAACCGGAAAAGAGAACTGAGAAGTGTTACTTCCTTGGAATACCAGAGGTACGTTAAGGAGTATCGGATGACTCCTGGGAAGATCGTCAGTCGTTACACGGTTAATCAGGATTTCTACGTCTACTCTTTGCTCTGCGAGATTAGGGCTGCCGATAATCCTTGCAGGAATAGATGTGAACATGTTATTGATAGAGTTCTTTGTATACTGCCTCAGCAAACCTTCTAATGAGATATCTTCCATTTATACCTCCGTTCCTAATATCTTAGAGCAATGACAAGTCACATCCCAAGAACCACCTCGCCAGTCACCTGTGAACTTTGCACTGTTAACACGATAAGTTCCGGTAATGCTGGTATCCTTAATCGACACGGCTTGTCCAGGCTGTAGAAGGGGGTTGAGAAGTGCTTTGAACTTGACACCATCTTTAGCTGTCTTGTCTTCCTTACTCTTCTTACCGTCTGCTGAAGCAAACGTAGGAACGCCTAGCAAGCCAGTACCAGGGGAGATAACAAACGCTCTTTCGATAGAGTTTGGTGACTGGTACTTATTGGGATCATTTACATAAAGCCTGTTGCCATCAATACGATAGTTAAAGTCAAAGTCCCGAGACAACTCATTGAGTATTTGCTTTACAGTACCTTCTACGGGATATCCGAAAGGGAACTTCTTATCAATATTACTACTGTTAAAAGAGGACTTCGCAAGCGTTGTAGACTGACCTATCAAATAGTTAATTATTGTTCTTGGTGTAGTATTCGCTGGGAAGGTTCTTGAGATAACAGGCGAATAAAACAAGGAATCAGCAGGAACACACTTAATAGTTGTTACCCTATCTGAACCACTTTGTTTATCATCTGTGTCAACTTCCGAAGTCATGCCTGTGAACAGAATCTTGTTATTACCGTTGTAACCAACCTTGAGGACTACTGCCATATTACGTTTCTGGATAGTGTTGACGGAATCTTCAGAGAGATTGGTAATCTTTATTTCACAGGTATTACTGTTCTCTTTGTTATCAATATGCTTGTTAACTGAGAATTTTATTTGTAAGCCAGTTTCTTCAACCTCATCACCGAGGATTTGAATACCCTTTCCAGAGTTTGGCTGACCTACAAGAAGCTCGTATGTTCTGTTGTATTGTATATTTTCCATAGAGCCTCTTAGAAGTTATCGTCATATACCAAGAAGTGTGTTTTATGGAGTTGTCTTGGTTCTGGTATATTTGGTGCATTAGAATCGTAAGGGACTAGATAGAAGTCACCCAAAGGCTTCTCTAAAGAGTATTGGTCAGTGAGGGAGTACCTGGGAACTAAAGCAACACCCCTGATAATCTTGTCACCTTCAGAGTTATCAATATCCATTAACCACTGTTCTGACCTAGCACTCCATCTAAATGTTAAGATGAATGTTTCGCTAGATAAGTCTATCGAGTAGTTGTAGTAGGGATCATTATAAAGAGGGCAAACAATTACAGACATCATGCACCTCCCGTCATAATGGAAATAGCTTCTCTCTTAAGTTTACTTCCTTCCTGTCTAATCGCTTCTTTATACTCTTCATACACACTTAGCTTTTCAGTGTCTTGTGAAGCACTCGACACATCACCTTTATCACTCTCACCAGAAGTCTCATCTGAAACCTCAGAACTGGGCTTACTAGCTTGAGTCACACGTATATCGACTTCCTTTAGATAAGCAAAGCGAACCTTTTGGAAAGAGATGGTAAACTCGAAAGCATCACCTGTAGATACGTCTTCATTATCCGTGTAATTTTGGATAAGACAGTTCTCGATACGCCTGACAGAGACAGAACGACCTGTGGTAATATCGTAGTCGTAGTCAAGGATGGTGATAATCTCTGACTTCTTCCAGGCTCTATCCAGACGTTCTCTAGCAACTTGATGAGAGAAGCCCCTGAAAGGATCGGAGGTTACTTCTGCTGTATTTGTACTAGTGAGGAACTGTTTAATACTTCCCGGTAGGTAGTCAAGAACTGTTGAAGGATTGGTAATCTGCACGCCATTAACAGGCTGGTCAAGCTCAGCGTTAATGTTCTCATCGAGAAGTTCTTGGTGTCGTGTGTAAGTGGTATGGAAGTCTGCTGCTGAAATAACACCCTTTAGAGAAAATGAAGGATTGTCTTTCGTCACATGATCTGTAATAACAGCAGACCCGTCTATGGGATGATTTGAAAGGCTGCTGTTGTAGCTCTTGGTGTAGTTCTCAACAGCATCAATGTACATTACAGAATCATCTTGAAATAATAGGGCTAAGGCCATTGACAATCCTTTAGGTTATTTCTCGGTTACAAGTTCACTGGAAGATGCAATACGCAGTTCACCGTTCAAGAAATCTGTCAGGACTTCTTGTACTTTTGTCCCTGCAAGAAGTGGGTCAGGAGAATCTATATTGATGGTGATATTGTTATTGTTGTTTTGAGGTTTAGCGATATTAGGGTGTGAGGACAAACGACTGTTAAGGTAAGCTTCAAGGTTTTGGTCGTTAAGTAGTCCCTGACGCTCTCTTAAAGCCTCTCCGTAAGGTGGTTCACCGAAAGGCATAGCGCCCTGGGAAAGACCTCCAGAAGAATTTAGAAGAGGTTGAAAGGTTTTCTCTAGCCATTCTGGACGCTTAAATTCACCGAGAGTTCTGCTATTATATTTGGTTTCCCAACCACTTCCGGTATCTGTTGATAGTGCAGACCAACCGTCTTTTTTGATTCCCTGCCAAAGCTCTTTAATCAAAGAACCAAGTGCAAAAGCACCAAGAAAACCTACGACTTTAACAGCGAGCGGGGCAGCACCTAATGCAGCTAGATATCCGCCCGTAGCACCCGCGCCACCAACAGCACCCGCTGCCCTTGCTCCCATACCACTGCCAAGAATCCTGTTAACGCCTCCTAGTGCCTTGTGGAGAGCAACAGCAGCACCGGCCCATGAAGCTAGCTTGATACCGAAGTCATCCCAGCCATTGATGCCGTTATCCAACGTATCCGTGATAGCAGAGATTGCAAAGGGTATTAGGTAAAACGCTGCCCAGAGTTTACGCAAAGGACGTACAAGGGCAACAAAAGTCGCTGTCATCAGCTTAAGCTGGGTACTGGCCTCATAACCCTCTGCTGTGAAGTAACCGAGACGTTCTGCTAATGCTCCGAATAACTCTACAGGCGCTCGTAAAGCTCTGCCTAAGTGTTCTGACAGTTCACCAAGGATTATCCAAAGGGGTTCAGCACGCATCATTGCGTCAGAGATACCATTCATTACATCGCGAACAGTATCGTCATATCCGAACTGGTTGAAGGTGCGGTTAGCAAGCCAGACATTTGTTCTGAAGCGACCGATAGCAGAGGCAGTATTATTCATTGCTGCTGCTAACTGATCCCCTCGATTAGCCATCCTCATCAATTCTTCGGCTAGCTTGGGGAATAGGTCTTCAGCTTTTAGCTCACCCATCTCAGCAGCTTTACGAAGGGCAGCTTCATCAGCACTTCCATCAGCCTTGACCATGCCCATAGCACGTGCAGCGGCAGAGATACCGCCAGGAAGTCTCTCACCAAATTGCTGTGAAAGCTCTTCTGCGTAGACAGAACCTTTAGAAACCATCTGAGTAAGTGCGCGGAACACGCCCTTTATATCATTGGAGCCAAGGTTAAGAACTTTTGAATAAGAGGCAACAGCCCTGAAGATATCCCTTGTACCCTGTCCCTTGAGAGTAGAACCCTGGGTAGCGGCTGAAAGCTGTGCAAAGTTACTGCCTAAGTCTTGAATCGCTAGACCAAGTTCTTGAGAGAGCTTAATCATCCATTCAAGGTCTTTGGAACCTTGTTCGGTAGAGCCAGCAGCGGCAGATAAGCCTTGCTCCATACCGATAGCGTCTTGGTAAGACCTTGTAGACTGCGTTAATGCAAAGGCACCACCAATACCGGGAACCCATGCTCTAGCATTCTCTCGAATTCCTCGGTAGCTACGACCTCCACCATAACGGCTTCCCATTGCCCTAGTACGATTGAGGCGACGGGCCTCTGACATACGTTGACGATAGCGTTCTCGCTCTTGCTTCCGGGCCTGTGTTTCCCTAGAACGTTCTCCTCGAAGACCCTCAGCATGGATACCGCCTAAGCGTTTCTCATGTCTCCTCTTAGCTTGCTCCTGATTATCAAGGAATTGCTGTGTTCTTGACTTCGATTCTAAAAGCTGCTTTCTATGTGAATCAGAAAGATTACCACGAAGTTCTTTATCAATCTTCCTAAGATGGTCGTTAGCACTTTCAGCAGACTCACGAACCTTAGAAAACCTAGCTCTAGTTTCTTTAGCAAGTTTATGTTGAGCCGCTGTAGCTTTCTTAGCAGAACCTTCCGCTTTCTTATTAGCAGCAACAGTTGACTTAGAGTTCTGTTTAATAGAGTTAGCTGTATTGTCTAGCTTCTTCTCAAACTCTGCCAAGCCCTTTGTATCAACGTCGAAACCTAGACGTGCTACAAGATTAGCGATAGTTGACATTGTTATCTACCTTTTGGTTGTTGTGCTTCAGCATCCTTAGCAGCAGCGGACTCGACAGCAGACTCTAAATCAATAATTTCAAGGAGTGTCATGAGGTCTTCTACACTGTAATCTTCATCAAGCTCTTTCAGTGTGGCCCTGTTCTTAGACACAACTATGTATACTTCAGGAGGGAGGTCAGAAGACTCAGTGAACTGTTTCCAAACTTTACTAACTTGAGTTACAGCACCATCACCAGTGCTTACTCTTGCCCGGTATCGCCTTGGGCCGCTTGAAAAAAATCACTGAAGTTGAACTGAACCACCTCCCAAAGCAGGTTGAAAAGCGTCATGTAGTTACCAGCGAACTCGTTATCAAAATCAATAGCGTAGTTATTCTTAGTAGTGCTTGACAGAAGCTCTTGGATAGTTGCATCGTCGAGGTAATCAAGATTCTCACTGACGACTTCCATAAGAATACCCATTGAAGCGTCTTCGTCAGGATCACTATAGAGGGCACCAAAAGCAGGAAGGGCAATCTTAGCAACTTTCTTACCTAGCTTAATGCCCTGTCGAGCGCCGAATTGTGTAATAGTATACTTATCACCGTTAAGCTCTACTTGATGTTGTTTGCGCATATTTACTCCTTAGTTGTTAACTTAGTTCTTAAACCGGCTCTTCCATCGG
>Ga0136597_1001180_pt1 | contig 10090 bp, 9 predicted proteins | sample AntRauTorcE11898_FD_101385 | JGI IMG/M metagenome (GOLD analysis project Ga0136597, IMG submission 101385) | Saline lake microbial communities from Rauer Islands, Antarctica - Metagenome Torckler E11 #898 | ecosystem: Environmental > Aquatic > Non-marine Saline and Alkaline > Saline | place... | reverse complement strand
TGCTCGAGCAGACGCTCGACCGGCGTGCCGACCACACCTGCCAGTTGCTTGACGGTCACCTCTGCCATGCATTCACCCCTTCATACCACCGGGACTTCACCCGATCGGTCCCGCCGTTGCGGGTACCTCGTCGCTTCCACCGGCCCTGGGCCGGCAGGCGGCTCACCCCGGCTGCCCGGTAGTGGCCTCTTCGGTCTGCTCTTCGGCGAACCACGGTTCGCGAGCCTTCATGATCATGCGCGCGGCCCATTCCTGCTCGATACCCTCGATCTCGAGCAGATCATCGACCGCCTGTTCGGCAAGATCGTCCAGCGTCGTAATGCCCTGCGCCGCGAGTTGCCAGGCGATCGAGGGCTCCATACCCTCCATACCCAGCAGTTCCGCGCTGGGCTCACGATCGCCCAGTGCCTCTTCGCCCGCAATCGCCCGGGTCAGCAGCGCGTCACGCGCGCGGTTGCGCAGTTCGGCCACGATATCTTCGTCGAACTCCTCGATTTCGAGAAGCTCGGACTCCGGCACATAGGCGACTTCCTCGGTACTCGTGAAGCCCTCCTGCACCAGAATACTCGCGACCTCCTCGTCGACCGTAAGCTGCTCCTGGAACATCTGCCGCGTGGTCTGCGACTCCTGCTCGTTCTTCTCCTCGGCCTGCTGCTCATCCATGACGTTCAGCGTCCACCCGGTCAACTCGCTCGCGAGGCGCACGTTCTGTCCATTGCGACCGATCGCCAGTGACAGCTTCTCGGACTCGATGACCAGGTCCATCGTACTCCTGTCTTCATCGACCACGATCGAGGTCACATCCGCCGGCGACATCGCGTTGATCACGAACTGTGCCGGATTCTCGTCCCAGAGGATGATATCGACCCGCTCGCCGGCCAGCTCGTTCGATACCGTCTGCACCCGCGAACCGCGCATGCCCACGCATGCGCCGACGGGATCGAGCCTCGGATCCTTCGACAGCACCGCGATCTTGGCACGCAGGCCGGGATCGCGCGCGGCGCCCTTGATCTCGATCAGACCCTGGCCCACTTCCGGCACTTCCAGCTTGAACAGCTCGATCAGAAGCTGCGGCGCGGTACGGCTGACAAACAACTGCGGGCCCCGGGACTCGTTGCGGACCTCCTTGAGGAAACCGCGGACACGATCGCCCGGACGCACGGCTTCGCGCGGGATCATTTCCTCGCGCGGCACGAACGCCTCGGCATTATTGCCTAGATCCAGGTACATCCCCGAGCGTTCTACCCGTTTGACGATCCCCATCAGGAGTTCGCCGACGCGCTCACGGTAGGCATCCGCTACGCGTTCGCGTTCGGCCTCCCGCACCTTCTGGACGATGACCTGCTTGGCGGTCTGCGCCGCGATGCGGCCGAATTCTACCGGCTCCATCGGCTCTTCCACGAAGTCGCCGACCTCCTTGTCCGGTTCGTCCGCCCGGGCCGCCGAGAGCGAAATCTGCTGAGTCGGGGCGTCCTGTTCGAAATCGTCATCGACGATTTCCCAGCGGCGGAACGCCTCGTAATCGCCCGTGTCCCGGTCGATCGCCACACGCGCCTCGATATCACCGCCGTGTTTCTTGCGGGTCGCGGACGCGAGCGCCGATTCGAGCGCCTCGAAGATCACTTCCTTGTCGACCCCCTTCTCATTCGAAACGGTATCGACCACCAGCAGAATGTCTTTATTCATACCCTTGCCACTCAAACAGCGAATTGCGATATGGGCGCGTCAGAGTTCCACGACCAGGTGAGCCTCTTCCACGGCGTCCAACGGCAGCCGCCAGATCTCCCCATCAACCTCGATCAGGAGCGACGACCCCTCGAGGCCGCCGAGCACGCCCTTGAAGCGCTTGCGGCCCTCGGGAATGGCGCCCGCCGCGATCCGCACGAACGCCTGTTGCCCCGAGAAACGTTCGAAATCGGTCGCATCGAACAGCGGCCGATTAATCCCCGGCGATGAGACCTCCAGCGTATATGCGTCCCGGATCGGTTCATCGACATCGAGGGCCGCCGAGACGCGCTCGCTGACCGCCGCGCAGTCATCGACGTCGACCCCATCCGGGGCGTCAATATAGATCCGCAACAGGCCATCACCGGAGCCGCCGCCGTATTCCGCGCCGACGAGTTCATAGCCCATACCGCGGACAACCGGCTCGACGCAGCCGAGAATCGCGCTGGACGCACGCCGCATTACGACACCCCGATCAAAGCCCGTCGAAGATTTTTCCGCCGGGAATAAAAAGGCCCCTGAAAAGGGGCCTCTTGAGAATCCCGAAATCTTGGTAGCGGGGGCAGGATTCGAACCTGCGACCTTCGGGTTATGAGCCCGACGAGCTGCCAGACTGCTCCACCCCGCAACCGCAAGAGCGGATTCTAGTTATCGAACCGGTACAACGCAACCCCTTTCGCAATGATCGTCCACAAATCGGGGGCCCAATCGGGCCTGCCGGCTTACCAGGAGACCGCGGCGATGCACCAGGACATGAGGGCCGCCGGATACAGGCCCAGGGCGAGCATGGAGAGCCCATTGACCGACAACGCCGCGCGCAGGCCCGCGCCCTGCTCGAAGGCTCCGGTTTCCTCGGGTTCATCGAAATACATCAGCTTGACGACGCGCAGGTAGTAGAACGCCCCGACGACCGAGAACACCACGGCGACGACGGCCAACCAGATCTCGTCAACCTGAACGACCGCACGGAGCACCGAGAGCTTGGCGTAGAACCCGGCAAACGGCGGCACACCGGCCATCGAGAACATGATGAACAGCATCATGAGCGCGAACCAGGGGCTGCGGGCATTCAGACCCCGGAAATCCTCGAGCTGTTCCGCCTCGAGGCCACGGCGACTGAGAAGGATGATCATGCCGAACGCACCGGCCGTGACCAGGGCATAGAAGAGCACATAGAACATCGCCGCCGAATAGCCCTGGGCGGTACCGGCGAGAATCCCCAGCAGGATGAAACCGACATGCGAGATCGTGGAGTAAGCCAGCATGCGCTTCAGGTTCGTCTGGGCGATGGCAACGACGTTACCCAACACCAGCGAGAGAACGGCAAGGACCGCGAGCATCACCTGCCAGTCCCCGTGCAGAACGCCGAGGCCCTCGGCGAGCATGCGCATGAAGAGCGCGAACGCGGCGACTTTCGGCGCTGCGGCGATGTACAGCGCGACCGCCGTCGGCGCGCCCTCGTACACGTCCGGCACCCATGCGTGAAACGGCACCGCCCCGAGTTTGAACGACAGCCCGACGATGATGAAGATCAGCCCGAGCAGTGCGCCCATCTGATCGATGCCATGGCGAATCAGATAATTGTGGATCTCGATAACTTCGAGGGAGCCGGTCAGCCCGTAGATCAGCGACATACCGTACAGCAGCATGCCCGAGGCGAACGCGCCCAGGACAAAATACTTCATCGCCGCCTCGCTCGCCCGTGGCGAGTCCCGGTTGAACGCGACCAGGGCGTACTGGCACAGCGACAGCAGTTCCAGACCGAGATAGACGGTCAACATGCTGTAGCCGGAGATCATGATCAGCATGCCAAGCAGGCCGAACAGACCGAGCGCGAAGAACTCACCGTTGTACAGACCGCGCGCCGCGAGGTACGGCCGCGAATAGATGAACACGAAGAACGTGAGCACGATAACCGCCAGTTTCAGCAGCAGGCTCATCGGATCGGCGATATACGAGCCGCCGAACAGGATCCGCACCCCATCCGGCTGACCGACGACGACCGCGACCAGCGTCGCGATCAGTGCCGCCAGAGCGAGCACGTACGTCGTGTCCCGGCGCTCGGGGGGAACGAACAGATCGACGACCAGCACGACGCACGCGCCGATGGCCAGCGTGATCTCCGGTAGCAGCGGCAGAAACTGACTTGTCATTGCTATGCCGTTCCCGTTCAGAGTTTGGATTGCGCGACCTGCGCAATGAGCTTGTCTACGGCCGGGTGCATGACCTCGACCAGCGGTGCCGGCCACAGACCCAGTGCGAGTACCGCCACGGCCAGCAGGCCCAGAACCACGAACTCGCGTGGTCCGATATCCCGGAGAGCGCCGACGTTCTCATTCGCCACCGGCCCGAATACCACGCGCTTGACCATCCAGAGCGTGTAGGCCGCACCCAGGATCAGGGTCAGCGCGGCCAGTGCGGCCAGCCAGAAGTCCGCGTGGAACGTGGCAAGGATCACCATGAACTCGCCGACGAACCCGGAAGTCCCCGGCAGTCCCGCGTTGCTCAGCGCGAACAGCACGAGGAACGATGCAAACACGGGCATCGCGTTCACGACCCCGCCATAGTCGGCGATCATCCGGGTATGCATGCGGTCGTAGAGTACGCCGACGCAGAGGAACAGCGCGGCCGAAATCAGGCCGTGCGACACCATCTGCACGATCGCCCCCTCGACACCGAGCCGCGCGCCGGCCGCCTCGGGCGACTCGGCCACCAGCAGGAAGACGATGAACGTCCCCAGCGTGACAAAACCCATGTGCGAGATGGAGGAATACGCGATCAGTTTCTTCAGGTCTTTCTGCGCCAGCGCCACGAACCCGATATAGACCACGGCAACGAGCGACAGAGCGATCATCAGGCCGGCCAGTTCGTGCCCCGCATCCGGGGCAATCGGCAGACTCAGGCGAAGGAAACCGTAGCCGCCCATCTTCAGCATGATGGCGGCCAGGATAACGGAACCGCCGGTCGGTGCCTCCACGTGCGCGTCCGGCAGCCAGGTATGCACCGGCCACATCGGAATCTTGACGGCGAACGCGAGGAACAGCGCGACGAAGATCCACATCTGCTCGGTCATCGACAGCCGCAGCTGGTGCAGTTCCTGCAGATCAAAGGTGCCCGATTGATAGTAGAGGTAGACCAGCGCCACCAGCATCAATACGGAGCCGAGGAACGTATACAGGAAGAATTTCAGGGTCGCGTACACCCGATTCGGTCCGCCCCATGCGCCGATGATCAGGAACATCGGGATCAGCTGCGCCTCGAAGAACACATAGAACAGGACCGCATCCAGCGACGCGAACACCCCGATCATGACGCCTTCGAGAATCAGGAACGACGCCATGTACTGCGACACGCGCTGCTCGATCGACCCCCAGCCGGCGATTACGACGAGGACCGTGATGAAACTCGTCAGCACGATCAGCGGAAGCGAGATGCCATCGATGCCGAGGTGATAATTGATATTGAAACTGGGCAGCCACGGCAGGAATTCACGGAACTGCATCGCCTGGGTCGTGGTGTCGAACCCCGTGTAAAGCGGGATCGTCACCATGAACGTGGCGATCGCGAACAGCAGCGCGAGCCGACGCGCGCCCTGCTCCCCGGACATGAGTACGATCACGCCCCCGAGGATGGGCAGCCAGATGGAGAGGCTCAGCAGTGGCCAGTCGGCAAACATCACGCGGTTGTCCCGTTCGTCGTATTCTTGTCAGGCATCAGGCGCTCAGCAGGATCCAGCTCAGCGCGACCAGCACGCCGAGGATCATCGCGAAGGCGTAGTGATACAGATAGCCGCTCTGCAGATGGCGCATCAGCCCGGAGCACTGCCCGACCGCGCGCGCGGCACCATTGACGATCCAGTCGTCGATCACCCGCTGATCGCCGACGCGCGACAGGACGCCGCCAAGGCGCCGTCCGCCGTCCGCGAACACGGTCTGATACAGCTCATCGAAACCATATTTCTTCTCGAGGATCCGGTGCAGCGGCCGCAGCCGCTCGGCGGCCCGGTCGGCGAGCTCCGGCCGCCGGAGCCAGACGAACCAGGCCACGACCACACCGGCGAGGGCCAGATACACGGCAGGTCCCTGGAAACCATGGAGGATAAAACCCCACCAGCCGTGGAAGCCTTCGCCCAGTTTGGCCATCACGTCATGTTCCGGCAGCACCTGAATCGAGGTGCCGAACCAGCCGCCGAACAGGAGCGGACCAATCGCCCAGGCGCCGATAATGACCGAGGGGATCGCGAGGAGCACCAGCGGGACGGTCACGACGAGTGGCGTTTCATGGAGATGCTCACGCGTGTGCTCATCCATCCGCGGCTCGCCGTGGAACGTCAGGAACAGCATCCTGAACGTGTAGAGGGCGGTCACGAACACGCCGATCAGCACGCACCAGTAGGCGAAACCGGCGCCCGGGGTGTCGGAATAGTGCACCCCCTCGATGATCGCGTCCTTGGAGAAAAACCCGGAGAATCCGGGAAACCCGATCAGGGCCAGTGACCCGATCACGGCCGTGATGTAAGTCACCGGCATATAGCGACGCAGGCCGCCCATGCGGCGCATATCCTGCTCGTGGTGCATCGCGATGATCACCGAGCCCGCGCCGAGGAATAGCAGGGCCTTGAAGAAGGCATGCGTCATGAGGTGGAAGATCGCGGCCGAGTAGGCGGACGCGCCGAGGGCCACGGTCATGTAGCCGAGCTGGGAAAGCGTCGAGTATGCGACCACCCGCTTGATATCGTGCTGCACGATGCCGACCAGCCCCATGGCCAGTGCCGTTACCGCGCCGATCACGAGCACGAACGAGAGCGCCGTCTCGGACATCTCGAACAGCGGGGACATGCGCGCGAGCATGAAGATGCCCGCCGTCACCATCGTCGCGGCGTGGATCAGGGCCGAAATCGGTGTCGGGCCCTCCATCGAATCGGGCAGCCACACATGCAGCGGGACCTGGGCCGATTTGCCCATCGCGCCGACGAACAGCAGCAGACAGGCGACCGTCGCCACGGACCACGGCGCACCGTCAAAGAGCTCGATCCGGGCATTCGCAAGGTCGCCCGCCTGGGCAAACACCTGCGCGTAATCCAGCGTGCCGGTCCAGGCGAGGATCGCACCGATCCCGAGCAGGAATCCGAAGTCGCCGACGCGATTGACCAGGAACGCCTTGAGGTTCGCGAAAATCGCGGATTCACGCGTGTACCAGAATCCGATCAGCAGATAGGAAACCACGCCCACGGCTTCCCAGCCGAAGAACAGCTGCATGAAGTTGTTCGCCATCACGAGCATCAGCATCGAGAAGGTGAACAGCGAGATGTAGCTGAAAAAGCGCTGGTAGCCTGGATCGTCGTGCATATAGCCGATGGTATAGATGTGCACCATCAGCGAGACGCTCGTGACCGTCGTCATCATGAGCACGGTCAGGCGGTCGATGAGGAAACCGATCTCGAAGGTGATCCCGTCGCTCACCATCCAGGTGTAGACGGACTCGTTGTAGACCGCCCCGCCCCCGAACACGATGTGCCAGAAGGCGATCACCGACAGCACGAAGGACACCGCGACGGCGCCGATCGTCACCGAATGCGCGCCGACCCGGCCGATCTGCCGGCCGAACAGACCGGCGATGATCGCGCCCGCGAGCGGGAACAGCGGGATGGCGAGATAGACGGCTTCCATCGCTTCAGCCCTTCATCGTGTCGAGGTCGGCCACGTTGATCGTACCGCGGTTGCGGAAAAGCACGACCAGAATGGCGAGCCCGATCGCCGCCTCGGCGGCGGCGACCGTCAGGATAAAGAACACGAAGATCTGACCCGACAGATCCCCGAGGAAGTGCGAGAACGCCACGAAGTTCATGTTGACGGCGAGCAGCATCAACTCGATCGACATCAGCAGGATGATGACATTCTTTCGATTGATGAAGACCCCGGCCACGCTGATGCCGAACAGCACGGCCCCAAGGATCAGAAAATGTGAAAGCGGGATCATCTGGTCTGTTCCCTCCCGGCCGGCGCGAATGCGCGCTTCAGCCGATTATTGTAGTTACGTCGCGCGACCGGATTCGCCCCGCGATCGCCACACCGGGTACCACTCGCGCGCTGCGCCGGTTACGGGCGCTCGCGCCGTTCGCTGTCCATCCGCACCACGCGCAGCCGCTCGCCCTTGTCCACTCGGACCTGATTGCCGGGCGTCTGGTATTTCGTCGTCTCCGGGCGCTTGCGCATGGTCAGCGTAATCGCGGCAATGATCGCGACCAGCAGAATGAATGCCGCGATCTCGAACTGATAGAGGTACTCCGAATACAACAGGCGGCCAAGCGCCTCGGTATTGCTGTACTCCGCGGGGGCCGGCGGCGGCGCCTGGTAGCGGTCGCTGCCGAAATAGCGCGGCCCGACGATCAGGGCAAGTTCCGCCACCATGACGATGCCCACCAGGGCCCCGAGCGGCAGGAAGCGCACGAATCCCTCGCGCAGCGGCGCGATATTCACGTCGATCATCATCACGACGAACAGGAACAGCACCATGACCGCGCCGACATAGACCAGCACCAGCACGATCCCGAGGAACTCGGCCTCCAGCAGCAGCCACAGGGCCGCGGCGGTGAAGAAGGTCAGTACCAGGAAGAGGACCGAATGCACCGGATTCCGCGCCGTGATCACCCGCAGCGCGGCGGCGATCATGACGGCCGCGAAAATCCAGAATGTAATCTGTTCGACTGGCATCGCCGGTTACCTGTAGGGCGCATCGAGAGCGCGGTCGGCCGCGATCATCTCTTCGTATTTGTCACCGATCGCGAGCAGTTCGGATTTCGTGATGATCTGCTCACCCCGCTGCTCGAAATGGTACTCGTGAATACTTGTCTCGACGATCGAATCCACCGGACAGGATTCCTCGCACAGCCCACAGTAGATGCACTTGAACAGGTCGATGTCATAGCGCGTCGTGCGGCGCGTTCCGTCCTCGCGCTGCTCGGATTCGATCGTAATCGCAAGCGCCGGGCACACCGCCTCGCACAGCTTGCAGGCGATACAGCGTTCCTCACCATTGGGGTACCGGCGCAGGGCATGCAGACCGCGGAACCGCGGCGACTTGGGCGTTTTCTCTTCCGGATAGGCGATCGTCACCTTCCGCGAAAAGAAATTCCGCCCTGTCAGACGCATGCCCTTGAGCAGCTCCCACAGCAGGAACGATTTGAAAAAACGCGAGATCGCACTCATCTGCGCGACTCCTCCCGACCGACAACATTATTGCGGCCGGTCATCATACGGACCACGGGCCGACCTGGAACCAGGCCATGACGCCCTCGACAAATATCCAGATGATCGTGATCGGGATGAATACCTTCCACCCCAGACGCATCACCTGGTCGTAGCGGTAGCGCGGGAACGTCGCCCGGAACCAGAGATAGAAGAACGCCACGAAGGCCGTCTTGATCAGAAACCAGTGCAGCCCATCGGTACCATCGGCGAACGGGGACTGCCAGCCGCCAAGGAACATGACCCCGGCAAGCGCAGCGATCAGGATCATGTTCGCATATTCGGCGAGGAAGAAGATCGCGAAGGCCATCCCGGAGTATTCGACATGGAAGCCGGCGACGATCTCCGATTCGCCCTCGGCGACATCGAATGGCAAACGGTTGGTTTCGGCCACACCGGCAATGAAGTAGACCACGAACAGCGGGAACAGAGGCAGCCAGAACCAGTTCAGGAACCCGCCCTCCTGAGCCTGCGTGATGGCACCCAGATTGAGGCTGCCGCCCGCCATCAGCACTCCCACCAGCGCGAAGCCCATGGCGATCTCGTACGACACCATCTGCGCGGCGGAGCGCATCGCGCCCAGGAACGCGTACTTCGAGTTGGAGGCCCAACCGGCGATGATCACGCCATAGACGCCGACTCCAGTGAGGGCCAGCACATACAGCAGAGCCGCATCGATGTCCGCGAGGATCCAGCCCTCGGAAAACGGCACCACCGCCCAGGCGGCCAGCGACGGCCCGATCGACAGAATCGGTGCCAGCAGGAACAGGAAGCGGTTGGCGTTCGTCGGGAGGATGACCTCCTTCGACAAAAGCTTGAGCCCGTCGGCGATCGGCTGCAGCAGACCGTAGTAGCCCACCCGGTTGGGGCCGCGCCTGCGCTGCATATAGCCGATCACGCGCCTTTCGGCGTATGTGAGGTACGCCACCGAAAGCATCACCGGGATGATGATCAGCAGGATTTTGCCCTGGATTACCAGCGATACCCGAACGAACTCGGGCAGCGAGGACCACATTGCGGCAATGGATTCCATCATGATCGCTTACGCCCGCTCCAGTTCCACGCCACCGAACACCGGGCCCAACGTACCGGTCGCCTCAAGCCCCTGCGGGATCCAG
>Ga0136597_1001177_pt1 | contig 10106 bp, 9 predicted proteins | sample AntRauTorcE11898_FD_101385 | JGI IMG/M metagenome (GOLD analysis project Ga0136597, IMG submission 101385) | Saline lake microbial communities from Rauer Islands, Antarctica - Metagenome Torckler E11 #898 | ecosystem: Environmental > Aquatic > Non-marine Saline and Alkaline > Saline | place... | reverse complement strand
TGCCGGATCGGTCCGCGTTCGGCACGCACTGGGGTCTGATATTCTTTGCTGGTGACGATCCCATCAAGATGCGGGATTTGCTCAAGGCGCAAGAAGAGCTGGACTTCTATGTGTGATGAACGCTCCGACTTTGGTGTCTGACAGCCGCCAAAACGATAGGGGCAATCGCGCGCGTGACGCGCGGTTGCCCGGGACGACATTGCCAAGTTACTGGCTGCGGCTTGTAGGTTGCCGGCGATTGCTAGAGTACGCTGCCACTTGCTCGGTATCCTGGGCCGGATAGTGAAAACCTCAGCGCAAGCGCGTCGGTACCCTGCGCGAACCATATACCCGCTACGGTAGCCCTATTCGCATTTTACATACGCCCTTCAAAATTGCTGCAAGGTGCACAAACGGCCGGTCGTACGGGCCGCACCGCAGCAAGACTGCATCATGGTGAATGACCGCAAAGGTCCGATCACGTTCCGAAGGACGGTCGCGGATTCGCAACTTTGCAGCGGCAGTTCCCTGTGCACTTTTGCCGTTCAGGCCAGCCAGGTTTGCGCGCGTGGCGAAGGTTCGGAAGGTCCGCACTGTTACCCTTCGACCGTTACAAATGCTGCGCGCTGCGCGAATGGCCGGTTTGGTGAAGCTGCGTTGCAGCCCGCGTCCGACTGGGGTATGAAGTCGCCTCTGGGCCGCTTTTCCCGGTCGCAGGTAAAACCTTGCGTAAATCAACCTTGGCGCGCATCCTGATGATGTTGAGACAGTCTGATGGGAGTGCGCCATGATCTGCCGACCACTGCTTGTCTTGCACTGTATCGGATTTCCGGTCGCGACCGCACATCCAGAGACAACCGGCTTTTTCCACATGAACACGGCCGTTGGAAAGCACTATCACGCAGCTCTGAACGCCTTGTTGCGCTGTTCTGCATCTATCTTACCACAATCCGTACACGCGGCATGTCCGAGGTTGACACCCGCAGGAATACCACCCTGGAATTGCAATGGGGCGAACCTAAGCTCGTGAGAGTATCCTTATGAAAACAACATGCTACCATTTTGCTTAATTACCGTGCAATTTAAAGCAGAGTGCTGTATTAGAAAGGTTTTTTTGATCAGGTTTGGGTTCGTCCACAGATTCTGAGGATTGCTTGAATGATACCATGGGGATATTCCACTCCCATATCGTCGTGGCAAAAGTTGCGGGCGATAGCACGTCGGATGGTGTCGCGCAGGTAGTGAAAACGCCAAGGCCTTGTAAGCGTCTGGCTGGACATCGCTCGACCAGATAAAAAGACACATTTAACCCCTCTGCTTTCCAGGGATGAATAACCCAAGTCAGCTGAAATCGCCACGTGCCGGATCTAACGCGCGAGCGAGAGGACCTTTCCGAAAGGTGGCTCGGACCAGATCGGGTTTGGCGTGGCCCAGACGACGTCAAAGGGGGGCGGGGGGCCGAACGACCCGTCGAGATCGGTGAGGACCACGGCAATCGATGCATCGATCCTTCTGGCCTCGTCCATGACGTCCGCGAAGGAGGTGCCGCCCTCGCGCCGGAAATCTACCGATGTCAGGGCGCTTTCACATTGGCCTGGCTCCAAAACGGTCTGGTTGTAAACGGTTTCGTCAAAACACAAAAGATGCGTCTCCGCGCCGCTGCGCAGGGCGATCCCCGCGACCTCGGCCGCGAAAAGTGACAGTACCACATCGCTGACCGATCCGGAACTATCGAGCCCGACAACGATACGCGCGCGTTTTTGGTTGCGGGTTCGTCCCGGCTCGAAAACCGGCACCGGCCCACCGGACAGACGCGCCTCGGCCTCGGCGGCGATCCAGCCCGCACGCGGCCTGCGATAGGACAGACGGGGTGTCTCGGAGACCGCCTTGGCCAGCAGACCGCGAAGATGCACCTCCCACGGTGTTTCGACGCGCGGCAGATCGAGCGCCCGAGCCAGAACAGCGCCGATGCCACGGCCCGCAGCCCCCGGCGTTTGCAGCGCCCGCGTGAGATGCGACTGCCATCTGGCGGCCGCATCGGCGTCCTCCCCCTGCCGCGTCCCGTCAAGGTCAGGCGTGAAGGCTGTTTTTCTTTGATAGGCGTCGCGGCGCTGCTTGCCCGAGCCATCCAGTGCGATGAGCGCCATGTAGAGGCGTTCCGCATCCCAACTGCTGAGCGCGAGATCCGTATCTTTCTGCAAGACCTCGCTGAGGAGTGTTGCAAGAGTGACCGCGGGACGAGGCAAGGCGTGCCCTGCCTTGTCGAGGACTTCGTTGACCAGCGCATCTGTCGCAAGGTTGAAAGTCTCGTCTGCGAAGGACTTGCCAAGCCGCTGACGCATGCCGCTCATTCGGTCCCCGTGGCGCAGGGCCACATGCAGGATATGATGACCCAGAATGCCGATCTGTTCGCGCAGCGGCAGTGCGGTATAGTCCTCGCCGATCAGGATGGTTTGACCATGGGTGCGGGTTTTGCCGAGGGCATCATGGATATCGCACCATAGCGCCAGAGATGCCAAGGCAGGATCGCTTTCCGCCAGAAAGCCCATCGCTTGGGCCGCGCGCTGCGAGCGGGACGACATGGATCAGGTCAGTCCGGCTGCCTGCCGGTCTGCCGCATAGGCGGCGTAGGCCGGCGACCTGGCGAATGCCTCTGTCAGATCCTGTTTCAGGGCTTTCGCCATCAGCATCTCGAAGCCGAAGGTACAAAGCTCTGCCAGAGGCAGCGCGGCGAATGCGGGTTCGGAGCGTTTCTCGGCCAGATGGCGCAGCTCTTCCAGCGCTTCGATCACGGCAGGCATCGTTTCGGAATTGGCCGCGCCGACAAGACCAAAAACGAGCGCGTTCAGACCATGCAGGCTATGCGGATAAAGCGCGAGTCGCGCCTTCGGATCAGACTTCAGCATCTCACCGATATGCACCGAGGCGGCGATGTCATCCGCGACAACGGAGAATTCGGCCGCCACCGCCACGCCCAGCGTTCCCGCGATCATTGGCTCACGCACGGTGCGATTGGCAATGGTCTGCATGATCTGGCTGGTGCGCTCCCACGCGCGGGGTGTACAGGCGATCACATGACCCTGGCGCAGCGCATCGTCCGTTGTGTCCAGAAGATCGGGGCGCCCACGCAAAAAGGCCGTAACAGCCGGGTGAAGCTCTTTCGGTACGGCATAGTTCTCGATCCAGTCATTGGCCTCTGCCACCATGTGCAAATGCACGAGCCTGTCGGAGAGCGCGGTCCCCATTTCGTAGGCGATGGCGCCATCCTCGACGGTGTTGCCCGCCGCAACGATAAAGACCGTATCGGGCAGCATGTGGCGACCCACGCGCCGCTCTTGCAGCAGGCCATAGACGGTAGGCTGCAGGTAGGGCGAGGCGGATGTCAGCTCGTCCAGGAAAAGAACCGATGGCTGACCGGGGTCATCGGGCAGGTCCTCGGGGCGGTACCATACGGTCTTGCGCGCCTCGTGATCATAATAGGGCAAACCGCGCAGATCCTGCGGCTCTATTGTGGTCAGCCGCAGATCAAAAAGCCGGGCGCCGATCCGCTCGGCGAGTTGCTGCACAACCTGGCTTTTGCCGACGCCGGGGCGGCCATGCACCATCCAGGACGCGGTGAAGCCACCTGTGCTTTGCGCCTGCCACCCCTCCAGGAGAATGTCGAGGATCGCACTGGCGGGCAGGGTCGCCGTGTTCAGGCTCATGATGGTTCCTCCTGCAGCTCTTCTTCCACTTTTTCTTGCCGTTCAAGCAATGCTGTCATTCTTGCATGCGCGGAAATGGTGGCGACATCCAAGGCAATGGTTCGCAGATTTTCATTTTCACGCAATGCGATAAGGTGCAGCTGTCTTTCGGTCACCTGATCGTCGAACACCCCCTCCCGGATCATCCGCCTCTCGTCTGCGTCAAGCGTAAGCACCGTCGGTGCGGGCTCAGCCTGCTGGATCGAGACAAGGGTCAATGGGGCAATGCGCGCAAGTTCGGACTGCTCGATCACCAGGAAAAGCTCTCCGCTCGCAAGGCCTCGCCGAGCGGCCAGCCGGGTCAGCAGGCGCGTGGCATTGAAATTCAGCGCATCGAGTGTGCTGGCCATTGCGCCGTCAGCGATCAGCGCTTCACGATCTTCGCGCCTCACCGACAGCATGCGCATCTCGACAAAGGCGACCGCCATGAGCATCAGAAGTGGCGCCTGAGCGATAGGAAGCGCCAAAAACGGCCAGACGAACATGGCGATCACGAACGGGGTCAGCGGCAACAGATAGCGCAACACCTGGACCTCGAAAATCAGCCGCAAAAGCGTACGGCTGCTGAGACCGGTATGTGGCAGGATCGTGATGCGGCCGAGCACGCGTTTGGGGATGGTGCGGGTCTCCAGCGCGCTGGCATTCCAGATCGTGGATGGGCTGACGATGATCATGCGCTGGACTTAGTGTGAGGCAGATCACTGGTCGAGCGCATTTATTCAGAATGAAGGGATCATCCAGCGCAGTTCCGAGTAAAAACCAGCTGAAGCTCAACTCCTCGATGGTCACGATGAGCCAAAGACACTCCCTGATCAAATGACCTGAAAAATATCTCGTCAGCGCTGACATCAGACACGCGAACGGGTCCAAAGGCCCCTGCGAGATGGTCGTGGTCTCGGGCCGTAAGAAAAAGGCATGATCATGAAGCCCGCAATCTTCCCGGGAACCGCCCGTTACTCTGAATCTTGCTGCCAGCATGGAGCGTGCCATCGGCTTGGTCACGCAGGTCGCCCGCGAAGGGGCCAAACTGCTGGTCTTTGCCGAGGCTTGGTTTCCTGCAGCGCGACAAACAGGGTGAGAATCCGGCCATGGTGGTTGTCGCTCAACACTGGCCGTCGTCACGGGGTTTGGCGGGCTCGTCCATATCAAGCTGAATGGCACCATTGGCGGGTGGTGGATGAGCCTGTGGTTTGCCATTTATGGTGCCGCGATGATCTGGACGGCGTTCAACACCGTCTATTACGCGATGGCCATCCTTGCGCCCCGATTTGTCGATGACCGGAATATGCGGTGCGATCCCGCGCTGCCGGTCGAGCCAGTCGAGCATCTCGCCCTTGCCGTAGGCCGTGTCCGCAATCAGGCGTTCCGGCTTGATGCCGAAGATGTCACTGACGCGGTCGATCATCGTCCGCGACCTGACCAACCTCGGCCTGGCGGATCGAACGGGTGGCCGCCACGTCGAGGATCACGCCGTTGTCCGTGTCGATCAGATAGTTGGTGGAATAGGCAAAACAGGCCGGGCCGCCCCTTGCCCCGGTCCATTGCGATGCCGGGTCGGAATGTGATGCGAACTTCGGCTCGACCAGGCTGGCCGCGCCAAAGGCAGCATCGTCGAGTGTCGACAGGTATTCCCGGACGGCCCGCGTCGCGTCCTCGGGAGTGAGGGTCGCAGGATCCCAATCCGCCTGCGGCGTCGAGTTCTGCCGGTTCGCATCCGCCTGAACAAGGCTGGCATCCGCCGCCAGACGCTGCCCGCTCGCCAGTCCCTCCGAGATGCAGCGCGCGACCACCGTCTCGAACAGATGCCGCAGCAGATCGCTGTCGCGGAAACGACCATGCCGGTTCTTGGAAAAGGTCGAATGGTCGGGAACCGGCTTGGTCAGATCGAGGCGGCAGAACCAGCGATACGCAAGGTTCAGATGAACCTCTTCGCAAAGCCGCCGCTCCGAGCGGATGCCCGTCCTGCGTGTCTTGCCGCGGTCCCATCTTCGCCATGCCCCTCCGCCAACCCTGACGAAAGTGAATCAGCGATCAGCAGGCCAATCAAGCAGAGTTTTTCAACAGAATGAGCCCTGTGCGGACGGCCAAGTTGCCGACTGCGATCCTTCCTGGGCGTTACCGTCACCGCGGGAGGGAATTCTGAGTTCGACGCCCCGGCCTTCCCGCACACTGATCCGCTCGCCGAAAATCAACACCGATTCAATTCGAAACGGAACGCTTTCGTCCGTCTGACGTTGTCAGGTCAGAACGACACCGTTTCTTGCCGGCTCGATCGAAAGGCTACATTCGTGTTAATCCACAAATTTCACACTCTTCACGCTTCACGCTTCACGCTTCACGCTTCACGCTTCACTTGTCGCGTCGGCGCTTGTGCTATCCGCTGCGGCCCTGGCGCAGTCTCTTCCAACGTGCCTTCGACAGGATGGACCTTGTCGAATTTCTGCCCGACAGCGACTTGATGACCGATTCAGATGTCGATCATTGCCCCGATCCATTTCCAGCCATGGCTGAGTCAGCTTGGCGTCAAAACCCTTTTTCGGAATGACGGATCGTCAAAACCGGGCACTTCGGCAAGTAGTCACCCCCATTGCGGACCCCAGAGGCGGTGCAGGCGTCTTCCCCGACAAACCAACAGGAGAACTGATTTTGATAAATTTTACGCTCAATGAGAAAGCCGTGGATGTCGACGTTCCTGACGATACGCCACTCCTGTGGGTGTTGCGCGACGAGTTGGGTTTGACCGGCACGAAATATGGCTGCGGGATCGCCCAGTGCGGCGCTTGCACCGTCCATGTGGACGGACAGGCGCGCCGATCTTGTGTTACACCGATTTCGACGCTCGATGGTGCCTATGTCACAACGATCGACGGCCTCGCGATCTCTTCCGGTCTGGCGGAGGGTGAGCTTCACCCGATCCAGTCTGCCTGGATCGAGGCGCAGGCCCCGCAGTGCGGCTACTGCCAGTCCGGACAGATCATGCAAGCCGCCGCATTGCTCGGTGAAAGCCCCGAGCCGACCGACGAAGAAATAACAGCCGGCATGGCCGGAAACATGTGCCGCTGCATGGCCTATGTCAGGATCCGCAAGGCGATAAAGCTTGCAGCGGCATCCCAGTCCGAAGGGAACCGATAATGACCCGGCATTCGAACCTGTCGATGACGCGTCGGTGGTTTCTTGCCGTCGCAGGCGCTGGTGTCACAACTGGAGTCTTGACCGGTCCAGCTACTGCGCTGGCACCCGTAGGCCAGACCTTGGGCGACGGCTATCATCCGACCGTATGGTATGCGATCGCGGGTGACGGCAAAATCACGATGCATATTCATATGGCCGAGATGGGCCAGCACGTCGGTACGGCACTGTCGCGGATCATCGCGGAAGAGCTGGAAGCAGATTGGGACGACGTCGCATTCGTCCACGTCGATACCGACCCCAAATGGGGCTATATGATCACGGGTGGTTCCTGGTCGGTGAACCACAACTTCATTGCGTTCAGCCGTGCCGGTGCTGCGGGCCGCATGGCCTTGATTGATGCTGGCGCGAAAGAAATGGGCGTGCCTGTCGAGGAATGCACGGCGCGCGACAGCAAAGTCATTCACGGCGATCAATCGATCAGTTACGGTGAACTTGTGACCCGAGATACTGTCGATCGTCAGTTCAGCACAGAAGAGCTGGAAACGATCACACTCAAGCCCGCGTCCGAACGGCGGCTTCTCAACCGCGATACCGTTGCACGTGACGTGCCGGGAAAAGTAAATGGTAGCGCCATTTACGGCATCGACCGCAAGATCGATGACATGGTTTATGCGCGTCCGGTAATGCCGCCCGTTCGTTTTGGCAGCAGCGTTGCAAGCTGGGACGACACAGCCGCAAAAGAAATTCCGGGATACATCCAGACCGTCGAAATCAATGATCCGACCGATACCTGTCAGGGGTGGCTGGTCGCGGTGGCCGAGAGCTGGACTGCTGCGTCCAAGGCTGTCGATGCGCTGAACGTGACGTGGGAAGGTGGGACCGGTCGAGAGACAAGCGAAGCAGACCTGCTGGCCGAAGGCGAACGGCTGGTCGACGACGATGCCGCAGGATCGCTGTTCATGCTGGAAGGCGAGCCGGACGGTGTATTTGACTCTGCCGAAATCGTGCACGAAGGCCTCTACCGGACACACACCGTGCTACATATGCAGCTTGAACCCGGGAACGCGCTTGTCTGGCAGGATGGCGATACATGGCGTGTGCATGCGGGAAATCAGTGGCAGTCGCTGACATTGCCGCTTGTGGCCAAGGCGCTCGAGATTGATGAGGCGAATCTTGTCTTTGAAACGTCTTATCTTGGCGGTGGATTTGGCCGTCGTTTGTTCTGCGACTTCGTGGTTCCGGCTGCATTGACAGCAAAAGCGATTGGCCGTCCGGTCAAAATGGTCATGGCCCGTCCCGACGACGCACAATTCGATTGCGCACGCTCTCCGACGGTTCAAAAAGTACGGTCGGTCACAGACGAAAGCGGTAAAATACTTGCTTACGACCACGCCTGCGCGGCCGGTTGGCCGACTGCTCCGATCGCGCCGGGATTTCTGGCCGAAGGCATAAACGGTGGCAAGGTCGACCCCTTCGCGATCAGCGGTGCGGATCATTGGTATGCGGCAGAAGCGATGCGCGTTCGCACGGTAAAGAACGAGAAGGTGCACGAAACCTTTCTGCCGGGCAACCTGCGGTCAGTTGCGCCGGGATATACGCTTTGGGCTGTCGAAACGCATATTGACGAGGTTGCCAATTCCCTTGGGCAGGATCCAGTGGCATTCCGGCGATCCTTGCTTGATGCTGAAGGACGCAACGCCGGCGAAGCGCCGCATGCCGTTGGTGGTGCTGCACGCCTGCGAGAAGTGCTTGACCGCGTGGTTGAAAACTCGGGTTGGGAAAAACGGGGTGAACTCCCTGAGGGCACCGGCATGGGTATCTCTGTCACGGCGGGCCAAGAACGCGCGATGCCGACTTGGATCGCTACTGTCGCACAAGTGCGCGTTGACCGTGATACCGGCGAGGTGACGTTAGAGAATATCTGGGCGAGTATAGATGCTGGCACGCTGGCCCATCCCGACGGCGCGCTTGCACAGGTCGAAGGGGCGCTCTTGTGGGGCGCATCGATGGCGATCCACGAAGGCACAGAGATCGAAAACGGTCTGCCGCGCGATCAGAACCTCGATACCTACACACCGATGCGGATGCATCAGGTTCCCGAACTCGACATCGATTTTGTGACCAATGACCACATGCCGGTTGGACTCGGCGAGCCGGGCGTCATCGGCGTGGCGCCTGCCATTGGCAATGCGATCTTTCACGCAACGGGGGCTCGTTTGCGAACCATCCCGATACGTCCGCAAGATATCCTTAGAGCACTGGAGGCTTAAGATGCGCCTGATCCATGTAATCGCAGCGACCATCGTTCTGGCGACACAGACAGCGGCGCAAGACCTGCGCGGTCCAGATGACTTCGAAAGCATCGAAGATAGGTCCGAACGCTCGCAAGCCTTGTTCGATGAAATGGCGAAAGTCATCACCAGTCCACGCTGCATGAACTGTCATCCGGTTGGTGATCTGCCAAGGCAGGGTGATGATATGCGTCCCCACAATCCGCCGGTCGTCCGATGGGACGAGAGTGGTTTCGGTCCTCCAGGCCTGCATTGTTCGTCGTGTCACGGCGCCGAGAATGTCGAGTTCGTGGGCGATGAAGGCAGCATTCCCGGGCATCAACCGTGGCATCTGCCGCCTGTCAGCATGGGGTGGATTGGATTGAGCATTGGCGAGATTTGCGAGCAGCTGAAGGATCCCGAGCGTAACGGAAACCGAACGCTTGCCGACATTGCGGAACATAACGCGACGGATGGCCTGGTCGGTTGGGCGTGGAACCCGGGCAAAGGCCGCACGCCTGCGCCCGGAACACAGGACATTTTTGGCAAATTGACTGAATCCTGGATCGAAACGGGTGCCGCCTGTCCGACATAATTGTCGGCACATGGCATCTTTCGGTAACGAGGATGTCACCACTGCCACCCAGCCGAGCTCCGCTCTGCCTGCCCTTTGCCGTTCATTAGACTTCGAGAGGTCGTAAGTCTTAACCCTTTGCTTTATCTCGTAACACCTTAACACTGAGCGCGAGCTTGCAAATCGCGCTTCCACCCAGTCGCGCGCCGCCGGCCCCTGACACTTCGGGCAGTGCCTGTTTCTGCAGGTAATGGGCGTCGCCCATGACCTGCATTATGGGCAGATCCGGCAATGGCTGCGCGTTCCGGGATCATCCGATCACCGGTTCCGATAACATCCGATCAGTGATTCCGATTTGATCCGATCACCTGTTCCGGGGCATCCGATCAGTTGGGTGTTCCGGCCGGG
>Ga0136597_1001171_pt1 | contig 10141 bp, 7 predicted proteins | sample AntRauTorcE11898_FD_101385 | JGI IMG/M metagenome (GOLD analysis project Ga0136597, IMG submission 101385) | Saline lake microbial communities from Rauer Islands, Antarctica - Metagenome Torckler E11 #898 | ecosystem: Environmental > Aquatic > Non-marine Saline and Alkaline > Saline | place... | reverse complement strand
TGCTGCCATGGCTCAGCACGCTGAAGAATGTCAGTTTCGGGGTCGCCGCGCGCTATCCCGACTGGTCGAAGGCAAGGGTGCTGGAGCATTCACGCGAGTTTCTCGCCAAGGTCGGGCTGGAGGGCGACGTGATCCACCGCAAGCCCAGCCAGCTCTCGGGCGGCATGCGGCAGCGTGTGTCGATCGCGCGCGCTTTTGCCAATCAGCCCAAGCTCTTGTTGCTGGACGAGCCGTTCGGCGCGCTCGACGCGCTGACGCGGGGCACCATCCAGGACGAATTGCTCAAGGTCTGGGCCGGCACCGAACAGACCGTGTTCATGATCACCCATGACATCGACGAGGCGGTCCTTTTGGCCGACCGCATCCTGCTGATGTCGAACGGACCGTTCGCCCGCGTCGAGGAATCGGTCGAGATCACCATACCCCGGCCTCGGTCGCGCACCGAAATCGTCGATCATCCCAACTACTACGCGATCCGCAACCACCTCGTGCACTTCCTCGGTCAGCGATCACAGGAACTGTCAGGCGCGCCCGCGGACGGCACGCCCCGGGGCCCGCGCCCGGTGCGGATCGACAAAACGGGCGTGCCCGAAGGCGAGGACGGATCCCGGCTGCGCGCCGTGAACCTTTGACCACCACCAGAGAGAGGAGAACGACATGAAGGATACCGCAGGAATGCCCGCGCTGATGACGAAAGAGGATGTGACCACGCTGATCCTGATCGCCAAGAAGACATCCGGCAAGAGCTGGCAGGCGATCGCCGACGGCATCGGCATGTCGCCGGTCTGGACGCATTCGTCCTGCATGGGCATGAACAGCATGCCCCGCGACAAGGCTTTGAAGCTGGTCGATCTGCTCGATCTGCCCGCCGAGGCGGCCGACGTGCTCGAGGAATATCCCACCAAGATCTGGGATCAGGCGGTCCCGACCGATCCCTGCATCTACCGCCTTTACGAGATCGTCGGCGTCTACGGCCCGACGATGAAGGCCCTCATCCAGGAGGAGTTCGGCGACGGCATCATGTCGGCGATAGATTTCGACATGCATATATCGCGCGTCGAACACCCCAAGGGCGACCGCGTCAAGGTCGAGATGTCTGGCAAGTTTCTGGCTTACAGTTCCTGGTGATACCGGCACCGCATGCGGGACGCGTCACGCCGTGATGCGCTGTGCGCCCCGCATGCGCGCGCCTTGCTTCGGATGTCTGACCGGTGACTCCGGCGACATCCTGTGTTCGCCGCGAGCGTCTCGGCCAAGAATTGGCGCAGCCGATCGGGGCCATGCCTATCAGGCGCGCGGATCACAGGGATCCGGCGTCGGCTGCCGCAGTATGAGACTGAAGTCCTGAACCACCATGCACGCCCCACGCTGGAACCCGATGAGCGGGACGGCCCGCCATCGATTCGCGCGGTCCCGCCCTGTCCCTGATAGCCGCCGTGATAAGGTGCCTGCGCGGATCGATCCTTAAGATCCGGTCCCCCATTTCAGGGTCAGTGCCTCGGACAACAGAGGACTTTCAAACGTCCAACTTCAAGAAAAGATGGTGAGCCGTGCAGGATTCGAACCTGCGACCCACTGATTAAAAGTCAGTTTTTGACGGTCAATCAAGCCCCTGTTTTAGTGACAAATCTAATTCAGAAAGCCCATAACCCCTTGTTTTTAGATGCCACATGCCGCATGTAAACTGACATAAGGCGACGCGCGGCGACACCGGATGCAGTGACAAACAGTGACAAATCCGGTGACAAACCGTGGAGCGCGTATCAAGCGGGGCGTGACCATGGGAAAACTGACAGACGGTAAGAGCGGTACGATTGCCAAGGCTGAGACGCCCGACAAGGGGCAGCGTTTCATCTGGGATGACCACAGGGACGCGCCGCGCGGGTTTGCTTTGCGCATCACCGCAGCCGGTGGGTGCGCCTTCGTGCTGCAATATGCGGTGGAGGGAAAACAGCGCCGCAAGGTCATCGGACCGTGGCCGACATGGACGCTGGAAGCGGCAAGGATCGAGGGGCGCGAACTGGCGCAACAGATCGGCAAGGGCAATGATCCGCTTGAGGCCAAGCGCCGCCGCAAGGCCGAGCCGACGATGGGCGAGGTTGCAGCCGAATGGCTGGACAAACACGCGACCGGCCTAAAGAGCATCGGCACCATTCGCGGGCTGGTGAATAACGATATCGTGCCCGCGCTGGGTGGCGTGAAGGTTACTGACATTCGCCGCCGCGATATCATCGACATGGTCGAGGCCAAGGCCGAAAAGACACCGCGCAGCGCCGCGCAGCTTTTGATCTATGCCCGCAAGATTCTGACCTACGCCGCCGACCGCGAGTTTATCGCCGCAAACCCGGTGGCAGACCTCAAGCCGACTTCAATCAAGGTGAAAGGTCAACGCAACCCGTTGAAGGCCAAGCCCCGCGAGCGCGTGCTGGATCAAGACGAGATCCGGGCTTTCTGGAACAAGGCCGAGACAAGCGGGCTGCACCGCCTCACGGCCCTTTGCCTCAAGCTGGTGCTGGTGACGGGCCAGCGTCCGGGCGAGATTGCAGGGATGCGCGAGGATGAAATCTCGGGGCGCTGGTGGACCATTCCAGCCGCGCGCCGGGGCAAGACGGAGACCGCGCAGGCGGTTTACCTGACCGACACGGCTATGCAGGTCATCGCAGACGCCAAGGCGGAAATTGAAAGGCTGCACAAGCGCCGCAGAGAGCCGTGGAGCGGCTTTGTGTTCGAGGCAAGGCAAGGCGCGCCGATTACAAACGCCGCACTGGCGCGGGCGGTGGCGCGGGCTCGTGAGGCCATAGGCGCGACAGATGGGCAAGCCCCGTGGCGACCGCATGATTTGCGCCGCACAATGCGCACAGGCTTGAGCGCGGCGAAGGTGAGGCCGGATATTGCCGAGATTGTCACCGGGCATGTGATCCCGGGCATCCGTGGGGTTTACGATCGGCACGACTTCAAAGATGAACGCCAAGCGGCCACGGAAGCATGGGAACGCCGCTTGATGGCGATTATCGAGGGCCGCGACCCGGATACGGTCGAGGCTGACAACGTGGTGAAGCTGGAAGGGGCGCGGGCATGAGTGCGGATGATGAAATAACGGTCCAGAAGGCAATCAAAAATCATTTCGGATTGACCGGTTTCGCCGCTGGGCTTGCATCGTTTCAGTTTCAAGCTTCGCTTATAGGTCGCGCTTGGCATCCGTTTCGGGGGCGATCTAAAGCAGAACAATCTCTTGATGAGATAGAGGACGCCATTAAACGCATCGGCGCTGGCAGGAGCGGCATAACGCCAAGCGTGGCGGGCGATCTTATGGGCTATTTTTGCAAAGATGGCAGTCTGCCGGAAAAAGGAACTGAAGATGAAATCCTACGTTCCGCCATGATGTTGTTGATCTTCGAACCTGAAAAGTTGTTGCCAGCGATAGACTCCGCGCGCGGTGAACTTTCTAAACCAGATAATTTCACCTTTCGATCCATGGCGCGCGTCAACGTCAAGGCAATTCAAACGGTTGATGCAGCGATTGCCCTATGGGACCGCATTCAAAACCGCCCCGCGCCGCGAAAGAGCCTCAACCCCGAAACGCCTTTCGCTTACTACCTGCAAGATATGCTGATCGCTAGCGGCGTGGAGGGCGATGCTAAATCAACGCATCGCGCATGGGCGCAGACATATGGCGCAGCAAGTGAACACTAACCTGATTTTTTCCATCGTTAGTGAGCACGACCGCTAGCCCCCTTTCAACGACATTCGCCTCACGTAATCAACAACGTGAGGCCACAAATGACCATTCAAGATCTTATCACCGAATCTGACTACGCCGCCGCCCGTGGCGTGTCGCTTCGCACAGTCCAGCGTGAAAGGGCGCAGCGGATCGGCCCGCCCTTTATCAAGCTGGGGCGCAACATCTACTACCGCCCGCAGGCAATTGAGCAATGGCTCATTGACAAAGAGCAGGCGCAGCCCCGTGCGAAGCAATCCGCATAAAGAACCCCGCCGCGATGGCGCGCGACGGGGCAGGGTATTTCTGAGGCTTGGCTCGCTTCCCATTTATCTTACCATCGCCGCGCCGCGTGGGCAACCATGAGGCCGAGTATGAAAAACTTGCAAATCAAGATGTTGATGCGCACGCACGGTTTGACCGAGAGCCAAGCGCAGGCGATTGCCGCTCTTATATGGGGGGCGGTGCAATGACAGACGCCGCCACCCTATCCATCATCACCGCGATCAATCCCAAGCGGCTTTCCAAGGGCTATTCCTTGGGGGCCGGTGGCGATCTGCTGAAATCGCCCGGGGGCAATCTGTTGCAGGGCAAGGTCGAAACCCGCGATCTGGCATCGCTGGCAGACTTCGCCGCGATCCTGCAAAGCCTGACACCGGCGCAGGCGCTGGTGTCAGGCGTGCCGATCAACGCCGCAACCCGCGTGATGACCCGCAAAGCCTTCGCCGAGGCTGGCAAACCAGTGGGCGCGACGACGCGAACGAACGACGCTTTCCAGTGGCCGCAAGGGCCGGGCGTGATGATGCTGGACTATGACCCCGACGCCGGGGGCGAGGCGCTGGGCCGGGACGCTCTGGTGCAGGCGATCCGCGCCGATGCGCCGGGTTTGGCTCGTGCAGGGCTGCTATGGTGGCCGAGCGCATCAAGCTGCATCTGGCAGGGTGACACCGAAATGCGCGGCATCAATGGGCAACGCCTCTATCTGATCGTGCAGGACGCCGCCGACATTCCGCGCGCGGGGAAGGCGCTGGTGGATCGTCTTTGGCTGGCCGGTCACGGGCATGTAGAAATCAGCGCATCCGGGGCTGTGCTGGAGCGCACGCTTGTTGATGCGAGTGTTTGGCAATCGTCGCGCCTGGACTTCGCAGGCGGGGCCGCGTGCGGTGCCGGGCTGGAACAACGCCGGGGCGATCCGGTCATCATCGAGGGCAGCGCGCAACCGATCGACAGCCGCGCCGCCCTGCCCGATCTGACGCCGGAGGAACGCGAACGCCTGACCGCGATCAAGACCGAGGCCAAGGTCGCAGCACAGCCCGAGGCCGAGGGCGTCAAGGATCAATGGATCGAGACCCGCGTGCAGGAAATGGTCGCGCCCGAGGATCGAGGCGACCCGGACGCGATCAAGAAGGCCGAGGGCATCGCCCGCCGCGCATTGGAAACGGGCGTGCTGGCAGGTGACTTCGTGGTGCAGGTCGAGCGGGGCGGCAAGGTCGAGGCGGTGGCCGTGGGCGATCTGCTGGACAACCGCGCCCGCTGGCACGGCTGCATGACCCGCGATCCGCTGGAACCCGATTATGACGGGGCGCGGCTGGTCGGTCGCCTATACCTGATGCAAGCCCGCCCGGTCCTGCACAGCTTCGCGCATGGGGGCCGAACCTATAAGCTGCACCGCGCGCCCGCCCGCGTGGAGCTGGTGAGGGGACACACATCCGAGGCTGCGACCGCGACCATCGACATTTTGCGCCGCGATCCGGTCGCCTTCGACTTTGGCGGGCAGCTTGCCCTTGCCGATGACGGGCGCGTGCATCCGCTCTGCGAACACAGCCTTGCGCACCATCTGGGCAGCGTGACGCAATTCTGGAAGCTGGTGCCGCAAGGTGACGTTGCGGTGCCGGTCGATAGTGACCCGCCCGCCGGGCTGCTGAAACAGATCATCGCGCAGGGCGAGCGGCGCAGGCTCAAGCCGCTGGATGGCGTCATTACCGGGCCGACGATCCGGCTGGACGGTAGCGTGCTGGATGCGCCGGGCTATGACCTTGCAACCCGCCTGCTGTTCGACCCGATGGGCGAGGACGTGCCAGAGGTGCCGACAAGCCCGACGATGGCGCAGGCGCGGGCCGCGCTGGACGTGCTGGTGCATCCTTTCCAGACTTTCCCTTTTGTGGACGCAACCGCGCGGGGCGCGATGCTGGCCGCGATCCTGACCGCCGCTGTTCGCCCGGTCCTGCCAACCTCGCCCGCCTTTGGCTTTGATGCGCCAATACAGGGCAGCGGTAAAAGCCTGCTGGCCGCGTGCATCGGGGCGATGATCGAGGGCCGCGAGCCGGATGTATGGCCGCACACGGCGAATGCGCGGGACGATGAAGAAACCCGAAAGCGTTTGTTCACCGCGCTTAGAACGGGCGCAAAGGCGTTGATCTGGGATAACATTATCGGAACCTTCGATAGTGCCAGCATGGCCGCGTTTATCACTGCGCCGACATGGATCGACCGCGTTTTGGGCAAGTCAGAAGCGCCGAGCCTTCCCAACCGGGCGCTGCTGATCCTGACCGGCAACAACATGAGCCTTGCGGGCGATCTACCGCGCCGCGTCATCATCTGCCGGATCGACCCCGAGACGGAACAACCCTTTGCGAGGCAATTTGACTTGGACCCCCTGCAATGGGTTCTCGACAACCGCGTGGATATGCTGACCGCCGCCTGCACGCTGATCCGGGCGCGCTTCACACACATGACGCAGCCCGCGCCGGGGCGGCTGGCATCCTTCGAGGCTTGGGACGATCTGGTGCGACAGACCATTGCCTGGGCCGACAAGGCGCTTGCGCCGGGCCAGTTTGGCGATCCGATGGACCTAGTGCGCGAGGCCCAAGCCGCAGCCCCCGAGGCCGACGCCCTGTTTGCCCTGCTGGACGCCCTGCGCGATCAATTCGGGACGGCTGAATTTACCGCCAAGGACGTGCAGACGCGGGCCAATGGCTGCATCACGCAAGGCCCTTTGGAGGTGGCGCTGGTGGATCTCGCAGGCGACCGGGCGTTGTCATCGGCGCGCAGCCTTGGCCGCGTCCTGAAATACCGGGAAGGCCGAATCGTGCATGGGCTTAGGCTGGTCGGTCGGCAGGACCTACACAGCAAAATCCGAGTTTACACGATCAAGACTCAAGATGCGGGGTTTGAGGGCTTTGCGGGGTTTCCCCCCAGTCACACGGAGAAGGGGGAGACCCCCCCTAAATATAAACAGGGGGAAACTAACCCCGTATCCCCCGCAAACTCCGCAACCGTCACCACAGACGACCCGTTTGACCCTGATGCATGGCAATGACGCCACCACGAAAGGACACGACATGACCGAACAAGACATCCTGACCGCCATCATCCGCGACGAGGAACACAGCGCCGCTGCGAACGCCCTTGCGGCGCGCATCGCGGGCGTGCTGACCCTTCGGCGTGACCTCGACGCCCCGGCGTTGGAAGCGGGCCACGCAATCAATCTCACAGAATACTACCTTTTCGAAGCTTCACGGCTGGCAAGCGCTGCGACCGTATCAGCGGACATCGACCGGGCCGAAGCCTTGCGGCGGTGGCTTTTGAAAAGCTGGGGCGAGCCGGAAATCATGGTGCGGGACGTGGTGCGGCGCGGGCCGAAACCGCTGCGCGAAAGCCCGAAGGCAAGGGCGGCGTTTGGCATCCTCGAAAAGCATGGATGGCTTGTGCGGCTGGAAGCGGGACCCGTAGTGCGCGGGGCCGCTCGGGCGGAAGCTTGGGCTATCGTGTAGGGGGCGGGCGATGTGGTTTAATGCAAACGCCAAGCTGGCGGAAATCGTGGCCCCCCCCCTGCGACTTCTGCGACACCTGCGACACAAACCCCGGCTCCGCGCCCCGTGTCGCAAGTGTCGCGGGTGTCGCAAGCCAGCGAACCCGAAAACCCCGCCTTTCGTGTCGCAAATGTCGCGAGTGTCGCAACGCCCCAGCCCAGCGCGGGCGGCAAACCCGATATGTGGCGGCATGGCACATCCGTCGCGGGCAATCCGCTGACATGGACGGGCCGCGTTGTGTCGCTTCAAGAATGGTGGCGGCTCAGGGCATGGGAACAGCACGGGCCGGATGTTCGGCATTGGTGCGGCATCAAGAGGCGATGGATAAATCACGAGTAACCGTGATTCAGTTTGAAATTGGGGGGTTGACGGTATGAGGGCACGTCAAGAGGGTATTCGCCACTGGCGAACAGTATGGTGCAGACCCATATGCAAGGTTACATGCATTGTGTTATGCTGTCGTATCAAGCGACATCCATGTGCCCAAGGAGGGGAGAAACATGCCAAGTGTACCGCAAGGCCATAAGCGCCCGGCGGAGGTGATCAGTTGCGCTGATCACATTGCGGAGATCGCAACGGGTGAGATTGAGGAAACCAAACTCAGGCACCCGGTCAAGCGCGAGGAGATTGCGCGCAAGACCGCGACCGCGAGGTGGCAGTGATGCCTGTTCAAATTTTCTCTGCTGCTAAAGAATTGGGAAGGCTGACAGATTGGCGGCTATCCAACCTAGAGATGAACAAGGTCCTTTACCTTGCGCAGATGCTTAGGCTTGGCCAGACGGAAGGACGAGATAGCCTTGTTTCCAACGTATTTGAAGCTTGGGATTACGGTCCCGTATCACCTCGCTTGTACCATAAGGCAAAAGTATTTGGTTCCAAGCCTGTTGGAAATGTTTTCCATCAATACGCTGATATGGATGATGGAGATGAGTTAAACGCTTTGAAAGAAGCGATCGAAGCTACGAAGGGGCGTTCACCCAGTGATCTTGTTGCTATCACGCATTGGCAAGAAGGGGCTTGGTATCAAAACTATGAACCCGGTAAGCGCGGCGTCATCATCCCCAATGAAGACATTTATGATGAGTATGTGAAACGTGTCAGACGACCCGAACCAGCCTAAATCTCAAGATATATTTGCATTTTCTGTAACCAAGAAAGATGCTGAAATTGAGCGGCTTTCAAGCCAACTCACAGAAGAGTCCGACCGTCGAAAAGAAGAACGGTTTGGCTGGATTTGTGCGTTGCTGGCGCTGGTTAACTACCTTTTGTTGAAGGATGTAGGGAACTTCTTCACACCTCTTGTTGTGATAGTATTCGAACTTATCGCACTTTTGGTCCTCGCTCGGCGATCTGGTCTTGAATATGTTGAGCTAATCATCAGTAGGCTTATTGGATCGGTTACTGGGCGTCTTAACGGCGATAAATGAAATGAACTTTTTGATTGCTGTACGGTGACAACATACCTATTCGTGAATGAAAAACTTGCGCACCCTTAAACGCGTCATGATGTAGAAACTCCTTGTTGAAGGGATTTCTATGCGCTCTGTGTTCCGAACCTTTGTGTCTTGGTCAACACCGTGACGAAACCTGATAATTCAACGGGAGACACTAACGAATAGCATAACCCCTTTTGTTCTGCGCAGAACCGTTGCAAGGTTAAGCGTGGTACTGGTAAGGGTGTGAAGTTGCAGATTGAAGATTTCATTTCACGCTGGAAGCAATCGGGCGGCAGCGAACGCGCCAATTTCCAGACCTTCGCGAACGAACTCTGCGAGGTGCTGGACCTGCCCAGACCCGCCCCCGCGACCGAGGCGGCACGCGCCAATTCGTATTGTTTCGAACACCCCGTGACCTTCATTCACACCGGCAGCAAGACGCGCGGTTTCATCGACCTGTATCGCGCGGGCCATTTCGTCATGGAAGCGAAACAGGGCGTCACGCCTGACAAGCCCGAGGATTACCCGCAACCCGCCCTGCTGACCGACCTGCCCAGCGCCACCCGCAAGGGCCACGGCACGCGCGGCACGCGGGGCTGGGATGACACCATGATGCGCGCTCGCAATCAGGCGGATGGCTACGCCCGCGCCGTGTCACGAGATGATGGCTGGCCCCCTTTCCTGCTGGTGGTGGATGTGGGCCACGTCATCGAGGTTTACGCGGATTTCTCGGGACAGGGCCAAGGCTACACGCAGTTTCCCGATGGCAACCGCTACCGCATCACCATGGACGACCTGCGCGACGAGGCGACCCGCGACCGCCTGCGCCAGATATGGGCTGACCCGCACGCGCTCGACCCGTCCAGGGTGACGGCGCAAGTCACCCGCGAGGTGGCCGACCGGCTGGCGGCGCTGGGCAAGTCATTCGAGGGGCAAGGGCACGAACCCCAAGCCGTGGCGAATTTCCTGATGCGGTGCCTGTTCACCATGTTTGCCGAGGATGTGGACCTTATCCCGCATGGCAGTTTTACGGACCTGCTGACGAAATTGCGCGGGCATCCCGAACATGCGGCCCCCGCGCTCAAATCGCTTTGGGAAACCATGAACACGGGCGGCTTTTCCGCCGCGCTGACGACCGACCTCAAGCGCTTCAACGGCGGGCTGTTCAAGGAAGC
>Ga0136597_1001167_pt1 | contig 10165 bp, 7 predicted proteins | sample AntRauTorcE11898_FD_101385 | JGI IMG/M metagenome (GOLD analysis project Ga0136597, IMG submission 101385) | Saline lake microbial communities from Rauer Islands, Antarctica - Metagenome Torckler E11 #898 | ecosystem: Environmental > Aquatic > Non-marine Saline and Alkaline > Saline | place... | reverse complement strand
CCGCCCCGCGGTTGGTCTTCATCTTTGGCATGTTGCACTCCAGTTCGTTAAGAGGATCCCCCGGCCGAGTCGGAGAGCCACTGCAGCTCGGGGCGGGATGCCGTATGCACCCCGTTTTGTTTCGTCGCGCCCGCTATGCGGGCCGACGAAAGAGCCACGGAGGGAATACCCCCGTGGTCTGCGCTCCCGGAATCCGCCTTGCTTCATCCGGGCTGCACTGCCTGCGATCCGGCGTCAGCGGTTTTTCCGCGGCGCCAGTACCATGATCATCTGCCGGCCTTCCATCTTCGGGAACTGCTCGACCGTCGCGAGCTCTTCGAGGTCATTGCGGACCCGTTCCAGCAGACGCGAACCGATCTCGCGATGCGCCATCTCGCGACCGCGGAAGCGAAGCGTCACCTTGGCCTTGTCACCCTGCTCGAGGAACTTGATCAGGTTCTTCATCTTGACGTTGTAGTCCCCCTCTTCCGTGCCCGGGCGGAACTTTACTTCCTTGATCTGGATCTGCTTCGCCTTCTTGCGGGCGGCGTTCTTTTTCTTGCTCTGCTCGAACCGGAATCGGCCGTAGTCCATGACACGGCAGACCGGCGGTTCGGCATTCGGGACAACCTCGACCAGATCCAGGTTCTCCTCCTTGGCCGCCTCGATTGCTTCCTCGATATTCACGATACCGACCTGTTCACCGTCCGAGCCGATCAGCCGCACCTGCGGCGTATCGATCTGCTCGTTGCGCCGGTTCTTCTTTTCCTGAGCGATATTAAGACCCCTCCAAAACGAAACGACCGTGGCTGGCATCCTCTTCGGCCAGGCCGGCGGCCACTTCCTCGAAGGGACGACTGCCGAGATCCTGACCGTCGCGGGTGCGTACCGCCACGGCTCCGGTTTCCAGCTCCCGCTGCCCGATCACCAGCATGTACGGGATGCGCTGGAGCGTGTGTTCGCGGATTTTATAGCCGATTTTCTCGTTCCTCAAGTCGGCAAACGCGCGAATTCCCTGCTTTTTCAGGGATTTTTCCAGTTCCCTGGCCCGTTCGGCCTGATCGTCGGTGATATTCAGCACCACCGCCTGCGCCGGGGCGAGCCAGGTCGGCAGGCGGCCCTCGTAGTGCTCGATCAGGATACCGATGAATCGCTCCATGGAGCCGAGGATGGCGCGGTGGATCATCACCGGCACCTTTTTCTCGCCGTGCTCGTCCACGTACTGGGCGCCGAGCCGTCCCGGCATCGAGAAGTCGAGCTGGATCGTACCGCACTGCCACGCCCGGTTCAGGCAGTCCTTGAGCACGAACTCGATCTTCGGCCCGTAGAACGCGCCTTCACCCGGCTGCACGACGTAGTCCAACCCACGCGCATCGAGCGCTTCCCTCAGTGCCTGTTCGGAGCGATCCCATACGTCATCGGACCCGACCCGCTCCGGCGGGCGCAGCGACAACGCGATATCGATATCGTCGAAGCCGAAGTCGCCGTACACCTGCAGGGTCATATCGATCAGTTCGGCGATCTCCGCCTGCATCTGATCCTCGGTGCAGAACACGTGCGCGTCGTCCTGGGTGAAGCGCCGAGCGCGCATCAGGCCATGCAGTGTGCCGGACGCCTCGTTGCGGTGCACGACGCCAAATTCCGCAATTTTTTCAGGAAGATCGCGATAACTCTTCAAGCCTTGGTTGAAGAGCTGGACGTGCCCCGGGCAGTTCATCGGCTTGATCGCGTAGTCATGCTCCTCGATCGAGGTCGAGAACATATTGTCGCGGAACTTGTCCCAGTGGCCCGAGCGCTTCCAGAGGTCGCGGTCCAGGATCTGCGGCGTGTGCACCTCCTCGTAGCCGTACTCGAGCTGGCGCGCGCGCATGTAGTCCTCGAGCACCCGGTACAGCGCCCAGCCGCGTTCGTGCCAGAACACCATGCCCGGCGCGTCTTCCTGGAAATGGAACAGGTCGAGCTGGCGGCCCAGTTTGCGGTGGTCGCGCTTGGCGGCCTCTTCCAGCCGGTGCAGGTACTGCTTGAGCTGCTTTTTGTCGGGCCAGGCGGTGCCGTAGATGCGTTGCAGCATCTCCTTGTTCGAGTCGCCGCGCCAGTACGCGCCAGCCACCTTCATCAGCTTGAACGATCCCAGACGCCCGGTACTCGGCACATGCGGCCCGCGACACAGATCGATGAAATCATCCTGGCGGTAGAGCGAGATCGTCTCGCCCTGCGGGATATCGCGGATGATCTCGACCTTGTACTTCTCGCCCTTCTCCAGAAAGAACCCGATGGCCTCGTCGCGGTCCATGACCGAGCGCTCGATCGGGATATCGGCCTGGACGAGCTCGGTCATCCGCGCCTCGACGGCGTCGAGGTCTTCCGGCGTGAAGGGACGCTCGTACGCAAAGTCGTAGTAGAAGCCGTCCTCGATCACCGGCCCGATCGTGACCTGCGCCTGCGGATAGAGCTGCTGCACGGCCTGCGCCATCAGGTGCGCGGTCGAGTGACGGATCATGTGCAGCCCGTCCTCGTCCTTCGGCGTGACGATCGCGAGCTTGGCGTCGTGATCGACGCGGTAATCGGTATCGACCAGCGCGCCATCCACGCGACCGCCAACAGCGGCCTTCGCGAGTCCGGCACCGATATCGGCCGCGACATCGGCAACGGTGACGGGCTGATCAAAGTGACGGCGGCTGCCGTCCGGCAGGGTAATTTCCGGCATTCTCTTCCCCATCAGTGGTGACCCCTACGACGGGCCACGTGATCGCGGGTCTCCCGTTTCCGGGCCCCCCGAAAAACAAACGGGCCAGCGTGATAATCACGGCTGGCCCGGGATTCGTGGTAGGCGCGATTGGATTCGAACCAACGACCCCCACCATGTCAAGGTGGTGCTCTAACCAGCTGAGCTACGCGCCTAGCGTCAGGGGGCGCATTCTACATCTCGCCCCGCGGCTGTCAATCTGACCGTACGACTTTCCGCGATCCAGCGGATGTGCTGGCTGCGCGCGAGTGCAAGAAAAGCCCTCCTTCCTACGGCCCTTGCGGGAACGGCCCACTGCGCGGACCGCGGACAAACCGATCAGTCCGGAGAGAGGTGTACCCGGCCCGACGGTGAGTCCCCATCCAGCTTCTGGTGGAAGAAGCGGGCCGCCTCTTCCATCGCGCCGCCGGGAAAGAGAAAGGTCAGCACGTGCCCGCGCAGGCGCGAGATATAAAGCTCGCTCTCGACGCCGGCCTCCACCAGAGCGGCATAAAAATCGGTGGCGTGGTCAGAGGGAACCAGCGTGTCCATGTTGCCGTGGAACAAAAATACCGGCGGTGCCGCGGCATGTACGTGCACCACCGGGGACGCGGCGGCATAGGCGGCGGGCACCTCTGCACGGGTGCCGCCCAGAAAATCCTCCACCAGACGGCCATCCTTCCACTTGCGCAGGTCACTGGGCGTACCGCCGGCGACCACCGCGTCGGGTCGTGTCAGCGGGCCGCCATCCAGCTCACCGCCCTGGCCGGCGACCATGGCAAGCAGCGTGACCAGATGGGCACCGGAGGAATAACCCAGCGCACCGATCCGCTGGACATCGATACCGAGTCGCTCGGCATTTTGATGTATCCAGTACATGGCCTGCTGAATATCCCGCAACTGGGCGGGGAATCGATGTTCCGGAGCGAAACGGTAAGCCACGTTGACCGACACCAGGCCGCGCTCGGCGAGATACGTCGCGATTTCTTCCATGTCCTTCGGCGAGCGGCGCTGCCAACCACCACCGTGCACCACCAGCACCGCCGGATGGGGCCCTGCTCCCGCCGGGCGGCGAATATGGGCGTTCAATGCCTGGGGCCACGATTCCGGCGTATACCGCTCCACCTGAACGGCCACCGTCTGCGTCCGCGGGATATCGATTGACCGCTCGGGCCCACCGCGGTGGATCGTGCAACCGGAGACAGCAGCGAACAGAACGATCAGACCAGCACGCCCAAAGTACATGACGACCCTCGATTCAGGGGATACCAACGGTACGTCCCCCGGGAGATGTTGGATGCAGTCGAGTGACGGGAATCCCCTCGCCACTGCATTCCGTTCGAGAAAGCGACGCTGTTTGACGCAACAACCGCATCGATTTGCATCCGATGCGAAATTGCCAGAGAGGCACCTCACGGGCTCTTATGGGGACCGCCTTGCCGCCGATTTTCGGAGACAGAATGACCCCCATACACGCCTCCTGCCCCGTACGCGAGTTCGAACACGTGGAAATCCCGCTTTCGGATGGTTGTCGCCTGGCAGCCCGCATCTGGATGCCGGAAGGTGCAGAAAGCGCACCCTGTCCCGCGATCCTGGAATACATCCCCTACCGGAAAAACGACGCGACCCTGCCCCGGGACGCCCAGATGCACCCCGCGGTGGCGGCCCACGGCTACGCCTGCGTCCGCGTCGACCTGCGCGGTAGCGGCGAGTCCGAGGGCGTACTCTACGACGAGTATCTGCAACAGGAACTGGACGACGGTGTCGAGGTGATCGACTGGCTCACCAGACAGCCATGGTGCGATGGCAACGTCGGCATGATCGGGATTTCCTGGGGTGGCTTCAACGGCCTACAGATCGCCGCCATGCAGCCCCCGGCCCTCAAGGCCGTGATCACCTGCTCCTCCGCCGATGACCGGTACGCGGACGATGTCCATTACATGGGCGGCTGCCTGTTGGCCGACAACCTTTCCTGGGCCGGGCAGATGTTCGCGCGCAACACGCTGCCGCCCGACCCCCGACATGTCGGCGACCGCTGGCGCGATCTCTGGTTCCAGCGTCTCGAACACACCGGCCATTGGCTTGAGGCATGGCTCGCCCATCAGCATCGGGACGCCTATTGGCGCCACGGGTCGGTGTGTGAAAACTTTGCGGATATCCGTTGCCCCGTGTTCGCGGTCAGTGGCTGGGTCGATGGTTACTGCAATACCGTATTCCATCTGCTCGCGGGCCTCGATGTCCCCCGCAGGGGACTGGTTGGTCCCTGGGGTCATCAGTATCCGGATGCCGGAAAACCCGGTCCGGCGATCGACTTCATCCATGAATGCGTGCGCTGGTGGGACCACTGGCTGAAAGGCCGCGACACGGGGATCATGGACGAGCCCATGCTGTATGCCTGGGTACAGGACAGCGCCCCACCGCAGGGCTCGTACAGCGAGCGCCCTGGCCGCTGGGCCGCCGAACCGGCCTGGCCCTCGCCCAACGTCTCACCGCAGTCATACCGGCTGAGCGCCGACGGGCGGCTGCTCGGGCACGAGGGTTCGCCGGAAGCGGGAACCCTGCCGATTTCCTCACCCCTGACAACCGGTCAGCATGCCGGCAAATGGTGCTCGTACGCCGTACCCGGCGACCTCCCGGTAGACCAGCGAGCGGACGACGCCGGCAGCCTCGTCTTCGAGACCGCCCCGCTCGAGGAACCGCTCGATATGCTGGGCGAAGCGGTGGCCGAACTCGAGGTCGAAGCCGATCGCCCGGTCGCACAGGTTGCCGTCCGGATCAACGACGTCGCGCCGGATGGCGCCGTGACCCGCGTCACGTACGGTCTGCTCAATCTGACGCACCGTGACGGCCACGCCGATCCATCGCCCCTGGAACCCGGGCAACGCTACCGCGTCCGCGTGCCGCTGAAGCACGTGGGTCAGCGACTGCTCCCCGGACACCGCCTGCGGCTGGCGATATCAACGAGCTACTGGCCCCTGGCCTGGCCCACGCCGGAACCTGTCACGCTGCGTGTCCACACCGAAAGCAGCCATCTGGAACTGCCCCTGCGACCGACGCGCGACGAAGGCGAAACAGTCACCCCTTTCGCGGCACCGCCATCGCCGGCGGCGGCGCCACATACATTCATCGAACCGCCGGACAACGGCTGGCGGCTGTACGAGGATCTTGCCACCGGTGAACACACGCTCGACGTTCGCGATGGACTCGGAACGTTCCGGATCGAACGATCCGGACTGACCCTCAGCCGTACCGGCCGCGAGTACTACCGGATGACGGAGGGGAACTGGAATTCACCGACCGGTGAGATCCATTGGAACGTTGGTCTCACGCGGGGCGACTGGTCCATCAGGACGGTTACGGAGACGGTCTTGACCGCCGATGCGACGGCATTTCACGTCAACGCATCACTCAAGGCGTACGAGAATGAAGAAGTCTGCTACGAAGCCAATTGGAGCCGACGCATCCCGCGCGATCAGGTATAGGCGCCTGATCAGGAACCCGTGAGTCCGAATACATTCGCAGATCGACGCACCCTGTTATTCGAAATGCGTCGAATGCGAAGTTGTCGTCGCGGAGCCAAGGCTGTTTACTGGCTACAGGACGCGATGCAATCGCGAGGCGGGCCGACCATGCCGACGCCGAAAAATCACGAGGAGAACTGCAAATGACCCATCAGAACAAGCGCAACCAGCACGCCACATCCATACCGCGCCGCCGTTTCCTGCAGGGCACTGCCGCAGGGCTGTTCGCCACGACCATACCGATCGGCGTTACCTGGTCGGCCGACGGCAAAAAGATTCTGCGGGCCCGAGGCACCGCGGATCTCGATAAGCTGGATCCGGGTTTCTACCAGAACAGCTACAACGTGGATGTAATGAACTGCATCTACTCGAAGCTCATCCGATACAAGGTCGGGCGCGAGTGGGACTGGGAGTTGCAGGCGGCCGAGTCTATCGAGCAGGTAGACCCGACACATATTCGTTTCAAGCTGCGCCCGGGTCTTATGTTCACTGGCGGCTACGGCGAAATGACCGCCGAGGACGTCAAGTTCTCGTTCGAACGGGTTATCGATCACGACTCCCCGATCAAGGGCGACTGGGGCCCGCTCGAGCGGGTCGATATCGAAGACAAATATACCGGCGTGATCGTCCTCAAGGAGCCGTTCGAGCCCCTGTGGAACATCACGCTTCCCTACGGGGCCGGTCACATCGTGTCGAAGAAGGCGGTGATGGAGAAAACCGGAAACGGCGGTGACTTCGGCATGGAGCCGCCGTGTTACTCCGGCCCCTACTTCCTCGCCGAATGGAAGCCGAATCAGCAGACCATTCTCAAACGCAACCCGGACTACAACGGCCCCGACAAGCCCGAGTTCGACGAGATCCGGGTCATCCCGATGCAGGACGAGAAGACGGCCGAGATCGCATATGAGTCGGGCGACATCGACTACGCGCAGATCAGTCTGTCGAGTCTCGACAATTACAAAAACGACCCGCCGAAAAACACGACGATCGAGGAATATCCTTCGCTGTTCTATGTCTGGATCGGCATGAACATGGATCACCCGAAGCTCCAGGACATCAACGTCCGGCGCGCGATCCAGTGGGCGATCAACGTGCCCCAGATCCTCGAAACCGTCTACTTCGGCCAGGTCGATGTAGCGACCGGCAATATCGCACCGGGTCTGCCGGGCCATCGCGAAGCGGCCACCATCCCGCCGGAGGGTGATCTCGACAAGGCGCGCGAATATCTGCGCGAAGCGGGCGCCGAGGGTCTCGAACTGACAATCGACACACTCAACGCATCGAAGTGGAAATCGATCGCCGAGATCGTTCAGGCACAGCTCGGCCAGATCGGCATCCAGCTGCAGGTCAACGTGCAGGATTCGGGCAGCTTCTGGACTCTTGGCATGGAGGAAGAAGGCGATCGCTGGAAAGACATGCAGCTCATCGTCAATCGTTTCTCAATGGCACCCGACCCGTACTACGCCACCCAGTGGTTTACCTGTGAACAGGTCGGTGTGTGGAACTGGGAACGCTTCTGCAGCGAGCGGTTCGATGAACTCAACCAGAAGGCGATCCAGGAAAACGATCCCGACAAGCGCGCCGCGATGTATCGGGAGATGCAGGATCTGATGGAAGAGTCCGGTGCGTACCGCTTCCTGACCCACGAGGCGACGCCCATCGTGTACCGCCACACCACCACGGAGGCGACACTCCGCCCCGATGGCCAACCGCTGTACCGGTACTTCCGCAGCGTCTGACGTGCGGGTTCAGGGCGCGAAACACCAGCACCGGCGACGGGGGTAAGGCGGACTATGTGGCTGTATACGGCACGCAGACTGATCCTCGCCCTCGTCACGCTGGCTCTCGCGGTATCGCTCCTGCACGTGATGATCCGGGCGGTGCCCGGTGATCCGGCAGCGATCATGCTGGGTCCGCGGGCAACCGCGGAGCAGCGCGAAGAACTGCGCACCCGCATGGGGTTGGACGAGCCGCCCTGGGTCCAGCTCGGGATCTACTTCTCCGATCTGGCCCAGGGCGATCTCGGCGTGGACGTCAAGACCGGGCGCGAGGTTTCGGCGATCGTTTCGGAACAGATGCCCTACACGCTCGTTCTGATCCTCACGGCGATCTTCTGGGCAGCGGCGATCGGCATACCACTCGGTTGTTATTCGGCCGTCAGACGGAACACCCTGATCGATCGAATTACGGGCGTTCTATCGGTCTCGGTCATTGCCGTGCCCTCGTTCGTCATGGCGCTGTACGCGCTGTTGATTTTCGCGGTCGCGCTCGACTGGCTGCCGGCAACCGGAGCGGGTGAAGGACTGTTCAACAAGCACCTGATCCTGCCGAGTTTCGCCGTCGGCGTGTCCTGGGTCGGCTACATCGCCCGGGTCGTGCGCGCCTCGATGCTCGAGGTGCTCGGGGAAACGCATGTGCGGATGAACCGGGCATTCGGATTACCGGAATCACGGATTGTTTTCCGCTACGCCCTGCCCCTCGCGATCCTGCCTACGGTCACGCTGATCGGTGTCGGCATGGCATATCTGCTCTCGGCCGCGGTTTTCGCCGAGATCGTGTTTGCCCGGCCCGGTATCGGGGCATTGATCGTGAATGCGGTCGGCGAGCGCAACTACCCGATCGTCATGGGTTGCGTGGTCGTCACCACCGGCCTGTTCGTGATCGCGACGGCACTGGCGGATCTGATCAACGCCATGCTGGATCCGCGCGCACGTGAGGGGATATAGCGCGATATGACAGCGGCAACCGAAGAGACGCAGACCACGGAACGCAGCGCGCTGGGCCAGTACTGGGCTCAGCTTTGGCGGGATCCGCTCGGTATCTCCGGGTTGATACTCGTAATCCTGCTGCTCGCCAGCGCGATCTTCGCCCCGTGGATCGTGCCCTACGACCCCAACAAGATCCTTGTGGGGCAGAAGCTGATCGGGCCCACCGCCGAACACTGGATGGGGACCGACCACCTCGGCCGCGACGTCTTTTCGCGCGTCATCATGGGAGGGCGGATTGCCCTGCAGGTCGCCCTTGCATCGCTTACGGCGGCATTGACCGTCGGACTGGTGCTGGGACTGATCGCCGGCTACGGACCACGCTGGCTGGATAACGGCCTGCTACTGATGTTTGATGCGGTACGTGCATTTCCGGTCATCATTTTCGCACTGGCGCTGGTTACGCTGCTGGGACCCAGTCTGTACTCCGTCATCTTCGTTGTTGCGGTTACCTCGATTCCGATTTACGCGCGCATCGTGCGCACCCAGACGATCGCAATCCGCAACAACGAATTCATCATGGCCGAACGTTCAATGGGAGCCGGCAACATCCGGATCCTGGGGGTCCACATCCTGCCGAATGTGGTCGGCCCGTTGCTGATTCTGGCGAGCATGGATGTGCCATTGATCATTACGCTCGAGGCCGGACTGAGCTTCCTCGGCTTGGGGGTTCGGCCACCAACGCCCTCCTGGGGCACGATCCTCAACGACGGCTACAGCTTCATCCGCAACTCGCCATGGCCCGTGGTATTCGGCGGCATACCGATCATCATCGCCACACTCGGTTTCACGTTCCTCGGCGAGGCCCTGCGCGACATCTTCGACCCGAAACTGCGACGCGATTTATGAGCGCGAACGACCACAACGTGCTCGAGGTGCGCGACCTGTCACTGGATTTCGGCAGTCCCCGCGGCCGCGTGCATGCGCTGCGCAATATCAATCTCGACGTACCGCGTGGGCGCATAGTTGGCCTCGTGGGCGAGAGCGGCAGCGGCAAATCGACCCTGGCGGTGGCCACCCTCGGCCTGCTCGCCGGCAACGCCGAAATAGTCGCTGGCGAGATCCTGTTCGAGGGAAAGGACATACTGAACATGAACGAAGGGGAACTGCGGGAAATCCGCGGCCGGCGCGCATCGATGATCTTCCAGGATCCGATGACCGCCCTGAACCCCGTG
>Ga0136597_1001166_pt1 | contig 10166 bp, 8 predicted proteins | sample AntRauTorcE11898_FD_101385 | JGI IMG/M metagenome (GOLD analysis project Ga0136597, IMG submission 101385) | Saline lake microbial communities from Rauer Islands, Antarctica - Metagenome Torckler E11 #898 | ecosystem: Environmental > Aquatic > Non-marine Saline and Alkaline > Saline | place... | reverse complement strand
GGTCACGTCACCGGGGTAGAGTTGGGTCCGGTCGGGGTCGTACACCTCCATCGCGTAGGTCAGGTCCTTTCGGGCCTGCCAGAGGTCGTCCATCGCTCCCTCCTCGGCGATGTCGAACGTCTCCAGGCCGTGGCTGGCGAACACCGTCCTGCAGAAATCGACCTCGGCGTCGACGTCGTGGTCGGCGTGGAACTCGACGAACACCGTGGGGCGCACGGGCAGGCCCGTGTCGCTGTAGGCGTTGGCCATCCCGATCGCCTCGGTGTCCAGCAGTTCGACTTTCGCCAGGTCGACGCCCGCCCCCACGGCGTCGGCGACGGCCGCCGCGGCGTCCTCGACGGTGGGGAACGTCGCGCGCCCGCCCCGGCGCTGCTCGGGCAGGCCGGCCAGCCTGAACGTGACCCGGGTGACGACGGCCAGCGTCCCCTCGCTGCCGACGACGAGGTCCTTGAGGTTGTAGCCCGCGGAGGTCTTGCGCGCCTCGCTGCCCAACTCCACGACGGTGCCGTCCGGGAGGACGGCCTCCACCGCCAGCAGCCAGTCGGCCACTTCGCCGTACTTCACCGTCCCCATCCCGGCGGCGTCGGTGGCGACCATCCCACCGACCGTCGATATCTCTGCCGAGGAGGGGAACGCCGGGTGGAATAGGCCGTAGCGCGCGACGTGGTCGTTCAGGTCGCCGCCGAGTACGCCCGCCTCGGCGTCGACCTGCAGGCTGTCGGGGCGGACCTCCAGCACGCGGTCCATCCGGGAGAGGTTGAGGCTGACGCCGCCCTCGACGGGGACTGCGCCGGCTTCCAGCCCCGTTCCGGCGGCGTAGGGCGTGACTGGGACGCCGTGCGCCGAGCAGGCCGCGAGCAGCGTCGACACGTCGTCGGTCGATTCGGCGTAGACGACGGCGTCGGGGCCGTCCTCGGTCACGTCGAGGTGCGAGAACTCCTCGACGCCGGCGTCGCTGGTGTACTGGTCTCGGTGGCGCCGGTCTGTCTGGACCTCGCCGTCGAAATCGAGGTCGGCGAGAAACGACACGTCGTGGCTCATTGCCGGCAGAACGTACTCCTCGGGGAAGTAGCTACGCCCCGCCGGCACCGGTTGCTGGCTCCTGTCGACGGTGGAGTCGCCGCACCGGGCAGTTTTTGCCCTTCGACTGCCCCCTCCCTGTATGACCACGGCGGCCGACCTCGACGAGGGGGCGCTCCAGTTCGAGCACGTCCCCGAGAGCGACCAGTCCTTCGAGAACGCGCTCGCGAAGGCCGCCGACGGGAAACGACTCGCGGTCGACGACGCACTCGAACTGCTGACCACGGGCACGGAGTCGCCGGGTATCGACGCCCGGCGCAAGGAGCGAGTGCTCGAACTCGCGGACCGCCGACGCGCCGAGATGGTCGGCGAGACGGTGACGTTCGTCGCGAACCTGAACAACAACGTCACCACCGCGTGCAACACCGGCTGTCTGTTCTGCAACTTCAAGAACCCCGCTAGCGCCTTCGAGAAGGACTCGGACGTCGAACATACTGGGTTCACCAAGACGCCGGCCGAGAGCCGCGAATCGGTGCGTGAGGGGCTCGAACGCGGCATCTACGAGGTCACCTCCGTTTCGGGACTCCACCCCGCGTTCGCGCTCGATCGGGAGCACCGCGAGATCCTCGAGACGTACGACGACGCCGCGCGGACGGTGAACTACAAACCGCCCGAGCGCTACGAGACCGACCCCGGAACGTACGTCGAGCAGATGGAGGCCATGGCCGTCGGCGGCGTCCACCTCCACTCGATGACGCCCGAGGAGGCCTACCACGCGCGCCGCGGGACCGAGCGCTCCTACGAGTCCATCTACGGTCGCCTGCGCGACGCGGGCCTCGATTCGGCGCCCGGCACGGCCGCCGAGATCCTCGTCGACGAGGTCCGGGACGTGATCTGTCCGGGGAAGATGGACACCGGCGAGTGGGTCGCGGCGATGGAGGGCGCCGCCGCCGCGGGGCTCCCCCTTACCTCGACGATGATGTACGGACACGTCGAGAACGAGATGCACCGCGCGAAACACCTGCAGGTGATTCGGGACCTGCAGGACCGAACTGGGGCGATCACCGAGTTCGTGCCGCTCTCCTTCGTCCACCAGAACACGCCGCTCTACGAGGCCGGCGTCGTCGACGGCGGCGCGAGCAGGGACGAGGACGAACTGCTCGTCGCCGTCGCCCGCCTCTTCCTCGACAACATTGAACACATCCAGTCCTCGTGGGTCAAATCCGGCGACGAACACGGGCTGAAACTGCTCAACTGCGGCGCCGACGACTTCATGGGAACCATCCTCTCCGAGGAGATAACCAAGCGCGCCGGCGGGCAGTACGGCGAGTTCCGCAGCGTCGCCGACTACGTCGAGATGGTGGGCGCCATCGGCCGACCGCTGGCCGAGCGCTCGACGGACTACGAACAGATGCGGCGCGTCGAGATGGACGGCGGGCCGTACGGGCCGAAACTGGGGCCCCAGGCCGACGGGACGCCGCTGCTGGACTGAGTCGATTTCTCGCCACAGGCTCCGAACCGTTCCCACGGTCGAGCAAAGGCTTTCACCGGCGGACCCGACCCCGACGTATGAACGCCGAACGCCACGTACTCGACCTGTTGCTCGCCGACGCCCGGCAGTCGACCGCGGACATCGCCCGACAGACCGATCTCACCGAGGCGGAAGTCGAGGCGACCATCGACGATCTCGAAGCCGCTGGCGTCGTCCACGGCTACCAGGCCGTCGTCGACTGGGCCAACGCCGAGGAAGAACGCGTCGAGGCCCACGTCGAACTCAACGTCGAACTCGACAGAGAAACCAAGTACGAGGACATCGCGGGCCGGATCGCGAACTACTCCGAGGTCGAGACGCTGCGACTCGTCTCCGGCGACTACGACTTCGCGGCCGTCGTCGTCGGCACGTCGATGCGGGACGTCTCGGCGTTCGTCGCCGACCAGATCGCCCCGATCCCGGAGGTGACTCAGACGGTGACGCACTTCGTGATGGACACCTACAAGCGTCGTGGCGTGGATTTCGCCGATCACGACGACGACGAGCGACTCTCGGTTTCGCCATGAAGGTTGCCGACCGCGTCGAACGGACGCCGCCCTCGGGCATCCGGAAGTTCTTCGAGTTGGCCGAGGAAGCCGACGACGTGATCTCGCTGGGCGTCGGCGAACCCGACTTCTCGGCGCCCTGGGCCGCCCGCGCGGCCGCCATTGACGCCCTCGAACGGGGACAGACCTCCTACACCGCTAATCGTGGTCGAGCTGACCTCCGCGCAGGAATTTCCGAGCACGTCGCCCAGTACGACCTCGATTACGACCCGGAGACCGAGATTCTGGTCACCGCTGGCGCCAGCGAGGCGGTCGACCTCTCGATGCGCGCGCTGGTGGACCCCGGCGACACCGTCGCGGTCCCCCAGCCCTCCTACATCTCCTACGCGCCGACTGCGACGTTCACCGGCGCCGAGGTGCTCCCGGTACCGACACGGGCCGAGGAGGGGTTCAAACTCACCGACCGAGCGCTGCGCGAGGCCGGCGCCGGCGACGCCGACGCGCTGATCTACTGCTACCCGAACAACCCCACCGGTGCGGTGATGGACGGAGAAGCGCTCCGCCCGGTCGCGGCGTTCGCTCGGGCGCACGACCTGACCGTGTTCGCCGACGAGATATACGCCGCGCTCACCTACGGCAGTGACCACGACTCCATCGCGACGCTGCCGGGGATGCGCGAGCGAACGGTCGTCGTCGGCGGCTTCTCGAAGGCGTTCGCGATGACCGGTCTCAGACTGGGCTACGCGCTCGCGCCGCCCGAGGCCGTCGAGGCGATGAACCGCGTCCACCAGTACACGATGCTCTCGGCGCCGACGACCGCGCAGTTCGCGGGGCTGGAGGCGATCCGTTCCTGCGGCGACGCCGTCGACGAGATGCACGAGGCGTACGACCGGCGCCGGCGCTACGTCCTCTCGCGGTTTCGGGAGATGGGACTGGACTGTTTCGAGGCTGAGGGGGCGTTCTACGTGTTCCCGGAGTGTCCCGGCGACGACGAACAGTTCGCCGAAAACCTCCTCAGCGAGGAGGGCGTCGCCGTCGTCCCCGGCAGCGTGTTCGGCGAGGGCGGCGAGGGCCACCTCCGGGTTTCCTACGCGACCGGGATGGACGAACTGCGCGAGGCGACCGCCCGGATCGAGCGGTTCCTCGATTGAGACGGCTTACTCGGCTTGGCGCTCGGTCACGTCCACCTCGCCGACGAGCTGGCGGTGGACGTACGGCATGTCGATACCCTCGGCGTCGAAGCGCTCTTTGACCGCTTGCACCGCCTTGCTGCGTACTGCGACGTAGTCGCCGCGGTCCGGTTCGTCGATCCAGAAGCGCGCCTGGATGCCGACCGCGGAGTCGCCGAGTTCGCTGACCCGCGTATCGGGTGCGGGCTCCGTGAGCACGCCGTCGACGGCGCTGATCTCCTCGATGATCGCCTCCCGGGCCAGGCCGATGTCGTCGTCGTAGCCGATACCGAACACGAACTTCTGCCGGAGTTTCTCGTAGGCGACGGGGTTGGTGATGGCGTTGTTCGCCAACTCGCCGTTGGGGACGGTGATCTGCTCGTTGTCGAACGTTCGGACCGTCGAGACCCGGAGGTCGATGTTCTCGACCCGGCCCGAGTTGTCGTTCCACTCGATCCAGTCGCCGACCTGGAACGGCTTGTCCTTGATGATGAACACGCCGGCGACGAAGTTGCCGATGAGGTCCTGTGCGGCGAAGCCGAGCGCCAGCGCGAGCGCCCCCGAGAGCGTCGCCGCCGCGGTGAGGAAGCTGGGGAAGCCGGCCGCCATGAACGCCACGGCGACGGCGGCGAACAGCACCAGCACGTTGGCGGCGCTCTTGGTCAGGCCACGCAGCGCCTTGGTGAACCCGCGAGCTTTCAGCAGGCGGAGTAACAGCGGGATCACGACGAGTCGCCCGATCAGCCACGTCACGAGGAAGCCGCCGAGGAACGCCAGCGCCCGGCCCGCCAGCGCCGACAGCGAGACGCCGAACAGGTCGCCGCTCAGCCCGAACTGGAGCGCGGTGAGAGTCTGCATGGGCGAGGGCATGAACGCCCCTCGCAAAGGCCTACTGGCTCCGGAGCAGTGCCGCTGATACTCGCGCTCGGCGCCGGTTTCGGACCTCGCCCGGCCAAGAGCTATGCTGTTGGCGATGCAACGTCTCGGCATGGAGACGGAACTCAAACTCAACGAACTGCACGACGGGCTCGCCGACCTCGACTATCCGCTCTCCCGCGAGGCGGCCGTCGACGCCTGCGAGGGCGTCACGCTACTACTCGCGGACGGGACGGAGCAGCTCGCCGACGTGATCGGCGACTCCGGTGCCGACCGGTTCGAATCGGCCGCGGACCTGGAGAGTGAAGTGATGAGCACGCTCCCCCAGCACGCTGTGGGGGAGCCCTACCAGTCCGAGGGCGACGCGTAGCCACAGCGAGTAGTTACTTCGGAACGGAGAGCGGTCCCTCCCGGCGCGCGACCGCGCGGAACCGTCGGCCGTGGGCGTCGTCAGCGTCGATTCGGTGCTGGATCGCTGTCGGGAGCCAGTCGCCCCCGTTGGCTGGCGGGTCGGCGACCCGGCCGGCGAAGTCGGCCCGTCGAAGCGAATCCGAGAGGTAGCGATCGTACGTGGGCAGGCGCTCGTACAGCGGGATATCCGCTTCGTCGGCGATGTCGTCGAGTTCCCGCAGCGCCGGCCACTCGTAGTCCGGGTTGATGTAGTCGTCCGTGATCGGCGAGACGCCACCGAGGTCGTCGACGCCGCAGTCCAGTAGCTCCCGGGCGGGCGAGAGGTTCGGCGGGACTTGGACGGAGACTTCCTCGGGGAGGGCCGCGCGGGCCATCGCCACCGTCCGGCGCATCGTCTCGAGGTCGGGCTTCTCGAAGTCCGAGCGCTCGTTGGGGACGACGTTCTGGACGATCACCTCCTGCACGTGGTCGTAGCGTTCGTGGAGTTCGCGGATCGCCAGGAGGCTCTCGGCACGGTCGCGCCAGTCCTCGCCGATGCCGACGAGGATGCCCGTGGTGAACGGGACGCCCAGTTCGCCGGCGTTGCGGATCGTGTTGAGTCGCTGGCCGGGGGTCTTGCGTCGGCCGCCCGAGTGTGCGCGCACGTCCGCGGTCGTCTCCAGCATCACCCCCATCGAGGCGTTCACGTCGGCGACCGTCTCCATCTGCTCGCGGGTCTGGTCGCCGGGGTTGGAGTGCGGGAGCAGGCCCTCCTCGAGGGCGATTTCGCAGGCCTCGCGCAGGTACTCGTGGATGGAGTCGTGGCCCCACCCAGCGAGTTGGTCGTAAATCCCCGTGTAGCGCTCGTCGGGGTCGTCGCCGAAGGTGAACAGCGCCTCCGTACAGCCAGCGTCGGCGCCGATCCGGCACTCCTCGCGGATCTCTTCGGGGCTCATCAGCGTCGCCTCCCCGGGCACGTCGTAGTAGGTGCAGTAGGTGCAGGTGTAGCGACAGGCGGTCGTGAGCGGGATGAACACGTTCCGGGAAAACGTCAGCGCGTCGGCGGCCGCCACGTCGTCGGGCGTGACCGAGAGCAGGCGCGAGACCGCCTGCTCGTCGATGGCGAGGTCGATGTCGTACTCGTCGGCGGCCGGGATCACGGCCGGAGGTGGCAGGGGGACGGCTAAGAAGCTTTCACCCCGGCCCGAATTCGCTGGTTCTCGGTCCCGGCGGTTCTCACTCCCGAACCGCTTCGACCCGGCCGCCGCCTACGGCCAACTCGAAGCCCGCATCCTCCAGCCAGTCCGTCGCCGCGCCGTCGCCGTGCAACAGCACCTCCACGAGGTCCGCCGGCTCGTCGATATCCACCGCCAGCTTTCGCGAGTCGACCTCCCGGACCGAGAGCCCCGCCTCTCGGGCGATTTCGAGGTGGTCGCGGTAGGAGGCGCCGTGGTAGTCGACGCTGAACGCCGGGTCGCGGGCGAGGAAGGCGTTCGTGCCGCCGCCGAGGCCCGCAGCGATCGCGAGGTCGGCCGAGGAATCGAGCAGGTTAGCGATCGCCGTCGGGGTGGCGAGCGCCAGGTCGGCCATGACGACTGCCGTCGGCGTCCGGTCGAGACAGTCGTTGACGGCCGGCGTGAGTGGACGGTCGTCGACGACGACCGACGCGTCGACGGCGTCGGACGCAGTCCGACTGCCCGAGGGACGGAGTCCCTCGATGTCGACGGGACCGGTCGCGAGCACCGTCACGTCGAACGCGCGGTCGATGCCGTCGAGTGCGTGTAGTACGTCCGCGAGCATCGCCGCCGAGAAGTCGCGGCGCTCGTCGGCTGAGAGTACGCCTGCCAGTCGGGTTTTCGGTCGGTCGGCGGAAAACGGAACGACGACGTGCACGGGGGAGCGTGCTCAGAACAGCGACTCGAGTTCGTCGTCGTCGTCGTTGACGAGTTCTTCGAGGTTGTCCTCGCTCTCCTCGCGGATGTCCTCGATGTTCTCCTGTGCCTCGATGGCCACCTGCTGGAGCTCCTTGATCCGGGGAACGTTGCTGACTCCCGAGAGCAGGATGACGCCCGCGACGAAGTTCGCGCCCGCGACGGGGTAGTCGCCACCCCGGACCTCCATGCTGCCGGTCTGCTCCTCGAGCCACTTCCGCCCGCGCTCGATGCCTTTACGGTTGAGGTACTTCGGCGGGCCGGCCATCACGAGCAGCGCGCGTTCGGCGCCCTCGATCTCGCAGGGCAGCGTGAGCCGCCCCAGCGCGGCCTTGCGAACGAGGCTGGTGATGCGGTTGGTCGTGTGGGCGGTGTCGAGCTGCTCCTCCTCCTCGTTGCCGGTGAGCCGGGAGAGCAGGCCGCCGTTGTTGCCGCTGGTGTTCTCTACTTCCTCGCGGGCGTAGCCCACGGTGGAGACGCCGCCGCCGGCCAGCGTGTTGATTATCTCCGAGGAGTCGACGACGCTTTCCGCTACTTCGCCGCCCTGCTCGACCTCGCCGGCGCCGAACAGGATGCCGAACCGCTTGACGATCTCGTCGTTGATCTGGTCGTAGCCGCCCTGGACGGACTCGCCGGTCTTCCGCCACGCGTCGTTGTCGAACACCATGAGGTTGTCCACCTCACGGACGAACGTCTGGAACGAGCGCGCTGCGTTGAGGGTGTAGATGCCACCCTCGTCCGATCCCGGCAGGATCCCCAGCCCGTAGACGGGCTCGGTGTAGATCCGCTTGAGGTGCTTCGAGATGACGGGTGCGCCGCCACTCCCGGTGCCGCCACCCAGCCCGGCGATCACGAGGAACGCGTCGACCTCGTGGACCGGGATCGAGTCGATGGCGCCCTGCACCTCGTCCATGTCCTCCTCGGCGATCTCCGCGCCGAGTTCGTTGTCGGCACCGACGCCGTGTCCTTTCACCCGAGACTGCCCGATGAGCACGCGTTGGCTCTCCGGGATGTTGTCCAGCCCCATCAGGTCGGCCTTGGCGGTGTTGACCGCGACGGCGGCTCGAACGATGTTCGAGCCTTGCTCGGCGTCGTAGCCGACGAACTTGTCGACGATCTTGCCGCCGGCTTGACCGAACCCGATCATTGCCAGCTTCATGCGGACGCTCCCCTCGTCATTACGCGAGTCTCACGTGGATGCCGGACAAAAGGCTTGTGGGCCGACCTCACGGTTTGCCGGAAGATCCCGTCGAATCGACCCCTCGTTGTCGGTTTATTTCCGCAAGTGACGGTCGTCTAAAGTTATTTCCGGGCCCAGTCGAGCATTCGGTCGTAGAACGGCGCCGACGAGAGCGCGCCCGCGTCGCCGACGAGGACGAGCGACTTCTTCGCCCGGGTGAGCGCGACGTTCATCCGCCGGGGGTCGTCGTAGATCGGCCCGGAGAGTTCTCCTGTCGCGACGAAGGAGACGATGATCACCTCCTCGCTCGACCCCTGGAACCGATCGACCGTGTCGACGGTGGCGTCGACGCGACGGGAGATTTCGGCGACTTGCGCGCGGAACGGCGCGATGACGCCGATATCGTCCGGGTCGACGCCCGCGGCGACGAACTGGTCGACGATTTCGGCCACGCGGTCTGCCTCCGTGGGGTTGGTGTTGCCCTCGCGCTCTCCCTCGGGATCGACGAAGGAGACAGGGTCCTGCAGAGTTTCCGGAAGCGAATCTGTATCGATCCCCGCCAGATCCGAAACCCGCTGGGCGGCCACCTCGCGGGTTGCGGGCCGGAGCGCGCCGTCGTAGAACTCCCGCGAGGAGAACGCCTGAATGCGCTGGGCCATCCGGTACTGGCGGTCCAGCAGCACCGACGCCCCGGGCGCCATCTCGTGGAGGCGCTCGAACAGCGACGTGGAGAGGTCGAGACGCGGCGGGCGGTCGGCGGCGTCGGCGCCTCCTTGCTCGCTTGCCGCGGTGCCGCCATCCGTTGCCGCGCCGCGGTCGGGCGTCCACTTCTGCCCGCCCTCGGCCTGCACCACGGGCGGTAGCTGTTCGTGGTCGCCGACGAGCACGAACCGCTCGGCGAGGTTGATCGCCGCCAGCGTCGCCGGTTCGGTCAACTGCGACGCCTCGTCGACCAGCGCGACGTCGAACGCCTCCTCGCGCATGATCCGCGAGCCACAGGAGGCCGTCGTCGCCGCCACCAGTGGGGCGTCCCGGAGTTCCGAGATGCGCTCACCGGGGTCGCCAGCCTGCTCCAGTCGGAGGTCCTGCATGTCTTCCCGAATCCCGGACTCGGTGCCGAACCGGACGATATCGTCATCGTCGACGCCCTGCTCCCGCACCGCTTCGAGCGCGTTGTCGACCGCGCGGTTGGTAAACGCCGAGAGCAGCACGCGCTCGCCCTGCTCGATCAGGGCTTTGACCGTCCGGGCGATGGTGTAGGTCTTCCCGGTCCCCGGCGGGCCGTGAACCAGCGCGAACTCCTCCGCGCGGGTCGCGAGGTTCACCGCCTCGTTCTGGGCGTCGTTGTTGTCGATATACTCGCGCTCTTCGCCCGAGAACACCGGCTCTCTGCGGCCGAACAGCACGTCCTTCCGGTCGGGATCGCCCTTGAGGACGCCGTCGTGGAGCGCGGTCAGCATTCGGTCGACCGAGAGCTCCGAGGGGTAGACGTCGAGGCGGCGCACGTCGACTGGTTCGTCGGCCTCGACGACGATTTCGGCGCCGGCCTTCCCACTCCCGAGG
>Ga0136597_1001165_pt1 | contig 10168 bp, 12 predicted proteins | sample AntRauTorcE11898_FD_101385 | JGI IMG/M metagenome (GOLD analysis project Ga0136597, IMG submission 101385) | Saline lake microbial communities from Rauer Islands, Antarctica - Metagenome Torckler E11 #898 | ecosystem: Environmental > Aquatic > Non-marine Saline and Alkaline > Saline | place... | reverse complement strand
CCTGTCTATTTCCTCGTCAATACGGTGTTCGTGTTGCTGATGATTCAGACACTCGTCTACTGGGCCGGGCCCCAGGATGTGAAGATGAGTCGACCGATATTCGGCGTCATTCCCCGTCGGTTGATCGGGATATCGATTATTTCGTTCCTGACTGCAGCGGCGATGATGACGATGTGGGGGCGGGTCGGTGATTGGAACGAGCCGGTCGTCGCACTGGCTCGCATTAGCGTCGTCTGGACGGTCGCCTCGTTCGGCGCTGCACTCGGTGACATCCTTCCGGGTGAGAGTTCCGGCACGGATATCAGTGAGAACCTGTAGCCCGACACGAGCGACTCCGCACCGCAAACCGAGGGAGTCGACGTTCTTCACACAATCCAGAAGAGACAACTCGTTTATACAGCTTCAGACCGTTTTTTTTTAGTTGTGAATAAACTCAAAACAGGGCTACTGACGGTTTCAACTGCGGCAGTTGGTCTCGTAACACTGCGGGCGGTTCGGAAACGACGGTCAAACCCACAGGACGAAGCACAAACAGCGGCTCAAGAAGCGCTTACGGAATCGAAGATCGCCGCAGATCATGCAGCGGCTGCGGCCGGGCATGCTCGTGTGGCTGGTGAGAAAACCATCGAATACGCTCGTGGGGAACTCAAAACGGCCACCGCCAACGGAAACGACACGGAGACGGCGCGTCCAGCACCCGTGCGCCGCCTTCGGCGAATTGGAAACGGGTGGATTCGTCGATAACGACCCGGTCTGTGAGACGCTCAATGAGTTCGAATCGGAGCCCGAACACGGACATTCGACGCCTACCGAGCGCGACGGCAGTAGCCTCCACGCAGTCTGCCACTAATGCGTATCTTTTTCTGTTCAGGTAACTATAATTATATAATGAAGTCTCAGATAAAGACAGCATTCAGCAGAGCAAAGTACGCAGCAGTCGGCGCGGCAGTCGGTGCAGCTCTCGGCGGGCTTGTGAGTCGACAGGCCGCAAGCACTGGCGGGGCCGTCGGTGGATTAGTTGGCGCAACAGTTAGCGAAACGTGTACCGGAGAGTCTGGGACCGTTGCAACACTGAAACAGAAAGTAACATCCGAGTAACAACAGACGTGCTGTATATGAATGTAGACTGATGATTTTACAACTATTGTGGCCTGTTTGCGTCGTTCTCTTCGGTTATAGAGTACTGTTACAATAGTAAGTGAGGACCACTGAACACCCTCATCTACACAAAACAAATATATTAGACATTTCCATCCAAGCACCCTATTTATAAATCTGATCTATACAGTATATATACCAGAGGCGTTAAGTACTGAAACACATATTATTTACTTGAAATGAGTTTACTACTTGACGCGCTCTCAGACTTTGTGCAGAACCTCGTGGCGTTTGTGATGATGATTGTCCTCGCCATCGTTTCATTCTTTTTTACTGTTTTTGTCGTCGACATCGGTGCCGGGTTCGCTGGCTATGGTGGCAACGAGTATGTCGTGCTTTCGGCTGCACTCCTTGTCGCCGCCGCAATCCTCGCTGGCGGGATCTCGCCGCTTGGTTACCTCAGCCAGACAAATCAGATCGAACATCGTCCACGAGCCGCCTCAACAACTGAGGCTGACGCAGTCACTCCTGAGACAGACCTGAAGTAACCGCAGCTGACAAACCCGCATTTTTGTTGATTGATCTCGGTCGTGACAACCTACGTCATAGCTATAGCTGTCTCGACTTCAAACGAAACGCCCTCAGCAGAGCCAGATACGCGGTGTTGATGGCTAATAAAATGGAGCTACGAGAGATCCATGCCGCCGTTGATGTCGAGGACCTCGCCCGTAATGTATGAGGACTCCCTGCTCGCCAGAAACCGCACGGCTGCGGCGATGTCGTCGATTGTCCCAAACCGGCCACGGGGAATATCGTCGAGAATTTTCTGTTTGGTTTTCTCGGGAATCGTCTCAAGCATCGAGGTCTCGATAAAGCCCGGCGCAACGCAGTTTACGGTCGAATCGTATGGCGCGAGTTCGAGCGCGAGCGTTCGTGTGAACCCGAACAGCCCGCTTTTCGCGGTCGCGTAGTTCGCCTGGCCGAAGTTACCCTGCTTGCCGACCACACTGGAGATGTTGATGATCCGGCCCTCTTCGGCGGCCTTGATATCCTCAAAAAACGTCTGGCTGACGTTGAACGCCCCGCCGAGATGGACGTCGATCACCTGGTCCCACTCCTCGCGGGTCATGTCTTCGAACTTGGTGTCTTGGGTCACGCCTGCGTTGTTGACTAGCACGTCGACCGGGCCGAACCGCTCGGTGATCGTCTCGCGCATCGCCTCGACATTACTCCGGGCAGTGACATCCCCCTGGACCGCTATCGCCGTCCCGCCAGCCGACTCGATGGTCTCAACGACCTCCTCGGCTTCTTGATTCGAACTCCGGTAGTTAATGACCACGTTTGCACCGCTGTTGCCGAGATGGATGGCGATTCCGCGGCCGATTCCCCGCGACGAGCCGGTAACGAGACAGGTTCGTGTATCCATGAATTGTAGTGACGGGAGAGCTATCCCCGCCGAGTATTCGGTAATAGGTGACTATACAGAGATAAAACTAGTCATCTTTCTAGAAAGTTGCTGGAGACCGTCAAGTGGGCCGAAAACTCACTCAACGTGGGCTGTGGCAGCCTCGACCCATGCGTTGAGTCGACTTCGAGGGATCTCCGTCTCCGCAGCAAGCCGGTCGACATCAGCCTCGGCCAGCGCGGCTGGACCTGTGATCCCGGCCCCTTGGAGTCGTTCGGCGTACGCCGGACCGATCCCCGAGATCGATTCGAGGCTCTCTGTGTCGTCCGACTCAGTGCTGTCGGCGGAGGCTGTGTTGTCGTCTGTCTCAGTGTCGACGGACTCCTCGGCGGTCTCCGTCTCAGCCGCGTCGACGGGGTCCTCGTCTCCCGCATCGTCAGTCTCAACAACCGACCGCTGTTCGAACCACGCACAGACACTGGGCCACAGTTCAGCGTGTGACCGCGAGGAGACGCTTAGACCGATGTGACCCGTCGAGGCCTCCATCGTCGTCGTGTCGTCGCTTGGGATGCGGTTGTTGAACGGTTTCGAGGCCTGCGGCGGGATCAGATGGTCGTACTCGGCGACGATCTGGAGCACCGGCATCTCGATGTTCCCGATGTCGACGTGCCGATCACCGAAGTACAGCTCGTTGTTCGCAAGTTTGTTTTCCTGATAGATCCCTTCGAGGAACTCGACGTAGGCCGTCCCAGCGACGTCGATCCCGTCGTCGAGCCACTGTTCCATCCGGGCGAAGTTCTCGACGAACGCCGGGTCGTCCATGTTCTCGTAGAACCGGACGTATTTGCTCACGTAGTTCTGGACAGGGTCCATCAGCGCAAAGCCGGTGTCGAGGAACTCCGCCGGGACGTTACCGAACGTGTCGGTGATCGCCTCGGGGTCGAAATATGCATCGTCGCCCCACTGTTCGAGAATCCCACCGGTCCCCTCGAAACAGAGGCCAGCGGCCATCAGCCCGAGGTTGCGAACTTTTTCGGGGTACAGCGCGGCGTACATCGTCGACAGCGTCCCACCCATGCAGTAGCCCAGCAGGTTGATCGAATCCTGGCCGCTGCGCTCGCGGACCACGTCGACACAGTTGTCGATATAGCGGTCGACGTAGTCTTCGAGCCCCAGCGAGCGGTCGAGAATCGAGGGCTCGCCCCAGTCGATGAGATAGACGTCGAACCCGCCTTCGAGCAGCGTCCGGACCACTGAGCGGTCGGGCTGCAAGTCGAGAATGTAGGGTTTGTTGATCAGCGCGTAGGTGATCAGAATGGGGACCTCGTGTTGCTCGTCGGTCAGCGACTCGTAGTGTTTGAGCTGGAGTTTGTTCTCCTCGTAGACGACCTCGTGTGGCGTCGTCCCGACTTCGACAGACGCCGTCGTCTCGTTTGCCTCTGGTGTAGCCGCGAGCGTGTCAGTCATCTCGGCGGCGCGCTCCCAAGCCTCCCGCTGCAGATCAAGCATGTTCGCATAGGGGTTCATCATGGCGAGGCTACTCCTCTAGGTGGTCGAGCACGCGGTCGAGCTTCCGTTCGACGGCGTGCTGGCGGCGTTCGAGTTCGACGAGCCGGTCGCCGATTTCCTGAATGTCGCCTTCGGTCGCCATCCCGAGGCTGTGCAGCGTCGACTCGGCGCTCTCGTCGACCGTCTGCTGGAGTTCCAAGGCGTCCTGGACGGTCTGTCCGGTTGCGGCCGCAAACGCGCTGGTCGACATCACCTCTTTGAACGCCTGATTGGCCGTCGAGAGCCAGATGTCGCGGAACTCCTCGACGTCGATATCCTCGCCAGCGGCGGTGTCGCTTGCCTTCTCGACCATCTCCGTGGCCGCCTCCATCCAGACGTTGTAGGCGTCGGTGTACCCCTCGACGCCCTCGCCGAGTCGGTCGCTGTCGGTCGCCGATTCGACGGTCTCCGACCAGGCGTCGACGAACTCGGCCTGGGCTTGCATGTTCGCTTCGAGCGCCTCGGCGAACTGCGTGTTTGTCTGTTCGAAAAACTGTTCCCAGCCCGTCTCCCCCGACTGTGTAGTCTCGTTGCTCATATATGAATGTCTCCAGCCCCCTCAAAAAAGCCGCTGCAATTCAGTTGGCTAACTCGTCGGCGTCAGGCGTCGACTCTTCGATCTGCTCGGCGACTGACACGGTGTTTGCTTCGATCTCTTCGTGTGTCTCGAGGAAGCTGTCGAAGGAGTTGTCGACGGTCTCGCTGTAGGTTTCGACAGTCTGTTCGAACCCGTCGGTGCTTTCTTCGACGGCCTCGATGACCGTCTCCCAGCTCTGAGCCTGGGTTTCCTCGGCGGCCTCAAACTGCTCGTCGACGAGTTCGCGGATGTCGGCGATGTCAGCTTCTGGGTTGGCCTGCTCGATGGAATCGAGGTAGGTGTGGATTGCGTTGCGGCTCAGATCGGCTCCCTGTGACTGGAACTGCTGGAGCGTTTCGAGCCCGTCGGCGAACTGCTGGAAGGCCGTCTTCTGGGCGTCGAGCGATTCGAGCGTTGCTTTGTGTGTCTGTTCGAGGATCGTGCGCTGGAATCCGAGCACGGATTCGATTGGGTTGGTTTCACTCATTGGAATCACCGGTTGACTGCTTGATGGGGACCACAATCGTCTGGACGATGTCGCCCTCTTCGATGCCGAGTACTTCGCGTTCGGCGTCGGGAATCGAGATCCGACCGCCGCTCTGGACACGCGTTTTGAACGTCGCGGTGCCAGTGCTCATCGCACCGAGGTTCGAGAAGCTCCCCGAGGCCATCGGAGTGTTTGCCGACATGAACTCGGCGAGCAGCTCCTGTTGGGTCTCGACAGCGTCCTCGCTGGCCTGCTGGAGCTGTGTGGTGAACAGCTCTGGCCAGGCCATCCGACTGGAATCATCGGTCATCACTACTCTGTATTCGGTCCAGACACATAAATTCTACCATTGAGTACCATCTAATGGTAGCAGATGGTATTTGATGGTAGAAGGGGGTGATGGGTAGTTGGACGGAGGAGTCCGCGTCGACGAGAGCCCACCTATTTACTTTCGGCACTACTGGGGACACGTATGGCAGACATGACAGTCGACGAGGCGCTGGCGGCGTACGGACCGAGCGAGATCACGGCCGATGATCTCCTTGTCTTGGAGGATTCGAACTTCACTGAAGAGAACGTCGCCATCGTCACGGGCGCGGGCAACGGGATCGGTCGGGCGACCGCACTCGCACTCGCCCAAAACGGCCTGACGGTCGTTGGGACGGATATCGACGAGAACGGACTTGCTGCTGTCAAAGACGAAGCCGAAGCGCTGGACGCATCCGGAACCATCGTCCCAGTTGCCGGCAACCTGACGAATGACGACGACCTCGAACGGATCGTCGAGGAAGCCGCAACCCACGGCAACGTTCGCTATCTGGCGAACATCGCGGGCCTCCAGCACGTCGCGCCCATCGAGTCGTTCCCCACCGAAAAGTACGATCTGATGCAGTCAATCCTCCAGCGCGCACCTATTTTCCTGGCCAAACACTGTCTGCCCCACTTCCGGGACAACGAGGATGGCGGCGGTGTAGTTGCCAACATGTGTTCGGTCCACGGCCATATCGTCACCCGCGACAAGGTCGCCTACAACACCTGCAAGTTCGGGCTGCGTGGCTTCACCCAGTCGCTTGCCGCCGAGGGCGAGGGCAGCGTGCGGGCCTTCTCGGTCTCGACGGCCTACGTCAAAACGGCGATGGTCGCCAAACAGCTCCCCGCAACCGCCGACCGTCGGAACATGACCGTCGACGAGGTCGTCGAGAAGGTGATGCTTGAACGTACGCGCGTGAAGGAAATGATGGAGCCCTATGAGGTCGCCAACCTGTTCGTGATGGGCTTTTCGCAACACAGCAGCCACCTCAACGGCGGCGACATGACCCACGAGGGCGGCATGTCGCTGACGTACTAACCGGAGCGTCATAGAGCGGGTGTCTAACGTCCTGTTCACTATCCAATATTTTATATCGGTTCGTCTGAATGCTGACGTAGTGTCAGAGATATCCGATAGTATAGGGCAAACAGATGGCTTAGAAGCATCTGTTGCGGAGGATGGCCTCGGAGATCATCCACTACTCATCGCGGGTGTGATGGTTGGATACCTCGTTGCAGTCGTAACCAGCGCGGTCGCCTCGTGGGCAGTTCCGCAGTGGCTGGGATATCAGCTCGATTGGACACGCGAGGCGACTGGCCTGTTTGCCGCAGAGGGGTATCTTGTGCACAGTGCCTTTCGTCTCGCGTTCGCGTCGTTCCCCATCGTGTTTGCAGTGTGTGTCGTCGTGATCGACCTGCTTGTCGTCGGGGTTTTAACCGAGCAGTCTCGGTCAAACTGGCTCGGACTGGTCGGGTGGAGTGGCCTGTCGGCGACCGTCCTCGCCCTCTCGCTGTTCCCGACCGCGACCGTTCTCTCGCCGTATGGGGTCGTCGGACTCATGATGGCACCGGGGGTGGGGGTCCTAACAGTCGGCCTGGTGGTCGTCGCCGCGGCTGCGGCCGGAGTCGTCGGGCTATCGATACCACACGCGCTTTTCGATGGCCTCTCGCTCCGCGCCGCCAGCAGGCAGACGGCTGTAATTCTCGTCGACGATCCAACCGTGGTCATCCCACCACTCAGGTCGCTGTCGGTCGGCTGGGTCGTTGGGATGGGGTCATTTCTCATCGGTGTGGTTGTCCTTGGACTCGCAATTGGGATCTTTGTTATCGGCCTGATCCTCCTGCCAGCCGTACTCCTGCTGTGGGTCGGAGCGGCGGTCGGATTCGCCGCTGGCCACGTCGCCTACCGCCTCCGGACGCGTGTCGTCTACCGCGGCTGTCGACAGTAGTGAGCGACGCTCCGAGAGCTGCAGATCGACTGCAGATTGGTTTGCTCGCTTCGACATAAAACATCGAAGCCCTCGTGCTGCACCTATTTTCACATTCAACACGCTACCAACGGCAGAGATCCCACCGCACCGATTGCTCGCTGTCGACGTATCGTAGTGTTGATATAGTTCGCGGCGATGGCGACAGTATGCTCGCTATTGTGCGCCGCCTCGGTGAACGGTGTTCGGACCTCTCCGAGGAGTATATTCCCGACCCCTACGTTATCGCTATCGTCCTGACGTTTGTGGCGGTGCTAGCGGCGCTCGCAACCGGTGCAGGCCCACGACAGACGATGACCGCCTGGACCAACGGCGTCTGGAGTCTGCTGCCGTTTATGGCCGCCATCTCGGTGCTGTTGATGACCGGTGACGCGATTGCGAAATCGCCGACGTTCACTCGCGGCCTCGAACAGCTTGCCCGCATCCCGAACTCGCGGTTTTCTGCAGTGTGGTTTACTTCGTTTGTCGCTATGGCCGCCTCGCTGGTCTCGTGGGCCATCGGGCTCATCGTCGGTGCGATCATGGCCAAACGCGTCGCCTACGAGTGCCGCGAAAAGGGGATCTCGGTGCACTACCCACTTTTGGCTGCGGCCGGCTACACCAGTCTCATGGTGTTTCACGGCGGCCTCTCGTCGTCGGTCGGGTTGATGATGGCCGATACCTCGTTGATTCCGGCGTCGTTCCCCGCCTACGCCCGCGAGGGAATTCCGCTCTCGTCGACCATCGGTAGCACTGCCAACATCGTCACGACGGGGCTGCTCGTTGCGGTGATTCCGGTCGTGATGGGATTGTTGCATCCGGAGTCCGATATCAGACAGCTGCCGCAGTCGACGTACGACAAAATCGACCAAGTCGTCACGGCCGCCGGGGGAGTCGACGGAGACACGCGCGGGGCGGACGAACCCCTCGCCACTGACGGAGGGGAACCCTCGTTCGCCGACCGACTCAACGACTCCCGAATCATCGGGTTGGCTATCGCTATCTTTCCGGCGTACTTCGTCCTCAACGCGTGGGTGTTCCAGTCGGGCGGCATCTCGAACCTGACGCTCAACAGCATCAACGCGCTGTTTCTACTGCTGGCCATTCTGCTGTGGGTCCGGCCAACCGCGCTCGTCGCCCAGATGAAAGACAGCGTCACCAACATCTCGGGGGTCATCTTCCAGTTTCCGTTCTACGCTGGGATCGCGGGCCTCTTGACCGGCACCGGGCTGGCGACGGTCATCGTCGAGTTCTTTGGTGGGTTCGCCACCGCGTCGACGTGGCCCGTCATCGGAATCCTCGTCGCTGGGGTCGTCAACATCTTCATTCCGTCGGGTGGGGGTCAGTGGGTTGCGATGGGACCAATCATGCTCGACATTACGACCGGGCTGGGGATGCCAGCCGAAAACGCGATTATCATCGAGATGCTAGGCGACCAGCTCACCAACATGATCCAGCCGTTCTGGGCGATTCCGCTGCTCGCGATTGCCAACCTTCGGGCCCGCGACATCATCGGCTACACGGCGGTGGCGATGGTTGTCGGCTTCGTCATCGTTGGCACGTCACTCACGCTGTTCCTCGTAGTCTTCTAGGTACTTTCGACGAGGTCAGAGCGTTTTAAGGAACGATTTTGCCTCGGTTTCGCCCTGCTGGACGAGCCGGTTGAGAAACTGTGGGTCCCGGTCGAGTTTCGTCCGCCAATCCAGATCGCGACTTTTCGGGAACCGAATCCGTTTGACCTCCGTGTGGGTGTATCGCTCCGGTAGATAGCCCGCCTCGATCCACTCGTTGACTTGATTGATAAACCGGAGGTCGGCGTTCAGCGAGATGTTGCCCGCCAGTTCGTTGCGGCGGTTGTTGATCCCTTCGGGTGATTTTGGTGGTTCTGGTCGCTCCTGTGGATTGATCTTGACGAGCCAGATCTCGTCGGGGTCGACGACGTCGTCGGCATCCATGAAATCCTGGAGCGGCGGGTTCTTCGAAAACAGCCCATCCCAGTAGTGTTTGCCGTTGATCTCGACGGCCTCGAAAATGTGTGGCTCGGCCGCCGACGCGAGAATCGAGTCGGTCGTGAGATCGGTTTCGCGGAACAGTTCGAACGAACCTGCACAGACATCAATCGCCCCAATGAGGAGTCCGGGCTCGGTGCCGTCGAGCAGCTCTGGGACAGCGTCGAAATCGATGTAGGATTCAAGAATGCGGCGAAACTCGTTTTCGCCCCATTTGGCACCCGGCGAGTTGGCCGGACTCACGTCGGGCATCGGCACGCCAGCCCGCTGCAGTTGGATACCAAACCGAATGAGGTTGTTCGTCATCCGGTGGAGCGGCGTGTTTGCCGCCAGATCGTTCCAAAAGCCGGAGAGGAGTGCGCCGGGATCTTCGTCCGGATGGACGTGCCCATACCAGGCCAGCGCTGCACAGGCCGCACCGCCGGAGGTGCCGCTGAACCCCACAATATTGTACTGGTCGGGCATATTACCAAGGAGTTCTCGAAGCACACCCGCAGTAAAGGCCGTGTGACTGCCGCCGCCCTGACAGGCGATTGCGATATTCCGCTCTGATGTCGACATTGACGAAGTTCTTGTCGGCGCTGTATTAAGACATCCGTGGTCTTCGAGCGGTGTCGACGACCAAACAGTACGCCTATATCGGACGACCGATTGCAGCATTTGTATGTGTTTAGCCCGAGTTCTCGACAGCCGGCACAGCGTGAGCCCGTGAGATCATCTCATTGCTACTGACGACTCGGCGGAGCTCTTCGTATGGATTGCGTCCCT
>Ga0136597_1001163_pt1 | contig 10194 bp, 6 predicted proteins | sample AntRauTorcE11898_FD_101385 | JGI IMG/M metagenome (GOLD analysis project Ga0136597, IMG submission 101385) | Saline lake microbial communities from Rauer Islands, Antarctica - Metagenome Torckler E11 #898 | ecosystem: Environmental > Aquatic > Non-marine Saline and Alkaline > Saline | place... | reverse complement strand
GTGCTGGCCGAGGAAGTGATCGTCGCGACCGGCCGCGAACGCGTGCCGTACATCCCGGACTGGGCTGGCAGGGACGGTTTCACGGGCGAGCTGGGCAGCGCCGCGGACATCGGCAACGTGAGCCGCTACGCCGGCAAGCGGGTGCTCGTCGTCGGCTGCGGCACCTCGGGTTCGGACGTGCTCAATCACCTGGCACAGGTCGACACGCGCGAACTGCTGGTCTCCGTGCGCCACGGGCCCGCCGTGTTGCCGACGCGCCTGCTCGGCCTGCCGATCCAGTTGCCATCGCCGCTGATGACGCTGCTCCCGCCGCGTGTGCTCGATGCCGTGTTCCGGTTTACCCAGCGACTGGTGTTCGGCGACCTGCGCAAGCGCGGTCTGCCCAGCCATCCGGATGGGGCCGCGACGCGGCTGCTCCGCGAGGGCGTCGGCCCGGCCTTCGATCAGGGGTTCGTCGCCGCGCTCAAGGCCGGTCGTATCCGGGCCGTTCCGCCGGTTCAGGGATTCGACGGCGCGCAGGTCGTGCTGGCCGACGGCAGCCGGGTCGAAGCGGATGTCGTCATCTGCGCGACCGGCTATCGTCCCGGTCTCGAGTCGATGGTGGGCCATCTGGGCGTGCTGGATGGCCGCGGCATCCCGCGCACGTTCGGACAGGCCGGCGGGAGCGCGCTGCCCGGGTTGCGCTTCGCCGGCATGACGCCGCGGCTGACGGGGCAGTTCCTGACCGCGCGCAGCGAGGCCAGGGCGATCACCCGCGAGCTGACCAACCGGCAGCGCTCCAGCGAGCGCCTCGGAGACGCCGCGCCGCCGGCGCCGGCCATCGCCGACGCAGCGACCGAAACGCGTTGACCGGATCACGGCCGGCGGACTCAGCCGACGGCCGTTGCCCTGGCCGCCACACCGATGCTCGCGAAGCGCTGCCGGTAGCGCGCCGGTGTCACCCCGGTCATGCGTTTGAACAGGCGCCGGAACGAGGCACTGTCCTGGTAGCCCACCGCGGCCGCGACCTCGTCCACCGGCGCATCCCCGGTCTCCAGTTCGTGTTTGGCTTCCTCGATGCGCAACGTCTGCACGTACTCGATGGGCGTGTAGCCGGTGGCGGCGCGGAAGCGGCGCTTGAAGGTCCGCTCCGGCAACCCGGATCGCGCCTGCATCCCGCGCACCGGATTCGGTGCCGCGTAGTGATGCGCGATCCACTCCTGGCAGTGTTCGATGGTGCCGTCACCATGACCGGTCGGGCGGATCATGCTGGAGTAAGGCAGTTGCCCATCCCCCCGGTCGCCGAGGATGAAGATCTTCGCGATACGTACCGCCTCCTCGCGGCCGCAGAACCGCGCGATCAGGTACAGCACCAGATCCGCCCAGGAGGCGTAGCCGCCGCTGGTGATCACCCGGTGCTCCGGACCGGCCGGGACGAGCATGCGCTCCTCGTGCAATTCCACTTCCGGGTACCACCGGTGGAACAGCGGCCCGGCGCTCCAGTGTGTGGTAGCGGGCCGGCCATCGAGCAGCCCGGTATCGGCCAGGAGGACCGAGCCGGTGCACACGGAGCCGATGACCGCGCCACATTCGTACTGCTGTCGAATCCACCTGGCCGCGGCCGGCCAGCGCCCGCGCGGATCGGCGGTCATGTCGACCGCCAGATCGGTCACCAGAACGACGTCCGGCGTGCATTCTTCGAAACACGCATCCGGCAGCACCCGCGTGCCCCAGGGGGTGGTCACGGGATCGAGCGTTGCCGCCACGAACCGCGGCTCGATGCGTCGGGCACCGCTCGGCTCCCCCGTGAGCTGCTCCCAGGCCCGCCCCACGGCCGAGAACACCTCGGACATGCCGTACAGTACCGACGGCGTGCTCTCGACCGTCACCAGCAGGGCGACCGAGACGGGGGCCAAAGCGGCCGATCTGTTCATTTGCGGAAACGTGGTAACGGGTCGTGGAACGAGTATAACGGGCCCGGCCCATTCGCACCGGTCCCGAAGCGGCACACCAGTGCGCAATTCGCGTTTTCACGCATGGTCGCGGCCGACCGCTGCGGCGAGCGTCTTGGGCTCGCCGATGGCGGCACGGTCACGCAGTGTTCTTACCCTGTCCCTGAAATTCACTACATCATAAAAGCAAAGACTTGACCCCGACCTCCACGGCACGGAACACCGGAGCAAAACCCTGGGGTTCTACGCCCTTACGAGCCCACATCGCACCCGCCCGAAAGCCCGGCCGATCGGAGCGCTCCTGCGCCCCGATCGGCACGACCGAAAGTGAATCGACGCCGCTATGCGGCACAGGCGACCGCGATCTCGCGGACATGGCGATGATCGGTTCCGCAGCAGCCTCCAAGCACATTGATCCACGGATACCGCTCGCGCAGGGTTGAATACTGCCCACCGAGTTCCCGGGGATTGCCCTCGTCGAGCACTTCCGCCTCATCAAGCTCCGCGTGACTGCAGCGCGATGCATTGGCGCGCAGGCCACGAATGCGACGGACCCAGTCGGCACCTTCCAGTGCGCCATCAAAATGGGTCGGATGGGCGCAGGTGACCATGTAGTAGACCGGCGCCGCATCGGTAGCCTCGTCCACCGATCGAATGGCCTCCTCAAGAGACTGCCCCGTCGGCAGCCGACCATCGGTCTCGACCGTGAACGAGATGACCGATGGCAGTCCTGAGGCCAACGCGGCGCGGGCCACACCAATGGCCTCCGGCGTATTGTTGATGGTGATCGCCGTAATCTGTTCAACGCCCGCATCTGCGAACGCACGGACCTGCGCGCCGTGATACGCCGTGGCCTCGTCGTTGGTCATCGTCGCCCCCGGCCGGTAGCCATCGCCGCGCGGACCGATGCAACCGCTGACGACCATAGGCGTTTCCGGCGTCGCGTATGCCGCGCGCAGTTCGTGCATCAGGGCGATCGCGCGTTGATTGATGTCGGCAAGCGCCCGCCCGTCATAACCCAGTTGCAGCGCCCAGTCGGCGTTCGCGCGCCACATAGGGCTTTCGAGAATGAACCCGGTCCCCGCTTCATGAGCCACGTCGATATAGCGCCGATAGTACCGGTTCAGGGCAGCGATGCCGTCCGTGCTATTCAGCAGCGGGAAGGCCGCAAACAGCGGAAGGTCGATCCCGTCCTGGAAAATCAGGGCCGTCTCGATACCGCCATCGGTGAGATACAGCCTGTCGTCCAGTTGCGGCAAGCTGCGTGCGTTGGTCGTCATTTTCGTCCCGTCCTCCTAATGGTGCCCGGATCGTTTCCCTCCGGACGGCACCACACCCGGAGTTCGGCTACTCTAAAGGGCGCGGTGAGGCGTCGGTATAGCCGCATCACCGCCTTTGTTGGCCGGGCTACCGGTTTCTCGGGAACAACAGTGGACGCGCTGACGGATGTGCTGAGAGGGATGCGGCTCTGCGGGGGCGTATTCCTGGAAGCGGCATTCACCGCCCCGTGGTGTATTCGAGCGCGCGTGGGCCCCGAAGACTGCCGTCCCTTCATGCCGTTGCCACGGCAACTGATCGCCTACCACTACATCGTCGATGGGACGCTGCTGATCCATATCGACGCCCAGCCGGCCATTCGGGCCAGTGGCGGACAGTTGTTGATCCTGCCGCGTAATGACAGCCATATCCTGGCCAGCGCGCCGGGGCTGCCGCCGGCGGAGATCGACACCCTGATCGCGCCGCCGGACGGGGATGGACTCGCCCACCTACAATTCGGCGGCCACGGCGAGCGGACCCGCGTACTGTGCGGCTTCCTCGGCAGCCCGACCCGTGACGATTCACTCCTCGCAAGCCTGCCATCGATCATTCGGCTGGACCTGGCAACCGACGGGACCGCCGGCTGGGTGGAAGGCTCCATTCGCTATGCCGCGCGCGGCATGGCGGAGCACCCCGTAGACGCCTCCGCACGCCTCGCGCAGCTCGCCGAACTCCTGCTGGCCGAAGCCATCCGGGCTTACGTTCGCACCCTCCCGACAGACCAGGTCGGCTGGCTTGCCGCGCTACGGGATCCCTACGTGGCCCGTGTGCTCACGCTGATACACCGGCAACCTGGATACCCCTGGACGCTTGACGACCTGACACGCCGAGCGGGTCTCTCCCGCTCGGCGCTCTCCGAGCGGTTCATGCACCACTTTCAATTGTCGCCGATGCGCTACATCGCCGAGGTTCGCCTGCAACGCGCCGCTGGACAACTCCGCGACGACAGGACGCCGATCGGCAGGATCGCCGTCGAGGCCGGCTACGAATCCGAGGCCTCATTTGCACGCGCCTTCAAGCGACGATTCAAAAACCCACCTGGCGTGTATCGGCGGATCGCAAAACCGCACAATTCACAACGCTCCGAAAACCGGACCGACCTCGACACGAAAGAAACGACTTGATCCCGCAGGCCGCACGCCGAACCGGAGCCCGCCCCGGTGTGCCCGGCCAGCCGTTACAATCCGCGCAGGCAGTCGCATTCACCGAGAAGCAGGAGTCCCGATGAAATACGTTGAGCTACCCGGCGGGGAACACATACCCGCGCTGGGCCAGGGTACGTGGCACATGGGCGACAAGCGCCGCGAACGCGAGCGCGAAGTCGCGGCCGTACGCGCCGGCATCGACGCCGGACTGACGCTGATCGACACCGCTGAGATGTACGGCGACGGCGAGGCCGAGCGCGTCGTCGGCGAGGCGATCGAGGGCAGGCGTGAGGCGCTCTTCCTCGTCAGCAAGGTCTTCCCGCACAACGCCTCGCGCGCCGGCGTACGCGCGGCCTGCGAGGCGAGCCTCGAACGCCTCGGCACCGACCGGCTCGATCTCTACCTGCTGCACTGGCGCGGCGGCGCCGACCTCGCCGAGGCGGTCGCCGGCTTCGACGACCTGCGGCGCGACGGACGGATCCGCTACTGGGGCGTGAGCAATTTCGACGCGGCCGACCTGGCCGATCTCTGGCAGGTGCCCGGCGGCGACACTTGCAGTGCCAACCAGCTCCTCTACCACCTCGGCGAGCGCGCCATCGAGCACGATCCGTTGCCGTGGATGCGCGCGCACCACCTCCCCGCCATGGCCTACTGCCCGCTCGGCCAGGGCCGGCTGCTCAAACAGCGCGCCCTGCGCGACTTCGCCGGACACAACGGCATCACGCCCGCCCAGGCCGCACTCGCCTGGCTGCAGGCGCAGGACGACGTCATCGCCATCCCCAAGACGAGCAACCCCGACCGGCAGGCCGAGAACCGTGCCGCGGCCGAGGTCACGCTCGACCGTGAGCAGCTCGCCGAGCTGGATCGACTGTTCCCGCCCCCCGAGGCGAGCGGCCCGTTGCCGATTGCCTGACGCCGACCACACCACCGCTGCAGGCGGGGCGATATCCGGGGTTATACTTCGCGGGGAAGTCATGCGCGCGCCATAGAGTGCACCGGCGGGCCTGTGCGTCCCGCGGCACCGGGACCTATAATCGAGTTCACGAGGACCGTCGGCCCACCGCCGCGCATGCCGTCGCACGGAGGGGATCGCGAACGCAGGCAGACGTTCGGGCCGAGGCGGCTTTCCGGCACAAACCCTCACTCGGCTTGGCGAGTAGCTGGGGACCGAGCGCGTGAAACACCCGTCCGCAAGTACAGTCCTCCTTGTCGGGGTCGATCCGGCCCGCTCCGGTCTCGCAATGCACCCACAACTGCGTGACCTCGCCCTGTTTGCGGTCGAAAACGCAACGGCGGCGGCGCATTGGCTGCGCGACCACCCCGACAATACGACCGTCGCTATAGTCGGGGCGGCCATCGAGGCGCCACTCTGGGCCTGCCAGCGCCTCCAGGCCGCAGGCACGGTGCCGATCCTGCGCGTGCTGGCCGCGGAGGAGAGCGAAGTCGAACGCCTCGACCGCGCCCTCCGGCGATCGCCCTTTCTCTACGGCGACCGCGCCTGTCTCCCCGCGGACGCCGATCTCGCCACCACAATCGGCGACGCGGCGCGTTCGACGACGCCGCTCCCCGATACGCCTGCACCGACGCGCCAATTCGAAGACTCGACCCTGACCCTGCTGGAAGCGACGCCCACGGCGACACTGGTGGTGGACGCGGATGACTGCGTCATTGGCGCCAGTCCCCAGGCACGCGCCCTGCTGGGCCGCCCCGCGCGGTGGCTGGAGGGCCGCCCGCTCGCGGCCGCGTTCGTCGCCGCCGACCAACCGCGGCTTGCCGCGTACCTGCGGCATTGCAGCACGAAGGTCGAACTGCCCGCGTCCGACGTCCTCCACTGCCGCGACGAACACGGGGCCACCCGACTGGTCGTACTCGGGGGCGGCCTGGCGCAGCCTGGCGGGCATACCGGAACGAAGGTCCTGGTCGTCCGGGACGCAACCTCTGCAGAGGCGGACGCGTCGAGCGCGCGGCAGGTAGAAGCCCACGGGAATGAAGCGCTGCTCCGGGCCGCACTGGATGCCGCTGCCGTCGGGACCTGGTACTGGGACGTGGCGACCGGCGAGATTCAATGGTCCGACAATCTGGAAGCGATCTTCGGACTGACACCGGGCACCTTCGACGGCAGTTTCGACGCGTACCTGGAGTACTGCGTCCACGAAGCGGATCGCGATGCGGTGCTCGACACCGTCCAGGACGCGCTTGCGGGCAAACCGGAGTACCAGGTGGAACATCGTTACATCGATGCCGACGGCAAGGTTGGCTGGATGGACTGCCGCGGTCGAATGGAGTTCGACTACGCCGGCGAGCCGCGGCGCATGGCCGGTATCTGCATGGACATCTCCGAGCGCAACCGTGCCGTGCAGGCACTGGCCACCAGCGAGGCACGGCAGCGGTTCACCCTGGAAGCCGCCCGGGTGGGAACATGGAACTGGGACATCGCCACCGGGAATGTGCACTGGTCGGAGAACCTAGAAGCGATTCACGGCATGGCGCCCGGATCCTTCGCGGGCGATTTCAGCGCCTTCATGGAAGGTGTGGAGCCCGAGCATCGAGAGCGTGTGCGCCAGACCATTGATGCAGCACTCGATGCCGGCGGGGATTTTCACATCGAGTACCCCGAGACGCGACCCGACGGAAAGCTGGGCTGGATCGAGGGCCGGGGTCGTGTCGAGCACGACGATACCGGCACCCCGACCGGCATCAACGGCATCTCGATGGACATCACGAGCCGCAAGCACGCGGAAGAACTGCTGCGCGCCCTCGCCGACGCCGGCACCACGCTGGCGACCTCGCTCGATTACGAAAAAACACTGGCCCAGGTGGCCGACATGGTCGTCCCGGAATGGGGCAACTGGTGCGCCATCGAGGTGCTCGAGGGCGACCGGCTCGAGACCACCGCGGTCGCGCATGTCGACCCGAACAAAGTCGGGCGCGCCCGTGAATTGCGCCGGGCCTATCCGCCGCGCATGGATGCCGCATCCGGCGTCGGCTACGTCGTGCGCACCGGCCAGCCCCAGTGCATTCCCATCATCCAGGAAAAGGACATCCGCGCGGTCGCCGTCGATGAACGTCACCTGTCCATGGTGCAGGAACTCGGCCTGCGCTCGGCGATCATCGTGCCGCTGATCGCGCGCGGCCGAACGTTGGGCGCACTTACGCTGGTCGCTGCCGAGACCAATCGATCCTATAGCGAATCGGATCTGCCCCATATCCAGGAGCTCGCCCGGCGCTGCGCCTTCGCAGTGGACAACGCCCGGCTGTACCGCGCCGCAAAGGAGGAGCTCGATCGTCGCACCCGCACGGAGGTCGAACTCAAGCGCCTCAATGAAACCCTCGAACGGCGCGTGGCCGACCGCACCGCGGTCGCGGAGCATCGGGCGGCGCAACTGCGCCGCCTCGCCGCCGAACTGACGCTGGCCGAGCAGCGCGAGCGTCGCCGGCTCGCGCAGGACCTGCACGACGATCATCAGCAGATCCTCGTCGCCGCCAGGCTGCAGATCGGCAAGCTGCGCCATGGCGACAAGGATGAGGAGGCGTACAGACAGGCGCTGGACCAACTCGACGAGCTGCTGAACGAAGCCATCGATCGATCCCGCACCGTCAGCCACGAACTGAGCCCCGGCGTCCTCTACGACGGGGGCCTGTCAGCGGCCCTGAATTGGCTCATTCCGCGCAAGCGGGAAAAATACGGCCTCGAGATGCATGTCGAGGCCGACCCCGAAGCCGACCCGGAAGCCGAGGAAGTCGCGATTTTCCTGTTTCAGGCCGTGCGGGAACTGCTGTTCAACGTGGTCAAGCACGCCGGCACATACGAGGCCTGGGTGCGCATGCGCGCGGCCGATGGCGACCGCGTGTGCATCGAAGTGGAAGACCAGGGCAACGGCCTGGATCCCGTCCGCATGGACGTCGAGACCCGCGACGATCGTTTCGGCCTGTTCGGCATGCGCGAACGCCTGGTCCACTGGGACGGCGAGCTCAAACTGGACAGTTCACCGGGCCACGGCACCCGCGTCACGCTCACGGTCCCGCGCCACGTCCGTGGCAACGCCAGCAGCACCCATGGATCACCGGGATCCGTGCCGAAGCCCGACGACGCACCGTGGCTCCCTCCTGGAGCGGCACCGCGCGGCTCCGGGGATTCGGGCACCGAAGCAGCAAGCGAGGACTTCGACGAACCTCCCGACCGGTCTGGCCAACATGGTGATCGTCGGCCGCCCCGGCAGCGATGAGCAACCTGTCGGCCGGGGGATATACGGGGTGGAGTTGGTGACTGGGGGCGGAGTAACGCGCCTCGGTTCAGTCAATGAGCTCTTACTCGGAGTCCGACCGCGAACAACGCCTCGCGCGCCGGCGTCCGTGCGATCTGCGAGGCGAGCCTCGAACGCCTCGGCACCGACCGGCTCGATCTCTGGCAGGTACCCAGCGGCGACGCCTCCAGCGCCAACCAGCTCCTCTACCACCTCGGCGCTCGCGGCCCTTTGCCGATCGTTTGACACCACCCTCACGCTTCGTGCCCTCAGCAGCGCGAAGACGAGCTACTATCGGTCGACCCTGACGCCACTTCGGCTGGCTGGATGGCCGGAACAATGGCCCGCGTTCAATTCCGCTTCTACGAGGAACTCAACGATTTCCTGCCCCCGGAGCAGCGGCGGGGAACGACCGAACACGAATTCGATCGGCGCACCTCGATCAAGGACATGATCGAGGCCCTGGGTGTCCCGCATCCGGAGATCGAACTGATCGTGGTCAACGGCGATTCCGTCGGCTTCGACTACATCGTGCGCGACGGCGATCGCGTGGCCGTCTATCCCGTGTTCGAGGCGCTGGACGTGTCCGCCGCCCTGCGCATCCGGCGCGAACCGCTGCGCGACCCGCGCTTCATCCTTGACGCGAATCTCGGAACCCTCGCGCGCTACCTGCGCCTGTGCGGCTTCGACAGCAGTTACCGCAACGACATCGACGACACCACCCTCGCCCGCGAAGCGGCCGAGGGTGGACGCATCCTGCTGACCCGCGACCGTGACGTACTCAAGCGCAGCATCGTGACCCACGGCTACTTCGTGCGACCTGACGACCCGCAGACCCAGCTCGCCGACGTCTTCCGGCGTTTCGATCTGCACGATGCCGCCCGGCCGTTCACGCGCTGTTCCGCCTGTAACGGCGAATTGATCGATGTGGACAAGGAGCGCATCCGCCATCGCCTCGAACCGCTGACCGAACAGCACTACGAGCACTTCCGCCGATGTACCGGCTGTGACCGGATCTACTGGCGCGGCAGCCACATCCGCGGCATCGAGCGGCTGCTCGAGGGTCTGCGCTCCGTTCAACGTCACGCACCCTGAACCGAGCCCCCGCACGGCGGTTCCGCGTTCACGTCATGGTCATGTGTCGTCTTCGAGGTGCGTGTTGGCGTAGCCGCGCCGACGAACAGCCGAAGTCGTGATGAAGTCGTTCAGCTCATCACCATCGACTGTGTCCGGCGTGCCCGCCGGTACGGGCGCGATCATCGTGGAGTCAATGACACGACGCTGCGATTCGTCAGGTGCCGGAATCGTCGCCGTGTGCACGGTGCCCTGCCACGCCCGTCGCAAGTCCGACCAGGGCGCACACGAATTGTTGATGCAGATGATCTGGTAGTCGGTTCTGGAGAAACAGGCAAGGCGCGTGGTATACGGTCGCAGGATGTCGTATCCGGCGCTGAACATCGGGTTGTATTCCGCCATGAATTCCTTTGGCGAGTATCCGAGATCGAACGCGCATTTCGCATAGTCGGCGATCTCGATTTCGGAATCGATCGCGGACGG
>Ga0136597_1001162_pt1 | contig 10194 bp, 11 predicted proteins | sample AntRauTorcE11898_FD_101385 | JGI IMG/M metagenome (GOLD analysis project Ga0136597, IMG submission 101385) | Saline lake microbial communities from Rauer Islands, Antarctica - Metagenome Torckler E11 #898 | ecosystem: Environmental > Aquatic > Non-marine Saline and Alkaline > Saline | place... | reverse complement strand
GCAGCAACGCCGCACAGCAGCCTCTTCGAGAGTTTCATCTCTGGTCTCCAGGAATTGGTTGATATCTTTGGTTATCGTTCGAAGTCATGTGCACCGGATGTCCACCGGCCTTGGGTAATGATTGACCGGCGGGCCGGAACTCTGCGGAAAATACCTCCCCGAGCGAACGTTTGGGGCGATTTCAATTGCCATCCTACTGATCGATGCGTCCCGTTTCTGCCCATTTCGCGCCATCCTGCATGCCGTTTTTGGTGTCCGCGGATGTGGTCCTGAAGACGGTTGGCGAACACCCCGCCCATCTGGTGAAGGCACGGCTGAACCCGCCCGGCGTGCTGTAGCCAAGTCTGGTGGCGATCTCCTGAACCTGCAGCTCCGTGTCGCGCAACAAGGCCCCGGCAATCTCGAACCGGCTCTGCTCGACCAGCGCCCAGAAGCAGATACCACGGCGATTCAATCTGCGCTGAAGCGTTCGCGGGCTGGTCCCGAGCTGTCTGGCCACCGCTTCGAGCGAAACGGTGCCCGCCAGAACACGCCCGGCGATCACCGCCTTGACCCTGGAATGCTTCTGATCGGAATCCTTCGTTCGGCGGGTCACATATGTTAACCTTGCATAAAGGCCATTATGTAGACATGTTGACCGATTCGAATTTTCAACGCAGACCATTGCGCGCCAAATTCCACGCGGACAATCAAAGGGAGGCGTGCATGTGGATGGGAGGCTCGCGCTCGTAAGGGCAACGCATCTGATCGACTACATTTCGGTGCTGCGCGAAATCGGCGCGCCGGTGGACCGCGATCTTGCACGATCCCTGGTGCCGCCCCGCATAGAAGAGACGCCCGATCTTTATGTAAGCGTCCCCGTCGTACTCGATTGGGTGGCGCGAACGGGCCACGACCTGCGTCCCATGGAGTTGGGTCTGCTTGCGGCACAGAAAACCTCTCTGGCGTCGTTGCGCCCTGCGCACCAGGCGGCCATCATGACTGCGCAAACCGGCCTGACGCGTCTCGAGGCCGTGATTGAAATCGCACGGTTCGAGGACAGCGCCCTTGACATGAACATCCGCCATGAAGGCGCTGATGCGCGGGTGATCTGCACCATGGCGGGTTTCGATCGACATCGTTTCGTGTGCTTTGCGGAGTGGTTGAACCTGCAGGCCGTCATTTCCATCCTCCGCAGCGTCCTTGGTGCCGCGTGGTGCCCGGGCGAGATCTGCTTCGTGTCACCGATGTGCCCGCCCCCGGCCGTCCACGCGGCGTTTCCCAACGCCCGTATCCTCGTCGGCCAGCCGCACACATCCGTGATGGTGGCGCGTGCAGATCTCGCCCGACCGACCTGTGACGTGCTGGCCCCAATGCACGGTTCGCTGGCGTCAAAGGATGTGCAGGATGGCCAATCCGCCTGGGAATTCGTCAGCTTGCTGCGCATGATGGTTCAGCCCTATCTCAACGACGGTCGCACCGATATCGCCTTCGTCGCCGAGATCGCGGGGATCAGCACGCGGACATTGCAGCGCAGGCTCATGCTGAGCGGCAGTTCCTATTCGCAGATCGTTCAGGAGGCGCGCTTCGCGCTTGCGCGCAGCCGCCTCGACGATCCCGGCATGAAGATCATAGACGTGGCGATGATGGTGGGCTACGAGAGCCCGCAGCACTTCACCCGCGCCTTTCGCCGGTTCACCGGCATCACGCCATCACAATATCGCAGTCAAGGCTTCGAGAAAGCCGCTCGGCCGGATCGCCCAAGCGGTCCGCCTGTCATGGATATCGTCGCACCGATGGTGAGTTCGGAACCGCTGCGCTGCGCCATGACAGAGGCGAAATGACTGTTCGGTAGATCGTCGATGGCGTGGGCGACAGCACGCCCGGCGGCGTTGCCCGTTTCCTTGGCCAGGCGACGCGCCGGTCACCCGAAACCTGTCGAAGCGCTTCAATATTTCACGTTCAGGATTGGCGCGAAATGGGCAGAGCCCTCACCGGAGACGGTGTAGCCCCCTGCAGAGACACTCTCTCAGGGAGAACTGGGCAATGAACAAACTGACCACCGCGAATGCGCTTGCACTCATGGTCGCTGCCGGATCGGCATTCGGGGAGGTCTCGTCCGAGACATTGCAGTCTATCTCGATCCCCGACACCGTCGAAACCTCCATCGGCACGCTCAACTTTTTCGACGGCGTCCCGACCGGCAAAAGCTGGTTCACCATTCTGCGCATGTATGGCCCGCTCGAGCCATGGATCGATCAAAGCTGGCGCCCCGGAGAGGTCGAACTGGCTGAATGACGGCGCCTGCGGGAAAGCTGTCCCGCAGATATTCCCCCGAATGAGAGTTTACCCATTGGCGACTTGGCCAAGACACAGAGGACAGAGATGATGACAACCAAATTCGGAAATTCTAGCAGGCCCGTCGCCGCGACGTGGACCCGTGCGGCGATGGGACGGTCGATTGCGGCGCTGACCTCCACAAAAAAGCGCGCAACTCACTTCATTGCCGCCTTGGCCCTTGTCGGTGTGGCAGCCAGCGCGCAGGCCCAGACCGAACAAAAACCGGAAGAGATCGCAGAGCGCGCCTATCTCTACGGGCTTCAGCAGGCGATCTATTATGGCCAGCGCTGGATTTACACCCAGAATGATGCAGCGCCCACATATTCAGGGTTGAACCGGCTTTTCTGGGTGCGCAAGCAGATCACCCCGGATTTCCCCATCGTGACACCGAATGCCACAACGCTTTATGGTACCGGGTTTCTGGACCTGCGTGATGGGCCGGTCATCATCGAAGTGCCGGAAATCACCGATCGGTATTTCAGCGTTCAGATCATGGACCCTTACGGCCTCTTTCGTGTCATCGTCGGCTCACCCTTCAATGGCACCGCGGCCCGCAAGTACATCCTGATCCCGCCGGGCTTCTCGGGCCAAGTGCCTGCGTCCTTCCCGACCACTGACATCCTGCAGTGGCCGTCGATAACGGCGTTTGCCGGGGTCCGGATGGCGGTTGAAACCGGATCGGACGCCGAGATCGCAACGATCAACGCCTATCAGGATCAGGTCACGGTCACACCGCTGGCGGATTGGCTGGAGAACGGGAACAAGGGCGTTGACCAGGCGGACCGGGACATCGTTCCGGGAGATTTTGTCGTCCCTGATGGATTGCCCGATTATGCGGTCGGTCAGGTCGACAAGCAGACCGCGGCGCAGTTCTTTACCCTGCTCAACGTCATCCTGAACGATCCGACGATGCCTGTGCTGGAGGATTCCCTGCTCGAAACCCAGATGCTCGATCAACTCGAATCCATCGGCATCGGCAGCGGGCTGACCTTCGACTGGACAGCGCTGTCGCCCGACATGCAGGCCGCGCTGGAGACCGGTTTCAAGGCCGGGTTCGACAGCGTCCGCGCGACACTCAGGACCAACCTCATCGACATGAACGGCTGGGGGCTTATCCGCAACGACGGTGGATTCGAGACCCGGTGGATGGATCGGGCCGTGGTCGCCGACGCGGCCTGGGCCGCACCGGACAGAAACATTTCGCATAGTGGCGCATTCCTGTTCATGGATGCCGATGGCGAGTTGTTCAACGGCGAGGACAAGTACACCCTGACCTTTGACATGAACGATTTGCCGCCGGTCACACAGTTCTGGTCGATCCCGATCTACGACACCAACGGCTATTTCGTCGCCAATGAGATCAGCCGATATACGGTGAACAGCTTCATGCTGGCGGCTGGCGATCTTGTGACAAAAGACGGAAAACTGGTCATCTACATCCAGAATGAAAAACCCACCGATCCGGACCAGGCCAGGAACTGGCTGCCGGCGCCGGTCGACGGGTTTCGTTTCGCGGCGCGCTTTTACGGGCCCTACGCGTCGATTGCCGACGGCACCTATGACATGCCGAAGGTCGTGAAGGCACAATAAGCCCCCAACGAAGCAGGGAGGCACCTGTCCGGTGCCCCCTGTTTGAGCGAACGAACAGATGGTCATTCGCTTCGTGGACATATCTGCCGACACTGGGGACGGTAGAGGATCGCAGAAATTCGAAGGGACGTTTTCAATGAACCTGTCACATCTCAAACGTGCTGCCGTGGTGACGGCCGCAACCCTTCTTGCGCCGGGGGCTTATGCGCAAGATGTCACCCCGGAGGAGGCGCGCGCCATCGCCAAGGAGGCCTACGTCTATGGTTTCCCTGTCGTCGACAACTACCGCGTTTCATACGCCTATTACACCGACAAGAACGATCCGAATTTCAAGGCGCCGTGGAACCAGATCGCCAACATCGCGCGCGTCTTCACACCGGCCGATACGGCCGTGCAGACACCGAATTCGGATACACCCTATTCGTGGTTGGGTATGGACCTGCGCGCCGAGCCGATCGTGCTGACCATCCCTGCGATGGAAAAGGATCGCTATTTCAGCGTCCAGTTGACCGATGCCTATACGCATAACTTCGACTACATCAGCAGCGGCGCAACAGGAAACGATGGCGGTGTGTTCGTCGTAGCCGGACCGAACTGGCACGGCGAGACACCCGACGGGGCGGACAAGGTCTTCCAATCCGAAACAGAATTGGGCTTGGCGGTTTACCGGACGCAATTGTTCAATCCGGGCGATATCGACAACGTGAAAAAGATACAGGCGGGCTACAAGGTCGAAACGCTGTCATCGTTTCTCGGCCAGCCGTCCCCCGCCGCGGTACCGGCCATTGATTTTGTCGAACCGCTGACGCCGGACGAACAGAGGACGTCTCCGGACTTCTTCGAGGTTCTGAATTTTGCCTTGACCTACGCCCCGACGGTCCCGTCCGAAGTCGACCTGATGGCGCGCTTCGCCAAGATCGGCGTCGGCCCGGGGCAGACATTCGATGCGGACTCATTGTCGCCTGAGATGAAAACCGCAATCGAGGGCGGCATGGCAGACGCCTGGGCCGAGTTTGCCCAATTCCGGACAGAAAAGGTCGATAGCGGCAAAGTGACATCCGGGGACCTTTTCGGGACGCGCGCGTTCCTGAAGAACAACTATCTCTACCGCATGGCCGGCGCCGCTCTTGGCATCTACGGCAACTCGAAGGAGGAAGCGATCTATCCGGTTCTTGCGATTGATTCCAAAGGACAAAAATTGAGCGGTTCGAATCGGTACACCCTGCATTTCCCGGCGGGCGAGTTTCCCCCGGTGAATGCGTTCTGGTCAACAACCATGTATGAACTGCCAGCAAGCCTGCTCGTCGCAAATACACTCGACCGCTACCTCCTGAATTCAACGATGATGTCGCAATTCGTCAAGGATGCCGACGGTGGCGTCACCCTTTACTTCCAGAACGAGACTCCCGGTCAAGACAAAGAAGCGAATTGGCTGCCCGCACCCAAGGGTCCCTTCTGGGTCATCCTGCGTCTCTACTGGCCAAAGGAAGCTGCGGTGACCGGCGATTGGACGGCCCCCGTCCTTGAGCGTGTGACCAACTGACCGACACGCGCCCGGTGGGAACAGCTCACCGGGCGACCTCAGCTCATTTCGCGGTGAACTTGCGCAAGAAATATTCTCCGGCCCACGATCAAGCGGCAGCTAGAGATTGAGTTCGAGATCATCCACTCAACACTCGAGTTTGGGCGAGAGGACCGGGCTCACCAAAACGCCAGCCCTCCTCCACAATGCGCAGTTGATCATCATCCGACCAATACCGCCGGCGATCACCATCGGCAGCGGACAGAACGTCGATTTGAGGGCGGTTGATAAAGCAGGACATAAGGTCGGACTTACCATCGGATCAAACCCGAGATCACACCGCCACCGCCAGAGGTTTACTTGTGGCCACAGGCAAAGCCAAGAAAAGAAATCCTGTCAATCGGGCAGTTGCCAGGCAGATGCGCCCCCACGGGTTCGCAGGTTTGCAGCGGAAGGTTCCTGCGCAAAGTTGCCGCTCAAGCCCTTCGTTGGCCTCAGATTTCTGGCGAAAGGCGTCAGGTGACGGCCGTCAGCACAAACTCGATGGTCGTTCCGAAACCATCGGCAACGAGTGATGCGCGCCGCAAATCGCGGCCATTCGCGACGAGCGCCCCGAATGGCCGTATTTCCGTTCAGTAGGTCTCGACGACCTCACCGTAAGCGCCGCGTAGCTGAAGGGTCACGGTGACGTCGGCGCTGTCGCGGTTGCGCCAGAACCAGCCGTGGTCGCCGTCGAATGCGGCTTCGATGCTGCCCTCACCGGAGGTTGCGCCGCGGCCCCGATCATAGTCGATTGACTGGCCGCCGCCATGGGCGTGCAGGTCGAAATTGATCCGTCCACCTTCCGCGACCCAAGCGTAGTCTGCGATGGCACCTTCGGTCATCTTCATCTTGATTTCGGCAGAAGCACCGGGAGCCAGCGTGAAGGTCAGGACGTCCTGCCAGAGCTCCTGTTCCTGCGCATGCGCGGTGCCCACAAAGAGGCCGAAGATGTCGTTGAGCAGGCTCGACTGATCATCATTCGCCGCTTCCATCTGGCGATCAATCTCGGCCTCCTCGGCAAGCTGGCTCTTGATTTCGCCCATCTCGGTCAATCCGAGCACACCGCCGATGCGTGTCGGGTCAACCCCGTATTCTGCGGGCAGCACAACGGTGACGAGGATGGCAACAGCGCTCACACCCGCGATGATGGTCGACCGAAGAAGGTGGGCCGAGCTTGGCAGGTCTTCGAGGCTGGGTTTTTCTGCGTTGAACATGTGTTTCTCCGATTTTTTCAGGTTGCTACGAAGTAGCCGGTGATCTGGTAGCCCATGAGGATGAAGCCCATGGACATCATGACGACATTGGCGGTGTAGGCCTGGCGGTAGAATGCCGATGATTTCCGCCAGTAGCCCATGACGATCAAGATCACGGCGAGGGCCAGGATCTGGCCGATCTCGACGCCGACGTTGAACGCCAGAAGGTTTGGCAAAAGCCCCTCCGACGCGATGTCATAATCGAGGATCTTGGTGGCGAGGCCCGTGCCGTGGAAGAAGCCAAAGATCAGCGTCGCGGCCTTGGTGTTCGGCTGGACGCCGAACCAGCGCCGGTAAGCGCCGAGGTTGTCGAGCGCCTTGTAGACCACCGACAGCCCGATGATGGCGTCGACGATATAGGCGTTCACGCCCCAGCCGAACCAGACGCCCGCCAGCATCGTGGTGGAATGACCGATGGCGAAGAGGCTGACATAGATGGCGACGTCCTTCATCCGGTAGAGGAAGAAGACGACACCGAGCAGGAACAGGATGTGGTCGTAGCCGGTCACCATGTGCTTGGCGCCGAGATACATGAAGGGAATGAGGTTCACCCCCCAGATTTCCTGGATATAGCCCGCGTCACCCTCGGTGACGTTATGGGCGAGGGCCTGGGCAGCGCTCAGCATGAATGCCGCCAGCAGAAGAAGGATCAGCGTGGCCGTTCGGCGTGTGGCCATGGCGCACAAGACCCGTGAACTCAAAGTCATGGATGGATCTCCGATGTGTTGTTGATGGATCGGGTTACCGCTTTGCGCGGCGCCGATCAGCCACGCGGAGGTCGGTCGATCAGATAGACGCGGTGCAGTCCGCCAGACGTGATCCCAAGCCGCCAGGTGTCCCGGTGGGCCGGGGATGGATAAGATCCCGCAACGGGCGCGAGCAAAGCCTGACTGTGATCGTGGTCGGCCACCTCATGGCTGTGGCCGTGCATCGCCCAGTAGAGGTCTTCCTCGAACCCATGCGAATGCCCATGTTCGGCGATCATCCGCGTGTGGTCGGCCATGACCTCGACAACCGAGGGCGCGTGGGCCGCGTTCGGTGCGATGGACCAGACCACGAGCGACAGGCAAAGGAGCGCTGCAAACCCGGCGCGTCCGAATGTTCGCAAGAGTTCCATCGGTTTTACCTGCTCGCTCGTTCTTATCCGCAGCACGTGCTTCGCGCCGTCTTGCCGTATCCCCCGGGGGAGGTTATCGTTTTACTATGATAAAACCGCGCGTTCACGCAAGTCATCCTGCCCTGATTGCCCGGCTGAAACGCGCTGACGGTCACCTGCGTTCGGTGATCGAGATGATCGAGGCGGGCAAGCCCTGCCTCGAGATCGCGCAGCAAATGCAGGCCGTCGAAAAGGCGGTCGCCAATGCGAAGCGCGCTCTGATCCACGATCACATGGATCACTGCCTCGATACCGATCATTCCCCTGAAGACCGCGCCGAGCTGAAGGCGATCTCGCGCTACCTCTGAGGCCGCCCCGTGCTGGAAATCCTTGCCGACCGCACCTATCGCCATCTCTTCGCCGCGCAGGTCGTGGCGCTTCTGGGCACGGGGCTCGCCACGGTCGCGCTCGGCCTTCTGGCCTATGATCTTGCAGGCGATAATGCCTCCATGGTGTTGGGCACCGTCTTCACCATCAAGATGGTCGCCTATGTCGGCATCGCCCCACTCGCTGGCGCCTTTGCAGACCGTGTGCCGCGCCGCGCGTTCCTCGTGGTGCTCGATCTGGTGCGGGCCGGGGCGGCGCTGTGCCTGCCCTTCGTCACCGAGGTGTGGCAGGTCTATGTCCTGATCTTCTTGCTGCAATCAGCCTCGGCCGCGTTCACACCGACCTTCCAGGCCACCATTCCAGACGTGCTGCCAGACGAGGCGCGTTACACCAGGGCGCTGTCGCTCTCGCGACTGGCCTACGATCTGGAGAACATCGCCAGCCCGACGCTCGCGGCACTTCTACTGGCGATCATGAGCTATAATTCCCTCTTTCTCGGCACAGTGGTCGGATTTGCTGCCTCAGCCGCCCTGGTCGTCTCGGTCCTGCTGCCCAGCCCGAAACCGTCGCAGCCGCGCGGCATCCACGACCGCACGACCCGCGGCATCCGCATCTACCTTGCGACGCCTCGCCTGCGAGGGCTGCTGGCGCTGAACATGGCGGCCGCTGCGGCGGGGGCGATGGTGCTGGTCAACTCGGTGGTGCTGGTGCGTGGCGCACTGGGGCTGGACGCATCGGCACTGGCCTGGACGATGTTTGCCTTCGGGGCCGGATCCATGATCGCTGCTCTTCTGTTGCCGCGCCTTCTCGACCGTATCGCGGACCGCCCGGTGATGATTGCTGGCGGCGCGCTCATGGTGGCGACGCTCGTGGCACTTGCCGGGGAGGTCATGACGCTCGGCCTCAACTGGCCGGTGCTGCTGGTCTCGTGGGTGGTCGTGGGCATCGGCTATTCCACCGTCCTGACGCCGTCGGGGCGGCTGCTGCGTCGCTCCGCCCACGCCGAGGACCGTCCCGCGCTTTTCGCCGCGCAATTCGCGCTGAGCCACGCCTGCTGGCTGGTCACCTATCCTCTGTCGGGGTGGCTGATGACGCGGTTCGGTCCCGTCGTGGCGCTTGGCGTGCTCGCGGCACTTGCCGGTGCGGGCATAGTGGTGGCGCTACGCTTCTGGCCGCGCGAAGACCCGGAAATCCTTGAGCATACCCATGACAACCTTCCGCTCGATCACCCGCATCTGCACGGCGAGCGGCGGCATGCGCATCCCTTCGTCGTTGACGAAAACCATCCCCGATGGGCCTCACAGCTATAGGGTTTCCGGCGCGACAGACCCCTTGCGTTCTGCCTGCGCCACCAGAGATGGATTATTCAGCACCGGGCAGTTTGAACCGCGGAAAAGGCCGCTCACATCCGGCTTTGCTGCAGGTGCGAGACTCCGAGGCCACGTCACGAATGCAGATGCGCGGCAAGGTGACGCTGCATCCGTGGATGCTGTGGGCTGCATCAGCGGCGGAAGTGCGCAGGAGCCGCCATTGTGAAGTTCCAAACTGTGCTCGCCGTTCGGGATTTGGTCCTATCCAGATCGGTTACCGGACCCCGCCTCTTCACGCTGCGGTGTGGTCCTTCTTTTCCGCCATTCTCTGCGGCTTCGAAACCCACATGCTTGTGACGGAACAAATGAAGGCCGAGAGCAGAAACCGCCTCCGCGACCACGAGCGCTGATGTGCGATCGTTGCTCATAGGGTCCACCCGTAAACAGATGCGCGGATCAAGGCCCCGATCGGATCAGTCGGGGTGGATGTCCCTCCGGGTGCAGCCGGCATCCAGCACCACGGCGATCCAGTTCACGTCCGCCCGCAGGCCGCGCTCTGCCAGCCATGCCTCCTGAAGCCGGTAGGCCGGCAACTCCTGCGCGGCCGGGCAGTACCAGTGATGCGGCGCCTGACGGTGATGGACAAGTTCGTGAAGCAGGACACTCACGTCTTCG
>Ga0136597_1001157_pt1 | contig 10214 bp, 8 predicted proteins | sample AntRauTorcE11898_FD_101385 | JGI IMG/M metagenome (GOLD analysis project Ga0136597, IMG submission 101385) | Saline lake microbial communities from Rauer Islands, Antarctica - Metagenome Torckler E11 #898 | ecosystem: Environmental > Aquatic > Non-marine Saline and Alkaline > Saline | place... | reverse complement strand
TCCGATGGAACTACAGCAACCCCACGACTGCCAACAGCGCGTCTGCAACTGTTTTAGATCCTTCGGGCCAAACGATTGCTGTGGTTGGAAATCCGGGGTTTGAATTCGATAACATTGAGAATACATTTCAGCTGCAGCAGAATTTCAGGTACTATAAAAATAATCACTCGCTGAAGGTTGGCGGAAGCGTTTTGAGTGCGACACATGATCTGTTGGGGGGTGGCAACGAGTTTGGAAACTACCTGATTCAGCTCAATCAGGCACAGCTCAATTCACTGCAAAACAGCGACGTTGGTACTTCCCTTAATATAAATGATCTGCCAATCGATGCGGAGGTTCTTAATTACTCTGTTGAGCTTCGTCCTACCCGTTTTGGAACCACACAAAACATATACAGTCTGTATGTAGAAGATCTCTACTCCGTCAATTCAAAACTGAATCTCACATTTGGCCTTCGTTATGACTACGACAGCCTTTCCAAAAGCGGCGGCGGCTCCGGCGATTTCAACAACATAGCACCGCGCTTCAATTTCAACTACAAGCTAAACAACCGCAGCAGTTTGAGAGGCGGCTATGGCATGTTCTACGACAAGATCGTCTATTCTGTCTATAGCGACGCACTGCAGCAGAACTCTACCGCAACCGATTTCAGAGCTCAGCTGCAGAGTCTGATTGATCAGGGGATTTTGCCTGAGGATACCGATCTGGACGCCGTTACGTTTAACGGAAACGTATCGGCGGGGATTAATAATGTCTCTTTCCCGAATGGCCCCACGTCGCAGGAGATCAACGCCAGCCGAAACGATATTTTCAGCAACTCGCTGCGAATACTGAATCCTGACGGATACGACAATCCATACACGCATCAGTTTTCTGTTGGATATCAGCGACAGATAGGTGATGACAAACTGTTTTATGTGGATCTGATGCACACGCGATCGCATAATCTTTTCAGGTTGCGGGACCTGAATGCGCCTGCACCATTCCCAAACAATGATCCGCAGAATGTTGAGGTCCGCACGCAGCAGGAAGCTGACCTCACCCGACCTGTTCCGATTTTCACTGATGAAGCGGGCCCTTTTACTATTTCAAATAGTGACACTCTGCGGGGCATTGGTCGAAACGTAGTAATGACCGAAACCGCCGGGCAATCCCGGTATTGGGCAGCGAGTTTGAACCTCCAGAAATCACGTCTTAACGACAATTTCTCGTACCGGATTTCATATACGCTCTCGCAGCTCAGAAACAATACGGAAGACATCAATTTCAGGGCTGAGGACGCCAACAATTTTGAAAACGAGTGGGGACCGTCCATCAACGATCGCACGCATGTGATCAGTGGATTTCTTACATGGCAGGCGTTTGACGGATTTTCTGTCAATATGGCCACGCTGATGCAAAGCGGGCAGCCGATCAACCGGATTCCCAATGCTGAAGTGTACGGCACAACTGATCTGAATGGCGACGGCCGCTCATTTGGTGACGCCTACGTTGGGAACAGCGACCGGAGTCCCGGAGAGTCCCGAAACAGCGATCGCCTGCCGTGGGCTACAACATTTGATACGGGAATACAGTACAGGGCTCCGTTCGGCAACGGGCAGATGCTTGAAATTCGAGCTGATGTGTTCAACATGTTCAATACGCAAAACCTGAGCGGTTACGCGAATAATGCAACTCAAAGTAATCAGATTCAGGTGGGGCCGGAGTCTTCAGGACGTTTGATAAGAAAAAATTCGAGTCCGCCACGACAGATTCAGTTTTCGGTCAGATACCTCTTTTAAACCAATCGTCAAGTTCATTTGAAATCAATGAAGTACCTTGGGGCAGAGCCCAAGAGGTATCAACTTAAAATCCCCATTTATTGATATGGTTTGCGGTTATTGAGGCGCGTCAACCTTTTGGTAGGCTGTGAATAAATGGGGAGGCAATTGTAAAGTAGGTTAACTTTTTAAGGCCGATGATCATATTCCGAAGTTCGCCTCCCTATCAATTCCCGAGAGGGCGCGATAGGGAGGGGACGGGGGAGGGTCAGAAAACCCGGAAGCTCTGAAAATAGAGGATTTACTAATTTTTTTAAGCACGATTTCTTTGGAATTTAATTTTCTCACAGTCTCTCGAAGGGATCCCGATGGGGAAAGGTGGACTCTGATCTTTTTGAGGCTGTCCAAAAAGTATTTTGCCCCGGAATTCGCTTAAATAATTCAGGAATCTTCTTCTGACTCACCCTATTTCCCTCTCTATCTAATAGAGAGGGATTTAAAGTCTAAATTATTTAAGCGGAATAGTTGCCAGTAAACCTTTATGGACAGCCTCGGAATTATAACAATTATGAATTATAAAGTAACATGGATAAATTATATCTAATCCTCGTAATTAATTTGATATTAGCTATTTCGGGCTGTTCATCACCGCAACAAACTAATGATCCGGGGGAGATGTCCTGGCCGGAAATTGAGGCAGCGGCTGAGGGATCCGGCGTGACGATGATGATGTGGATGGGCGACCCGCTGATCAACAGATACATGACGCAGTACGTGGTGCCGGAACTGAAAAGCAGGTATGGAATTGACCTTGAAATCGTCAACGGTCAGGGCACACAAATCGTCTCAACTCTGATGTCTGAACTTGAAAGCGGACGCTCCGATAGCCAGATTGATATGATGTGGATTAACGGGGAGACGTTTTATCAGCTTCGGCAGATAGAAGGGCTCTACGGTCCGTTCACGGAGTCACTGCCCAACATTCAGTATGTAGATCTCGACAATCCGTTTATCGGGGTAGATTTCCAGCAGCCCACCGACGGTTACGAAGCGCCATGGGGCAACGTTCAGTTTACGCTGATTTACGATCCGGATGTCGTGCAGAATCCTCCTCAGGATCTTGAGGAATTCCAAGCGTGGGTTGAACAACATCCGGGGCAATTTACAATTCCAACAGACTTTTCAGGCATCACGCTTCTTAAATCGTGGATGCTCTCTATGGCGGATGACCCCGATATCTTTTACAGAGAGTTTGACGAAGAGGTCTACCTGGAGTTCAGTGGAAGGCTTTGGGACACAGTCAATGTCATGAAACCGAATTTCTGGCGTGGCGGGGAGACCTTTCCAAACAGCGTGGCACAGCTGCATCAGCTATTTGCAAACGGGGAGGTGGCATTCACTATGAGCAATAACGACAGTGAGGTGGATAACAAGATTATGCAGGGAATATTTCCTGATAAAAGCCGCGGCTACGTGCCCGAATCAGGAACCATCCAGAATTCGCATTTCCTGGGAATTGCAAAACTCTCGGACAATAAAGCGGGAGCCATGAGGGCTATTAACTTCATGATATCGGCAGAGGCACAGTATCAAAAAATGCTACCTGACATTTGGGGTGACGGTACGGTTCTGTCAATCGAAAAGCTGTCGGATGAATGGCAGCAGCGCTTCCGGGAGATGCCGGGGCGAGACCGGGCACCGGACAGAGAGGAGATCAGGGGACGAGCGCTCATGGAGCCGGCCCCGGAATACATGATTCGGATGTTTGAAGATTTCAGGACTTTTGTTGTAAACCAATAGAATCATATCTCGTTTTTGCCTATCGTTACCCGGATTAATCACCATGAAAATTTGATGTGAGCAAGGCGAAGGAAGAAAAGCGACGATGGGTATCTGCCGTACCCTGAGTAAGCTTGTATTCAATTAAACACAGCTCACAGTAAAATTTCGCCGCTATTTAGATAACTTAAATTTAGGCTACTAAGTATTTTATGTATAAACACTATTAACAGTAACTTATATTAAATATTACTTCTCATCGTGAATATTTCAGGCTAAGCGACAGAATGGCTAAAAAACTGATCATTGTACTGTTTATACTTTTCTGCCTGCTGCCGCTGGGGCTCTCGCTTGGGTACTCATTTCTTTACAGCATTGGGGCCGTGGGGCTATTGAGCAGCGGCCTTACGCTGCAGCACTGGGGCGATCTGTTTCGCGGTGAATTTTTGCAGTCGATGTTCTACTCGCTTTGGATCGCCCTTGCATCAGCCGGAGTGGCGCTGGTGCTGGCACTGACCTTTTTGTTCACTCTTCGCCGCCATTTTCAGTCGGCCGGGCTCTACCGGCTTCTGTTTCTGCCCCTTACGATTCCGCCGATCGTGGTGGCATTTGTGATACTGCAGATGTACTCAGGAAGCGGTATAGTGTCACGTTTAGCAGTTCAAACCGGAGTGATTGACGGCATCCGGCAGTTTCCGGCACTGGTTCAGGATCCATATGGTATCGGCATCCTCCTCGCTCATATCTTTATTGTATTTCCATTCTTCCTGCTGGTGTTGCTGAACCTCTATCAGCACAATAAACTGGATGAAATAGAACGGGTGGCGTCGTCGCTGGGGGCGGATTCCGGCACCATTCGTTTCAAACTACAGCTCCCGATTTTAATGAGAGGGCTGTTTCCGCTGCTTATTCTCTACATCATCTTTTTTATGGGCGCCTATGAGATTCCGCTGCTGCTTGGCCAGTCATCACCCCAGATGATCTCCGTTCTCATTCTGGAGAAACTTCAGCGCTTTAACCTGGGTGACATCCCGGTCGCTTACTCAATGGCCGTATGGTACGCCTTCATCTGCATCATCACCATCTCATACCTGTTGATGACCTACAGAAAGAAGGTGGCCCTATGAAAAAACGTGTCGCGCTGGGACTCTTATTTCTGAGCTTCATCATTCCGTTTGGCGTGCTGATCTACCTGTCGGTTTCCACCGAATGGTACTATCCGGATCTCGTCTCTCATCCATTCACACTATCCAACTGGTCATCCTTTTTTGATGGGCGTTCAGGCCTGCTTGAAAGTGCCAGTATATCTCTGTTTATCTCATTGACGGTCAGCACATTAGCCACATTGTGTGGATTTTTTATAAGCCGCGGCATTGCATACTATACCACAAGTCGCTGGTGGCTCGTTTCGGCGTACTTCCCATACGTGATAGCTCCCGTTGTTCTGGCTGTGATGCTGAACTACTATTTTCTCCAAATCGGGTTGTCGGGTACGGTCTTTGGCGTGATGACGGCCCAGCTCTTAATCACCATGCCGTACGCCGTTATCCTTTTTTACGGGTACTGGAACCGCAACATACGCAACTTAGAAAATCTGGTAGCTACGCTCGGCGGCAGCTTCACCGACAGAGTAAAGCATGCAATTCTACCGTCTGCGAAAGGGCTGCTGGTAGTCTGTTTTTTTCAGTGCTTTTTGATATCGTGGTTTGAGTATGGCCTCACGCAGTTTATCGGGATTGGAAAAGTTGAAACCCTCACGATTATGGTGTACCGGTATGTGGCTGAATCCAATCCCTATCTTGCTGCATTGGCGGGGACTGTGCTTATCATTCCGCCGGTTCTTCTGCTGCTTGTAAACCGAAAATTTATCTTCCGGAAAGGATGGAGCTTCTGATATGATTGAGATAAAAAAGCTGCGCAAATCATTTGACAGTGAGCAGGTGCTGAAAGATCTTGGCTTCAGTCATCCCGGCCAAAAAACACTCTCTATTCTGGGTGAATCGGGAAGCGGAAAGAGTACGCTCCTAAAGATTATTGCGGGTCTTGAGGAGGCTGATGCGGGCGACGTATTGGTCGACGGGCAATCCATCACGCATCTGAAACCCAAAGATCGCGGAGCAGTCTATCTGTATCAGGAGCCGTTGTTGTTTCCACATCTGACGGTTGAAGAGAATATCAGTTTTGGTCTGAAGTTCAGGAACAGAGCCGCTGACACCGTTCAGCAGGATACCCAGAGAATGATTCAACAGCTGAGGCTCACCGGACAGGAGACAAAATACCCGCACCAGCTGTCGGGAGGGCAAAAGCAGCGGGTAGCGTTTGGACGAGCGTTTATCATACATCCAAAGATACTGCTGCTTGATGAACCATTCGCAAGCCTTGACCCCGGCACCCGTAAAGAGATACAATTGCTGTTTAAAGAGATTGCGGAAAAAGAGAAAATCACCAGCCTCTTTGTCACCCACGACCTCAAAGAAGCACTGATGACCGGTGATCGGTTTGGGATGATGGTTCATGGCCGACTGACCGTCTATGAAAACCGTGACGACTTTATTGAAGATTCGAAAACAGGTATTAAACAGGAAATTGAATTTTGGAAAAATCTGAGCTGATCCATGACAACTGAATCTGAACAATCCATTGCCCTGATTCTGGGAAGTGCGTTTGAAGGCAGCTTTGCCGAGGAACTCAAACTAACTTCCCATCAGATCAATACAGAATTTGGAACCATCACCCTGCATCAAACAGCCCTTCGGAATGACCGCCCCGCGTATGTGCTGTTTCGGCACGGACTTCCGCACACGCTGCTTCCCAACCAGATCAACTACAGGGCGCAAGCAGCGGCACTAAAGCAGATAAACTGTGGAGCCCTGCTTATCAACAGCTCGGTGGGTGTGATGGACGCCGGATTGCCGCTCTACAAACCGATGCTTGTAACTGACCTGCTGATGCCTGAAAACAGGCTTCCTGATGGATCTACCTGCACGATATTTCCTAAGCCATCGGCTGAACACGGGCACCTGCTGATCAAAGACGGACTATTTTCATCAGAACTGAACCGAAGGCTCATCCGGCAGCATGGCAACGATATTCATATAGCGGCAAGCGGCGTTGTGTTTGTATATGCAGGTGGTCCGCGCGGAAAGACGCCCGCCGAAAACCGGATGTGGGCACAGCTGGGCGGGCAGGTCAACTCCATGACGCTGGCTCCTGAAGTGGTGCTGGCCAACGAGCTTGAAATGCCCACGGCTGGGCTGGTTGTTGGCCATAAATACTCAGTGCCTGACGTGGAAAACCCCCGGCAGGAGGAGATTGCGGACACGCTGACAAACGCCCGGTCAGCCACGGAAAAAATTCTGATGTCATTTCTCCTGGAGGGTGAACCGGCCAACTTTCAAAACGAAATCTACCGCTTTAAGGATGAATGAATACTCTGCAAAAGAGTTATTGGAGGCGGTCAAAGAACTTGTCCCCGAATTTTCACCGACAGGCAATTGTGAGCGCCTGAGTGGCGGGAACATCAACTACGTTTGGCGGATTGTCGGGAAGCCCCACAACCTGATTGCCAAGCATGCGCCATCGCACATCGCCACGAACCCGGATGTGCCGCTAAGCAACGAGCGGATCGATTTTGAGGCCCGGGCGCTTTCCCTGTTTACATCCGAAGGCCGGCTACAGAATCTTGCAACGCAGGAGATTCGGCCACCAAAGATGATTGCTTTTGACCCGGACCGGTCACTTCTCATCATGGAAGATGTAGGCGAGTTCACCGAGCTGACTAAGGCCGATAGTCATGTATTTTCGTCCGGTAAAACAGGAGAGAGGCTTGGGCAGTTTATTGGCAACCTGCACCGATCAACCTTCGGTGATGAAGAGCTCCGAAACTCCTTTCAAAACCGTGGGATACAAAAAGTCCGTAATCAGTTGCAGTACCGGCCGGCACACGAATATGCAGATCTTGCAGACAAAGTCACTGAAGCTGAATTAAAAAACCGAAGCCAGGATCTTGGAAATCGTTTGCAGCAGCAGAGAGGAACCTGCCTGACGATGGGGGATCTCTGGCCACCGTCTCTGTTTGTGAATGAATCTGCCGATATCCGCCTGATCGATTGGGAGTTCGTCCATTTTGGGCGTCCGCTCCAGGATGTAGGTCATTTTGCCGCTCACTGCTGGATGCATCAGCATGTACTTGAGAATGGTACCGGATCTGATTGGTGGCGCAGTCTCTGGACGTCGTTTTGGAATGCCTATAAAAAAGCGATCGGAACGGACGTTGACCGTCTCTTTAACGCCGATGAAAAGAAGAATATAGGAATCCACATTGGAACTGAAATCCTGGTTCGAGCCTTTGGGCCGTTTAAAGAAGGATATGTGTTTGAGCCGTTTGCCGACGATCATCCGGTTCTAAACGAAGCCAAACATAGAGCCACCGAATTCATCCTGAAACCGCAATCAGCCCCTGACCATTTCAATTTATAATTTGCAAACAGAGAGGAGGAATAGTGAAGACATTCTCACAACTTGTCAATCCCTGGATTGACTTGACCGTTAGTTAAGGTTATTAGTTTAGATGTAAGGTACAGTATGGATATTGACACGAAGTGTCAATAGCGTTGGCTTGGAGGCTAGCCTCCAAAAAATTTGGCGTGTTTTCACTGCGGATCACTTCCACTTTTTGTTGGTCTTTAGGCAGCTTCCTCCAGCCAGCTTCATAGTCGGCCGGAGAGCATCGTCCCAGGCTTCCATGATGACGTGTGGTGTTATAATCGCTTACCGCTTGTTTGCTATAGTAGGTCAACTGACGAAAGGTTTTCAGCGAACGTGGAATCAAGTATTCATTCTTAATAACCCCATTGACCCGTTCGGCAAACGCATTGTCCTGAGCCCGCCCACCCATGCTGACAGGCATGTGATGGGCACGTAACAGCTTCAGGTACCGCCCGTCGGTATATTGACTGCCGCGATCCGAATGATGCACGCAGCCTTTTAGCTCATCGGAAGAAACCGTAGCGAGCGCCATCTTTAAAGCTTTTATATTCGCTTCGGCCCGAAGGGTGTCGCTGACGGCATAGCCGACAATCCGGCGCGTATAGACATCAATGATGAACGTCAGGTAGTAAAAGCGATCGGCCACTTTGATGTAGGTAATATCACTCTGCCATACCTGGGTGGGGCCGCTTACCAGGCGCCCCTCAATCAGGTTGTCAAAGACTTTATGAGCGGGAATCGTCGTGCGCATTCGGTTGACCCGTCGACGGACTCCATAGCCCAATTGCATAAAAATATCACAGAACTTATCCCGGCCCATTCGGTCGGGCTGGATCTGCCAATAAAGCTTCTCCAGTCCTTCTCCGGGATGCGCGGCGCGGCGGGCGTCCACCTGGCCGATCACCTTACGGATCAGGTCCAGTTCAGCGGTCTCGCGGCGAAAATGGTCCCAAACTCCCTGTTTGGTAATACCAATCACCTCATAAAGTGCGTTCAGGGAATGGCCGGTCATTTCGTTGTGCTCCCGGAACCACTCGATGACCTCGAAGAAGTACTTTTTTTTAAATCCAGATCGTATTCCTCCTCGGCCAGCTCCAGCATCTTCTCGTAGAAGTCTACTTTAATCTGCTTTTGACCAAGGGCTCGTTCTAAATCGGCGATTTTCTGTTTTAGGTCGTTGACTTTCTGATCGGCGCTTTCACTCATCTCAACTACGTTTACGTGCGGGGAATCCCCTGGTGAATATTTATAAATCCATCGGTAGATGGTTTGCGGGGTGCAATGATACAAATCTGCTAGCTCCTGTGCAGTATACTTTCCTGAACGAAATTCCTTGACAGCCTTGCGGCGTATCTGTTCACTAAATTCTCGACGTTTATTGAGTTTTCGTTTGTTCATAACTTGTGTGTTTAAAGCGGTCAAGCTATGTTAGGGACAGACAAAATGTGGTAGGCAATGGTCTATAGACTTTCTGCTATTTACTATGAGAAAGCTTTGCAAAACCAGGGATTTTGTTGTAGTTCAAGGCCAGTCCGCCAGCCGGCGGGTGGAACCAGAGCGTATTGATGGTCTAATCCGAACTACCCATCTCCAATCACAATAATCCGGATATAATGGCCAGCTTATTTTTAACCCGGTGATGGCTCCCGCCTGGCATAGTGCTTTTACTCTTTACTTATGAATTTCGCTGCGTATTTCCCAAATAACCACTCTGATAAGCTAAGCTTGGGTCTGAAGTTGCGAAGAGGGATCTCTCTTTCTGCAGTCATTCCGTAGTTGACAAGCGTCACGAAGAAGACTCCGCCTACGGTGTTGCCGAGCACCACCGGTACGAAGAAGTCTACAAACACCGTTAACAAACTGGTTGGACCAGAAAATACCAGGTAGAACATTTCGAATGCTCCGACAACACAATGGAAGAGGTCCCCGGCAGGAATCATAAACATGATCACGTAAACAATAAAGAAACGCGAGGTTGTGTCTCTTGCTGCGTGAGCCAACCAAACCATGGTAGCGACCAGCCCACCTGCCAAAATACCTTTAAAAAAGAGAGCAGACCACGGAAAGCTAAGAGCATGTTCGCCGAAATTGCGGCCGGTCTCGGCAACAGCCGGTTCGAGGATGGTTGTCTTGGCAAAGAAAAATGCTATAATTCCCGCACCGATTACATTTGCAAAAAGTACAATT
>Ga0136597_1001154_pt1 | contig 10231 bp, 10 predicted proteins | sample AntRauTorcE11898_FD_101385 | JGI IMG/M metagenome (GOLD analysis project Ga0136597, IMG submission 101385) | Saline lake microbial communities from Rauer Islands, Antarctica - Metagenome Torckler E11 #898 | ecosystem: Environmental > Aquatic > Non-marine Saline and Alkaline > Saline | place... | reverse complement strand
GAACCCGATATTGGCGGCCACCGTCATGTGCGGAAACAGGGCGTAATTCTGGAAGACTGTGTTGACCGGACGCTGATTCGGCCCGAGGCCGGCGACGTGCCGCCCGCTGATCTCTATCGTGCCGGCGCTCGGCTGCTCGAAACCGGCGATCAGACGCAACAGCGTGGTCTTGCCGCAGCCCGAAGGCCCCAACAGCGTAAAGAACTCGCCCTGGTGAATACTCAGCGTGACATCGTCGAGTGCGCGGAAAGCGGCAGCGCCCTGACCGAAGACCTTGCTCAGATTGCGAATCTCGATACCGCTCGAAGCGGATTGCGGGGTCTCGGGCACCGCGGCCTCCCTCTGGGGTCGATTTCGATTTTGCTCAGTTTTGCCTGGATCGCGCCGCCAATGCAAAGTGATTTGCCCTCGCGGTCTTCGTTCCGTTCGCCCCAGGCACCACCACTCGATGTGGCGCGAGTCCGGACGACCCGCCCGGTGACATCAGTAACCGAGTTCGAGATCGACCTCCCAGGAGAGCGGCTTACCGCGCATGAACTGCTGAATGCTCTCGATGCCCTGATCGATGTGGCGCTCAAGGACGTCCTCGGCATTGGCGGCCTGGTCGCCCGTCCCCAGTACGTTGGGGAGTTTGTGATAGCCCGTACGGGTCGGGCACTGGAAGTAGCAGGTCTCAGGGAAGACCATGCCGTAATCCGGCCAGACGTCCGCGGCGTAGCCGGCGATTGCATCGCTCGTCAATGCCCGGTGCAGGGACACTTCCTGGGTGAGATTGCCGCGGGCGATGTTGATTAAGAACGCCGTCGGCTTCATCGCGGCGAGTTCGCGCTCGCCGAAGAAGTGCTCGGTCTCGCCGGTGATCGGCGTCGCGAGCATGACGTAGTCGGCCTGTGGCAACAGCTCCAACAGCTCATCCGGCCCATGCACGCTGTCGACATGATCGCCGCCCCGCTCCGGGTGGCGGCGGATCGCCATGACGTGCATGTCGAAGGCCTGGGCGAACTTCGCGATCGCCGACCCGATCTTTCCAAGGCCGACCACAAGCAGCGTTCGCCCGGACAGCATCGCCGAGCGGGTGCCGGGTTCGTACAGCGGGAAGTATTCCGCCTCGTGCATGGCCTGCTGTTTCATGATCAGGCGTTTCGCGCTGCCCAGCAGCAGCGCCATCGCGTGCTCGGCCACGGCCGCACCGTTGGCGCCGCGCGAGTTGCACACGCGGATGCCTTTCTCCATGAGCTTCGCGGAATCGAGTCGATTGACGCCGGCGTGCATCCAGCAGATGAGCTTGAGGTTGTCGGCGATATCGAGGATGCCGGGGGGCAGGCAGAAGCCCATCAGGACATCGGCATGGCGGGCCTCTTCGGCCAACCCCTCGTACGACGCGTCGAAGCGCGAGAAGGAAGGGATTTCGTCGTGAGCCACGACCTCCGTCTCCGCCGGAAGAGCCGAACGTACGCGCTCGATCTCATCCTCATGCGCCTGCCAGGTCAGCAGTACCTTCATTGAAACTCTACCCGTGCGTTGTTGCGTTCAGACGCCAGCCGGCGATCGGCCGTTCGGTGCCTATTTCGCCTCCAGACGCTCCAGCGCCTGTTCAAGCCGTTCAACCGTGCGATCGACGTGCTCGAGCTTGTCCAGACCGAAAAGGCCGATCCGGAACGACTGATAATCATCGGGCTCGTCGCACATCAGCGGCACGCCACCGGCCACCTGCAGGCCGACTTCAGCGAACCGGCCAACAATGCCACCATCGTCGGCAAAGCTCACCACGACACTCGGTGCCTGAAAGCCTTCGGCCGCAACGCTTTGATGTCCATGGCGGACAACAAGCGACCGTACCCGATCGCCCAGCGCCTGCTGCGCTTCGCGCACCCGCTCGAGGCCGTCGTTCTCGGTCTCCTCCATGACTTCGCGCAGGCGGCGCAGGCCGTCGGTGGGCATGGTCGCGTGATACGCGTGGCCGCCGCCCTCGTAGGTCTCCATGATCTGCAGCCACTTGCGCAGATCCATCGAGAAGCTCGTGCTGGTCGTATCCTCGATGCGCTGGCGGGCGGTCTCGCTCAGCATGACCATCGCGCAGCACGGGGTTCCGGTCCAGCCCTTCTGGGGCGCGGTGATGAGCACGTCCACGCCGGTCGCCTGCATATCGACCCAGAGCGTGCCGGAGGCGATGCAGTCGAGCACGAACAGACCGCCGACCTCATGCACGACGGCGGCGACGCGCCGGATGTAGTCGTCCGGCAGCATGATGCCCGCCGAGGTCTCGACATGCGGCGCAAAGACGACCTCGGGACGCTCTTCGCGGATCCGGGCCTCGACTTCCTCGATCGGCGTCGGCGCGAAGGGCGCGCGCGCGTCGTCGCCCGTCTTGCGGGCCTTCAGGACGGTCGAATGGGCGGGGATATCCCCCATCTCGAAGATCTGGGTCCAGCGGTAACTGAACCAGCCGTTGCGGATGACGAGACAGTTGCGCCCGGTGGCGAACTGTCGGGCCACGGCCTCCATACCGAAGGTGCCGCTGCCGGGGACAATCACGGCCGAATGTGCCTGATACACCCGTTTCAGCGCAGCGGAGAGATCACGCATCACGCCCTGGAAGGCGGCGGACATATGGTTGAGTGAACGGTCGGTATAGACGACCGAGTATTCGAGCAGTCCGTCCGGATCCACGGATGTTTGCGGTTCAGCGGCCATGATCGGCTCCCGGGTTGCCTGAGGGGGAGCCAAGGATACATGGGTTCACAGCGTACACCCCAACCATGAATCGGATGGCGGGGGCGATCCGGTCGTGAAGCGGCATGCGTATCCGCCGCTCCACGACCGTTTTCCCGTTCAGGCGGCGAGACGATCGATCCGCTCGCGGGCCTGTTCCAGCGCGGAACGGCTCGTTTCCTCGCCCATCGCCAGCCCTTCGGCGCGCGTCACCGTGACATCGGTGATCCCCAGGAAACCGAGCATGTGACTCACGTACGGGGCGGCGAAATCGATGTCGGTGCCGGCGTACTGCCCCCCGCTGGTCACGAATATGTGGGCGCGCTTGCCTTCGAGCAGCCCCTGGGGCCCGTTCTCGGTGTAGCGGAAGGTCGTGCCGGCACGGGCAACGTGATCGAACCACGCCTTGAGTGTCGACGGGACCAGGAAGTTGTACACCGGCACCCCGATCACCACCGTGTCCGCATCCTGCAGTTCCGCCACCAGCGTATCGGCATGGGCGGCCGCCCGGGCCTGCTCGGCCGTGCGCTCATCGGCCGCCGTCAGGCCAGCGAAAAACGTCGCCTGATTGAGATGCGGTACGGGATGTTCGGCGAGATCCCGGCGGATTACGCGAGTCCCGGGATCGTCTCCGCGGACGCGCGCGACGAACTCGTCCGCGAGCCGTGACGACTGCCCTTCGTCGCTGAACACGCTGTTGTTGAGCTGCAGAATCGTTTTCATGACGCACTCCTTTCGTTGGCTGAGTGCATGCATTAAACAATTGAACAAAACGATAAAAAAGCGGATTATTTCGCTATATCCTATCGATTGGATCGATCCATGAATCGTTCCCGGGTCACGCTTGACCAGTGGCAGGCACTCGTCGCCGTCGTCGACGCCGGCGGTTACGCCCAGGCCGCGGAGCAGCTTCACCGAACCCAGTCCACCGTCAGCTATGCGGTCCGCAAGCTGGAGGAACAACTCGGCATCGACGTCTTCGAGCTTGAAGGCCGCCGGGCGGCCCTGACCGACGCCGGCCGGGTGCTGTATCGCCGCGGCAAGGCGCTGTTGCGCGAATCCGAACGCGTCGAGCGGAGTGCGGTCGCGCTCGCCGAGGGGCAGGAGGCCGAGCTGCGCCTGGCCGTGGAGATCGTCTTCCCGACCTGGCTGCTGCTGCAGTGCCTGCAGCGATTCGCGGAGGAACGCCCGGACACCCGGATCGAACTCTACGAGTCGGTACTGGGCGGGACGGAAGAGCTGCTGGGCGAAGGTCAGGTGCAGCTCGCGATCTGTTCGCGCGTTCCTGCCGGCTATGTCGGCGACCCGCTGATGCACGTTCGCTTCATCGCCGTGGCCGCGCCGTCGCACCCGCTGCACCAGCTTGGCCGTACGCTGACGCACGAGGACCTGCGCGAGTACCGCCATCTGTTCGTGCGCGACACGGCGACCCGGCGCGGGACAGACGACAAAACAGGCGGTATCACCGAACAGCGCTGGACCATGAGCCACAAGGCCACTTCGATCCGCGCGGCCTGCATGGGCCTGGGCTTCGCCTGGTACGCGGAAGACCTCATTCGCGAGGAACTCGCCTCGGACCAGCTGCGCCCGCTGCCGCTCAACGAGGGCGGCGAACGCTGGACCACTCTCTATCTGGCCACCGCCGATCCGGATAGGGTCGGCCCCGGCGCGAGGCGGTTAATCGAACTCATCCGCGAAGCGGTCGCGACCTCGGCCCCCGGCGACGAGCGGATCCAGCCGTGAACCGCGGTCGCGGCCTGCGTCAGGCGAGGCGTGTCAGCCAGCCTCGGTGATCCGCACTGCGGCCGTACTGCAGATCCAGCAGGCGTGTCCGGAGCGTTACTCCGACCTCGCCACCGCTTTCCGGGGTACAGACGATCCGTTCGTTTTCGCTGCACAGGACGCCGACCGGCGTGATGACGGCGGCGGTGCCGCAGGCGAACACTTCGGCGAGTTCACCCGAGGCGGCGGTTTCGCGCCATTCCTCGATGCTGATCGGCCGTTCCTCGATGTCGTACCCGGCATCGCGCGCGAGCTGCAGGATGGAATCGCGGGTCACGCCTTCCAGGATGGTGCCGGTCAGTGCCGGCGTCACGATGCGCCCATCGCGGAACACGAAGAACAGGTTCATGCCGCCAAGCTCCTCCACCCAGCGATGCTCGACGGCGTCGAGGAATGCGACCTGGTCACAGTCGTGCGCCGCCGCCTCTTTCTGCGCCGCCAGCGATGCGGCGTAGTTGCCGCCGCACTTGGCGGCACCCGTTCCACCCGGCGCAGCCCGCGTGTACGCGGACGACAGCCAGATGGACACCGGCTCAACGCCGCCCCGGAAATAGGCCGCCGCCGGCGATGCGATGACGAAATAATCGACCTCGGTGGATGGCCGCACGCCGAGAAACGGTTCGCTGGCGATCATGAACGGCCGCAGGTAGAGGCTCGACTCATCGGCGGCACTCCGGGGCGTCGGCACCCAGTCGACGTCCTGGCTGACCAACGCCTTCAGCGAGTTGACGAAGGTCTCGGTGTCGAGTTCCGGCAGCGCCAGGCGGCGAGCGGAGTTGCGGAAGCGCTCGGCGTTTTTCTCCGGGCGAAAGGCCCAGACGGAGCCATCCGCATGGCGATAGGCCTTGATCCCCTCGAATATCTCCTGGGCGTAGTGCAGCGCGGCGGTCGCGGGATCGAGCCGGAGCGGTCCGTAAGGTCGCACGGCGCGACCGTGCCAGCCCTCGCCCTGGGTCCAGCGAACGTGGGCCATGTGGTCGGTGAAGTGCCGCCCGAAGCCCGGATCGGCCAGGATCCGCGCGCGTGCGTCGTCACTCGCCCGCTGGTTGTTGGGCTCAAGCTCGAAGCCAAAATCGGACACCGGTGTCGTGCTCCCGTCGTCAGTGATGATCTCGCGAAAAGGGTCCGCCGCGCGCTCGTTCAGGCCGACCCGCGCCTGCAGCGCGCAGCGTATCGCACTCGCGCGCCGGACCATACTGGCGCGATCGGATCCGGCTCAATCACCACGCCAGCATGACCAGCGCGTTGATCAGCGGCACCAACAGCGCCGTGAGAAGCGCATTGAGCCCCATCCCCAAACCCGCGAACGCGCCCGCCTCCTCGCTGTGCTGGAAGGCACGCGCCGTGCCGATCCCGTGGGCGCTGACGCCGAGCGCGAAGCCCTTGGCCGTCGCGTCCTCCGGGCCGTAGCCGAGCAGGTGCAGCAGGGGCATCGCGAGCACCGCGCCCGTGATCCCCGTCAGGATCACGAGCACGGCCGTCAGCGACGGCAGCCCACCGACCTTCTCCGAGATGCCCATGGCGACCGGGGTCGTCACGGATTTCGGCATCAGCGAGCGCAGCACGTCCGCCTCGAGCCCGAGCAGCCAGCCGATCCCGAGCGCGCTCACCACCGCCGTCAGCGACCCGGCGATCAGGGCGACCGCGAGCGGCAGTCCCATGCGCCGCAGCCGGTGCGCCTGTCCATAGAGCGGCACGGCCAGCGCGACCGTCGCCGGGCCGAGCAGGAAGTGCACGAACTGGGCGCCCTCGAAATAGGTGCCGTATTCCGTATCGGTGACGAGGAGTATGCCCACCAGCGCCACCACCGCGATCAGCACGGGGTTCAGCAGGGCCAGCTCGTTGCACTGCAGATACAGGCGGTGCGCCGCCCAATACACGAGCACCGTCACCGTAAGCCACACCAGCGGCCGCTCGGCGAGGTACACCCAGATCTCGAACAGCTCGCTCATGATTCGCCCCGCCCCTGCTGCAGACGCCGCATCACGGACAGCGTGATGGCCGTCACGGCGACCGCCAGGAGTGTGCTGGCAACCAGCACGACCAGCAGGACCGGCCAGATACCCTCCAGCCGCCCGGTGTGGGCGATAATACCCACCCCGGCCGGCACGAACAGCAGCGCCAGATGCGCCAGCAGCCCGTTCGCGACCGTAGCGACTTCCTCCGGTACGGACCCGCGGATCGCCAATGCGACGAACAGCATCAGCATCCCCGCGACCGGCCCGGGAACGGGCAGACCGAGCAGGCGCACGGCCACCTCGCCGGCCAGCTGGAACCCAAGCAGCAGGGCAATCGTGCCGATCATGTCCTGATCTCCTTTACCGGCCCGCAGCGCAGGCGCGGCCGACCGGGATCATGCCGCCCAGGGCAGATCATCCAGATCCACGTTACCACCGGTGATTATTATGCCGACGCGCTGACCGCGGAATAACTCCGGATGGCCGAGCATCGCGGCGACCGCAACGGCACTGGAGGGCTCGATGAGGATCTTCATACGCTCCCAGACCAGACGCATCGCGTCGATGATCTCCTCTTCGGTGGCCAGCAGCACATCGGTCACGTGCTCGCGTACAACCGCCCACGTGAGGTCGCCAAGCGACGCGCGCAGCCCATCCGCGATCGTATCCGGCGCATCCGCCGTGACGAGCCGCCCGCCCTGCAGTGAGCGGCAGGCATCGTCGGCATTGGCCGGCTCCGCCGCGTAGATACGGGTCTGTGGCGCCAGCGCCGCGAGCGTCAGCGCCGTGCCGCTGATCAGTCCGCCGCCCCCGATCGGTGCCACGACCGCGTCGAATGGGCCCGCATCCTCGTGCAATTCCAGCGCGCAGGTCCCCTGCCCCGCGATCACCCGGGCATCGTTGTAGGGATGGACAATGTCCGCGCCCGTGCGATCGACCACTTCGGCAAGCGTGCGTTCCCGCGCGGCCATGGTGGCATCGCAGGTGACGATTTCACCGCCGTACGTCGCGACTGCGCGGGTTTTTGCCCGGCTGGCACCGTGCGGCATCACCACGGTCGCCCGGACGCCGCGGCACGCGGCGGCGCGGCTCAGCGCAAGACCGTGGTTGCCCGAGGAATGCGTCGCCACGCCACGCGACGCCTGCTCCCCGTCGAGCCCGAACACGGCGTTCGTCGCCCCCCGCGCCTTGAACGCACCCGCCTTCTGCAGGTTCTCGCACTTGAACGACAGCCGCGCACCGCTCATGCGATCAAGCGTCGCGCTGGTCAACACGGGTGTGCGGTGAATCCATGGCTGGATCCGCTCACGCGCGAGTGACACGTCATCAAAATCGGGGCTACGGATAACCACCTCCCGGGAGCCGAAGACACATCGAGCCGGACGCTGTAGCACGAACTGAAATCGTGCCCGATAAACAAACGGGCGCTATGCGCAATTGGATCGATAAGACTACAGGGCGGTGCGTCGGCGACCAAGCGCGCAGCCAACTGGTTTCAACGCAACGAACGCATAAGAATATGATCTCGCGATATTTTTCGTGCCGATGATCTGGCGCTGCGGAAGCCGGCGGGCGACAGCCGATTTGACGGGCGCGTTATCGCGCGCCATGGTTACGCTGTCTCGAAATGGTCGACCCATTTCAGACAACGATCAACCAAGGAGATCGGTATGAATATCAAAGCTTTGCGCGGATTCTCCCTCCTCGGCTGCATGGTCGCCGCGTTGACCGCTTCGGGCCTCGCCTGGGGACAGAATGACACCACCCTCGACGCCGTCACCGATCCGAGCTTCGTGCCGTTCGAGATGCGGGATCGGGAGACCGGCGAGATGGTCGGTTTCGACATGGACATCCTCGCCGAAGTCGCCAAACGGGCCGGCTTCGACTACGACCTCGAGACGATGGACTTCCAGGGCATCATCCCCGCCCTGCAGACGGGCAATAAACAGATCGCGATCGCCGGCATCACCATCACGGAAGAACGTGAAGAGGTAGTCGATTTCTCGGATCCCTACTACGACTCCGGCCTTCGATTGCTGGTTATGGCCGATGACGACTCCATCAAGACGGTGGAAGATCTCTCCGGCAAGAGTGTGGGCACCAAGACCGGCAGCACCAGCCATGACTACCTGCGCAACGAGCTCCCCGACGATGTCGGTATCGAGCCGTATCCGGGCAGTTCCGACATGTACCAGGCGCTGCTCGGCGGTGCGGTGGACGCGGTGTTTTATGACGCGCCCAACGTCGGCTACTTTGCCCAGACCAAGGGCAAGGACAGCGTGAAGACCGTCGGCCCCCTCTATGAAGGTCAGCAGTATGGCCTGGCGCTCGTCGAAGGCAGTGAATGGGTCGATGACGTCAACGATGCCCTGGCCTCCATGAAGGCGGACGGCACCTACGACGAGATCTACAAGAAGTGGTTCGGCTCCCTGCCGGACAGCGAATAATTCAGCGCCGCGGCCCGTCACTCCGGTGACGGGCCGCGAACGCCCATCATCCGGCCGCCGACCGGGCGGCAGTCATCACCACGCACCCCAGGACAACGGGAGACGACGTGGAATTTCAGTTCGACTGGCAGGCGGCGTTCAATGCGCTGCCTTATCTGATCCAGGGTCTGCCGTGGACCGTCGCCATCGCCGGTGGCGGTCTGTTCATCGGGTTTTTCATCGGCATCCTGTTCGGCCTTCTGAGCATCGCACCGTCGCGCCTCGTGCGGGCCCCCGCGATTGCGTACATCGAGATTTTTCGCGGTACGCCGGTACTGGTGCAGGTACTGTTCATTTTCTATGGCATGCCCCAGATCCTTGGCGGCCCCATCGACAAGATCACCGCCAGTATCGTGGCGATCGCGCTCAACGCCGGCGCCTATATCTCCGAGATCGTCCGCGGTGGCGTCCAGTCCATCGAGCGCGGCCAGAAAGAGGCGGGGCTGTCCATCGGCCTGTCGAAAGCCCAGACCTTCTACTACATCATCTGGCCCCAGGCGCTGCGGCGCATGGTTCCGCCGCTGGGTAACCAGGCGATTATCAGCCTGAAGGATACCTCGCTGTTCTCGGTGATCGGCGTGGGGGAACTGGTGCGCGAGGGCCAGATCTACATCGCCGACACCTTCTCGGCGCTGGAGACCTATTTCATGGTGGCGATGATGTATCTGGTCATCACCCTGAGTCTTTCATTCCTGCTGCGATTATATGAGCGTCGTGGCGCGGCCGGTCGTGCATAAACCGGGGGTCCCGAAGTGAGCGAGCGAACCGACGAGCCCATCGTCCGCATGGAAAACGTGAACAAGCACTTCGGCAGCCTTCACGTGCTGCAGGATGTTGAGCTTGCCGTAGATCCCGGCGAGGTCATCGTGGTCATCGGCGCCAGCGGCTCCGGCAAGTCCACACTGATCCGCTGCGTCAACGGCCTCGAGCCGTTCCAGAGCGGCGCCATCGAGGTGGACGGGCACCGGCTGCTGCCCAATGGCGGTGGTGGCAATGCCCTGCAGGCCATCCGGACGGAAGTCGGCATGGTCTTCCAGCAGTTCAATCTATTTCCGCACCGCAAGGTACTGGAGAACATCACGCTGGCACCGATGAAGGTGCGCGGCTGGTCGCGCGAACAGGCCACGGACAACGCCCGGCGCCTGCTGGATCGCGTGGGCATCGGCGATCAGGCCGACAAGTACCCCACCCAACTCTCCGGCGGCCAGCAGCAGCGCGTGGCGATCGCACGCTCGCTTGCGATGGAGCCCAAGGTGATGCTCTTCGACGAGCCCACCTCGGCCCTGGATCCGG
>Ga0136597_1001150_pt1 | contig 10243 bp, 15 predicted proteins | sample AntRauTorcE11898_FD_101385 | JGI IMG/M metagenome (GOLD analysis project Ga0136597, IMG submission 101385) | Saline lake microbial communities from Rauer Islands, Antarctica - Metagenome Torckler E11 #898 | ecosystem: Environmental > Aquatic > Non-marine Saline and Alkaline > Saline | place... | reverse complement strand
TGTAGGCAACTCTACAACCACACGCTCTACCGCCTCAACGAGTACCAAGACGAACACGGCGAACTGCCTTCGATGACCACTCTGCGGTCGGAACTTCCCGACCTCAAGCAGTGGTGGGACAGCCTCTCGGACGTCTACTCGAAGGTTCTCCAAACCGTTGTGGAACGCTTGTTCGACAACCTCAAAGGCCTCTCCGCGCTCAAGGAGAGCGGCTACGGCGTTGGTCACCTCAAGTGGAAGCCGCCACGAGAGTTTCGCAGTTTTACGTACAGTCAGTCTGGCTTCAAGCTCGACAAGAAGGGCGGTCAGACTGTTCTTGCCCTCTCAAAACTCGGTGAAATCCAGATTCGGCTTCACCGTGCCATCCCCGACGACGCCAACCTCAAGCAGGTCACACTCAAGAAGGAGTCGACGAGCGAGTGGTTCGCCACGTTCGGCATCCAAATGGACCGCGAACCTCCTGAGGAACCTGAGAACCCCGAGAAGTGCGTCGGTATCGACGTAGGGATTCTCACGTATGCCCACGATACCGAAGGCACGGCAGTCGGTCCACTTGACCAGTCCGAGGATCGTGAACGCTTGGAACGCGAGCAACGGAAACTCGCGGGCAAACAGCACGGGTCGAACAACTACGAGAAGCAACGGCGTCAAGTCGCAGAGTGTCACGCTGATCTCCGACGGAAGCGCCGCGACTTCTTGCACAAGCTCTCCGCCTACTACGCTCGGGAGTACAACCTTGTGGCGGTCGAAGACCTGAACGTGAAAGGGATGATGGAATCGCCGTCGAACAGTCGAAACACGGCGTCTGCGGCATGGCGGACGTTCCTCTCGTTGCTCGAATACAAGTGCGAGCGCGAAGGAACGCACTTCGTCGCGGTTGACCCAAGAGGGACGACCAAGGAGTGCGCGTCGTGCGGCGTTTCGACCGACAAGCCGTTGTGGGTCCGTGAACACTCCTGTCCCGCCTGCGGGTTTGAGGCGGACAGGGACGCGAACGCGGCGTGGAACATCCTTTCTCGCGGTCTACAAGATGTAGGAGTGGGATACTCCGAATCAACGCCTGTGGAGACTGCGCTCCCTGTGGATACGCCTGTATCTGCAAAGCGCGTCTTGGAAGCAGGAAGCCCTACTCTCAAGGAGCGAACGGCGTCAGCCGTGAGCGAGTAGGGTAGGGTAGTTCACTGATACGAAACTCGGTGTGATCGGCATCTCGAACGACTTGGACTTCCGGAGTCAACTCTCCTCGAAGGTTCGGTCATCGCTCTGTGAAAAAGAGGTCTCCTTCAGCGCGTACGATGCCGATGAACTCCGACTCGTGCTCGAACAGCGCGAACAGGTTGCATTTCAGGACGGCATTCTCGAAGACGGAGTCGTCGCAATGTGTGCGGCCTACGGTTCGAAGGATTCGGGTGACGCACGGAAGGCTTTGGACCTTCTGCTGGAGGCCGGGGATGTTGCACGGGAGACCGGTTCGGACGTCGTGACCGAGGCGCACGTACAGAAAGCTCGTGAACGCGTTCAGACAGACCAAGTGGTGGAGGGCATACAAGAACTACTCCCAACACGGGAAACTTGTTCTGTACGCACTGACGCTGCTTCACGAGCGCGGTGAGACGTCGGTACGGACGCGTGAAGTCGTGGATATGTACCGGGAGGTAGCACATTCAGAAGGGGTAAGTCCTGTTTCGGAGCGTTCGGTGCGTGACTATCTGGGCGAGTTAGCGCAGTTAGGAATCGCAAGTTCAGCAGAACACAATCGAGGGAAAGGCGGCGGGAAGTACAACGAACATCGGTTGGAGCAGTCCGTTTCGGCGGTTCGGAATGGGTTATCGACGTTGTTGGAGTCCGCTTAAATCAGGGTTCCGTTGTTTCCGCTGTTGACGGTGTGTCTGTTTTGTGCTAACAGCGGAAGCAGTGGGGTGGGTGTGTAGAGTCTCTACTAGGTTAGCCCTTCGTAGACGATTCTGTCACGGCGACCGTCGACAACGACTGGGGTGACCATCGCGTCAAACTCCTCGTTGAGGATCGTGATCTCCGGCCAGTCAGTGACAACTAGGGCGTCGGCGGAGGCGTCGAGTACTTGTTGGGGCGTATCGGCGTACTCGATGTCTGGGATACACTCGCGCATGTTCTACGGTTGCGACGGTGTCGTAGGCGGCGACGTCGGTACTGCGGGCTTGGAGTCCCTGGATGGCGGGAATCGCTCTGGAGTTCCGCGTATCGTCGGTACCTCGGGACCGGCGAGAGCTATGATTTCAACACGCTCGTCGAGATGTTGAACGACGAGCTCGGGACCGACATCGAGCCGGAGTACATCGAGAATCCAATTCCGGATTCCGTGTATGTGTACGATACTTGTGCCGATTATTCGAAGATGAAAGCCGAGACTGGGTGGGAACCATAGATTAGTTTCGAGGAGGGGATTGAGCAGGTATGTCGACAGTACCTGTCGACGGTTGAATCGTGAGGTAGGGTATCGATTCGTTACTGGATACTTACTTTTCGGGTTTGATCCATGTTGCGATCTGGCGACTGTATGTATCGTACACGCCGAGTCCGGTTTGGAGTGTTTCATACACTTCGTCAGCATCGACATGCCCGTACTCGTGTGCGAGGACGTTCCGAAACCCGATCGCTGCGACGAGCGTCGTTGTGGTCGCTTCGTCGATGACTCCCTCGCGGTGCAACACACGAACCGCTTCCTTGGTCGTACTCCCGTCGTATCCAAAATCTCGCGTCGCGACGTGTTGGGCGAGATCCGAACACGCTTGAATCGCGTTCTCGAACATTCGCTCGACGGCGCGCTGTTCGGTCGTGCTCTGGTGGAAGTCGTCACGAGAGAGTGTTTCCTGCTTCTCGACTAGTTCACCGTGGTACTGCTCGATCTGCTCAAGTTTGATCGCGACGACTCGCTCGTCAGCCACGGAGGCCATCCTCCGCGATTCGGTCGATCACGGCACGCTGCTGGCGGCGAAGGTCATCACGTCGGTCATCGAACCGCGCTTCGATCCCCGTTTTGAACCGTTTGAAGGCGTCCTCATCGCCGCAGACGAACGTTCCTTTTAGGGCCTCGTGGGCGACGGTAAGTGGAAGCGACTCAATATCAGAGACGTCGACGAATGGCAGATCGTCTTGCTGAAGGTCTCCAGACAGAAAACACCGCCTCTCGAACCGTTCGGCCTCGGAGAGATCGTCGGGAAACTTCACAGCGAGATCAAGGTCAGATGCCCGGGTCGGCTCACCGGTGATTCGAGACCCAAACACCACCGCGAACTCAACGTCATCGACGGCACACACCGACGCTTCGAGAACGGCCAACAGCTCTGTACCTCCGTTATCGGCAGTCATACCGATGTAGACGTCGCATCCTCACAAAAGAATTCCGCCGGATCGGAATGGCTGATGAAAGCCGTCGTACTGGCGGCTCACCGAGGGCAAACCCAAGGGAATGGTCGAAGTCGACGACGAACCGATTCTTACACACTGTTTCGAGCAACTCGCTGACCTCGGTGCCGACGAGTTCGTCGTTGTTGTGGGGGTCTCTCAAAGAGTAGATCATCGACCACTACGGCGACACGTATGAGGGGTTGCTGATCACGCACGCCCACCAGCGCGCACAACAGGGGCACGCGCTATTGATTGTCGAAGAGCACGTCAACGACTTCAGTCTCATGTTCGTCGACAACGTGTTCTAGACGGATTTCGAAGACGTGGTGCGACGCCAACGCGAAGATCGCGCGGACGCGGCGTTCTTGGTGGGGTATATCTAGTCGATGATATTATGTTGCTAAATCGGTGTATGTGCATGATACCTTGCGGACTACTCGAAAATGAAGGTCGAAACCGGGTGAGAACCACAGATTAGCTTTGAGGAGGGGATCAAGCAGGTTTACGCGCAGTATGTGTCGACGGTTGAATCGTAAGTAAGTGAATCAGACCAGTTACTCCTTAATGGTGATCTGTTCGAGATAGCGTTGCACGTATGGATGGAGATTATCGAATGGTGGTTTAGCTACTCGAAGTTGGCTGTGTTGGCTGTCATTAATTTCTATGAGTTGCTCTTTGATTGGTTCGACAACAAATCCATTAGCAACATAATGTTTACTGTCGACACCGTCGACATCAGAGGTGTCGTAGAAGTGTTCGAAGACACCGAGTTGTTCTTGTATTTCGACGTCACAGCCAACCTCCATTTCGGCAACTCGATGGACTGCCTCGGTCAACCGTTCATTCTTTAGTACGGTGCCGCCAGGAACAAACCATTCGCCTTTCGCTGGCTCGTTTTCACGTAATCCGAGGAGTACACCACCCTCATATTTGATGATCAAATCGACCGAGACAAGCGGTACGCTGTCGACGACAGTTTTCCACGCTTCAGGAGGGATCCAACGATCGTCTTGGGACATTTAGTTAGAGATAGTAGTCGACTGCCTGTTTGAGTCCCTCCTCGAACGACCACGATGGTTCCCAACCGAGATCTGTAAGTTTGTCAAACTCAAGTGCATACCGTTGGTCGTGACCAGCTCGATCCTCGACGAAGGTGATTTGGTCTTGGGACCCGCCGACAGCTTCGAGAATCGCTTCGGTCACTTCGAGGTTGGTTCGTTCTTCACCGGAGCCAATATTGTAGACTTCGCCGGGAGTGCCCTCACGGAGTACGAGATCAAGCGCCCGACAGTTGTCCTCAACATAGATCCACTCGCGAACGTTCGACCCGTCACCGTATACGGGGAGTTCTTTGCCTGCAGCAGCATTCTGAATGAACTTCGGGATGAGTTTCTCCGAATGTTGCCGTGGGCCGAAGTTGTTACAGGTGCGTGTGATCAGTACGGGGAGATCGTGTGTCGTCTGGTAGCTTTTTGCCAGTAGATCAGCACTGGCTTTTGTCGCTGCGTATGGATTTCGCGGATTCAGCTCATCGTCCTCGCTGAAGGTCCCATCGAGGATCTGGCCATACACCTCGTCGGTCGAGATCTGGAGGAATCGATCGATATCCGCATCCAGTGCTGCATCGAGGAGCACCTGCGTTCCCTGCACATTGGTTGTAACGAAGGATTCTGCACCGTCGATCGAGCGGTCGACGTGTGATTCGGCGGCGAAGTTCACGACGGCGTCGACATCCGACATGAGTTCCTCAACAAGTTCTTGATCTCGGATGTCACCCTCGACGAATTCATGTCGTGGGTGGTCTACAAGTCCCTCTAAGTTGTCCAGAGAGCCAGCATAGGTCAACGCATCCAGCGTTACTACGGAATCCTCTCTGTTTTCGAGAACGAACCGGACATAATTCGAGCCAATAAACCCTGCCCCACCAGTAACGAGTAATCGCATGGACTCGGATTATAGCGCAGACTATATTTACATTTTCATCGAAATATACCGCATATGAAAATTTTCGTACTCGGGGCCGGAGGATTACTCGGCAGTGCGCTAGTTAGAACGTGTCTTGATCACTCAATCACCGCAGTTGGCACGTACCATTCCACTCAGCCAGTGTTCGACATTCCCCTTGTGCAGCATGATATCCGTGATACCGCAGAGTTCGAGTCGCTTCTTACAAACCACCAACCGGATGCGGTTGTAAACTGTGCTGCGCTAACTGATGTCGACGGATGTGAATCACAGCCAGAGGTGGCAACTGAGATCAATGGTACCGCTCCAGGTGAGCTTGCAGTCAGCTGTGACGCACAGGACATCCCATTCGTGCATGTTTCGACTGACTACGTGTTTGACGGTAAGGCGACAACACCGTACGACGAGCGTGCACCGTCGCACCCAATCCAGGAGTACGGCCGATCCAAGCTTGTTGGCGAAAAACGTGTTCAGGAAGTCGACGGTGAGACGACTATTGTTCGACTCTCGTTTGTGTATGGTGTTCGTGGCGATACCGGCGAACTCGTTGGATTTCCGGCTTGGGTTCGTGATACACTCACCGAAGGGGATGAGGTTCCACTATTTGTCGACCAACATATCACGCCAAGTCGAGCCGGGCAGGCAGCAGCAACGATTGTAGAACTGCTTGATGCCGAACGTTATGGGTTGTACCACGTTGCAAGTCAATCCTGTGTGACGCCATACGAGTTTGGTCACAAAATCGCTCACCTCCAGACCGCCGACGAAACGTTGCTCAGTGAGAGCCAGCAGTCCGATGTTTCGCGTACAGCAGCGCGGCCCACGTATACCTGTCTCGATGTCTCTAGCGTTGAGGCTGCATTGGAGAGACACCAACCGACACTCAAAGAGGATTTACGGGCTATCGAAGCCCACTTTGACGGTTAAAGTTCGTACTGGTCGGCATGGTCGACGAAGAACTCCTGTTCTTCCTCAGAGAGATCGTTGAACCGGAGCACGCTCTCACAGTCGAGCCCGGGACACTTCATGACGCGATTAGATTCGAGTTCATTTGCCGAGACGATGGTACCACAGGTCTCGCAGGTGTGTGTGATAATGCGCATGGTTAGAGTTTGAGCTGTGAGTTTTCACCGACAACGAGCCGTCGACCCTCTGGAAGACAGTCTACTGCACTCTCGATGTTCGCACCGCGTCCAAGCAGGCTGTCGATGATTTTGCCGCTGGTTGTGATCGTCGAATCACCGATGACGACGCTGTTTTCGATGTGAACGCCCTCAAGCGTTGAGTTGGGGCCCACTGAGGTGTATGGGCCAACATACGTTCCTGGTCCAATGACGCTGTTCTCGGCAATTGAGACCGGACCACGAATGGTTGCACCCTCTTTGATTGTCGCCGTTTCATGGAGGTCGATACGTCCCTCAATTATGGCACCGGTTTCGACCTGTCCTTCTTGAGCCAGTAGCGTGTCTTCGAGAACCAAGCGATTGGCTTCGAGGATATCCTCGGGTTTCCCAGTATCTTTCCACCAGCCGTGGACAACGTGGGAATCGATTGCATGCCCGTCTTCCAGGAGTGTCTGTATGGCGTCGGTGATTTCGAGTTCGCCGCGCCACGATGGTTCGAGTTGCTCAATGACGTCGAAGACATCGTTTGAGAACACATAGATCCCGATGAGTGCGAGGTTTGTCGGTGGCTCGTCGGGTTTTTCAATGAGTTTGGTAACGTTTCCATCTTTGTCGACATCGGCGATCCCGAATGCCTGTGGGTTGTCGACCTCCTGGAGTGCGATTCCAGCGCCATAGTCGCCCTGATTGAAGCTCTCGACGAGATCGGTGACGCCTGCTTTGAGGATGTTATCTCCAAGGTACATCACGAAATCATCGTCGCCGACGAAGTCACGCGCACAGCCGGCAGCGTGAGCGAGTCCCAGTGGATTGCCTTGGATGATGTAGGTGATGTCGACGCCGTACTTCGAGCCATCGCCGAGGGCTGCTTGGATTTCTTCGCGGCCTTTGTTCCCGAGGATGACGCCGATCTCGGTGATGCCGGCCTCTTTGAGGTCCTCAATTGCGTATTCGAGGACTGGTTTGTTCGCGACTGGAACGAGCTGTTTCGGTCCAGTATGGGTAATTGGGCGAAGTCGTGACCCAGTTCCACCCGAGAGGAGAACACCTTTCATTGGTTATTCATCCGGTAGTTCGTCCCAGTCAAAAGGTATTTGATCTGTATCGCAGGGAAGTCGCTCTTCATCTGGATCTTCGTAATCGTAGAGATTTGTTGGCATATTGATGAGGAATGCCGGTTCATCGCCGATCGCTTTGAAGCCGTGCCAGCAGTCGCCAGGGATACGGATTACTTGCTGGTTATGTTCACCGATAATGAAGGAATTGACCTCTCCCTCTGTAGGCGAATCTTCCCTGTCGTCATAGACGCCGACCTTGATTCGTCCTTTGGGACAGACAAAGTGGTCGACTTGGCCGCGGTTGTGACGATGCCACGCTCTGGTAATTCCTGGATAAGTCATTGAATAATAGCTCATCGCGGGGTCAGGGTCGTAGAGATCCCAGTCCTCACGGAAGAGTTCGACGAGATGACCTCGCTCGTCGACGTTTACTTCAAGCGGTCGAGTTTTGACGTCGTGGATTGAAGCCATAAAGTATCGTGGGTATGAGGATAATTGAAACTATCTGTTTCGACTAATTGACTGATCAAGCAGTAAAATAATGTGTCGTATTATGATTTATCACATTAACATGCTTAATTTTCACCATCTAATTTTGAGGTCGTGTTTAGTTAAGACTAAAGAATGAGGCGGAGTGAATTTCGGCTAGTCAATGGCTAAAATCACTCGTCTCAGCGGTTTTAGCGACTGACTTGAGTTAGATTTTGTGGAACGAGAGCGGTATACAGAGTACTTGCGAACCACTACGAGATGACGTATGGCTGGTATGCGCTTTTTTTCGGTCTACTAGGGTTACGGCTCCGAAGAATACAAACAAGAGTACACCCATGTGGTCGTGCAGTTCGCCGATGATATGGCCAATCGAGAGTCGCCAGTTCTGTACGGTGATGGAACCCAGATGCGGGACTTTACGCATGTTGAGGATATCGTTCCGACCTGGTGCTGGCCGGTGAGAACCAGTTTGATGGTGTATACAATCTCGGGACGAGTGAGGCCTATGATTTCAACACGGTTGGTGAAATGCTGAATGACGAACTCGGGACCGACATTGAAGCAGAATATATTAAAAATCTGACTCCGGACTCTGTGTACGTTCACAACACCTGTGCGGACTACTCGAAAATGAAGGCTGAGAACTGGGTAGGAACCACAGATCAGTTTTGAGGAGGGGATCAAGCGGGTTTGCGCACAGTATGTGTCAACGATCGTGTCCTGAGTTAATGTATTGGGTCGATACCTCTCAATCATAATATCCTGCAGGTACAAACACGAATCGTGACGATTCAAATCCACAGGATTGCGGTGGGGTGTATATAAACATTCGGCGTATCCCATGTAGATATCGTAACGGCGCGTGAGCACCCTCGGCGACGTCTGGCGATTTGATAAATACACCGTACGGCGCAGGGGTGATAAATGTCGGGGATTAGTTGGATCATGGCGCGATAGCGGCAGTCGCTGGTCGGTTTGATGCAGCGGTTAATGACTAAGCGTGCTCGGGAGTTACGTATCTCGTCTCGTCGACGTCGGCGATCCCGAACGCCTGCGGATTGTCGACTTCTTGGAGCGCGATACCAGTGCCATAGTCGCCGGCTTGGAAGCTCTCGACGAGATCCGTACCGTCCGATTTGAGGATGTTATCGCCGAGATACATCACGAAGTCGTCGCCGACGAAATCGCGTGCACACCCCGCGGCGTGGGCGAGGCCGAACGGATTGCCTTGGACGATATTGGTTATTTCCACGCCGTATTTTGAGCCGTCACCGAGGAGATCTTGGATTTCTTCGCGACCCTTGTTGCCGAGGATGATGCTGATTTCGGTGATTCCGGCTTCTTTAACATCCTCGATCACGTATTCGAGGACTGGTTTGTTTGCGACTGGGACGACCTGTTTCGGCCCGGTGTGGGTGATTGGGCGGAGGCAAGAGCCCGTTCTGTCAGAAAGTAAGACGCCTTTCATGTATATGGTGGATATCTTATACAACTGTAAATAGTTTGTCTCAATCAGTGGCTGCTGTCTTCAGCGTGAACCTCGGCGTTCCAATCGTATGGAATCCGGTCGTCATCGTACGGAATTCGTTCTTCATCAGGGTCGTCGTAGTCGGATAGTTGATGAGGAACGCCGGTTCGTCGCTAATGGCTTTGAATCCATGCCAGCAGTCGCCCGGAATGCGGATGACCTTCTGATTGTGTTCGTCAATCACGAACGTGTTAAGTTCGCCCTTTGTCGGGGAGTAATCACGGTCATCGTAGATTCCCCCGTGATTCGACCCTTCGGACAGACGAAGTGGTCGATCTGGCCTTCGAGATGTCGATGCCATGCTCTGACAACACCGAGGTATGTCGTCAAGTAATAGGACATCTCCGGATCAATGTCGTACTCGTCCCAATCGCTTCTGAAGACTTCCGCGAGGTGACCGCGCTCGTCGGTATTTACTCGCACATTCCGTACTTTGACATCATGGATTCTACTCATCGGATTAAATGTCAATGTGATGTTTATTATTTGTAGTGATGTCCCATACTGGTTGCTTTGGAGAGAATATTAGTGGTTACAGCGTGTAATCTAATTTATGATCGAAAGATACTCGTTTGGTAATTCACCATACATTACCGTTGTTGTCCCTACAATCCCAAGTAATAGTCATGAAGAAGTCTTAGACTGCTTGAAGAATCAAGAAATTCAGGAAGATTATGAGGTGGTAATCG
>Ga0136597_1001149_pt1 | contig 10253 bp, 9 predicted proteins | sample AntRauTorcE11898_FD_101385 | JGI IMG/M metagenome (GOLD analysis project Ga0136597, IMG submission 101385) | Saline lake microbial communities from Rauer Islands, Antarctica - Metagenome Torckler E11 #898 | ecosystem: Environmental > Aquatic > Non-marine Saline and Alkaline > Saline | place... | reverse complement strand
TGGGAAGTTGCCGGAGCCGTATCGCTCAACCCTGGAAAATTGCAGGAAATTGAGCGCAATAAACAGGCTGCTTAAACGCAGCTATTTGGACAACTGGGTTGCAAATCACCGTGGATTGTAAGTGAGAAGCCCCAGTTTAATGGCATGGTTGAACAGCTGCTTGAGGTACATCAGAGTATCGTTTGCAGTGGCCGGGCGACCGCTGCTGGCTACCGTCCTGACGATGGTGCGCACATCCAGTGGAGTAACGCTATCCAAGGTAAATTGGCCTATTGAGGGTGCGACTTCCTTTGTAAAGATGCGCTTTGGGATGTGAGGATGCTTAAGGCGTTTATCTAAATCTTGGCACCAGTCACCGAAGAGATCACTGACGGTTCGCAGAGTAGCTTGCTCCTCGCGCTTACGTGTTTCAATCGGATCTATACCAATGCGAATGCCCTTCTTGGCCTCTATAGCTTGCTCTCGTGCTTCAGCCAGAGAAATCTGCTCGCAACTACCCAGCGTCAACTCGCGCCGCTTGCCAGCGAGCGTGTATCGAAGCATCCAGTAGGGTGCGCCCTTTTTGGGCACCATCAGATATAGCCCACCCCCATCACTAAAGCGGCCTGGTGAACCTTCTTTGATCAGCGACTGAACTTTCTTAACTGTAAAGCTCCCCATTACCTCCTCCCTATGCGTGTCATCAAACAGCTACCGTTTGATTTCGCTGCTAATGGAATTGGGCAGGGCACACTGCCTGACAAGAGAAGCCTGTTGGGGGGATAGAGCCTAAAGTGGGGAGTACTCATGGGGAAATCGCACCTATAATGGGGAGAGCGTCAAACTACTCCCCATTATACCCCCCAATTAATGCCGGATTAAACTAGATTCTGATAGACACCAATAGACAATGTTAATTATCAAGCCATATTAAACAATTACTTAAATACACTTATGAACACCAATGGACCTCACTCGATGTTCTGTACCTGCTCCCGCATTTGCTCGATCAACACCTTCAGGTCCACCGCAGCCCGGGTGACGGCAGCATCCATACTCTTGCTACTCAGGGTATTGGCTTCCCGGTTCAGCTCCTGCATCAGAAAATCCAGCCGCCGGCCGATGGCCTCGTCGTTCTGCAGAGTTTCCGTCACCTCACTGACGTGAGCATCCAGCCGCTCCAGCTCCTCGGCAACATCACTCTTCTGGGCCAGCATCACCATTTCCTGGGCCAGACGGTCTTCATCCAGCTCTACTCGGGCCTTCTCGAAGCGCTCCCTCAGATTCTTTTCCTGGGCCGCCAGCAACGCGGGCAAACGCTCACGCACCTCGGCCACCAGCCGGGTCATGGTCGCCAGCCGATCCTCAAACAACGGCCGCAGGCGCTCGCCCTCGCGCTCACGAACCGTTACCAGCTCGGCCACCGTTTCCGCAAACAACCCTGCAGCCGCGTCTTTGGCAGCACTGTAATCCTTTTCGGGCACTGACATCACACCCGGCCAGCGCAGAATATCCAGGGCGCTGATATGGGCGGGATTATCCAGAATCCGGTTGACATGGTTGGCGGCCTCATTGATCGCGTCCACCATTTCATCGCTGATCTCGAAGCTCTGTACCTCTCCGTCAACCGACTGCAAACGCATGGACACATCCACCTTGCCCCGCTTCAAACCAGAACGCAGCTCTTCCCGGAAGGTATTCTCCAACTCCCGGAACGCCTCCGGCAGGCGGAAAGACGGCTCAAGATACCGGTGATTCACCGTCCGGATCTCACAGGTCAGAGTCCCCCAGTCACCACGGGCTTCCTGACGGGCAAAGGCTGTCATACTGCGGATCATAATGGCTCCAGTAATCATTGAAAGAGACCCGATTCTAGCAGGGCTTGCGCGCCAGCGGCGAACCCGACGAAAGATGTAGCAGGCGCTGCGTGTTATACTCCGCCTCCTCATGAAAATTCGCCCGGCGAAAGCGCCGGACATCTCAGTTCAAAAACAGGACACACTATGCGACCAAGCGGCAGAACACCCGAACAACCCAGAGACGTTCGAATCACCCGCAACTACACCCGCCACGCCGAAGGTTCGGTACTGGTGGAATTCGGTGACACCAAAGTGATCTGCACTGCCTCCGTCGAAAACAAGGTACCGCCTTTTCTGCGCGGCGAAGGCAAAGGTTGGATTACCGCCGAGTACGGCATGCTGCCCCGCTCCACCGGCAGCCGCATGGGCCGCGAAGCCGCCCGTGGCAAGCAGGGTGGCCGCACCGTGGAAATCCAGCGCCTGATCGGCCGCAGCCTGCGCGCCGCAGTGGACCTCAAGGCCCTGGGCGAACACTCCATCACCATCGACTGCGACGTCATCCAGGCCGACGGCGGCACCCGTACTGCGGCCATTACCGGTGGCTGTGTGGCGCTGGTCGATGCACTGAATCACCTGGTGGCCGAAAAGCGCATCAAGAAATCTCCGCTCAAGCAAATGATCGCGGCGATTTCCGTGGGCATCTACAAAGGCACCCCGGTTGCCGACCTCGACTATCCAGAAGATTCCGAAGCCGATACTGATCTGAACGTAATCATGACCGACCAGGGCGGCTTCATCGAAATCCAGGGCACGGCCGAAGGCGCGCCGTTCCAGCAGGACGAACTCGACGCCATGCTGGCCCTGGCCCGCAATGCCAGTGACAAGCTGTTTGCTATTCAGAAGGAAGCTTTGGAAGGTTAAGCCCGGCGTTAACGCCCGCAGTCCCGGGTGGGGAGACCTTTCCGGGACACGCTACAAGCACATCCATGTGCGCTCGACTCCGGCCTTCCCTGGCCGGAGACGGTCCCGGAAAGGTCTCCCCACCCAGGCCCGCTACTTGTTACTACTCTCGGAACTGCGGCTTAGGGTGCCTGCACGGCACGCTCCCCCATACTCCGAAAGGTTATAGCAGAAAATTCCTCAGACCCCGATCTCGATATCGTAATCCATAATCACCGGCGCATGGTCTGAAAACTTCGCAGTCGGATCAATCCAGCCATCCATGATGGTCTTGCGAATCCCCGGAGTCAGTAACTGGTAATCCACCCGAATACCGGCAGCTTTGCGCGGCCCCTCAACCTGCTCGGGCCACCAGGTAAACTGATTACCCTGCTTGTTGATTTCACGGAACGCATCAATACAGCCCATTTCATCAAACAAACGGTCCAGCCACGCCCTCTCATGGGGCAGAAAGCCGGAGAAATCCATACGGTGATACAACGGACTGGCGTCCGTCACATGGTGAGCCGTCTGCAGGTTGGCACAGAGAACAAACTGCCGGCGCTTGCGCAGCGTTTTCTGCATATGAAGACCAAAAGCCTCCATGAACTCATCCTTGTGATCCAGAACCGTCAGATCATCCTCGCCCGTCAGCTCCTCCTCACGGCCAAGCGCACAGGGGGCCAGCACAGAAGCCACTGAAACCTTGTCAAAATCGGCCTGGATGAAGCGCCCTTCCCGATCCGCCTGTTCATTGGCGAAACCGTACATGATGGCCTTCGGGAAGTGGCGGGTGTATATGCCTACACCGCCGTGTTCATTGAGCTCGCCGTCAATGAAGTACGCCTCATACCCTTCCGGAATCAGGTTCTGATCTTCCACCTCGTAGGCTCGCATGCGGTGATCCTGAACGCACACCACATCAGCGTCCTGCTCGGCCAGCCAGTCAAAAAAACCATTTTCAACGGCCCGGGCAAGGCCATTGACACTGATCGATACTACCCGCATACGTATTCCCTGATTCGGTTTGTGTGTATCATACCGTTTTTACATTCTAATTAAAGTTGCAACCCCGCCAGAAGCCTTGCCATGCACGAGTATCAGAAGACATTCATTGAGTTTGCCATCCAGCGGAATGTACTGCGTTTCGGAGAATTCACCCTGAAATCCGGGCGAACCAGCCCCTACTTTTTCAATGCCGGGCTGTTCAACACCGGCGATGACCTGCTGCAGTTAAGCAAAGCCTATGCCGCAGCAATAGAGCGTAGCGGTCTGAATTATGACATTATTTTCGGACCAGCCTATAAGGGCATTCCGCTGGCCACCGTCACCGCCATGGCGTTGGCAACAGACGGTAACAGCAAACCCTTTGCATTCAATCGCAAAGAGAAGAAAGATCATGGTGAAGGCGGCAATATCGTCGGCGCCCCCCTTGAAGGCAAGGTACTGATTGTTGACGACGTGATTACCGCCGGTACCGCCATCCGCGAATCCATCGATATTATCCGTGCCGCCGGTGCCGAACCGGCGGGCGTGCTGATTGCGCTGGATCGCCAGGAAAAAGGTAACGGTGAACTGTCCGCCATTCAGGAAGTGGAAAAAGAGTTCAACATCCCGGTTGTCAGTATTATTCGTCTGGAACAGGTATTGGATTACCTGAAAGCCAATCCGGAATTTGCCGGCCACGCGGAGACCGTGGCGGCTTACCGTGACCGTTACGGAGTCTGAGGCATGCAGCATCGCCCGACCACATCTGCCGCCATCGCCCTGCTCGCAGCCCTGGGCATACTGGTTTCAACCGGTGTACAGGCGGGCATGTATCGTTATAAAGACGAAAACGGGCAGTTGGTGATCAGCAACACCATTCCTCAGGAAGCCACCAAACGTGGCTACGAAATTCTCGGCAACAACGGCCGGGTTGTGGAAACCGTAGCGCCGGCCCCCACTGAAGAAGAGATTGCCGCCCGGGAAGCCCAAAAAGAGCGCGAAAGGCAGGCCGAACTTCAGCGCCAGGAAGACAAAAAACTGCTGGATCGCTACAGCCATCCGAATCAGGCCGTACGGGCGATGCACCGTAAAGTCCGGGAAATGGAAGGCATTATTCAGCTTAAGCGTGGCAACATCTCGGTCATTTCCAGCCAGCTGGACAGCGAACAAAGCCGTGCTGCCGACCTGGAACGTTCAGGACGCGACGTACCCGAAGCGTCTCTGGACAAAATCCGGCGGCTGGAATCACAGATGGATGACATCGAGCAGGAAATTGCTGACCAGCGCCGGCAGATCGAAGACATGAAAGACCTGTTCAAGGCCGACATCAAGCGCCTCGAAGAGGTGACCGGCGAGAAGCGCACCCTACCGCTGGAACCACCGAAAACGGACCGAAACGGCCAGTAATATCCTACTGAGGTAACAGGGGCGCCCCAACCGCGCCCCGACTCATCACCAGCGGAAAAGTACCCAGCTTGGCACCAGCAGATCTGTCTCACCTTCACGGATCCAGCCTCCGCCGTCTGCCGGCACCAGATAGTATTCCGGGCCCACTTCCGGCACCACCTTGATCTCTCTCAGCTCGCCGTTCACACGGTATTCGTAGAACACCTTGTCTTCACCGGGACGGATGACAATTTCTGATCCGCCTTCGGGCCGTTGATAATCCGAAATCACAACCGGCTCCTGGGGTGTAACCACAGGCGTGGTGTTCAGAGCGCTCTGATCCTGGGCCAGGACCGGCATAGAGACACACACTGACAGCACGGCAGAACAGGCGATTCGCTTCATTTTCATGATACCCTTTATGCAATATTTGAGGGAGCTTCTGGGTTGTCCAAAGGCTCCCGACTACAGAGTTGCACAAGCAAACCCACGCTTCAATCAGAATCCGGACCTGTTTCAACATGACTGAGAAAAAGACCCCACCCGTGGTTCTTGTGGACGGATCGTCCTACCTGTTCCGTGCCTATCACGCGCTGCCACCACTGACCACGAGCAAAGATCACCCGACCGGTGCCATCAAGGGCGTGGTCAGCATGCTGCGCCGGCTGGAGCAGGACTTTCCCGGCTCGAAGATGGTGGTGGTGTTTGACGCCAAAGGCAAAACCTTCCGTCATGACATGTATGAAGAGTACAAGGCCAACCGGCCACCCATGCCGGATGATCTGGCGGTGCAGATTGAGCCAATCCATAATATTGTCAAAGCCATGGGCCTGCCCTTGCTGATTGTGCCCGGGGTAGAAGCCGACGATGTGATTGGCACTCTGGCCGATGAAGCCACCAGCAAAGGCATTGATGTCGTGGTGTCCACCGGCGACAAGGACATGGCGCAACTGGTCAGCGACCATGTAACGCTGATCAACACCATGACCGAAACCGCCATGGACCGCGAAGGCGTGGCCGAGAAGTTCGGCGTCACCCCCGAACAGATCATCGACTACCTGGCCCTGGTCGGCGACAAGGTGGACAACATTCCGGGCGTGAACAAGTGCGGCCCGAAAACCGCGGTTAAATGGCTACAGGCCTATAAAGATCTCGACAACCTGATGGAGCATTCCGACGAAATCAAAGGCAAGATCGGCGAATACCTGCGTGAAGCCACTGATACCCTGCCCCTGAGCCGGGAACTGGCCACCATTCGCACCGACGTGGATCTGGAATTCGGCCTGGAAGACCTGAAACTCCGTGAACAGAATGACGACTCCCTGCTCGAACTGTTCAAAGAATACGAATTCCGTAACTGGATTGCCGAGTTGGAAAACGCCGATAACGCGTCTTCCGGGACAGCCAGCAACCCAAACCCGGAACCCGCAACCAGACCGGAAAAACGCTACTCGGTGATCACCGATCAAACCGAATTTGACCAGTGGCTGGAGCGCCTGAAAAACGCAGCCCTGTTCGCCTTTGACACCGAAACCACCAGCCTTCGTTACATGGACGCCGAAGTCGTCGGCGTGTCTTTCGCCATTGAACCCGGCGAAGCCGCCTATGTGCCACTGGCCCACGACTATATGGGCGCGCCAGACCAGCTGGATCGGGACGCCGTACTGGCACAGCTGAAACCACTACTGGAAAGCCCGACGCACAAAAAAGTCGGCCAGAACCTGAAGTACGACAAAAACGTACTGGCCAACCACGGCATCAATCTGGAAGGCATCGCCGAGGACACCATGCTGGAGTCCTACGTGTATAACTCCGTCGGCACCCGCCACGACATGGACAGCCTGGCCCGGGAGTATCTGGACGAGCAGACGATTACCTACGAGTCCATTGCCGGCAAGGGCGCCAAACAGCTGACCTTCAACCAGATTGATCTGGAAAAGGCCGGCCCCTATGCGGCGGAAGATGCCGACATCACCCTGCGCCTGCACCACGCCCTGAGCCCGAAACTGATTGAAACCGGCAAACTGGAAAGCGTTTACCGGGACATTGATTTGCCCCTGGTGCCGGTGCTTTCGCGCATGGAACAGCGCGGCACCCTGATCAGCGCCAGCACCCTGCGCCAACACAGCCAGGAACTGGCCGAACGCATGGCCGAACTGGAAAAAGAAGCCCACGAAGTGGCCGGCGAAGCCTTCAACCTGGGGTCACCGAAACAGCTGCAGGTCATCCTGTACGACAAGTTCGGCCTGCGGGTGATCAAGAAAACCCCGAAAGGTGCGCCGTCCACCGCCGAGCCGGTCCTGCAGGAACTGGCCCATGAACACGAACTGCCAAGACTGATTGTTCAGCACCGCAGCCTGAGCAAGCTCAAGTCCACCTATACCGACACCCTGCCGGAGCTGATCCACCATCGCACCGGGCGGGTTCATACCTCCTATCATCAGGCGGTGACCGCCACCGGCCGACTGTCTTCATCCGAGCCGAACCTGCAGAACATCCCCATCCGCACGGAAGAAGGCCGGCGCATCCGCCAGGCGTTTATCGCCCCGGAAGGCTACAAACTGCTGGCGGCGGACTACTCCCAGATTGAACTGCGGATCATGGCCCACCTGTCTGGCGACAAGGGCCTGCTGAATGCGTTTGAACACGGCGAAGACATTCACAAAGCCACGGCCTCGGAAGTCTTCGGCGTCAGTCTGGATGAGGTGTCAGGCGACCAACGTCGCAGCGCCAAAGCCATCAACTTCGGGCTGATCTATGGCATGTCGGCCTTCGGCCTGGGCCGCCAGCTGGAAGTGGACCGTAAAACCGCCCAAAACTACATCGACCGTTATTTCGAGCGTTACCCCGGCGTCCTGAAATACATGGATAACATCCGTAAACAGGCCCACGAAGACGGCTACGTGGAAACCCTGTTCGGCCGACGCCTGTATCTGCCGGAAATCAACGCCCGCAACAAACAAATGCAGCAGGCCGCCGAACGCACCGCCATCAACGCCCCCATGCAGGGTACCGCTGCCGACATTATCAAGCGGGCGATGATCGAAGTGGATAACTGGCTGCACACCGAACACGCCGACGACGCCTGCATGACCATGCAGGTACACGACGAGCTGATCATCGAAGTGCGTGAAGACGCCCTGGAGAAAGTGAAAAAAGGGCTGGTAGAACGCATGTCTGCTGCCGCCAGCCTGGATGTGCCCCTGCTGGTTGAAGCCGGCGAGGGTGACAATTGGGATCAGGCTCACTGATCCCTGCCCCGCCAACAGCCTTCGGGCCGCGCCCTGTTTCTGTTCAGATTTCCCCGGTCTGCACGGCAACAGGGCGAAAACCCTTGCCCCTGGAGAACATTCCCGGCCTCTGACAGCATTTAACAACGGCACGGAATCTGCTTTACCTACACTGTCCGGGGCAAACGCCCCCGCAGCAGAGGCAATGTGAGGCCCGTCATGAATACCACAGGGAACGAACGTAGTTGGCTGTTCGAGCCGGAGCTTCTGCGGCTTGTGCACCAATGTCGGCGCCTGATTCAATCCGAGTTCGGCATCAAACTCCACCTCAATCAGGACGACCTGGAACAGCAACTGGCAGGGTACGCCGCGCAAACCCGATCACGCCACCTGGTTCATACCTGGGAAGCCCTGAAACAACGCGTACCGGAACTGGGGCAGCCAGAGGAAATCGAAACCACAAAGAAAACCTATCGCGGCCAGCCAATCGCAGATGATGCCGGTGGCACGAAGAAAGAAAAGGCGGGAGAACCAGCCCGCCCCCGGCACAACAAGGTCGTCTACCGGGGACAGGTGGTAGGCTGACCGGCGGGGAGCCGATCAGCTCAGGCGCAAGGCTGGTTTAGAAGGCCTTGCTGACCTGCAGGGATGCGCTCCAGGCGCTGAGGTCGTATTCGGCCTGGTAGTTGCTTTGGTCTGGATCACCGCTGGCCAAAGTTGCCTGCTCAGATGGCGCATCATGCTTGTAGTTAGTGTCGTTCACTTTAGCGTCACCATCAAAGATCAAGGTTCCAAGCGCCGCATCAATCGTCCAACCACTTTGTTGGTCTTTCCATTGTGCCCCAAGAGTCAACCAATGGCGGTCCTGAGAAGGAATACGAGCTGTCACGTAATCTTCATTGACAGGGGACTCATCATAAGCGTAGCCGGCTTTGAACTGCCATTGAGGCGTGGCTTGCCAAATACCACCGACATTGTATTGCCAAGTATTCTGCCATTTCTCCGTAACGTGACTTATTGGGTCAGAAACCCCAGGTTGAGACGAGACTGGGCCGCTACCCCCTTCATCACTAACAACATCAAGCTCTTCAAAACGACTCCATTTCGCATAGGTCGCTCCAGCCAAAAGAGTGATGCTGTCAGTTGCCTGATGACTCAAGCCAAAACTCACACTTTCAGGGATATTCAAAGGAACCGTGACATCTTCAGTCGCTGTCGTGGTAGTTCCCGTACCCACACTATTTAGGGTTGCGAAATTGGTGAACTCTCCTTCGCCTTCCAACTCTAACTCTGTCCCTGTTTGGAAGTTAAGCCCTAACTGGGTTCTCTCCGACAAGTCGTACAAAAAACCGACACGGAAAGTAACACCAACGTCATCACCTTCGACATCAGCATAACCATCGCCAAAATGGCCTGGATTTGTAGGGCCGGTGTAACCAGGGTTCGTAGACGTGTAACCAACACTAGCAGCGCTATTATCAATAAACTTGGTCAACTTACCTTCGGCATACATAACATTCATGCCGATACCCATTGAAAGGCCTTGGCCATTGTTCAATGAAATTGACGGCGCAAAGGAAATTACTGAGAGTTCAGTTTCATCTGCAAAATAACGACCTTCAAAATCATCGTCATAGTCAGCAGCAAGACCGTAAGGCGCATGAAGTGCAAAACCAACGTCAATGGAATCATTAACCTCATGCGTGACAAAAAGGCTCGGCAGAACAGCCGGATCAGCTATATCTCCGCCTTCGCCGTCCTCAACTTCTAGTCCCACCTGATTAGTGGTGTTTTGCGTACTGCCTTTCGCCTCAGCATCAATGTCCAGCACCGAAGCACCAAAAGAAACATTGGTTCCGGACAACTTGCTCATACCGGCGGGGTTGAAGACAACGGTACTGGCATTTTCAGCGTAGGCGGCAGCGCCGGCGTT
>Ga0136597_1001148_pt1 | contig 10255 bp, 9 predicted proteins | sample AntRauTorcE11898_FD_101385 | JGI IMG/M metagenome (GOLD analysis project Ga0136597, IMG submission 101385) | Saline lake microbial communities from Rauer Islands, Antarctica - Metagenome Torckler E11 #898 | ecosystem: Environmental > Aquatic > Non-marine Saline and Alkaline > Saline | place... | reverse complement strand
CCTGTTTGCGTGCCTGGTTTAATGCGGTCAGATACCGGTAGGTGAGGAGATCCTCTCGATCGTTCTCATATACAACATGGATGAACTGTTGGAAAATGTCAGCCCAGCGATCCTCCGGGAACGCTGTATTGACGAAGCGGGGGTGTTTGATGAGCGCGACCTCCGCGAGGAGTTGGAGAAGACTATCGACTTTTTCAACGGTGTTGAGAGCCTGGTCTGGTCCGTAGTCCTCGATTTGCTGGCTGTCGCTTGACAGTTGGTCCCGTACGGTATTGGCCAGGTCGGTAAACTCGTCTTCGTCAACGGTGTGGAACAGAATACCGAAGTGTCGAGTCAGGGTTTCAGCGGCGTGTCCCGGATCTTGGATATTGATTGCTGTGTCTTGTCCGGTGATCTGTTGGTAACTCTCTTGGATGATATTGACGACATCCCGATCTAATGGGATGGTAGCAAGTTCAGTCAGGGTTGCATCGAACAGCCGCCGCTGGGCGAGCCATTTGATGACCAGGGTCCGATACAGGCGCTGAAGATCCAGGTCGAGATCTTGAATCTCGGCTGCGACAGGATATTTAGGCTCGTTTTGTGCAAATCTGTCGCCATACGTGGCGAGGAGCCGGGGCGTGTAGACGTTCTGTTGGGCCGTTGGTTCGAGGCTGTCGAACAGCTCGGTGTTGGGAATACCAATACTGTCGAGGAAGAACTCGCGGACAGCTGTCGGGACGGACGACAAGGTGTCGTAGGGGATGTAGAAGTCATCAAGTTGGTCGTCAGTACTGGTCTGAATGTGTGTGGGATTCAGCTCGGCTCCTGTGGCTGCCGCGGTGAAAGCGCGCAGAGCGAACTCGGCAAGGTCATCGATGGTGCTCGGTTGTGGTTCTGTGCCAGCCCCGCGTTCGAAGGCACTACGGATGGTTCTGGTCGGATCATCCAACTGAACACGTTCAAAATGAACGAACGATGTGCCGGGAATCTCTTGGTAGCTATCAACGAGAAACCGAGGACAGAAGAACACGACAGTTCCATCTCCGTCGTTGTCCACGAGGTAATCGATACCGGTGTAGACCGTCTCTTGGAACTCCCATTCATCGACCGGCATCGATAGGACACGGACATCGTCACTATCAACAATAGCACTGAGTACCCGTTTATCGAAGGGTACCGGGAGGTCAGTCGGAACATAGAGGATTTTCCCCGTCTCGTCCGTGATCGCATCCTGAGTCCCAGTAAGACGTTGGAACGCAGCGAAATCGAACGAATCCTCCAGATACTGTTCAAGGGCTTCCTTCATCTAAACGGTACGTTGTCAACGACCCCACTTAATGGTTCCAACGTGATGAGTACACTCTCTGCTAATCATCGTCAATAGAGGATTTCCTGCAGCCAAGGTAATCAGCTACCAACGGACACCACGATCCCGAGAATGTACAAAAGGGGACGATCCAGAGAACCTGACCGTTGCGACTGTATCCACCTGGTCACGAATGTCAGCGAAGAGATGCCCGGCATACTTGATGAGATCAATGTACGGCATGCCGCCTCGCCCCCGACGAGTGACTCCCTGTAGGATACCCCCCGGTATCAGTCGCTGTAGACTGGTCGTTCCTTGTATTCAATCGGATCCTCAGCCCCCGCTTCTTGGAACGCTTTGAGTCTGTAGGCACACGCGTCACAGGTTCCACAGGCCGGAGCCTCGTCCCGGTAACAACTCCACGTCAACCCGTATGGCACGTCAAGTTCGAGACCGCGTTCAGCAATATCCGTCTTGCTCCAATCGACGAACGGGGCCACCAGTTCGATCGAAGTTTCCGGTTTCGTCCCGACGTTGATAACCTGCCGAAAAGCATCGAAGAACTCGGGCCTGCAGTCGGGATATCCTGAGTAATCCTCACTGTGTGCTCCGATGTAGACCGCCTCGCAGTCCTTTGCTTCAGCATAGGAGACCGCCATCGAGAGCAGGTTGGCGTTCCGGAACGGTACATAGCTGGACGGGATCTCATCGCTGTCGAGATCCACCTCGTTTACATCAATGCTGTCATCGGTCAGGCTGGAGGCACCGATCCGGGCCAAGTGGTCGGTCTCGATGTGAAGGAAGTCAGCGACATCCATCCATTCGGCAAGCTGGTTGGCACAGTCGAGTTCCTTGTTCTCAGTCTGCTGGCCGTACGACGTGTGGAGAAAGTACAAGTCATGACCCCTGTGTTTCGCCTCGAACGCTGCCGTCGCACTATCCATACCACCCGATACAAGAACAACAGCTCCATTCCGTTTCTCGTTAGTTACAGTCGTCATTATTGACTATCTCTATGTTTCTGGTGCGTCGTTCCACAGATCGACGTGGAGCCGTGGCGTGTACTGGTAGCCATGCTTCAAGGCCATCTCCGCAGTCAGTTCCCGCGTCTCGTTCAATCGTTCCCGTGTCGCCCCCTCTGGCATCAGCAACACGTCCGAATCACGGATTACAGCATCTGTTGACGCCCTTAACCGATCAACCAGTTTGTTGATCTCCGACATATCGTCCTGATCCATGGTGACGAACTTTAACTGGAACCCGTAGTCCTCGACCAAGTGAGAAAGGGCATCCAGATCGATCCGTTGATCTTCGTGTCGGTCGGCCCATTGGCCGTCCTCTTTCGGGTCTTTCTCCGGAAGCGGTGTACTGCTTGCGAGTTTCGGACTGATACTCGCTAAATCGATCGAAGCATCACGGTAGATCGTGCCGTTGGTTTCGACGGTCGTGTGATACCCGGCGGTACTGAGCCGGTCCAGCAGCCGCACTGTCTCATCGTGGATGAGCGGTTCACCGCCGGTCACCACTACGTGGTCTGCCTCATCGTGGTCTTTTACCTCATCGACGATGGTATCGAGGTCAAGCCAGGCATGGGTCGGCTCCCAACTGGTGTGGTAGGAATCACAGAACCAGCATCGTAGATTGCAGCCACTCGTCCGGATGAAGACACTCGGCACACCGGCCAGTTTTCCCTCACCCTGTAACGAGTAGAACACCTCGTTGATCGGTAGCGAACCGTCCGTGTCCACGTTATCAACGTCTCCATCGACAACGTCCGTACCAGCGTTCACCGGCATACGCTGTTATTGAGGGGCACCAGCGGCTAGTTCACCGGTCTCCTGTACTTCAACAGTAACGTCGCTCACGCTATCGGGTAAGCCACGACGGAGACGCTGTTCGAGAACGAGGCTCATCACTTCAGCTGTCGGTGGGTGATCCAAGACAACGACGGCATCACTGTCCCCGCTGGTGTCAAACGCCTCGATCAGTGGATCGCCCTGTTCAAGCAGGAAGCGATGATCCCAGTCAGAGATGATATCGGTGATATCACCTTTGTCAACTACCCAGCCGTCCTCGGTCAGGGTACCAGTCACTGAGACAGTGACCGAATAGTTGTGGCCATGCGGACGACTACACTTCCCATCGTGGTGTAGAATACGGTGGCCTGTACTGATACGGATCGGCCGGTCCTGACCGACAGATAGGGTCCGTTCATCCTCTGTGAAATCGTGTGAGGCCAAAGAGTGTTCTTCGAGGGCACGTTGAGCCATATCCAGAGATTACTCGGGTAATACTTAAACCTGAACCACTCGCTGAAAGTACCATCTTCAAACCAGAATAGTTAATTATATGATAATTTAGAGAGCGGAGGGTTAATTGAGGTCTCACACAGAGGTACTACACAGGTATTTAATGTCTGCATTCAGGACGCTCGAAAAGGATGAATATGGTCGTCGAGGCGTTATAGACACGCCTGCGGGCCAAATTCAGACGCCTGCGCTTCTCCCCGTTGCGAACCTCATTGGAGGAACTACGCCAAAATCAGGTGGAATCTGGCGGTACGCCCGCCGGTATCTCTTCGAGAGCGACAGCGTCCAGGGAATCATGTTCCAGACGATGACGTTCCTAGACTACAATCTCACCCCGGACAACCTGGCGGACTGGCGTGAGAAGCCGCTCAAACAGCATTTCGAGGAGAGTGATGTAGAACCCGGGTTCAGCCAGCCGCTGTTTGTGGACTCCGGCGGGTTCAAGCTAATGAACTCGACCACGTTCGGCCAGCCACCGGAAGAAGGTGGCAGTGAGAATGACTGGGGTATCTACACGAATCCAGAAAGCATCTTGAAACTGCAGCTGGACTACGGGGCTGACATCATCGCTACACTGGACTTCCCGATTCCACAGAACCTGAATCAAGACGAAGCCACGGAACGAATGAAAAAGAGCATCGACAACGCAGTCGAGTGCCTGCAGATGCTCAATGACCCCGAACTGCTGGATGAATGGGATGTAGATGAAACACCGTCTGTCTACGTGGCGATTCACGGTCACAGCTACGAGGACGTCCACTGGTACGTTAGCCGGTTCCTGGACCGCGCAGATGAACTCGATGAAGCCTTCGAGGGTTTCGCACTCGGATCACTCGTTCCTCTCAGCAACTCTCCTGATGTCCTTGTAGACATCGTCCAAGGTGCGAAAGACGCGATACCCGAAGAACGGTACGACGACATAGCGCTCCACGTGTTCGGTATCAGCGGCCGTCTCTGCCCACTCCTCGCATTGCTCGGTGTCGATACCTTCGATTCAGCGAACTATCTGAAAGCTGCCCGTAACAAGAGCTTCATCCATCCAGAGACGTGGAAACGTACGAAGCTGGATCAAATCGAGGACTGGGACAACTGGTGTGACTGTCAGGCATGCCAGGATATCCATTTCGATGATATGCGGCATGCCCTTTTGGAATCCGACGTCAAGTACAAACCAATCGAAGGCGAGCATGGCACTCATTTCAAGAGTGAGTACTATGCCCAGATTGCTCACCACAATTTCGAACTTTACAGCCGCCAGATGCAGGACGTCCGCGATGCTATCGACAACGATGGACTGCTCGAACTGGTCGCAGACTTCGCCCAGGGCAAGAACATCGTCGAGAAAGGGATAAAACGGGCACAGCTCCATAATCCAGAACTCCGTGAACAGCTTGCTGACCTTGGCTACGAGGCACTAGTCGCCGGCCCGGACACAGAAACCTTCCAGACCAAACTCTCCAGTTTCTACGACGACATCGACGAGGAACAGGAGAAGAAACGAACAATCTCGCTAAAACACGGTCCAAACGACTTCGATATTCTCCAGTACGACAGCTACCAGCCACCCAGCAGTGCATCGGTATTGCTGATTCTGCCATGCAGTCAGGAGAAACCATATTCTGACTCCCGAACGCACCAGGCCGTCCTCTCTCGGCTCCAAGATTATGACGACAGGTATCACAAGGTTTCCATCTCGGGTTTGTACGGACCGGTACCGGAAGCCCAAGAAACGGTAGAGCCAGTGATGAGCTATGAATACGTCCTCACCACCGCCGATGAAGACCAGGTTGACCTTGTCGCCAATCGCCTAGCGAAGTACCTAGACCGGTTCGGTGATCAGTTTGACCACATCCTTGCTTATACGACTAGCAAAGCATACCGCCAAGCCATCGAGGAAGCCTTCTCCCGGTACGGCCGCGGTGAGATGTATCCACGTGAGCCACGCGCTCTCCAACTGACCGAACACTTCCGGAACACCAACATCGATGAATTAGTTGAGCGGATTGATTCAGCATTTGTCGAATAATCCGTGCTGTGAGATACGTTGCTTCAGGTCGTCCGATAGTTCTATAGGTCTTCGACGTTGATCAGGGAGGTAGATGACGTCGCTACTCATTCAATCGTGTTCTGCGACCAAGGAATCGGTGGACACACCGGTGCCTGCCCTTGATTTGTACGATGGTTACTTTTTCAGAATCATCAAAAAGGCAGTGCGCGCGAACCGGTTTCAGCCTGGACTTGACATAATAATTATATCAGCCAAACATGGTGTTGTCGAACCTGACGACCACATCGGCTATTATGATCAAGAGATGGACACAGAGCGGGCCAACGAATTGAATGACGAAATTATCGACGCGATCGCTAGCAAGGTTGTCGAACACGAGTACGAGAAAGTATGGGTCAATCTGGGCAAGGACTACATGCCAGCTGTGGATGGGATTGATGAAGCGGTTGATGTCCCGGTTCTCCACATCGAGGGTAGTGGTATCGGAATGAAAGGCAAACAACTGAAACACTTGGTGTCCAGCAGTCGCTCGATACCGACCCACGGAGATTGACAGATGGTGTCGTTTGATGTCATCGCTGAGGCAGGGGAGGCACGACGAGGCCAGCTCCAGATCAACGACAGAGCACTGGAGACCCCTCACCTATTTCCTGTCGTCAACTTCTATGGAGGCGGCAACGAACCGGCCTTGTTCGGCGGCGGTATCCACCGGACCGTGAAGGAGTTCATGGTCAACCATCCGCCGACCACTGGTGGAACGGACTATAGCGACCTCTTCGGCGGCGTTATGACCTCCATCTCTTCCCTGACGGATTACGGAATCAGAGAAAAGAAACTGGAGGAGTACCTCGATAACGAGATCCGCGAATGGGGCAAGTTCAGCGACTACGACGGTATGATCTTCGCTGACTCAGGTGGCTATAAAATCCTAAAACAGGGCGGCGAACTGGAGGGCGAGGACTTCACGAAGGATATCAGCCAAGACAAGGCGTTGGACATGCAGCTGGATCTCGGGCCGGACATCGTCGTCAACCTCGATCATCCGATCCATCCAGACGATGAGTTCGAGGAGCGGATCGAGAAGATGGAAAAGACTGCGGTCAATGCTCGGCAACTCGCAGAACGCCGAGACGAAGTTGACGGGGCGTGTTACCTGACCGTTCATGGATATTACGAGGCGATGCTGGAGCGATCGTTCGACGCGATCGAGGACGAACTGGATCGACCGATCCCTGAAGTGTTCGATGGTATCGCGCTGGGAAGCCTCGTCCCACGAAAGGACAACGTCGAGGTTCTGATTGAAGCAGTCTCTGACTGCCGACTGGAAATGCAGCAACGCGGATACAATGATCTTCCGCTACACGTATTCGGCATTTCGGGGAATGCGATGCCGTTACTCGTAGCGGTCGGGGCCGATACCTTCGATTCAGCCTCCTACCTCCACCAGGCAATAAACGGCAAGTACTGTGTGAATCTCTTCGAGACTGTGCCGGTGGAGGAAGCGGACTTCCACGCTTGTGACTGCCGGATCTGTAATGACGGACTCCACCGCGATCGGATGCGGAACAGACTGGATGACCTGTATCAGAAGGACATCCTGGGCTCCGTCGCAGCCCACAATCTGGCGATCCAACAACGGGGGCTGCGCCGGTTCCGTCAGTTGATCGCTGAAGCCGACGAAGACCAAATCGCTGCGTATCTAGAAGAAGCCGTCAAGGATCAGAAGGGCTTCCGCAAGTTCGCATACAAACTGATCAATGAACGAATCAAGCCATACTTCGACGACGATGGAGAGACAAGCTATGCATAAGACACCGAAAGTTAACGAGGTCAACGAGTTCATCGAGATCGCAAGCGACTTCGAGGATCCGTTAGAAGTCATTCGAGAAGCACTGTCGAATTCCTACGACGCAGAGGCAACCTGGGTCGAAATCGAGATCAAACAAGATGACGAGGGAAGGAACACCCTCATCATCAAGGACGACGGCCACGGTATGGACGAGCAGGACCTGGAATCGTTCTTCGACCTCGGCAACTCCAACAAGCACGACGCGATTGGGTACAAGGGACACGGAACCAAGATCTACTACAAGAGCGACGAGATTCGTGTCGAGAGCGTGAAAGACGGTAACCACATTGAGTCTGTGATGGAGCAGCCGTGGGAGACACTGAACAACCACGAACTACCAACCTACTCGATTGATACGGAAGAGACAGATGAAACTACTGGCACCCGGATCGAGGTTCACGGCTTCCGGGCAGGCCAGGGCTTCGATCCTGAACAGCTCACATACAACAAAATCGAGCACTACATCAAGTGGAAGACGATCGGTGGCTCGACTGCTTGGCACTTCGATGATGACTTCCACGAATTCGATATCAAAGTCACGCTTTCACCGCAGATCGACGATACGCGCAAGCCAATAGAGACGACCAACAAGCTAGAATTCCCCGATGAAAACCTCTATCCTGACGGTGAATTCGTTGCAGAGCGGATGTGCAAGCATTTCCCACCGCGTGAACTAACTGTCACGTTAGACGACGGCCGAGAGCTTACAATAGAAGTCGTGGGTATGGTCGGTGGAAAAGAGGCGCGTAATGAACTTCCGACTTATGGCAAGCACTCAGCCCAGTTCGGGATCTGGCTGGCGAAAGACCACATCAAGGTCGAGCGGTACAACGATGCCATCGGTGCAGATAACGAGTTCTTCCATTTCTTCTTCGTCGCAAACTGCCAGTCGCTCGAACTCTCCGCCAACAGGGAAAAAATACGGAATAAATCAGGTGATGTCTATCAGGCCATTACGAATGAACTGGAACGGTTCATGACCAAGGTATGCCAAGAAGAATGGTACAGAGACTACATCGCCCGCCGCAAACTCGAAGACAAGAAACGAAGCGTACAGTCGCAAGAAAGTTCACTCCAAGATCGCCTGGTGAAAACCAAAGAGCAGGGTGGGCTCTCACCATCGAATCCTGCCGAGGTCATCGCAGCGTTAGAACGGTACAGCGCTAATGGATCGCCAGAGACCGTTGAGATCGCGGACTTTCGGATGGACGAAGAGGTTAATGCCATCGTCAACACCGATGATGGATACAAGAATGCAGCACTACAGGCCAAGCTCAGTGATTTCTTCGAAGATGAGACACCGCTGACTCACATAGACCGGTTCATCTGCTGGAAGCTTGGTGATCTGGATGCTTTAACCAAAATCGAGCGGGCCTCCTATCTCGGTGAACCCATCCGCTTTGACTTCAGCAACAACGAGGTGATGTATGGAGATGGGGATGCGAAAACGATCCCTATCCTCGAATTAGCAGACAAGGTCTAGTTTTCGCATAAGCAAATCGGTCTTGGTGGTCGGGACCGTCAACCCCGAGGAATTCCGGCAGGTTCTATTCTAAGGCCTGTTAAAGTGGGCAAAGAGAACGCCGGAAGGACTTTTAGAGAGGATTTGGCAAATTTACGCTTGGAGTTTACCCTCATCTTCAACAACAAGCAAATCAGGGTGTCCTCCACGTTTGATCCATTGCTCACCGTCGATTGTCAATTCGAAATAGTTGCCATCTCTATCTACAAGATTCGTGTTGGTGAGTGCACCACAGACGTTTTCAACAGTGTCTTGATTCAACCCAGAATTGTAACGGATAACCTCAACTGGTACTGCTCCAGCCCCATTGAGATAATCCAGAACCTGTATTTTCTCATCATCTAACCACTCTGGCTTGGAATACACAAACGTATCACCTGCTCTTGATTCCCCCTCCCCTGTTTGGGTTAATGGGGAATCCCAGCCAGCGTAGGCTTCAGCATGTATACCGTATGACTCTTCTAATTGATTTGAAAGTGCAAATGCCCGTTTTCTGATTTCATTCCGTGTGAGTTCAATGTCCGAGTCCTGGAAGATTGCTCGAAACCACTCATCGGAATTAACACGGAGAGAGTGCTCTGGTGTTTCCGGTTTATTTGGGAAAAGATTCGAGTAAGGGTCTGAGAGAGAATCTTCGATTCGTCTTCGTAAGAGTAACTCAAGATCTGCCGCTTTTTTTCTAACGTTATCGACTTCTTGACCTCGATGTACGACATCTGCTCTGTCGCTACTCAGGGTGGAGATCTTGCTCCTAAGGGAATCACCATCAACGTTCTGGAGGTCCTCATCATCGACGATATTTTTGATATTCCGGTAGATTGCGTCCGGAATTGACTCCTTCTTTGCCCATCCAATGAAATTCTTGATACTATCTTTTAGATCGTCTAACTCACCTTCCCCCTTCTCATAGTCCTCAGTGTCGTAGATGAGATCCGCGATTCCCGCTTGTACTCGATTGTACGCTTCTAACTCTTCGTCTGTTAAAACACTCTGCTGGTCAACGCTCGCTTCCAACCCAGTCCAGAAAGCAACATATTTGTCCTCCGGTGTAACTGTGGACTTGCCGAGTCGATACCAGCGAAGTGCACGGTCTAACTGACCGTTGTTCTCTAATTGCTCTTGGATGGTTGAATATGTATCTGAGCTAATGTCCAAAATGGCTTTGTTGAAATCCTATTGAACTAACACTTTTAGCAGTGACACAGCTGCTACGTAGATGTGGGAATTGGCTGTTTCTTGAGCGATTACTCACTTACAACCCGTTTTTTATAGACTAGAT
>Ga0136597_1001130_pt1 | contig 10350 bp, 10 predicted proteins | sample AntRauTorcE11898_FD_101385 | JGI IMG/M metagenome (GOLD analysis project Ga0136597, IMG submission 101385) | Saline lake microbial communities from Rauer Islands, Antarctica - Metagenome Torckler E11 #898 | ecosystem: Environmental > Aquatic > Non-marine Saline and Alkaline > Saline | place... | reverse complement strand
GTGGCCGTGAGTGCCATGGTGCTCTTCATTTTTTTCATCGTTTTCCCCGGTTGTCGGGTATGGGTCAGGGTTTCTTGCGGGTAACAAGGAAGAACAGGATCACCACGATGGTCGACAACAACAGGAACAGCGTAGCGATCGCGTTCATCTCCGGCGTAACCACACGCCGAATCTGGCCAAGCATATACGTAGCAAGTGTATCCTGCCCGGCGGATTTGACAAATTCGGTGATAACGACCGTGTCAAGAGATATCACGAAACCCAGCATGAAGCCGGCAAGAATACCCGGCGTCAACAGGGGCAAAGTGATGTAGCGGAACGTGCGCAGGTGACTCGCGTACAGATCGGCGGCGGCACGTTCCAGCGTCAGGTCCATGGTTTCGAGACGGGCGCGTATCGGAAGATAGGCGAACGGAATACAGAATGCGGTGTGCGCGGCGACCAGATAGCCCATGCCGTTGTAACCGGTCTGTACCTTGATCATCGCGAAGAAAATCAGCAGCGATACACCCGTGACGACTTCGGGCACCATCAACGGCTGGTTGACCATCCCGTAGACGATGCTCTGCCCACGAAAGCGCGCCGTTCGCGTCGTGCCCAGCGCAGCCAGGGTAGCCGCGATCGTCGCGATGCCGGCAGCTGTCGCGGCCAGCCAGAGCGCCCGGATCGAGACGTCGCGTACCTTCTCGTTCTCGAATGCCGCCCGATACCATGTAAGCGAGAAACCATCCCAACGGGCCATCGACTGGGCTTCGTTGAACGAGAACACGATCAGGGTCGCGATCGGGACGTAGAGCAGGACGAACGTCATCACGGCCACCGGAGTGAAGCCGGGCAGGCGGGTGATACTGAACTGACGCCGGCGATCAAACATGCTGCTCTTCCTCCCTGCTGTCGATCGCGCGGAGATAGAACACGAGCGCCGTCAAAACGATCACCAGCAGAGTCAGGGAAAGCGCGGCGCCGAGCGGCCAGTTGCGCCCCTGACCGAACTGCAGATCGATCAGATTGGAAAGCATCATGTTACGCCCACCGCCCAGCAGACGCGGCGTCACGTATGACCCGATCGATGGGATGAACACCAGAATCGATCCCGCGATGAAACCCGGTCGCACGAGGGGGAATACGATACGCCGCAGCACCGCCCAGCGACTGGCATACAGGTCGTATCCGGCCTCAAGTAGGCGGACGTCCAGTTTGTCCATCGCCGCAAACAATGGCAGCACCATCAGGGGTAGAAAGACGTAGGCCATCCCGACGAGAATCGCGAAATCGGTGTACATCATCTGGATCGGCTGTTCGATCACACCCACGTTGAGCAGGATCGTATTGATAAGCCCCTCGTTACGGATCACCTCCTGGATCGCGAAGGTGCGGATTACCAGATTGCTCCAGAACGGGATCATGACCAGCAGGAGCCAGATTTCGCGCTGACCGGCGGGCCTGGTCGCGATGAACCATGCCGTGGGAAAACCGAGAATGGCGCAGATCACCGTCGTCTGGAACGCAAGGCTGACCGAACGCCAGAGGATTGAGAGATGCGCGTAGTTGACCGAGACATTCTCTGGCTCGAAAACATCGCGGGACAGGAATACCCGGAACCAGCCTTCCCCCGAGAATTCCCAGACCACGCCGCCATAGTCGCCGGGGGAGAGGAACGAAAACACCAGCACGATCAACAATGGACCCGACGCCGCGAACAGCAGAATCAGCAGCGCCGGTGTACACAGAAGCCATTTCCAGCCCTGGCGTTCGCTGACGGCGGCAAGCGGCTGTTCCGTGCCCTCGTCCGGCGTGGCCGCAGGTGCAGCCGATATCGATTCATTCGTCGCCACCGGATCAGCCCCGCAGCACCTGGATGCCGCCTTCGGCCACTCCGATTCCCAGACGGCTGCCGGGCTCCGGGGTTGCCACCGCCGCACCGGTATTCTGGCGGCGCAGGATAAACCGGGTATCCGCGTCGAGGCGGAGATGAATCTGGGTGTCGGTGCCGAAGAACACGGAATCCTCGACCACCCCGTGCAGATCCGCCTGCGATTCGACGATACTCGCGTGCTCCGGGCGGATTACCACGGTCACGCTGTCACCCGACTGCGGGTGCATGCCCTCGGGCAGACTCGCGTGCCGAACACCACCGCCAGGCAGCCGCACGTCCACCTGTCCGCCATTCATGCCCGCGATTTCGACTTCGAGGAAGTTGGTCTCACCGATGAAGTCCGCCACGAAACGCTCGGCCGGATGATTGTAAATGTCGGTCGGTCGGCCGGACTGCAGCACGCGCCCCTCGGACACCACGGCGATCCGATCCGACATGGTCAAAGCTTCCTGCTGGTCGTGCGTCACGAACACGAACGTGATGCCGGTCTCGATCTGCAGGCGTTTGAGTTCGCCCTGCATTTCCTTGCGCAGTTTCAGGTCGAGTGCGGACAGAGGCTCATCGAGCAGCAGGACACTCGGCTGCGGCGCCAGCGCCCGCGCCAGCGCCACCCGCTGCTGCTGGCCGCCCGAGATTTCGCTCGGCTTGCGGTCCGCCATCGATTCCATGCGGACGAGTTCAAGCATCCTCCGAGTCGTATCCCTCACCTCGTCGGCGGGTTTGTTGAGCATCTTCAGACCGAACCCGATATTGGCGGCTACCGTCATGTGCGGGAACAGGGCGTAATTCTGGAAGACCGTGTTCACCGGGCGCTGATTCGGGCCGAGGCCGGCGACCTGACGCCCGCTGATCGCTATCGTGCCGGCGCTGGGTTGCTCAAAGCCGGCGATCAGGCGCAGCAGCGTGGTCTTGCCGCACCCCGAAGGCCCCAACAGCGTGAAGAATTCGCCCTGGTGAATACTGAGCGTGACATCGTCGAGTGCGCGCAAAGCGGCAGCACCCTGACCGAAGACCTTGCTCAGATTGCGGATCTCGATACCGCTCGAAGCGGATTGCGGGGTCTCGGGCACCGCGGTCTCCCTTTTGAATCAATTCTGGTTTTATTCAGTTTTGCCCGAATCGCGCCGCCAACGCAAAGTTCGCATCGGCCGCACGATACCGTGGTCGACTGCGATCAGTGCTCGGCTGCCCGATAGACGACCTCACCATCGCAGAGCGTGTACCTGACATCCAGCGTCTCGATGCGATCGGCGGGGACCGCCTCGATATCACCGGACAGAACCACGAGATCAGCCAGATAACCGGGCCGCAGCATGCCCTTGCGGTCGTCGGTGTGTTCGGCCCAGGCACCGCCGATGGTCCAGGCGGCCAGGGTCTCGCGCAGGCTCACGCGCTCATCCCCGCAGGTCGCATCGAATGGTTCCCGGGTCATGACGGCCTGGATGCCCCGTAGCGGCGAGATATCCGCGACCGGCCAATCCGACGCGAAGGCGAGCACCGCCCCGGCGTCGCGCAGCCGGGCATACGGATAGGCATCGGGCGCGCGATCCCAGCCGATCTTCGTCATCGTGGGTTCCACCGGGAAATCCATCGCACCCGGCACGTGGCCGGGCTGGAGCGAAGCGACCACATCCAGTTCGCCGAGACGCGGCACGTCGTCGGGATGGATCAGTTCGATATGTTCGATTCGGTGGCGCGCATCGCGACGTCCATTCGCCGATCGCGCCGCCTCGTAGCCGTCGAGTACCCGCCGCACGGCGCCGTCGCCGATCGCGTGAACGGCGATCTGCAACCCACGCCGATCAGCCTCGATGGCGATCGCGGCGAAGCGATCCGAATCGAACAGCGGCTCACCGCGCCAGCCGGGTCGACCGGGATAATCGTTGACCGTGACCGCGGTACCACTGTCCAGTACACCATCCATAAACAGCTTGACGAATCCGGAGCTCAGCCAGTCATCGGCGAAATCCCGGGTCATGGCACTGGCCCATTCGAGCGCATCCAGATCGCGGAAATTGCGGAAATGGAACGGCACGCGGACCCTTGCGGACAGACCGCCGGCGGCGCGCAGTTCGGACAGCAGTTCCAGCGTGTAGCGGTTGCCATCCATGGTCACCAGCGAGGTCAGGCCGTGGCGCGCGCAGTGGGCCAGCCCGCGTGTGAGGATACCGCGGTCATGGGCGCGCTCGGCTTCGCTCGGCGACGGATTCGGTTCGCCACCGGTACTGAGGCCCAGCGTCGCCCGACCCTCGCCCGCCAGTTCTAGGATCGGCGTAAAGGCCTCGAATTCACGCAGTTCACCGGTCGCGTAGCCGTCCTCATCCATCACGACTTCATTGCCTGGGCTCAGGTCCCGGCCCTCCAGCAGACCGGCGGCCGTCAGCGCAGCAGTATTCGCCCAGGCCGTGTGATGATCGGCCGCAAACATGGCGAACGGGCGATCAGCGATGATGGCGTCAAGATCGCCACGCGTCACGCCATCCGGGAGGATCTCGTAGCCGGCCCCCTGCGCTAGCAGGATCGGCGCCTCGGGTCGCTCGACCGAATAACGCTGGACCGCCGCGGCCAACGCCTCGGGGCCGTCCACATCCAGCAACTGAAGATGGGCCAGTTCGGCCCCACCGGGGAACAGGTGCATGTGGCTCTCGATGAAGCCAGGCAGCACCGTACCGCGATCCGCGTCAATCCGGGTGCAATCCGGACTCGCCAGCGCGGCGATTTCCGCGTTGCCGCCAACCGCCAGGATCCGCCCGCCGGCGAGCGCTACGGCCTCCGCTTCGGGGGCGCGTGGATCCATGGTCAGAACCCGACCGTTGGTGATGATCGTTTCGGCCTTCGCGGACATCAAGTTGCTCCATTGTAGCGTCGGGAGCGATCAGCCCCCGCTCGATATGGCACGAGGCCGGGCGGCCCGCCCACAGACATATCAGTAACCGAGTTCGAGATCGACCTCCCAGGAGAGCGGCTGGCCGCTCATGAATTGCTGGATGCTTTCGATGCCCTGATCGATGTGGCGCTCCAGCACATCCTCGGCATTGGCGGCCTGATCGCCTGTTCCGAGCACGTTGGGCAGCTTGTGGTAACCGGTACGGGTCGGGCACTGGAAGTAGCAGGTCTCCGGAAAGACCATGCCGTGATCCGGCCAGACGTCGGCGGCGTAACCGGCGATCGCATCGCTCGTCAGCGCCCGGTGCCTATTTCGCCTCCAGACGCTCCAGCGCCTGTTCAAGCCGTTCGACCGTGCGATCGACGTGCTCGAGCTTGTCCAGACCGAAAAGGCCGATCCGGAACGACTGATAATCATCGCGCTCGTCGCACATCAGCGGCACGCCGCCGGCCACCTGCAGACCGACATCAGCGAATCGGCCGACAATGCCGGCATCGTCAGCAAAGCTCACGACGACACTCGGCGCCTGGAAGCCTTCGGCCGCGACGCTTTGATGCCCGTTGCGGACGAGGAGCGAACGCACGCGATCGCCCAGCGTCTGCTGCGCTTCGCGCACGCGTTCAAGGCCGTCGTTCTCGGTCTCCTCCATGACTTCGCGCAGGCGCCGGAGCCCGTCTGTCGGCATGGTCGCGTGATACGCGTGCCCCCCGCCCTCGTAGGTCTCCATGATCTGCAGCCACTTGCGCAGATCCATCGAGAAACTCGTGCTGGTCGTATCCTCGATGCGCTGGCGGGCCATTTCGCTGAGCATGACCATCGCGCAGCACGGGGTTCCGGTCCAGCCTTTCTGGGGCGCGGTGATAAGTACGTCTACGCCGGTCGCCTGCATGTCTACCCAGAGCGTGCCGGAGGCGATGCAGTCAAGCACGAACAGCCCGCCGACTTCGTGCACCACGGCGGCGACGCGCCGGATGTAGTCGTCCGGCAGCATGATGCCCGCCGAGGTCTCGACATGCGGCGCGAAGACCACCGCCGGGCGCTCCTCGCGAATCCGCGCCTCCACTTCCTCGATCGGCGTCGGCGCGAACGGCGCGCGCGCGTCGTCTCCCGTCTGGCGGGCTTTCAGGACGGTCGAATGGGCGGGGATGTCGCCCATCTCGAAGATCTGGGTCCAGCGGTAACTGAACCAGCCGTTGCGGATGACGAGGCAGTCGCGCCCGGTGGCGAACTGTCGGGCCACGGCCTCCATCCCGAACGTGCCGCTGCCGGGAACGATCACGGCCGAATGGGCCTGATACACCCTTTTCAGGGCCGCGGAGAGGTCTCGCATCACGCCCTGGAAGGCGACGGACATATGGTTGAGTGAACGGTCGGTATAGACGACCGAATATTCGAGCAGTCCGTCCGGATCCACGGAGGGTTGCGGTTCAGCGGCCATGATCGGCTCCCGGGTTGCGTAAAGGGCAGCCAAGGATACATGGGTTACCTGCCCGGACCCCAACCACGGACCAGCGGACATCGGGACTGCTCCGGTTGCGGAGCGGCACGCGCACACGCCGCGCCGCAACCGGTTTACCGTTCAGGCGGCGAGGCGATCGATCCGGTCGCGGGCCTGTTCCAGCGCGGCCTCGCTCGTTTCTTCGCCCATCGCCAGACCTTCGGCGCGCGTCACCGTGACATCGGTTATCCCGAGGAAACCGAGCATATGCGTGACGTACGGGGCGGCGAAATCGATGTCGGTACCGGCGTATTTGCCACCGCTGGTGACGAACACGTGGGCGCGCTTGCCTTCGAGCAGCCCCTGGGGTCCGTTCTCGGTGTAGCGGAAGGTCGTCCCCGCACGGGCAACGTGATCGAACCACGCCTTGAGCGTCGACGGGATCAGGAAGTTGTAGACCGGCACCCCGATCACCAACGTGTCCGCGTCCTGCAGCTCCGTCACCAGCGTATCCGCTTGGGCCGCTGCCCGCGCGTGCTCCGCCGTGCGCTCATCGGCGGCCGTCAAGCCGGCGAAAAAGGTCGCCTGATCGAGATGCGGTACGGGATGCTGGGCGAGGTCGCGACGAATTACGCGGGCTTCGGGCTCCTCCCCTCTGACGCGGGCGACGAACTCATCCGCCAGCTTCGAAGACTGCCCTTCATCGCTGAACACGCTGTTGTTGAGTTGCAGAATGGTCTTCATTACGCACACCTTTCGTTTGCTGGGTGCACGCATTAAACAATTGAACAGAACGATAAAAAAGCGGATTATTTCGGTATATCCTATCGAATGAATCGATCCATGAATCGTTCCCGTGTCACGCTCGATCAGTGGCAGGCACTCGTCGCCGTCGTCGACGCCGGCGGTTACGCCCAGGCCGCGGAGCAGCTCCACCGGACCCAGTCGACGGTCAGTTATGCGGTCCGCAAGCTCGAAGAACAACTGGGCATCGACGTCTTCGAGCTCGAAGGGCGCCGGGCGGCCCTGACCGACGCCGGCCGCGTGCTGTATCGCCGTGGCAAAGCACTCCTGCGCGAATCCGAGCGCGTCGAGCGGAGTGCTGCCGCCCTCGCCGCAGGTCAGGAGGCGGAACTGCGCCTGGCCGTGGAGATCGTCTTCCCGACATGGCTGCTGCTGCAGTGCCTGCAGCGATTCGCGGACGAGCGCCCGGAGACCCGCATCGAGCTCTACGAGTCGGTACTCGGCGGGACGGAGGAGCTGTTGGGTGAGGGCCAGGTGCAACTCGCGATCTGCTCTCGAGTCCCCCCCGGCTGCGTCGGCGACCCGCTGATGCATGTCCGTTTCGTCGCCGTGGCCGCGCCGTCCCACCCGCTGCACCGGCTCGGCCGCACGCTGACCTACCAGGATCTGCGCGAGTACCGCCATCTGTTCGTACGCGATACGGCGACCCGGCGCGGGACAGACAAGCACGGCGGGATCACCGAACAACGCTGGACCGTCAGCCACAAGGCCACCTCGATCCGTGCGGCCTGCATGGGCCTCGGGTTCGCCTGGTATGCGGAAGATCTCATTCGCGAGGAACTGGCCTCCGACCAGTTGCGCCCCCTGCCGCTCAGCGAGGGCGCCGAGCGCTGGGCCACCCTTTATCTGGCCACCGCTGATCCGGATACGGTCGGCCCCGGCGCGAGGCGGTTAGTCGAACTCATCCGCGAGGCGGTCGCGACCTCGGCCACCGGCGACGAGCGGATCCAGCAGTGAACCGTGGCTGCGCCGCCTGCCAAGGCGGGATCGCGAGCGCAGGACGACATGCATGGCATGCGAAACTCGCTGCATGCCCCGGACCGGTGCCAGACTGCAACGGTCACGGCAAGACACTGGGAGCCCAGGTTGGACTCCGGCATCTGGCGCATCGTCATACTGGTCGCCCTCATCGGCGCCGCCTGGTACCTGTTCCGGCCACGGCGCCGTGGCGGCGCGGTCTGTGCACGCTGCGGCTTCTCGGCGCACCCCGGGACACCGGCCTGCCCGCGCTGCGGTCAGGATCTCGACATGAGTACGGTGGACATGGGCCGCCTCGAGGAAATGCGGCGACGCGGTGAGATCGAAGAAGACGAATACCGACGTCGCAAGCTCGCGTTGATCCGTGGAGACAGTAGCGGTGATCAGGATCAGTGAAACCCGCGAAGCGCGTAACTGTCCGGAGACGAGTTCCGGATGCGCCTGCATCCGCGCAACGTGAAAACGCCGTGGCCTGAAAAAGCAGCGTTCGAATCCGGGCACGCAGTGTCGCGGGTCAGGCCAGGCGAGTCAGCCAACCCCGATGATCGGCGCTGCGGCCGTACTGCAGATCCAGCAGGCGCGTCCGGAGCGTCAGTCCGACCTCGCCCCCGCTTTCCGGGGTGCTTACAATCCGCTCGTTTTCGCTGCACAGGACGCCGACCGGAGTGATGACCGCGGCGGTGCCGCATGCGAACACTTCGGCGAGCTCGCCCGAGGCGGCGGTTTCTCGCCATTCGTCGATGCTGATCGGCCGTTCCTCGGTCTCGTACCCGGCATCGCGCGCGAGCTGCAGCACGGAATCGCGGGTCACGCCTTCCAGGATGGTGCCGGTGAGCGCCGGCGTCACGATGCGTCCATCGCGGAACACGAAAAACAGATTCATGCCGCCGAGCTCCTCCACCCAGCGGTACTCGACGGCGTCGAGGAATGCGACCTGGTCACAGTCGTGCGCCGCCGCCTCTTTCTGCGCCGCCAGCGATGCCGCGTAGTTGCCGCCGCACTTGGCGGCCCCCGTCCCCCCCGGCGCAGCCCGCGTGTAAGCGGACGACAGCCAGATGGACACTGGCTGGACACCGCCCCGGAAATAGGCGGCCGCCGGTGAGGCGATGACGAAATAGTCGACCTCGGTGGAGGGCCGCACGCCGAGAAACGGTTCGCTGGCGATCATGAAGGGCCGCAGGTACAGGCTCGACTCATCGGCCGAACTCCGGGGCGTCGGCACCCAGTCGACGTCCTGGCTGACCAGCGCCTTGAGCGAGTTCACGAACGTTTCGGTGTCGAGTTCCGGCAGCGCCAGGCGGCGGGCAGAGTTGCGGAAGCGCTCGGCGTTCTTCTCCGGGCGAAAGGCCCAGACGGAGCCATCCGCATGGCGATAGGCCTTGATCCCCTCGAATATCTCCTGGGCGTAGTGCAGCACGGCGGTCGCCGGATCGAGCCGAAGCGGTCCGTAAGGTCGAACGGCGCGACCGTGCCAGCCCTCATCCTGCGTCCAGCGAACGTGGGCCATGTGGTCGGTGAAGTGCCGCCCGAAGCCCGGATCGGCCAGGATCTCCGCGCGCGCTTCGCCGCTCGCCGGATGGGTGTTGGGTTCAAGCTCAAAACCGAAATCGGACACCGGTGTCGCGCTCCCGTCGTCAGGACTCAATCCGCGGAAGGGGCTCTGCGGCGCGATCATTCAGGTCGGCCGGCGGCTGCCCCGCGTGCAGCGCGCAGCGTATCGCACTCGCGCGCCGGACCATACTGCCGGAATCGGGTTCGGCGGGATCACCACGCCAGCATGAACAGCGCATTGATCACCGGCACCAGCAGCGCCGTGAGGAGCGCGTTCAGTCCCATCCCCAGCCCCGCGAATGCACCCGCCTCCTCGCTGTGCTGGAAGGCACGCGCAGTGCCGATCCCATGGGCGCTGACACCAAGCGCGAAGCCCTTGGCCGTGGCGTCTTCCGGGCCGTAGCCGAGCAGATGCAGCAGCGGCATCGCGAACACGGCACCGGTGATCCCGGTCAGAATCACGAGCACGGCGGTCAGGGACGGAAGACCGCCGATTTTCTCCGAGATCCCCATCGCCACCGGGGTCGTGACGGATTTCGGCATCAGGGAGCGCAGCACATCCGGCTCGAGTCCGAGCAGCCAGCCGATGCCGAGGGCGCTCACCACCGCCGTCACCGACCCCGCGATCAGGGCGACCGCAAGCGGCAGACCCATTCGCCGCAGCCGGTGCGCCTGACCGTAGAGCGGCACGGCCAGCGCGACGGTCGCGGGGCCGAGCAGGAAGTGCACGAACTGGGCGCCTTCGAAATAGGTGCGGTAGTCGGTGTCCGTGACGATGAGTATGCCCACCAGCGCCACCACCGCGATCAGCACGGG
>Ga0136597_1001129_pt1 | contig 10355 bp, 6 predicted proteins | sample AntRauTorcE11898_FD_101385 | JGI IMG/M metagenome (GOLD analysis project Ga0136597, IMG submission 101385) | Saline lake microbial communities from Rauer Islands, Antarctica - Metagenome Torckler E11 #898 | ecosystem: Environmental > Aquatic > Non-marine Saline and Alkaline > Saline | place... | reverse complement strand
CCTTCTTGTCACGTGTCTTCGAGACGAAACCTTGCAGGACTTCACCTTCGTGATCCACGGCCAGCCAGAGGTAGTGCCGCTCGCCGTTGATCTTCGCGAACACCTCGTCCAGATGCCAGCGCCACCGGCTGGATTTCATTCCAGCAATGCAGCACTTCTTGATCTCGGCAGCGAAGAGCGGACCGAACCGGTGCCACCAATACCGCACCGCCTCGTGGCTGACATCGGTACCGCGCTCGTGGAGCAGATCCTCGACGTTGCGAAGCGACAGCGGGAACCGGACGTACAACATCACCGCCAGGCGGATGATTTCACGGCTCGTCATGAAATAGCGAAATGGATCACGTTTGCTCATGTCCAAATGCTCTAAAACCGCCCTGCCAGCCTCAGGTCAGTTTGCTCTGACAGTGCCTCCGGTTGAAAATGGAACCAGTTCACACAGCACCAGTTGATGCACGGTCGCCAACACAGTCAGAAATCGAGGTTTCCGTCAGATGGATCCCGTTCAAGAACTGAGTTTTCTTGGAATAGTGGGCCGTCGAGTTCGATCATAACAAAACGATTGACGGCCACATCTTCGAACGTGCTGTACGTACGGTCGCGCCCCGGCCAGTGCACCTCAATCCTTTCGATCACCGTGGCGTCGCCGACGCCGAAATGCATTTCATAGGGTGCACTTGCAAGGAAACTGCCGCCCGCTTGCATTTCTTTCAGCTGGCGCACCCCGTTTGACGTCACAAAGACTTTGGCACCGACGGCCCGCGTGTTGGCACCCGGAGCCGACAGCCGGATGGAAATGAAGTTGCTCTGGGGATGGCCGCGAAAGGTGTTGCGATAAAGCAATGGCCGCCCCTGATGGTTGCTCACCAAGATGTCTATGTCACCGTCCCGGTCATAATCGAAACAAACGACTGCGCGGCCCGACTGTCGGTCGATGACGCCCATTTTGACCGCGCGCTCGCGAAACGTTCCATCGCCTTGCGACATGAACAGGCGGCTCGGCGTCTTCTTGAATTCAGCCATGAGATGATCGAGTTTGTGGTACACTTGGGGCCCCCCCAACGCTGGGGCCATTTCTGGCAACAAATCAAACCCGGTTGTGTGGAAGATGTCGGGCCAGGAGTCGTTGTCAAAATCCGCAAAGCACGCGCCCCAGCCCCAATACCCTTCGGCGACCCCGGCCGCACTTGCCACTTCGGAAAATGTGCCCGCATCGTTTCGGTAAAGCTTGTTACCCGAAACCCCCCAGTTTCCCTCTGCCACGCCATTGGGGTCCCAAACGCTTGTCACGAACCAGTCTAGATCACCGTCATTGTCGTAATCGGCAACAACGGCACCCATCCCGTTCTCATCCGAGATCGCGGATCTTTGGGTTACCCTGTGGAAACTCCCCGATCCGGTATTCGCGAAAACTTCGCTGTTCTCGAAATCTGCGGCGACCAGCAGATCCGGGTATCCATCCATGTCGATATCGCTGAATATGCTCGTGAACGTGAAGTCGGATTTTCCCGTGAAACTGGCAAGTGCCGCGTCTTCGTCGGCGGCAACGAAGATCGGCCCGTCCTTGCTTTGGTCCTGACGCCAGAGGTGGTTGGGCGGCGGCCCCCCGATACCCGCACCTCGCCAATGGGTCGAAACACCATCAAGGTCACCATCGAGATCATAGTCGGCAAAAGCCAATGACCAACTCGTGCCGATTGCCGCGAACCCTGCATCGGGCCAAAGCTCAAATCGCGTGTTTGATATATTGCGGTAGACCGTCGGAGTTTCTGATGCTTGAGGTCCAAGCCGCCGTCCGGCGATGGACGGCAGTGATGGATGAACGATGTTCGTGACCACCAGGTCGAGGTCGCCATCGCCGTCCAGATCGACCAATGCGGCACCGTTCGAAAACTCGGTCTCCGTCAATCCCCAAGCAGCCGACACGTCAACAAAATGCCCGCCCGGCTGATTCAGAAACAACTGGTCCGGCCCAAGATCGCCAGTCGGAAGATAGATGTCGGGAAGACAATCACCGTTGACATCTCCGACGGCAATTCCGCCGGTGAACATGACCCGCTGCGCATGCCGCGCGGTATAAAGGGACCAGGACAGCGCATGTCGGCCAGACAAGCCGACATCAAGCCCAACCTCCTCAAAGCCCGGGCGGCCTGTGTCGGGCATTGGAGGCGCGGTCGCACAATGGACGTCGAGCGTAGCAGAGACTTCGCGTGACATGGTACTTGCCGCCGGTGCGGAACGAGGGGCGCGGTTGCCTGCCTGATCCGCTAACGGCTTTGGCGGCGCGCCTTGGGCACCGAACGCGCCAAAATTGGCGTCCAGCCGGTGCCCATCGGGAGGTGGCCCTGTCGGCAGCCAGCGGGCCAGACATGCCTGCTCAAGCATGCAAGGGTCCGTCAATGCCTCAAGGAACGCGGCCAGCGCCTGCACGTCTTCGTCACCGAGCCCGAGGTTTCTCGGCAGCACTGCCGTCCCTGTGTCCCACGCGCGCTCAAGCGCTGATGCTGCGTCAGCCGTCAACCTAGGGCTTGCGTCATATAGCGCCGCAAAGGATGCCAGTTGCGGATTGTCCATAAACTGAAAATCGAATGCGGCGATCGATGCAATCGGGTCCAGATGATGCTTGATCATGTGCTCCAGGGTAAGGAACGCACCTGTATGCCCATAGGGCGCCGTCGTTGCCACATTCAGCAAGGATGGCGTGCGAAAGCGGAAGCGATCCGCTTCCATCTGTGTGACATGCCGCCGGCCAAAATCCGCCCCATCCGCCTGAATTCCACGACCGAATTGCGGGACGGCGATGTTGTGAAACCTCTCATCGGTGAAAAGAGGCGGCGTGTGGCATGTCACGCATCCGGCACCACCCTGGTCCGGGTCAGCAAAAAACAGGCGCGCGCCCTCCTTCTGCTCGGCGGTCAGTGCATCCGTACTTCCGTCGAGGTAGCTGAACCACGGGTTTGCCACCGTTATCTGCGAGGACTGATAGGCGGAAAGCGCTTTCTGGATGTTTGGAAACGTGACCGCGTCGGTTGCTGGCTGGCCTTTGCCCATATTGAACGCCGCCGCGAACATAGGTCCCCAACCGGCGCCAGCCTCCGTCTTGGCGTGCTCATTCAGGCGGGCGGCAAGGGCATCCCGCACGGCGTCATTTGTCACGCCGCCCAGGACACCGAAACCTGCCATTTCCTGCGGCGACACAACGGGAAAGCGCGCTTGCGTCTCAAGAAGGTCGAGGCCAGCGTTCGGATCTGCTTGTGCGAAAATGCTGTCAGGCGTTCGCTGTATCGGCACTGCCCCGGCGTCTCCGGGGTATCCATCGAGCACGAAAAGCCTCCCGTCCGTAAAAAGCGTCCTCTTGAGCAGGCCGGTGTTGAACGTCGTCGGCGCGTGACGGGGGAGATTTGGCGCGCCGTCGGATTTCAGGTCCTTTGACGTTCGCGCATCATGCAGTCGGCCCGGACCCAGCCGATCCGGGTCGACAGCGCTTTCGCCAACTGGCAGGCTCAGACCATCGGCACCGCCCAGAAAGGGATGATGGCAGCTTGCGCAGGCCGTGTCGAAATTTCCGCTGAGCGTTTTGCTGAAGAAGAGTTCTGCACCGAGATCAATCAATGCCTGCGGTGCCTGGACAGGCGGTATAGAATCGCCGATGGACAGGTCCTCGACAAGACGTTCAAGAATCGCGTCCAGTTCGGCATCGCCTGACGCGACTGCGCCCTGCGTCAAAGCGCTGTCGGAATGTCCATATGGTACCGGCGTAAGAACCAGAACAACACTGAACAGCCACCTGTGCATCGTAGCTCAATCCATTGTCCTGCGGGTGCAGATGTCGTTTTCCACTTTCTCGCCATTGGCGAAGTGCAACGTCACGCCGTCATCCGTATGCGCGATGCGCCTGATCTGCGTAGGGCGCGCCGCAACAGCAACGCTCTGCCCTTCGCCGTCGCCGATGTTGCGGCAGTTCGGGCTGTAAAATGCACGGTTCATGGCTGAGGTATCTTCATCCTCAAAAACCGTCAAAACTCCTGCATCGCACATCGCCATCGCGATCAGCTTCGATGTCCCGGAATAGACCAGTTCCTTGCGTTCTGGTTCGCCATGGATCCAGAACACCCTGCCATCGCCCATCCGCACGAAGAAACCGCCCTCGCAGGACACGCCGGAGATTGGCTGTCGGGCCGCCGCAGGCCCGATTGCGAGGACGGACACCGCCACCGCGATCGCGACGACACGAGAGGCGTGGGATCGTTTGCCAGAGTTTTGCATGCTCATGCCCCGCTTACATTTGTGCCATGCCCAACCGGGGCTGTGTAATCACCCGCAACCGTGATCACCCCTTCCTCGTCCAGAGCCAGAGGAAGCGCCGGAAGAGGCCGGTACGCTGGGCCCACGACGAGAGTGCCCATATTCTTGGGGTCGAACTCGCTTTGATGACAGGGGCACATGTATGTCGATGCATTTCTGTCCCAAGCCGTCACCGGGCAACCGTCATGCGTGCAGACAGCCGTATAGGCAACCAGACCATCAGCCGAGATCGCCCTGGTCTGCTCCGACAGCTCATCCATCGGAAAGCGTTGCAAAAGGATCTGATTGCGCCGGTCGCCTTCGCGCACGATGCCTGTGGCAGGGTCCTTCGGCAGGACCAGCAACTGTTTGCTTTTCAGTTTGATATCGCTCAGCGTCAGCGACGGGCCACGCCGACTGCGCTGGTGATAGGTTAGCTGGTCACCCACCTGCGTGAGCATGTTCGCCGGTTCGACGGCGGCTTGGGCGGATCTGCCCCGCAGCATCGGCAACATACCTGCAAAGGCACCTATCCCCATGATCCCAAGAAGCCGGCGCCGCGTTTCCGATAGGGGCGCCGTGGGCTCGGGCTGGGACTGGCAGCAGGAACAGGGTCCGTTTTTCCTGTTTGGTGTGATGTCTGTCATAGCGCTTGGATCTCTTTTTCCGGAGTGGATGACCGGGCACCACAAGGGTGCCCGGTACAACTTGCATTCAGTTCAGCCTTCGACTGCGAAGACCCAGATCGCACCGCCGACCGGAACATCTACGTTCCACTCGCCCGGCGGGAATTGCGCGCCGATGACACCGTTGGTCCAATCAGCATCCACGCCGTACCCGGCCGTCACGGCAATGTACTGCTTTCCATCAACGGTATAGCTGACAGGTGGAGCGATCGACGTGGAGTTCAGCGGGAAGGTCCACAGGACTTCGCCGGTATCGGCGTCCAGCGCTCGGATGTTGCGGTCGTTGGTGCCTGCATTGAAGACGAGACCACCACCTGTCGTCAGCACGGACCCCCAGTTCATGGTGTTGCCATATTCGCGCTTCCAGACCATTTCGCGCGTGTTGACGTCCCATGCCTGGATCTCGCCAATGCTTTTTCCCGGCTCCCGGACCGTCACCTCCAGATCGGGGATATCGATACCCGCCCAGAACTGCCCCGATGCCGGATCCACATCATCCTGGAGGATGCCGATGAACGAGTTGCACAGGTTCTCGTTGACCGGGACGTAAAGCAGGCCGGTCTTTGGATTGTAGGCATCATAGGGATAGTTCTTGCCACCCCAAAGGCTCGGACAATAATCGACGCGCTTGCCCGTGACCGGCTTATGTTCCGGATCGTAGGTGAAGCGCCCGGTTTCGGGATCCATCTCGGCGAAAGCGTTGTTATAGACGTAGGGCTTTGCGTCCATAAACCCGATTTCACCGTCTTCATGACGCTCGAGCCAGAACATATAGCCGTTGCGCTGCGGTGTGATAAGCCCGGGCTTTGTATCGCTGTCGTCATCGAGATCGATCAGCATCGGCGCGTTCATCCCCGCCCAATCCCACGAGTCGTTCCAGTGGTACTGGTGGTGACCCACGATTTCGCCGTCTTCGGGATCCATCGCCACCACGGACGCCACGTAGAGGTTGTCACCGGGGCGCTGGTCACCCAGCCAAGGAGACCCGTTTCCGACGCCCCAATAGATCACTTCATTGGCGGCGTCGTAATTGCCCGGCATCCACATACTGCCGCCGCCGTATTTCCAGGCATCCTCGCGTGGACCGCCGGCCTCCCAGGTTTCATGCCCCGGTTCGCCCGGGCCCGGGATGGAGTAGGTCCGCCATGCCTGTTCGCAGGTTTCGGCATCGGTAGCCTGCATGAACCCACGCACACCGTATTCTCCGCCAGACGGACCGACGAGGATGTTGCCCTCGATCGGCATTGGGGCCGACGTGATATAGGCACCTATGCTCCAATCACCCACTTCTGCCTGGCAAAGCCGCTCGCCTGTCCTCGCGTCCAGAGCATTCAGGGTGCCGTCGAGCCCGGCCGCAAAGACCCTGTCGCCCCACAGTGCAACGCCACGGGAAGTATTGTGCATGACGGCGAGATCGGGCGGGTTATCATGCTCGTAGCGCCAGAAGAGCTGCCCCGTCTTGGCATCGAGCGCGAGGACGTGGTTGTAGGGGGTCGATACGAACATGACGCCATCATTCACGATCGCGGGTGCCTGGTGACCCGAGTCCAGATTGGTCGAATAGACCCAGACAGGCTTCAGGTTCTTGACGTTCTCCTTGTTGATCTGTTCAAGCTCGCTGTACATCCAGCCTTCGTAATTGCCCTTGGGCAACAGCCAGTTGTTCGGGTCGGCCTCAACCAGTCGATCTTTGGTCACGGTCGAGTAGTTCTCGATCGGCGTGACGAGATTGGTAAGGCTTTGTGCGCTGACCGGCGACGCCGCAGCTGCCAGCGCGAGCACCGAGATGGCACAAGGATACGCTCCCTTGTGCGTGGTCTTTGTCTTTGGATGTCTCATATTTCCCTCCCTTGGATTTCATTCGCGCATCGCGATTGGCGACGTCTGGGCAGCAAAAGGCCGGTCTTGTGGCCTAATGCTGGCACTCCCAAAACTGCTGGCTGTTAAACAGTGGTTCCGATCGGCAGGTCACGCAGACGATTACCCGTCGCATTGAAAATCGCGTTCGCAATGGCCGGGGCAATCGGCGGCACACCGGGTTCGCCGACGCCCGCTGCATGCACCGAAAAGGGATGATTGACTATGTGAGTGTGCACAACCCGAGGAAAATTGTTCGCCCGAACGAGATCGTAGTCATAGAAGTTCGACTGTTGAACCGCACCGTTTTCATGCGTGATGCCACTGTTGAGCGCGAGTGTCATACCCATGACGGCCGCCCCCTCCATCTGGCTGCGGACCCGTTCGGGGTTGGCTACAAAACCGCAATCCACGGCGATGTGCATCTCTGGGACGGTAACCAGACCATCGACGATATCGACGCGGGCCACTGCGGCGACATAGGTCACGAACGATCGGTGTACGGCGATGCCCAGGCCCGAACCTTCGGGCAATTGTGCGCCCCAGCCGGCTTTTTCAGCGGCCAGTTCAGTCACATTCTTTAGCCGCGCCGTGCTGATCGGATATTCGGCGTAGCCTTCGCCGTAGTTCCAGAAGTCATCAGGGAAGCCCTGGGACGGCGGATCGAGTTCGCGGTCCGAGCCGATGAGTTCGATGAGCAGATCCTTCTGATCGCGGCCTAGTTCGTCAGCAAGTTCGGCGACGAAAGATTGGATCGCCCACGCCCGTGGAACGTTGGACACCGCCCTGTACCAGCCGATCCGGGTGTGGGCCATGGCCTTGCCGTTCTCGATCGAGACGTTCGCGATTTCAAACGGCATATCCACATGGCCCATTCCGTTCTCTATGAAGAACTGATGGCCGGAGTCTTCCGCAAAGGTAGACATGATTGAAGGTGCCACGGAGTTGTGCCGCCACCCGGTCACCCTGTCCTGATCATCAAGCGCCACCGCGATCCGCTCTGCGGAGGTCGTGTGGTAGAACGAGTGGCGGATATCGTCTTCACGCGTCCACTGGACACGAACGGGTGCGCCGATTTCCCGACTGAGAACGGCCGCTTCGAGAACAAAATCACATTTCGACTTTCGCCCGAAGCCGCCACCCAGCAGCGTGACATGGACGACCACATCCTCAATCGGAAGGTCGAGCGCGGCTGCCACGTCCTGGCGGGTGCCATAGGGCGACTGAACGGGTGCCCAGATCTCGGCCTTGCCGTCTTTGACATCCGCAATCGCAACAGGCGGCTCCATCGGCGCGTGCGCCATATGCGCCTGTGTATATTCACGACCGAACACCTTGGCTGCATTGGCGAACGCCATCTCTGGATCGCCCTCCTTGCGCAGGACGATGCCGGGCGCGTTCGCGGTTTTGCGCATCTCCGTCATGAACTCCGCGGAATTATACTGCGAATGTGGTCCCGTGCCCCAGTCGAGCTTCAGCACGTCCCGGCCCCTGATAGCGGCATCCGTATGCGCCGCAATCACGGCCACCCCGCCGAGCGGCGCGAATTTCGCAGGCATGACGGTGATCGGCAATTCGACGACTCTTTCCACGCCGGGAATGGCTTCCGCCGCCGTCGCGTCGACGCTGACGAGGGGGGCACCGACGGCGGGTGGGCGCGCGATCACGGCGATCTTCATGCCCGGCAAATCAACATCCGCTCCATAGATCGCCTTGCCAGTCGTGATGTCATGCAGATCAACGGACTGGATATCGCCCTTGCCGATGTACCGGAACTCGGATTCATCCTTGAACGTTAGGTGATCGAAGTCGGGCACGGGCAGTTTCATCGCGATCTCGGCCAGGTCCCCAAAACCAACTGTCTCACCTGTCGCGTCGTTGCGCACTTCGTGAACACCAACCGTGACGCCCTCGATCTCAAGCCGGTTCTCGGGGGGGCCGTAGAAGGCGGCGGCGGCTTCGACCGTCGGCTCGATGACACCGAAATGCTGCATCGCGGCCACGCCAAGCATATATCGCACCGATGCACCCATCTGGCGCATGGATTGAATATGGTGGCGCATTGAGCGCGAGCCGTCAGTGTCCTGATTGCCGTATTTCGGTTCATCGCCTTCCGCTTGGACGATATTTACACGATCCCAATCCGCACCCATTTCGTCTGCAAGCACCATTGGTAAGGATGTGCGGACGCCAGTGCCCATCTCGGATCGATGGGCAACAATGGTCACCCTGCCGTCGGGGTCGATCGAGACAAAGATCATGGGATTGAAGACGAGGCCGTTTGGCATGCTGCTGCCGCCCACCTCGTATTTGGCGAAGGCCAAAGCGTCCTTCGGGAAGGCCGCGAGTGAAAAGCCAGCGGCGACTGTGCCAAGAAAGGCGCGGCGCGAAACGTTCCGCACAACGAGTGCTTTCGTGGCAGCTTTTTCGATTGCGGCCTGTTCAAGATAATGCAACATGCTTAGCTCCCCGTAGCTGCGGTGCGAACAGCTGACACGATGCGCTGGTAGCAACCGCATCGGCACAAGTTTCCTGACATTCCGTCCAGAATTTCCTGGTCGCTGATATCCGGTTTTTCTTCGATCAGGCTTGCAGCTTTCATGATCTGCCCCGCTTGACAGAAACCGCATTGTGGAACGTTTATGTCTCTCCAAGCCACCTGAACCGGATGATTGCCATCCTCCGATAGCCCCTCGATCGTGGTGATCGCCTTACCTTCTGCGTCCGATACGGTTAGAAGACAGGAAACCTGAGCAACGCCATCCACATGGATTGTGCATGCGCCACACACGCCAACCCCACATCCATATTTCGTTCCCTTCAGACCTGCCAGATCCCGAAGCGCCCACAGAAGTGTCGTGTCCCCGGATGCATCGATGTTGCGATGTTCGCCATTGATGAGCAATTGTACCATTGGTCCCTCCCCTTGCGTGTTCAGCGAGGTATTGCACCTCTTCGTTGAACTTTTCTTGTCGACACATTGAGCCAAAGCGCTGGATTCAAGAGAGTAACCTGGATCGCATCAGCAACCAAACTTTTGTGTAATCGACGATCTTCGTACGGCGTAAATCAATGCATCGCCTTGCCCATCAAACCTGATAAAGGCGGTGGGTAGCTGAGCATGACTACATAGATACCGACGGCTTTTTATTGTGAATAAACGACATTCAAACTCTGAATTCAAAGCTGACATATACACCCACTTCACGTCAAGCGAGAACATATGAGATTCATGACTTCAGCGCTCATCCGGCTTAGATTTTTATTTTTTATATTAGGTTTCAATAACGTATGAACTTTCTTAGAGTGCACCCCATAGATCACGTCAACGGTGCCAAACGCTCCCTTCTGTTCGCCGCACAGCGGGAAACGCTCTTTGAATTCAAACGGCGATTCGCGCGATATACTTAGAGTATCCGTCTTGATCAAGCGGTTTTTGGCGTCCATTCGCGGTCTTGTCGGACGAGTGCGTTGGCCAGCTCGATGAGCTTTCGCATGAGGGCGGTCAGCGCGACTTTTGCGGGTTTT